>Ga0310121_10000324_pt1 | contig 52656 bp, 75 predicted proteins | sample CB27_Tmax_986_MG_FD_203504 | JGI IMG/M metagenome (GOLD analysis project Ga0310121, IMG submission 203504) | Marine microbial communities from Western Arctic Ocean, Canada - CB27_Tmax_986 | ecosystem: Environmental > Aquatic > Marine > Oceanic | place: Canada: Western Arctic Ocean | collected... | reverse complement strand
TTTGGTTCTAGAGATTCTCGGGAGAGAACAAGGATGGGATCCCTCCACTGTTAGAGTGATGTTGTGCGGAGAGAATAAACCTTTCACCATTAGTGGCAATTATCTATTAGAGGTTTAACGGATAACTAATTAGTGTGTGATTGGCACCCTAATAAAAGTTAAAGATTCCAGCATTATTAGAGAAAAGATATCAGGTAAATATGGTATTATAATGGGACAAATAGATGTTGAAGGTAGTTTACTTTATATTATTATGTTGCACTGTGGAACCAAAATTCATTTGAGCGAACATTGGATTGAGGATTGCTGGAGATACGATTCAGAATGAGTAATGATTATGTAAATAATATTAGTGTGCATAAAGTTGTTGGCGGATATATTGTAAATATCGAAAATGCAACCAAAGAACAAGTCAAAGAGTTGTTTCAACGATTTTTTCCCGAACTTGAGTAAGAAGTTGCCGCAAAATTTGCCTTAAAAGTTCCGAACAAAAAGGTTAATATGGCTACATTGCAAGAACATTTGCTGATCCACAAAGAAGAGCCACAAAAGGCATTGGAACGAGATTGGAATGAGTGAGAAAAGAGAAATTAAAGTTGGAGACTTGGTTCGTGTGCATGACGCTCTTACAATGGGTTGCGATTCAAAAGGCGACCCAACAATACTTTCAGAGCTTCATGGGAAGGTTGGTTTGGTTACTGGTGTAGCAAAATCAACAGAGTATCAAGATATTGGTAAAGATCCCCCTGAAACGTGGCAGGAGACTGAACAATACATAGTTTTATGGGGAGGAAATATCGGTTCCCGAAATGAAGAAATAGAAATTTTGGAGTTGGTTAGTGAATAAAGATAAGGTTTCTTTTTCTAAATACGGAAAGGCATTTCAAGAGTCATTGTGTCAACTAATCCTTCAAGACAGACCATTCTGTGATCAAATTTCTGAAGTTCTCGATATTCAGTTCCTAGAACTCAAGTACTTACAGATCTTTACAAAGAAGATTTTTGAATACAGAGAGAAGTACGGCTCACATCCATCCTACAACACTTTAACCTCCATCCTTAAGTCTGACATGGATGATGAGCCAGAAGCCCTACAGATGCAAGTGAGGAGCTTCTTCGCCCGTGTGCAATCCTCTGACTTCGTAGATGGAATGAAATACATCAAAGAAACGGCTTTGGATTTTTGTAAGAAGCAAAAACTCAAAGAAGCAATGATTAAAAGTTCAAAATTGTTGCAAACATCATCTTTTGATGAGATTTCAAAGTCCATTTTGGACGCTCTTAAATTAGGATTAGATAATAATGTTGGCTATGACTATTTGAAAGATTTTGAAGAGAGATTTAAACCAAGATTTCGTAATCCAGTTTCAACTGGGTGGAAAGAGATTGATTCAATCACTAGTGGTGGATTGGGTGATGGAGAATTGGGAGTGGTAATCGCTGCGACAGGTGCAGGAAAAAGCATGTGCCTTGTGCATTTAGGTGTGCAGGCTTTGTTGCAGGGAAAGAATGTAGTACATTATACTTTAGAGCTTCAAGATAAAGTTGTGGCTTCAAGATATGATAGTTGTATGACAAATGTTCCTTTGGATGAGTTATCTCTTTTTAAGGACGATATTCTTGAAAAAGTTAAAAGTTTACAAGGTAAATTGATTGTTAAGGAATATCCAACTAAATCTGCTTCGGTAAATACAATTCGAAATCACTTAGAGAAGCTTCGTCGTTTTGGCGAATCTATTGATATGATTATTGTAGATTATGGTGATTTATTGCGTCCAACAGTGATAAGAAAAGAGAAAAGATATGAACTGGAATCTATTTATGAAGAGCTTCGTTCACTGGCTCAGGAATTTCAATGTCCGCTTTTCACAGCCTCTCAGACGAATAGATCAGGATTGAATGCAGAAGTTATTACAATGGAAGCCATTTCGGAAGCCTATAACAAGTGTTTTGTTGCTGACTTTATTTTCACTGTCTCTCGGACAATTGAGGATAAGATTAACAACGGCGGAAGAGTGTTTATAGCAAAGAATAGAAATGGTCCAGATGGTTTGATTTATCCTATCCTGATGGACACATCGAGAGTAAAAATTGAAGTGATGCAACAGACAACTGAGACAATTGATCAGATTGTAACAGCATCAACAAAAGAACAGGCTGAGAGTCTAAAGAGAAAATATGCTGACTTTAAAAAGAAGAAATAATAGGAAATAAATGTTTACCGAGCAACAATTTAAGGATGAGTCTTTAAAATATTTCAATGATGATGAGTTAGCTGCTAATGTATTTGATAAGTACGCCCTTAAAAACAAGAAGGGAGTAATTTTAGAGTCTACTCCCGATGCAATGCATCACCGCTTAGCGAAAGAGTTTGCGAGAATAGAAGAACAATTTGGAGGAGATAGAAAGCTATCCGAAGAGGAGATTTATTCTTATTTCAAGAATTTCTCAAAGATTGTCCCTCAAGGTTCACCAATGTATGGCATTGGCAACAATAATGTTAATGTCTCCCTATCAAATTGCGTGGTTGTAGCATCCCCCCAAGATAGTATTTCCTCCATCATGGAGTCAGGCAAAGAATTGGCTAATTTATTTGCTCGCCGTTGTGGGGTGGGTATTGATATCTCAACTCTTCGTCCTGAGAAAGCAAGAGTAAGCAATTCAGCCGGAACATCGACGGGAGCTTGGAGTTTTGCAGATTTCTATTCATTTGTTTGTCGTATGATTGGTCAGAACAATAGGCGTGGAGCGTTGATGATTTCAATGGATGTCGCACACCCAGATATTGAGAAATTTGTGACAATGAAAAATGATTTGTCAAAAGTAACTGGAGCGAATGTTTCAGTCAAAATTAGTGACGAATTCATGAAAGCCGTCGAGGCAGATAAAGATTTTGAGTTAAGGTTTCCTATTGATTCCAAAAAGCCAAAATATACCAAGACAATCAAGGCAAAAGATTTGTGGCAATCAATTGTTAAGTCGGCTACAGAAAATGCTGAGCCGGGATTGCTGATGTGGGATAATATTCTCAAGAATTTACCCGCTCAGTGTTATGAACAGTATAAGACTGTGACAACTAACCCTTGTGGTGAAATTGCCTTGTCTCCATATGATTCGTGTCGTTTGATTTCACTAAACCTCAAAGGCTTTATTAAAAGTCCCTTTGTAGAACCAGTTTTTGATTTCAAGGCTTTCAAAAAGACAGTTTCAGTGGCAATGCGTTTATCAGATGATTTGGTTGAGCTTGAAATTGAGAAGCTTAGGGGCATTATCGATATCGTAGATACTGAATCTGAAAAGGTTTTGTGGACTAAGATGCTTAAGGCTTGCGAGGGTGGTAGACGGACGGGCTTGGGTACGCACGGATTGGCTGATGCTTTGGCGTGCTTGAATTTAGCTTATGATTCCGAAGAAGCTCTCAAGGTTATTGATTCAATTTATAAAATCCTTAGAAATGAAGCTTATGCCGAGAGCGTTGAGTTGGCTAAGGAACGTGGAGCTTTTCCTGTTTTTTCCTGGGCTGTGGAACAAAACAATTCTTATATTAAAAGATTGCCAAATTTTTTGCGGGACAAAATTTCCAAATTTGGGAGACGTAATATTTCACTATTGACAAATGCTCCTACTGGTTCGGTTTCTATCTTGTCTCAGACAAGCTCTGGTATTGAGCCGGTATTTAGAAATTGGTATCTTCGTAGAAGAAAGCTCAATCATGATCAGATTAACGAAGAGGCTGATTTTGTAGACGATCTCGGAGATAGATGGAAAGAATATAAAGTGTTTCACCACAACATTCAGCAATGGAGGAAAAAATTCAAAGTGAATGGTTCAACTGAATTGCCTAAATTCTTTATTTCTTCAGATACAATTGAGTGGAATAGAAGAATTGAAATACAGGCGACCATTCAAAAGTATATTGATCATTCGATTAGTTCAACAATTAATCTTCCTGCAGGCACGTCTCCAGATGTTGTAGGAGAGTTATATTTTAAGGGATGGAAGAAAGGACTTAAGGGAATCACTGTTTACGTAGATGGTTCTCGTACCGGAGTTTTGGTGACAGAGAAAAAGGAAGATGGTTTTCCACAACGATGTTCCCCAAAACGACCAAAAGAGTTAGAGTGCGAAATTCACCATACCACGATTCAAGGAGAGCCTTGGACGATATTGGTTGGATTGTATGGTGATAAACCTTATGAGGTTATGGGCGGTAAGTCGGATTTGATTGAGATTCCGAAAAAGTATGGAAAAGGAATTCTTGTGAAGAATTCAAGGAAAACTACAAATTCTAAATACGATTTAAGATTTGGAGACGATGAAAGCGAAGTTGTTGTTAAGGATATTGTACGAGTGTTTGATAATGCAAATCATTCAGCTTTTACAAGAATGCTTTCATTGGCATTGAGACACGGAGCGAAAACTAAATTCTTGGTCGAGCAATTGATGAAGGACAGAGACAGTGAAATGTTTAGTTTTTCAAAATGTATTGCCAGAGTACTGAAAAAGTATATTCAAGATGGCGAACAGGTTGATGGTATCTCTTGTGAGAGTTGTGGAGCAGATTTGATTTATGTTGAGGGCTGCGTGACTTGCAAGTCGTGTGGATTTAGTAAGTGCGGATAGTTTGCTTAACAAAATAATTCAGGGTGGTTGTTTACGATTGTTGCCCATTGTTGACGATGGTTCGGTTGATATGATTTTATGTGATTTGTCATATGGCACAACACAATGTAAGTGGGATTCTGTAATTTGTTTAGAGGCGTCATGGAACACAATGATGCAGACTTGGCAGAAATCCAAAAGATGTACAAGCTGCTTGAAAAGAAATACCCGAGGGTATAAAGGAATTAAAAATGGATGAAAATGAGATTTATGAAACGTTTAGAAATGGAAAATGGTCTAAAAAAGAACTTAAAGAATTACGCGAAGGTGATATTATTGTACAGGGAGATGCAAAATTGCTTTTTCAAGTTACAACAGTTCACAAGCAACCTCACGGAGATCCCCCTGAACTTTCTTTGGCAATGTTGAGAAAACAGCCTTCAATTTGGCAATGGAACGATGAATGATATATAGTTTAGAGCCTGTTAATAGGTATCTCACTCTTGATCCGATTGAGAAAGAAGAAGAAGAAAAAGAGGAATCTTTGGTTCTTTTTCCTGAATCACATGTGACAGTTGCAAGCTTTCATGAACTTTATAAAGTTAAATCAGTTGCAAAGGATTGCAGCGTTTCTGTCTTTAAAGGAGACGTTGTGGTGGTTAACAATCAGATGATTGAGAATGTTACATTTAAGGAACAAACCCAACATTTGATTCTTGAGAATTATGTTTTGGCAGTTGTGAGAATGGATTAAATGTTACCTAGTCGGAATTTTGAAGATATCAATAAACTAAAGAAGAGAGTTGTTGTTTTGGAAGAAGGCGTTAAGAATGGTTTAATGCCCATTGTTGTTGTGTATATCGATGTAAGCGGAATTCCCCCGCATGATGTTGTCTCTCATCTAGAGAGAACTCAAAACAAAATAGAAAACAAGGACAAGGCACAAAATGTATTACATTATTTCGTTCCTGTTCGTTCTCAATCGAAAATTGAAGTATTTCATCCTGCCAAAACTGAATTGCTTTCATGGGAAGTTCTAGAAAATATTGAAAAGTATATTGCCGAGGAGGTGGTAAATAAATCTAATTGTCCCGATGTTTATAGAAAGTTGATTAAGGCGACATTGCAAAAAGCTGCCATGACTCTTAATAAGGTCAGACCAACTGCTGAATTTGTTGATAAAGCTTTGAATTTATTGGAAGAAATGGAAATTAAAAAGGCGGTTAAAGATGATTGAATTAGGCACTATTATTATTGAAAATGGAATTGCAATGGTTAGAACAAACTATTTTCATGGCTTAGACGTGAAAAAGGAAGAATATCATGTTTCGGTATCTGAAATTTTTAAGTCAGATGAAGGTAACAATCAAGTTAAAGAAATTGTGTGGAGTGTGGAGGATGCAAATGGTTGGCTTGATAGTATATCTGTTAAATGCGGTTGTACGATCATTGAGCCAAATGGAATCTATTTGGTTCTGACAGAACCAAATGGAGAAAGCAATGATAGCTGATGTAGTTTTAGGTCTTCAACATGGAGACGAATCCAAGGGTAAAGTATCTTACAATCTGGCGAAGAACCCAGAGTACACTCATGTTGTAAGATTCAACGGCGGAGCAAACGCTGGACATACAATTTATCATGAGGGCGAAAAATGCATTACTCACCTCCTTCCAGCGGGTGTTTTTTTCAATAAAACATCAATTATTGGACCCGGTTGCGTTATCAATGTAAAAACTCTCTTTGAAGAGATCGAAGAGTTGGAGAGCAAGGGCATTAAAGCTTTTGACAATCTAAGAATTGCTCATAACGCTCATATTGTTACAGACAAGCATCTTAATGAAGATTCAAAAGATGTTAAAATCGGAACAACCAAGAGAGGTATTGGTCAGTGCTATACTGATAAGTTTGCACGCAGGGGTATCCGAGCAGAAGACGTGGACGAGCCTCTTTTGCGTTCTCGTCTTGTTGATTCAATTGATGAGCTACATGGTGATGGAGTTGTGGCTTTATTTGAAGGGGCTCAGGGATTTTGCTTAGATATTGATCATGGTGACTATCCATTTGTTACAAGCTCAAATACTGGCATTGGTGCAGTTTTGAATTCAGGTATTCCCGCTCAAGCGATTCGCCGGGTTTATGGCGTAGCGAAGATTTATGAAACATATGTTGGTGCGAAGTCATTTGAACCTCACGATCAGGTATTTTGGCATACAATTAGAAGGCTAGGTGAAGAGTTTGGAGCAACCACAGGGCGCCCAAGACAATGTAATTGGATGAACTGGGAAAGACTACAACGTGCTATTAAAGTTAATGGAGTCACCGATCTCATTATCAACAAGATTGATGTTTTGGAAGAGTACGGTGGTTTTGTTATTTTAGTTGGAGACGAAGAGAAAAGATTCCAATCCATGGACGAAATGCAGACTTTTATCAAAAGTGGTACTAACCCAACAGTGGACATCACTTTCAGTTCGAATAAAGAAATTATTTAACATTTGATACGTTTACGTGATTAAACTTAATCATTCATATTCATACGATAATTTGGTTGTAGGAAGTGGCTTAAATGCATTGATGTTTGCTTATTTGAACAAATATCCAATAATTATTAATGCCGACAAACCTCCATTACCATTTGAATTTTTTGATTCAAATTTTGATCTTGGACAGTTTGGATTTGAACCGAGAAGCTATGAACTAAACACTGGGAATGGTATTGTGGAGGTTGGTCTGCCGAGATTTGAGGTATGGCAAAAGTTGTTTTTTGTTTTATCTCTTTCGGGATTGTGTCCTCTTTCTCTTAAGTCGGCTTCATTTAGAATTCAAGATGATAATGAATTTAAAGTTGTAACTCGGAGATCTAGAGTTATTAAGGGCAAATTTGGTAAATTGTTTGTATTTGATAACGAGAATGTTCGGGGTTTGCCCTTCTCTTTGTCTGACAGAATCAAAAAATATAAGGTTGTTGATTGGTTTAATGTTCGGAGAGGCAATAAACATAATATTGATTACACATTCACTAATGATGATTTCGTAAAAGAGATTTATTTTTATAAGGCACAAATAAGAAATGCTAAAGATATTGCGGCAATTTCTTTTATGGTTGGACAACAACTTAGAGACGTTCAGTATACTGACACGTTTGTTAAATTCAAAGTACTTAAAATAATGAAAGAGCTTGGAATCCGAGGCACTAGAAATGGAAAAGATGTACATGATCCAAGTAAATACTCTTATTATTTACCAGCAATTGAATATGAGAGAAGGGATGTGATTCCATTTTATGATTTCTCTTCAAAACAAGAAGGCGATATTACATTCATTGCGTTGAGCGAAGAAGAGATTGCTGAAGATTATAAGCTACAATTTCCCATAGATGATTATCTGTACAAGACAACTCAGACCTTGGGAGGAGAGATTTATTTAAATGCCCGGTAATGGTGCGTTTCATTTAGCTGGCATTGTTCCTGTTGCTGGTCAAAAATTAGACTTCAATATGCCATGGCACGATGCGTTGATGCCCGTAGGACAAGACTATCTGGCAGTTGAACGTTCCGTGGTTGAGTGTGCATATGCTGGTTGTGAAACTATTTGGATTGTTTGTAATGACGATATTGAACCACTGATAAAACATCGGCTTGGTGATTTTGCTCAAGATCCTATTTGCATGAGTAGACTTAATTTTGAACAGAGAGACAGAAAGATTCCTATTTTTTATGTTCCCATCAATCCGAGAGACAGGGGAAGGCGAGATTCATTAGGGTGGAGTGTGATTCATGGCGCTATGACAGCTAAATCAGTTAGCTCTAATATTAGCAGATGGACAGCGCCAAATAGATATTATGTTTCATTTCCTTATGGCGTTTATCCAGTAGAATTTTTAGGTTCAATGAGAAAATATATATCTTCAAATAGAGGATTTGCTCTTGCTTATAATGGACAAACTATTAAAGATGGTTTATACTTAGGGTTCACGTTTACTGCTGAAGAGTTGCGAGACATAAAGAATTATATAATAAAAGAAGGCACCGGCATTAAAGAAAAAGGTCATCCAAAAATACAAACCAAAAGGCTCCCCCTGGAAAAAAGATATTCAGCTAGGTTCTTTTCTCTTGACAAAATCTTTAAATCTGTTAATATAGAGATTACATATGAAGAAACAAAAGATAGTTGGATTTTGAACGAATTGTTGTTTTATTATGGTATTGATAGCTGGGAAAATTATGGCAAATATTTGGGAAGCGGTGACGCTTTAGAGATTATAAGACCAGAACTTGATATCATTCGTTGTTATAGAGAATTTAATCTCGTGGGGGTAGATAATGTGCAAGAGTAAAATTCCATTTGTAGGTTTACACGCTCACTCTACTGCTGGTTCACCTTTTGACGGACTTGGTTACCCGAATAAACATATGGATTTCGCTTTTGAGAATGGTTCTGATGCCTTGGCTTTGACAGATCATGGCAATATGAATGGTTTGCCTTATCAGGTTTTGCACGCAAAGAAAATGCTTGAAGATGGCAAAGACTTTAAACCAATTTATGGAATCGAAGCCTATTTTATTTCCTCAATTGAGGAATGGCGAAAGGAACGCGCCCAGTTTGAGATCGAGAAAGCTAAAAAGAAAGGTCGAAAGAAAAAGGACGAAGGTGACGAGTCTGGTATTTCTATTGAGGATGAGGGTTTATCGAGGAAGAGCAACAAAAAGCTGAATCGAAGAAATCACATCATTCTTCTTGCGCAGAATCAAATTGGGCTGAGTAATCTATTTCAGCTTGTAACCAAGTCGTATGATCCAAAGAATTTTTATAGTTATCCTCGCATGGATTATTCTATGCTAAGAGAACACAGCGAGGGAATTATCGCTTCTTCAGCCTGTCTTGGTGGCATCTACGCCAAAGATTATTGGGAAAACAAAGATCAAGGTTCGGAGGCAGTTTTGGAAACAATGCGAGAGACAACTCGCAAGATGCAAGACACCTTTGGCGACAGATGGTACGCAGAAGTTCAATGGAATAGTATCCCAGAACAACATGAATTAAATCAATATATAATTCAAATTGCAAGAGAGATGGAGACGCAATTAATTTCCACTGCTGACAGTCATTACCCATCTCCCGAATCGTGGAAGGACCGCGAACTCTATAAAAGATTAGGCTGGATTGGAAGGAAAAGACCAGACTGGCTTTCTGACGACATTCCCGTTTCTGTTGATGAAACAGGCTATGAGCTATACCCTAAAAATGGGGAGCAAATGTGGGAAGCTTACAAGAAGTATTCAGGCAATCTTGGTATTGAATATAACGATGATGAAATCCGCGAAAGCATGGAAAGAACACACGACATTGCTCACAAGAGAATTGAAAAGTTCATTCCCGATAACACGGTAAGGCTTCCTGATTTTGTTGTCCCCGCAGGCAATACCCCGGAGCAGGCATTGGTTAGGCTTTGTGTGGACAATATGAAGAATATGGGTTTGACTGATACTGAATATATTGATCGATTAAAGGGTGAGATTTCTATTATTAAAGACAGAGGCTTTTCAAAATACTTTTTGATGATGAAAGCCATTGCAGACATGGCTTCAAGTGAACAGATTTCTGGAGCCGGTAGAGGTTCTGCGGCAGGTTCGCTTGTTGCATACGTGTTGGGAATCACACAGGTTGATCCAATTAAATACAATCTCCTCTTCTCAAGATTTTTGAGAGCAGACGCAAAAGACTATCCAGATATTGATTATGATATTGGAAACAACTGGAGAGTGAAAGAAAGATTGATTGAAAAGTGGGGTGAAGATAAAGTGGTTCCAATTTCTAATTGGAATACATTGCAGCTTCGAAGTTTAATTAAGGACGTTTCTAAATTCTACAACATCTCATTTCAAGAAGTAAATGCTGTCACGAACAGAATGATGCAAGAGGCGACTCCTAAAGCTAAAGCAGCGAAAGGAATCAAGGCTGGAGTGTATCAGCCAACATACGAAGAGGTGATGTTATATAGTGATTCACTTAAAGCTTTCTTGACCAAGCATCCTGATATTGGCACTCACATTGAATCCATTCATGGCTCAGTTAAGTCGTGCGGTCGCCATGCTGGCGGCGTTGTGATTGCTGAAGATATGTCTAAATACATGCCCATTATCAAGAGCAAGGACGTTAGACAAACTCCGTGGACGGAAGGTTTACGAGTCAAGCACTTAGAGCCTATGGGTTTTATTAAGTTTGATATTTTGGCTCTCGACACTTTACAGATGTTAGAGAATGCAATCCATCATATTCTCGTTCGACATGAGGGAGTTGAAGATCCAACCTTTGAGGATATTAAGGATTATTACAATGAGAAGCTCCACCCAGATCGAATTGATTTGAATGATCAGAGTGTATACAAAAACATTTATCATGCTGGTAAGTGGGCGAGTGTGTTTCAGTTTACAGAAGCCGGAACACAGAATTTCTGTAAAAGAGCTAAACCTCAAAACATTACTGACTTGGCGGCAATTACTGCCATTTATCGTCCTGCCACTTTAGGTGCCGGCGCGGACAAGATGTATTTAGAAGCCAAAGAAGATCCAAGTTCCATTGAGTATGTTCATCCTTTGGTAAAGGATGTAACCAAGGAAACATATGGGCTGCTTATATTCCAAGAGCAGATTGCATTGCTCGCTCACAAGTTGGGCAAGAATATTTCTCTGGACGAGGGCAATGTATTAAGAAAGCTTCTGGTAACTGAGCATTCCCAGGCTCGTCAGCAGGATGCCAGCAAGAGTGTTAAAAAGCTCAATAAAATCAAGAAGAAGTTCTTTGATGGTTGTCAAGAGAAGAAGTTGACCGAGCGACAGACACAGGATTTGTGGGACAAGTTTGTATTATTTTCGGGATATGGTTTTAATAAATCCCATGCAATTGCGTATAGCTTAATCTCCTATCAGTGCGCTTGGCTGCTAAATTATTATCAAGATGAATGGATGGCTGCACACTTAGATAATGCTTCCGATACCAAAAAGGAAAAAGCAATTACAATAGTTAAGGGATTTGGTTATGAAATTAAGAGCCTTGACATAAATTCCTCAGGAGTTGTTTGGGAGCTTTCTGATGATGGCAAAACCCTAATTCAACCTCTCAATACAATTAAAGGTTTGGGCGAAGCTGCAATTGCACAAATTATGCAAAATAGACCATTTAAAAATATTGAAGATTTTCTTTTTAACGAGAGTATTGTTTATAGTAAACTCAACAAGAAGGCTTTGGATGTTTTATGCCGCAGCGACGCCTTGGACATTCTGATGGATAAACGGTTCTCTGGTGCAAAACACTTTTGGAGTTGTGTGGCTGTGGATCGAGCGAGAAAGGAAGTAAAGTTTTTGGAGAATATTGAATTGTATAAACCCGAAGGCGAGTTTACTAACCAAGAGAAGCTTGAAAACATTGTTAGTTTGACTGGCAAATTTCCTTTAGAAATGGTGATGGATGATTCTGTTGTTAAGAAATTAGATGAATATTGCATTCCGCCAATTGGTGAATGGGATAATAATTTAGGAGTTGCTTGGTTTATTCCGAGAGAGGTAGTTCTCAAGAAAACAAAGAACAATAAGGCGTACTACATCATGAAGGTGATTGATTCCTCCAGCACAATTACTAGAATCAAATGTTGGGGAGTCCGTCCAGAAAAGGATAAGATTTTTATAAATCATCCATACATGGGGAAGTTGGACTACGATGAGCAGTGGGGATTCAGCGTCAGGCAACTTTGGAAGAATTTGAAGTTGTTGGGATGATATGAAAGAAGCAAGTACAAAAGTTGGAGATCTTGTGAGGTTTTGGGGGGGCGCCCCAGATAGTAGTATAAACAGAATGAGCATTACTGGCTATTCTTCTGACGAACCATATGAAATTTATAGAGTTTTGGTTAGAGAACAGGAATTGCTTTTTCACTGTCAAGAAATGGAGAAAATACAATGATTATTGAATACGTAAGAACGCACTTAGACGCAATTCCTCCACAAAGGGCAAATCCATCTGATGCGGGACTGGATGTGTTCTTTTGCCCTGAAAATAGATTGAGTGTTGATCTCCGTCCCGGCAATAGCGTTATGCTGGAAACTGGTTTGCGTTTTGGAATTCCTCACGGTTTTATGCTGGAGGTTAAAAACAGATCAAGCGTTGCTGGTAAGCGAAGTTTATTAGTTGGTGCTCATGTAATTGATTCGGGATATAGTGGGGAGGTTTTTATCAATCTTCATAATGTCGGAAATGATATACAAATAATTGAGCCTGGACAAAAGATTGCACAATTGGTAATGATTCCAGTTGTTTCATTTAGAGCGGTTGAAGGTAGTGAAGATTTATATGAGTGGTATCCAATTACGATCAGTGAACGCGGCGAGGGTTCTTTGGGTTCAACTGGTGAATAAATCAACTCAGAAAACAATGTTCAGTTCCAAATCAGATAGTTGGAGTACTTCTTTGGAGTTTTATGATAAACTAAACTCACAGTTTGGTTTCACGCTTGATCCTTGTGCTTCTGACAAGAATCATAAGTGTGATGAATATTTTACCGAGGAAGATGATGGACTTTCTAAATCTTGGGCAAAGCATATTGTGTTTATGAATCCACCGTATTCTAAGATTAAGAATTGGATTAAGAAAGCTTACAACGAGAGAGGAAATGCAATTATAGTATGTCTGCTGCCCGCAAGAACAGATACTAGATATTTTCACGAATACTGTACCCACGCTAGAGAGATTCGATTTGTGAAAGGAAGATTGAAATTTGGAAACTCCAAGAACTCTGCTCCTTTTCCATCGATGGTTGTGATATTTGATGGAGAAAATATGGCTCCCATGATGAGCTTTATGGAGAGAAAGTAATGGATAAGATGTTGAGCTATGATGATGTTTTGTTGGTTCCTAAATATAGTAGCATTGAAAGCAGAAAGGAAATCGATATTGGCAACAGATTAGACGAATTTATCAGGTTGGACATTCCAATTATTTCTAGTCCAATGGACACCGTTTCAGAGGAGAAGATGGCAATCGCTATGGCTAAAGCCGGTGGCATGGCAATTATTCATAGATATTGTGATCTGCATCGCCAAGTTAAAATGGCGAAGGACGCCGTTGAGGGTTTGGATCCCCCCGGCGCGGTTGCTGCTGCAGTCGGCGTGAAGGGTGATTTTGTCGAAAGAGCAAAAGAACTAATTGATATTGGTGTAGAAGTTATTTGTATTGATGTGGCTCATGGACATCATGTTTTGATGGAAAGAACAATTAAGAAATTAAAGGATGAAATTTCTAATTGCTTTCATTTAATGGCAGGAAATGTTGCAGGCGGAGACGGTTATACCGATTTATCTGATTGGGGAGCCGACAGCATTAGGTGCAATGTTGGCGGAGGTTCTATTTGCACAACAAGAGTTCAAACTGGTCATGGAGTCCCAGGGTTTCAAACCATTCTCGACTGTGCTGAAGTGAGAACTAATGCGAAAATCATCGCAGACGGAGGCATGAGAAATTCTGGAGATATTGTAAAGGCTTTGGCTGCAGGAGCAGATTTTGTCATTGCAGGTTCGCTCTTTGCTGGAACTAACGAAGCCCCAGGATTAACTATGGTAGCGGAAGACGGAGTAAAATATAAAGAATATAGAGGAATGGCTTCTAAAAAGGCTCAAGCGAGTTGGAAGGGAAGTGCTGCTTACGCTGAAGGGATTTCTACGGTAGTGCCCTATAAGGGAGCGGTGAGTTATATCATGAATGAACTTAAAGAGGGTATTGTGTCCGGTTTTTCGTATTCTGGTGCAAGAAATATTAGACAGTTTTGGTCCCTTGCTGAATTTATAATTCAAACTTCCGCAGGACAACAAGAAAGTAATCCACATATTTTAACGAGGTATTAATGATTAAAGAAACTAAGAAGCGTTTCTTATTTGTTGACACAGAGGAACGTCATGCGAGATTGAAAATTAGATTGGAATATGATGGCATGACAAGATCAGAGTTTTTTAGATTATTTGTGACTGGCTATCTAGAACATGATGAAAATATTCTTATATTTATAGAGAATTATGTAGCACAAAAAGCTCTTCTCAATAAGATGAAACGACATAAATCTAAGAAATTGATGGAGAAAAGATTAGAGACAATTGATCAGTTCGGACTGAACGATAAAGATATTGAAAATATATTTGACGTTATGGAAAAGGAGCATCCAGATTTATGAGAGAATGTAGCAAAAAATGTTTAGAATTAGATGTAACATGTCCGGTTCAGGACTGTAGATCGTGGATTGATTACGAAGAAGATAATAATTGTGTTCTTATTGCGGTTGATCGACATGGTGAAATGTCTTTGAGAGAAGTTGGAAATCGATTGGGACTAAGTTTTGTTCGCATTAAACAGATTGAAGATAAATTAAAAGATAAATTGAGTAAACGTTTTGCTTTTTCTTTTAAGTAAAGTTTAAGTAAAGAAGAAATGGGTTTTACTAATATGAAACACTATTTATTGATGAAACTCGTCAAGGAGACAAATCAATGAGCGATAAAAAGCAGCTTTTAGAAGAGCAAAATATTAGACGCTTTATGCATCTAGCTGGTCAAGGTGATCAACTAACTGAAAGCTTTTTCGATAGACAACAGTTGGATGAAATGCCGGTGCCTGACGAAGAAGGTGAAGTGCTTCCTGAGCCCGAAGGCGAGTTGGAGCCGGAATTGGATGCTGGTCCGGTTGCAGATGAAGAAGTAGTAAAAGACTTAGTTGACGCTATTGCCGATGCCATTACTGCAGAAACCGGAATTGATGTTTCGGTAACGGGTGAGGAGGGGGGCGACGAGCTTCCCATGGAAGAGCCCCCATTGGGCGAACCAGAAGGAGAACTTCCTCTTGACTTAGGTGATGAAGAGGTTCCAATGCAAGAATCAGCTAGTGATGAAATCGATGAAGATTTAAACGCTGCTGATGTTGAAGTTAACGAAGCTGGAAAAGATGAATCTGATGAAGATGCCTTAGTGGCAGAAATCGCTCGCCGAGTTGCTCGTAGGCTTTTGCGTGAGAGTGCAAAGAAATAATTTAAACTGTCAGTTTAATCCCTTCACAATAAAAACACACGAACACAGCATTGTGTTCGTGTGTTTACAAATCAATAATAAAATATATTAAGTGAGAGCACAAAATATGATATTCTGTTGCATGAGTCGTAAAACGAGGAAATGCAATGTTTGAATTATTTGAATCAAGTGTAGCCAATGCAGCTTTGTGGTTTGTGATTGGAGTTTTTTGCTATAGGCTCATTAGAACACTAACTAACTATGTTCATGGAGTGAGCTTTATTAGACAAATCAATGAGTTAGCAATTCGATTGTTGACTTCTGTTGAAAAAGATTTAGTTTTCATTCAAACAATTAAATATAGACAAATGTTGGAAGCCGGTCTTTCAGAGAAAAACATTAGACTTGTGAGGGAATTGGACGAGAATTTCATCAAAAATTGGCAAGTTTCGTGTATTAATAGTTTTTTTTCAATTTATCCTCCAAAAATGTGGTCAACCATTCCTTTTAAAACTTGGGAAGAGGCTTTGAGGTTAGTAGAAGATACTTATCTTAGGGCACATGCAATTGCAGAAGAAGCTACCGAGGACTCCGATGAAAACGACAAATATAAAAATATTGATAAAAACCTTAATTAACGAGATTAAGGAAGATAAATCAATATTTCTTAAATTTCCTTTAAATGAAGTCAGCATTTTAAGGGAGAAATATCCATTTAAAGCAATATTTATTTTTGGTCCGATAGGATCGGGGAAGACCTTTATCAAAAATTATATGAACTTCCCCAAAGAGTTTAATGATACAAGTTCTGATGAAAGAGCAGAAGATATTTTCACTAGATTTGGAATCAGTTTAAAATTTGCGTATGATCTTGAATCAACTCCAGAGAGCAAGAGATTAGAAAAAATACAAATGGCAGCAAGAGCTATTGCTCAAAATGCAGCTTCAAGCCATATGGCAAATTTAATTTTAAAGGGTAGTCCCATTGTTATTGATACAACTGGCGAAAATGTGGAAAAACTAACTAATAGAATTGAGTCATTAGCTCATATTGGATATGATGTTGCAGTTGTACAGGTTAACGTTCCAACGGAATTTTCAATTCAGAGAGATCAAGAGCGAAAAAGAACAGTTGGAAAAACGATTACTAAACAAATTTCCACCCAGTTTCAAGAAGATGTTGTAGCGTCGGAAGGCTATTTTGAACAACTTCGTGCTTTGCCCAATGTTACTCTTCTTGGCGATGCTGTTTTTCCTAATATTTTTTGTCTTTCTGATAGGGTTTGTGATTCGGATAGTTATGGAAAATATTTGTCCGGTGTTACTGATGAAATGATTGGTCAAGAAGTTGAAGATGATTTGGGACAAATCGTAAAGCCGTTTGCAAACATAACTCCACAAATTGCTATGGCAATTTTACAAAATATTCAAAATGACACTGCACAGTTTTTGAGCAATGCAAATGCTGGACCTTTAAATCCCCGAGGAAGAAAAATATTTAAAGGAATGCGTGCTTTGGTTTCTCTTTCTAACGGAGTTATTGGACAAAATTTCACAGATATAATTCCTGCTCTTGGACATTCAAAATATGCAAACAATGATCATATTATTGCCGCAGCCCTCGCATTGTCAGATGTTGATGAATTAGATTTGAAAAATATAATACCAAAAACAAAAAGAACTGCCACTGATGACGTTGCTGGCTCCGGGGGACACAAAAAACCCCACGTTCCTACAATTAGAGGGTTGACAAACATAGAAGAAGTGATTAAATTAGTACTGAAGAAAAATGATTAAAGATGTTGTAGTAAGAGATTCTTACAACGGAAAGGCGATAAATTATATGCAAAAAGCAAAGAAAAGCAGTAAAGAAAAGGAGAGTAAAGTGAAAGCTGTTGTATGGAAGTTACCTTCAGAGAATAATGATGTTAGTTTTTGTCTTCAGGTTGATGGTGTCAATTTAAAGAACAAGAGTAGAATTTCTCGTTCATTAGATGGTTGGCGAATTAACAAGGGGGGATATAATTCTAAAAAGAAGTATGAAATTTATCTATGTTATCGAGAATTTTCGTCCCAAGCTGCATTTGTAAAGTGGGGAAAAACTTTTCCATATCCTCTTTATGAACAAAAACGTTCTGGTAGATTATACGAAATCAAAAAAAAGGTTAAAAAATGAATTATAGCAAAGAGCCGGAAGATGAAACCCCTGAGGGGGCTGAACAAACTCAATCGGAATCTAATGTTATGCTTTTTCCCTCCGAATCAGAGCGAGAAAGACTTAGAGTTATTGGTCTTTATGGTGAAGTTGAGGAAGCTAAGTGTTCTGAGCTAATTTATGCAATGTTGACGCTTAAAGACGAAGGCAAGGAAGTCGATGATGATGGTACTGTATCATATAAGTCATTTGAGTGCTATGTTTCTACTCACGGCGGGGCGGCTGCTGATATGTTTGCAGTTTATGATGTTATGCGCATGGTTAGGAAGGATTGTGAAATTCATACTGTTGGTATTGGCAAGGTGATGTCGGCTGGTGTTTTAATTTTAGCGGCAGGGACTAAGGGTAAGAGAAAGATTGGTGCAAATTGTCGTGTAATGCTTCATAGTGTTTCTTCGCACCATCAAGGTTCGTTGCATGAACTCAGAAGCGAACTTGAAGAAGTGAATTGGACTCAGGAACAGAATATTAAATCTCTCGTTAAAGAAACCAATATGACTGAAGAGTTTATTCGTGAGCTAATGGAACGAGATACAAATGTTTATTTAACAGCCGACCAAGCTGTTGAGTATGGAATTGCTGATGAAATTGTCTAAAGTTCATATTTCGAACTAATTAAGATAGCGAATGTCTTACTGGAAGAATAGATGGAATAAAAGAAGTGCCCTTAAACTTGGTTGGAAGCCTGAGTGGTTTGGAACACTTAATTTTGATAATAATTTACTTGAAGCAATTGAATCATTTCAGCGGCGTTTTAATGTAAAAGTTGACGGATTATGCGGGAAGGAGACTTATCGGCTAATCATGACTGAAAGAGAAGCAAACAAAGATTTAGTTGAATCAGTAAGTTATATTATTTGTCATGGGGATAAGATTCCCATAGCGTGGGGGAAAGTCAGACAACATCCTCTTCCTACTTTTACTTTTAAGAAATCAAAAAAAGAACGCAAGCCATATCAAGCCATTTTACATTGGGATGCAGCTTTGTCTGCAAATTCAGCATACAAGATTTTGAGAAAGAGAAAGTATTCAACTCATTTTGTTATTGACAATGATGGAACAATTGTTCAAATGGTCGATACAAACGATATTGCATGGCACGCAGGCAAAGTAAACAAAATAAGCATTGGAATCGATTTCAGTAATGCATTTTATACAAAATATCAATCTTGGTATAGAAAGAGAGGTTTTGGAAATCGTCCTGTTTTAAATTCCCGAGTTCATGGTAGAAGATTAGGTGCTCACTTGGGATATTATGAAGTTCAAGTTAACGCTCTCAATGCTTTACTAATAGCTCTTCATGAACATTATGGAATAGAACTTAAGTGTCCTTTAAAGGATGGAAAACTACTTGAAACTGTTGACGAGTCTATAGGTGAAAGAAAGTTTAGGGGCGTTGCAAATCATTATAATGTGACCAAGAAAAAGATTGATTGTGCTGGGTTAAAGTTGGATGAGATTTTAGAGGATTTGCGGCATGAGCAAGAAACAAATAGTTAACGAGCAAGTCAGACACTTTTTCTCAAAGAGGGCTGACCAATTATTATTTGAGGATATCGTTAAGCTTGTTGGTGAGGGTTTGGCGAAAACAGCCAATCATGATATCGTCGCCGGACAATCTATTAGAAGGGGCAGAGTTCCTGTTAATATGGGAAATACTGCTGAAGGGATTTTTGTTATTGGGTTGATTGCCGCGATGCAAGGAGGCTCCCCGATTAGTAAAGATGATATTGTTTCCGTTATTCAATCTCTGTATTCTGAATATAGGAAAGGTTCCACGGAGGCTCAACAAATTTTACAGGTAATGATACCTAGTATTAATGATTTTAGTTCCCATTTTCCGCAGGGTATTAATGTCAATTTAAAGATCGCTCTCAACGCACCAGATATGGTTACTTTGTTTCTTCCTTTAGGTGAGTTGCCAGATACTTTAAATGAATTGCAATCTCAACATGAGTACATTATAACTCACTTACTGGATCTTAAATCAGACAGTACAGATAGTTGGGCTATGTTGTCGGCTATTATCTTAAATACAGAGAACGATGACGTTGAACGTCAAAAGGCGCTAACCTTGCTTCAACAGAAACTTAATCCTGTAGTTAAAGAATTCTATCAAATAGCTAACAGTGTTGCTGCGTTTTGGAATCAATCTGGTGGTGGGAAAAGAGGCTATGAAGATATCGTAGCCGACACTGTAAACCAACTGAATTCAGATAATTTATCTAAGAAAATTACTGACTCACTTACTACATTGAGCGTGGTTGCAGATGGCATTAGTGCCAATTTAGCTACAACTGCAGATGCATTTGTTAAAATTGGTGATGATGATTCGGGAACGTTATTGTTTAGTTATTCCCTAAAGAAAGGCAGCGATCAAATTTTTCAAACTGGTAGACCCGGCTCGGGCAGGCAAACTAGCAAGAGCGGAGCCGTTGGCGGTGGTATTGAGTACATGTTTTTGAAGTTCGGTTTGCAACAAAACGCAATGCCTATTGATGCAGTTAAATTTTATAATTGCATTGATAATTCATATACCAAACCACAATCTAACCCCGGCGCTCCTTGTGGTTCGGCTCCATCTAGTGACGAAATGCACGATCCTAAAACAATTCAAGTTCATATTGATGTTTGGAATGACACTGCTTTGGCATTTGCCAACAGCATTAATGAAAAACTCAACGAAGAGAAATACAAGATTCAAATGTTGGGCGGTTTAGCGATCATGATTACCAAAACAAAAGAAGAGCTTGATATGGAATATGTAAATTTGGGAACAAGTGCAGAAACTACCATTAGGGCGTTTCCTGGGTTAATTGCAAAATATTCAAGGCATTTTGAGTTTGACTCTTCTAGAATAGAAACTGGAAGAATTTTAGAGGAGTATGGAAACTTCGTGGTAAATCAACCAACGGTTTACACTTCAATAGCAAATTCAATTCAGAGAGAAAGTATATGTCTCTTTACTCCCGGTGTGAAATGTCCTGAAGATAAGTTTGAGGTTAAGGTAAGTGAAATTAAAAAATCACTATCTAAAGGAAGTGAATACTTAGCTGATTTTTTTGACGCAAACAGTGCCGAAAGGCTTTTTGAGTTAAAACCAGAAATGAAAGTAGAATTTGATGCTATGGTTGAGAAAGCCACGCCCCGACGACGCACATTAACTAACAAAGCTCTTGAGAAAATTAGATCAAAGGCGTTTAAAATGGTAGTCAGTAGACACCTCAATCAACAAACTTCTTCTAATTTGGTTTATGGGGTTTTATCTGAGAACGATATATTGGATATGGTAATTAAGAAACTGAATTCAATGCTTCCTAAGCCTCAAAAAAAGGTATTCGCCATTAGACTTAAACATGAGTTTTCTCGTTCGTCACAGCGACATACTTGGAGAACACTACTTGAAAAGAAGCACGGTATGACTGATATTATGACTTTTGTTGAATATGCCAAGTATTTGAAGTATGATGCTGGCGAAGGCGTTTTGAAAGAGATTGAAGATATTCTAGATGCAAGCGTTCAAACCCTTGAACGTGAAGAAGAAAAACTAAAATTAAGAAAGGTTTAAACATCATCGATTATGGTGATAAAATTACTTAAACAAATAAGGAGATAGAATTGTCCAAGATTTATAATTCTAATGTTGAGTTGCAGCAACAAATCAAAAGAGGTATCGATACGCTGGCAGACAATGTAGCGTCCACTTTGGGTCCGAAAGGACGAAACGTTATTCTCAAGTTGAAAGATAAGAGCCCCATTATTACAAAAGACGGCGTAACCGTGGCAAAGTTTATTGAACTTGATGATCCCTTTGAAAACTTAGGAGCACAAATCGTCAAACAAGTATCGCTGCAGACAAATACTGATGCTGGCGATGGCACAACAACTGCAACAGTATTAGCAAGAGCAATGTTTGACAAGGCGGTTAGTGTTTCAATTTCAGATATCTCACCAGTTGAAATTAAAAAGGGAATGGATAAGGCAGTTGAAGCTATTGTTCGGAATATTATTTCCTTTTCACAACCAATCAGATCGAAAGAAGATATTGCACACATTGCAACTATTTCTGCCAACGGAGATACAACTATTGGTGAGTTAATTGCGACTGCTGTAGATCAAATTGGCAAAGACGGTTCAATTACAGTTGAGGAAGCTAGATCGTCTGAGACTAGTCTCGATATTATTGAGGGATTCAGGTTTGATGCCGGATATGTGGCAAAACAATTTATCACTAACGAGAGAAAAAGTTCTGCCAGATATGATGAACCATTTATTTTGGTGACTGATTATAAATTAGATGCCGTCGAAGAAATCATTCCGGTTTTAGAAATTGTTGCAAGAGATGGAAGACCTTTGATTATCGTTGCAGATGAGATCGAAGGACAGGCGTTGGCTGCGTTTATTATGAATGCAATTCGTGGCACAATGAAGATTGTCGCAGTCAAAGCGCCAAAGTATGGCGAGGAAAGAAGAGAAATATTAAAAGATCTTGCACTTTCAGTTGGAGCCACATTTGTAACTAGAAACTCTGGGTTAGCAATTAGAAACGTGGAGCTTAAGCACTTGGGTACTGCAAAAACGGTTGAGGTTTTGAAGAACAGTACAACAATTATTGGAGGAAAGGCAAACTACGAAAAGATTGATGAGAGGATAGAAGGACTTAAATCGGAACTTGTTCAAACAGAGAATTTAAGCGAGTGTGAAAGAATTCAGGAAAGAATCACAAGATTGGCTAGCGGAGTGGCAATTATTAAAGTTGGTGCTCCAACAGAGATCGAAATGATTGAAAAGAAACATAGAGTAGAAGATGCATTAGAGGCTGTCCGTTCTGCTCAAGTAGAGGGGATTGTTCCAGGTGGAGGTTCTGCTCTTATTAAAGCTTCAAGAAATTTGGAGCTTGAATTAGATAATAGAGAACAACAAATTGGGGTTGATATTGTTTGCACTGCAGCCCATGCGCCTTTTAGACAGATTATGCTCAACGCCGGGAAATCCCCAGAGCTTTTATTAGAAACCCTAAAAGAGAGCGAAGAGAATATTGGTTTCGATGTCGTTAAAAACGAAATGGTTGATATGTTTGAAGGTGGAGTGGTAGATCCAACCAAAGTTGTGCGGTGTGCATTACAAAATGCAGCGTCAGTGATTTCTACATTAATCACAACAAATTATGCCATTGTACAGATTTAATACTAGTTATGGGTGACATGCCAACAGAAAGTAGTATCGAATTTATTGAACTTGATGTTAAAATACAAAGAACCTTAGATGGAATTGAGTCCTTGAAAGATAAGCAGGACGTAATGGCTGTAGATGTTAAGCAAATCAAGGAAGCCGTCTATAATCCTGATGAGGGAATCTATGCTCGCTTGCGTGTATTAGAGAACTGGAAAGCGACTTACACTAAGGTTGTTTGGATTATCATCCCTGGGCTTTTGGGTATACTTTTTCTCGTACTCAAACAACAAATTATTTAAATTTTTAATATTATGAGTATGAAATTATTGTTTGAAAATTGGCGTGAATTTACCTTCCTCACTGAAGGTGGCGAAGCTTTTAAAGACAAAGATGGTAGAAGCGAGACAACCTTTATACAAAGAGCGGCAGTTCAGTCCACACTTGATGATTTTCTTGAAAGATATTTAAAACCGGCGGGCGTTATGGAATATCAACCAATTGGTTCGACCGGCAAGAAATCACAATCAGGAGATTTGGATATTGTTATTAGTTCGGGAGACTCTGACGTAATAGAGTTTAAGAACGATCTCACATCTAAACTTAAAAAAACAATAGGAGATAACAACGTCAAGTTGTTGGGACAGAATATTGCAGTAAAATATCCCATTGTAGGAAGCAATGAATTTGTTCAGATCGATTTAATGGCGTCTCCTAACATTACTCATACATCGTGGTTGATGACTGGACGCCGTGTGAGTGAAGTAAAGGGAGCATTTAGAAACTTTCTATTGAATTATGTTGCCAGTTTACAAAGAACTCCTCGTTCCCGCAATGTAATTTCTTATCCTGGCGGGTTGCAGAAAAAGGAACTCCCCCTTCAATTTGATCCAGACGATCCTAAAAGTAAAACAAAATGGCAAAATATCGGTAGCAAGATTTCAGAACCAGTTGAGATTTTGAAAGCCATAGGATTAGATGCCAATCCAGAGGATATAAATACTTTTGAAGATTTAGTTCAATATCTTTTATCAGTTCCAGCAATCGCTCCACGTTTGAGTGGGTTTGTTGATTATATAAAAGATATTTCATACAACGAAGAAGAGAAGAACAAGGCAATTAAACATCTTCTTGCTGCCATACAATAAAACCCTTGACATTTGTTTAAATCGTTGTTATATTATATGTAATGAGTAACAACCACCTTAAGCGCAATCTCATCAATCGCCAGCATCGTAGTCGTAAAAAGCATTGGGCGCCCGGTTTTGATGCAACATCCAATCTGTTGAATAAAATCAATAGGATTTTGGATATCGATGGTGTGGAATATTTGTTTGATGACGAGAAGAAACTTGTAGCTCTCCGTGAAAAGTTTCACCTTCAAAAAGGATTGTCTAAACAAGAGGTAGGACAGTTAAATTCAATTTCAAACAGATATACCCCGTCAGCTATTAACCGCCGCCAAAAGTGGATTGATTCTTATGGTGTACGTAAGCAAGAGATAGCAAGAATTTGTGCTGAATATTACATCCGTATGTGGAGACGAACAAAAGATGGTCGCCTTCGGCGACGGCGAGGGACCACGACTGATTTCATGAAATATAGCTACTATTCTAGTTCTTTATACGAGTTGGCGTTTAGTGTTCGTCAAATTCCCAATAAGATTTTGTCCAAGAGACAATATAAAAAACTATGTGAAAGTCCACAGTCAAAAGAGTTGTTGGTTGAAGTGCGTTCTCTTTCAAAATATAAACCCGGCAGCATTGTTGAGTTCCGTAAAGGTTTTGTCGCTATGGTTGATTTAGGTGAATACGTATCAGCCAACAAAATGGCAACGGTGATTGTCGCAAATTCTTCAGGAATCACATCATCGAAACCTCAGGGATCAAAGAAATATAAAGTTTTACCATTTGGTCATACTAAAATGATTGAGGTTGAGGAAAAAAACATTAAGCAGTATAAGAAATGAGTGAGGAAAAGATTCAAATCGGAGACATGGTTACACTTTCTTGGTGGCTTCCTGAGCTTAGTCCTATGGGTGTAGTTTTTGAAGAGGCAGCGCCGAACCATTGGGAATCTCCTCTTGAAATAAAGGTGAGCGTTCGTTGGTTTAAAGGTTTGGATCGTGTAAATGCCACCACTGATGTTGCAATTAAATATTTAAAAATAGTTTCAAGAATAGCTTGACAAGATGAAGTTTAGTGCTTATATTATATGTAGGAGAAAATATGAAGGTAAAAATTCAGTATACAGTAGATGTTGATGACATTCCTGAAGAATTGATTGATTTAATTGGCGGTGCTGGAATTGCTTTGGAAGATGCGCGAATGAGTTTGAACTTAGCAAGTGATGATCTCCGTGAGCGAAATTTAATTGAGTCCATTGAAAAAGCTATGTTCAACGTTGAAAGTACAAGATGTTCATTGTCAAAAACAGATGTTAGACTTCAAGATTGCGAAGATATCCTTAAAGGATTTTTAACTATTTTGAAGCAAAAAGAAGCCACAGCGTTAGCAGACACTCTCGCCCAAGCAGCGGAAATAGAAGCTTTGCCAACATTAGAATCATTACCTGAGGAGTCTAATGATGCTGAATAATATAGGGGAATTGGTTTATATTCCATCCAATGTTTATTTAATGCAGATTGCTGAAAGCAATCGAGGTATGAGCCGAGCAACGTTGCTTGAGGAACCTATTAACGTAGTTTTACTTTCCAAGCCTTCTCCCGGCGATCCTTATTGTAGGATCATACACGATGGACAGACTTGGTTAGTTCGTGAAAGAGACATTTTTACAAGATAATAAGGAGAATAAAAATGGTTGTTAAGTTGACAGAGGTTGTAAACAATAGAGGGGTTGCAAAACATTCAATCGAGTCTGATGTTTCGTCGTATGGATTTCGTGAAGTGTTTATTAACCCTGAGCATGTAGTTCTTGTTAGAGAAGATTTACGATTCAAACAGCTTTTGACAGAAGGAAAACTTCCAGAAGAGTTGGATAAGAATCATCAGTTTTCAACAATTTCTATGTTGAGGGGACATAATGGAATCGATCTTACTGTGATTGGCGCTCCTGAAGTTATTGAAGGCAAGTTGCACGGTAAAGCTTTGTTAAAGGGTTAGAAATTGAAGAAAATTAAATGTTTATTTCGCACAATTGAAAAGTATACAATTTTGGCTAAGGAAGATGAAAAGCTTCGTGAGGGCAGATATCACGGTTCATTTTTCTGGAACGTGAAAGAGTTTGGTCAAGAGAGGTGGGTGATTGCTGCTCACATTATTGGACTTGATATCGATTCTCTTCTTGAGGAAGGTATGAGCGAGGAAGATATTGTAAATGGATGTGTTGCACACTTAAATATCAAACCCCCCCGTAAGAAGTACGCAAAGAAAGAACCAAAACGACCTTATGGAAATTTAGAACTCTACAGGTTTAACGTCAGTGATGGTTGGAGAGGCGATGGAAAGAAGTTTATTTCTACTCTCTTGGTGACTGACGATAGAAAGAACAAAAAGTTTTGGGGGGAAGGTCAAAAAGTCTCCCGATTCTTGAAAGTTAGAAGAAGTAAGTGATTAACATTATAAAGGAGAAAACAATGAATTCACTAAGAACATTACCATATCGAGATTTTTTTGAGAGCTTTAATGACAACGACGGTTGGCGTCCCTTTGCCAGTCTTACGCAGTACGAGCCTTGGATCACCACCCGCTTTCCTGAGTTTGCTCTGCAGCCCGCTTCGCAGTCTATTCCGCAGACTTCAGTAAACCATCGTAACGATGGAGGCTTGACAGTTATCATTGCAGCCCCAGGAGTTATGCGAAAGGATTTTTTGATTAGTCTTGCCGACACTGCTTTAATTGTCGAGCTTTTTGCTAACGAAGACAATCCAGGGGCGTTTATTGAGCCTTTTGTTCGTTCGTGGCAGGTTGATAAAGGTGTTGTTGCCGATGACGTGACGGCTTCTCATCGCAATGGTGTTTTAACTATTGAGGTTGAGCCTTCGTCAGCCACAGTTGCATCGGTTACGATTCCTATTAAGTAAACGAAACCGTAAGAGATTCAACAAAATAAGGGGCACTTCAAATTGAGGTGCCCTTTTGTTGTTTTAAAAACTATTTACTACGAATTTTCAAGGAGTAATTATATGGTCATTACAAAAGCTAGACTAAAAGAGATTATTCAAGAGGAAATCTCTCATCTTCTGAATAAAGAAGTTTCTGAAGAAACTGAAATTAGCGAAGAGGAAGAAGAAGTTCAAGAGGGAAATGAATCTTATAAAAGGGATGACAGTCCTTGAGCTTAAACAATTAACCTAGTTAGGTTTGAGGATATAAAATGAATGATTTTCATGGTCAGTGGAAACAATTTCTTGAGTCCAAAAAAACTCTTTTAAGTGAAGTAGTCCTTCAAGAAATTGAACAAAATGTTCTTGCCGAAATTACCGATTCAAACTATGAAAGAGTTAAAGATTGGATGGCACAAGCCGACAATATTGATGACTATTCTTTCGCACATATGTTCGATGGAAAGTGGCGAGTTGCGTTTCCGATGCAAACTTATGCCGACGAAATAATTCAAGATTTAATTAAATTTTTTGAAGGAGCAGGTTACAAAGTGGATTTTTCTACTGGTACTGTCTCTGTGGAAGTAGAAACTCAAAAGGGTACACAAGAAAGAAAGACAAAAATCGGAAAGTTGCTGAATAGAGCAGCTCAAATAAGTGAGAAATACACAAAATTTGATCAAGAATATTGGCGCTCTGTCTCGGATTACGAGCACCGAGTCTCTGTCCCTGACGACGGTGGCTACGTCGCGCATCCACGGCGAGAAGAGCTTAGAAAATTAAAGCAAAAATTATATCAACAATGGCAAAAGCTTTTCGGTAGAAACAGTGAAATAATAAATCATGTTGACGCAAAGAAACTATTAAATTTCTGGAACGCCAAGTCCGAATATTACAGAACCCACCCAGAAGATATAATGACTGCTAGTAAATTCTCCATTGTAGTTTCTCGCCATCCAATTGACGTTGTAAGAATGTCAGATTTCAATAAGATTCATTCATGCCACAGCGAAGGTTCAGGTTATTTTGATTGTGCTATGGCAGAATCAAAAGGTCATGGTCCAATTGCATATGTAGTAGAAACCGAACAATTGGAAGGGATTGATTTACAAGACGAAGAAATCTTCGAAGATCCCTCTAGGCGTATCGAGGGTGCTGAACCTTTGGCGAGAGTTAGATTAAGAAGGTTCTTCAATGTAGACGATGATTACGATTTAGCCGTTCCAGAAGAACAAACTTATGGAGTCGGTTATGTTGGTTTTAGAGAGGCTGTTTCTGATTGGGCACTCGCAGCGCAAAGAGAGTATCTTGAACAGAATGATCCAGATATTGAATTTGATAGAGACGAGGAGGGGAAGTTGATTGGAACAGGGCTTCCTGACATGCACGATTTTGTGAGAAAGGGAGGTAGTTATTCAGATTCTTATTCGTCTTCTATGTTTAATGACTTTTTTCACACAACAGAATATTCGGGTGACGTGGAAGATGATTCTGAACAAGTTGGTCCAAACTTGGCAGACCAATATGAAGAAGAGAGAGAACAAATTCAAACCGATGCAGATCGAAGATTACAGTATGTCGGTGTTTGGTCTGAAGTTGAAGGTGGTGATTGGGATGATGATGTTTACTTATCTTTTGGAGGCTCGATGGCTGTTGAGTTCCATTCTGAGGAATTTGAAATTTTGGATTCTTTGCCGAGTGAATGGCAAGAACAACGAGTACTTTATAATCAACTGGGCGATGCTCTTAATGATGCTGATATTTGGTACAGTGACATACTATTTGATAATCCTTGGGGGCAATCTAATTCCCAAACTCTTTTAATTAGATTTGATCTAGAGATAGAACACGAATTCACCCCCGATGGATTTAGCGATTTTGTAGACTACGCTTATGACGTTGATAATAAATATAAGATTGTAAAAGATGTCATTAGACAGGTATTGGTTGAAAATGGACATATTGAACCATCTTATACGGATTCTGTTTTAAGCAAGCTTGAAAGCGAAGAGATTGAATTTGAAAATTTCGACTGGGAATACGACGAGGGCGTTTTGGAACTCAAAACAGATCCGCAAACAGACAAATTTATCATAGCCTCAATGGACAGATCCAGTCCAGATTACAAAATCTTTAAAGAGCTGTTTAGCGGCGTTGAATATAATGAATTCCGCTCCAATACATTTAACGATCATTTGTATAAAAAACTGAAATCAAAAGAAGCCGAAGCTCAAGAGTATGCCGCAAAACAGTTAGTCCTTCCAGGCATTGAGGGACCGAAAGAGAAGCCACATTCAATTATTTCAATGACGTTGCCTATGTTTGTGGATTTTGTGATTCACGTACAGACAGACGATAGAGATTCAACTAAATTATCTTTGAAGGCTATATCGCTTTTACCATCTAGTACCCACGAAAGTAACGCAGAGGCGGCTCTCCTTATGCTTGAATATTTAGACAAGAATATGGATTTTGTTTTGGAGACTGCAAAACTTATTCTTGAGGAAATGATTGTAATAGATAAGGACATAAAACTTGAAACCTCAATTGAGTTAAGGAATTCTGCCAAAGAATTTGCCACCAAAGCCAGAGAAAGCTTCCCTAAAGATCAAAAGGTTAATGATGCTGCCATAAAGTTAATTGACACCATATTTGACGCAGACAGAAAAGGACATGCAGTACCATCTAATGACATTAGAGCCCTAATGAATGTTCTAAAAATTAGGATTAGAAATGCCAATCCAGATATTGATCCAGAAGAACTAAATGAAACAGTAAAAAGAATTGTACTTCAGACAGTTAAGATTGCAAAATTAATGCTGGAGAACAAAAACAAAGGATAAAGAAAATGAGAAAATTATTGGCATCATTATTGGCACTCATACTACTTGGTTCATATAGCTGCGCTTATGTGGAACGCTCCAAGAGAATTGATAAATTGACAGTCGAAAAGATGAAGGATGCGTGTCCGAATCCACAAATGGCTTTTCCATTTGAAGTCTTCGGCACGAATATGTTTGTTATTAGAGCAGAGAAGTGTATGGGTTTCGATGATCTATTCGTTCTAGGATATGCAGAAGATTGGAATGAATTCTCTCAGACGTTGACAAAGTTGATGGTTCTTGAATTCCTGCGAGGGCACAATGTTAATCCCAATAACGAAGATAATCAACTGGGGTATATTTTTTTGAAGAACGAAAGCGACTCCACGCTTTCTGGTGGATTTGTATTTTATGAGTTCAGATTGGTTAAAATCGATTAACAATTGCGTCTATATGTGAGAATATAATGCATGGGCACAATGTTAGTTAATGCACTTTTAGATACAAATAACACTACAAAATTAGCTGTTGCACTTTTCGTATTGGCGAAGTCAATGTTTCTTATGGTTGTTCTTGGGGTTGTTCTTCAAAATAAAATTGTGGCTTGGGGTGGTTTGTTTTTATATGCTGCTTTTATTATGGCAGTGATTGCAGTTTGTATCAGGAGTACGTCAAAGGGAAATAAGAAAGTGGCTACTCCTGAAGCTAATTCTTCTCTAAGATTACCCGAGGAGCAATAATTAAGCGATACGTTAAATTTGAGTGAGAACAATAAATTATGAAACAAGATGATGAAGATAGAGCAAAGGCATTTGAGCTTTTAGAAGAATCAGTTAAAGGATTTGCAGAGTATTATTCTTGTATGATGGAGTTGGTCGAAGCGTGCGATTGGGATGATGACAAGGCAGTTAAGATTTTTGAAACTGTGTCTGAAGGTCTTATAGACATTCATGAGTTTAGTAAATTTGATAAATCCCTAGTCTCCAATACAGCAGACTTAGAGAATTTATTGAGAATGAATACGAATTATGATGGAGAAGAAATCACCAACTCTCAATATCGTGCAGTGATGAACCTTTTATTGTTTAGAGCCAAATTGCAGAGAGAGCAGGACGAAATCAAAAAACAATTAAATTAGATAATATTAGCAACTAGTTAATAAGTGAAGCGCATATTAGAACAATGGCAGAAATTTATAGAATTTCCACACAATGTTCCTACTCTTCTGTTTGAAGAAGAGCCACTTCAAAGAGCCGTCAGACAAAAACATAAAAGAAATAGATTAACGATAAAAGGAGTTGAAAAAGAAGAGGCTCCTTTTGATGTCGATCCGCCAGAAGAACGCAGTAAGTCTGCTCCTCCAATGGAAGAGGAAGAAGATAATGAAGTGGATTAAGTTTATTCCGTTTTGTTTGCTACTTCAGGCATGTTCGATGTGTGCAGATGAAAAACAATTTGTTGCAGGTTCGCTTGATATTTCATGTACTGAAGATAATCCGTTGGCTGAGTCAGATGCTTCTATTCCCGAGTTGTGTGATTTTAAAGATAATAACTGTAACGGAGAAGTCGATGAAGGGTGCGAGTGTTTTCTTGATGATCCGAGAGAGTGTTGGAACGATGATTATCCAATTGAGTTTTATACAGTAAGCGGAGAAGATTTTGGTTCATTGCATGGAATATGCGACTACGGTAGACAAGTTTGCAGATTTCTTCCAGAAGGGGGCTCTGAACTAGGTGCTTGGGAAGAAGGACCAGATCGAATTGGAGGTACTGGCGATGATATTTGGGTAAAGGGATTGTGTATTGATATTCAACTTCCCGCAACAGAAATTTGTGACGGACGCGATAATAATTGTGATAACTCAGTTGATGAAAGCCTTAAACGTTCATGTTGGAGCGGACCTAGAAAACAAGATGGAACTCCATTGGATTATTTGGTATTTAATGATCCGAGAGTGAATTCATCACCATGTAAAAAGGGCATTCAAACGTGTCAGTTTGCAAGATGGACCGGATGTTTGCACGAAGTATTGCCTTCAGAGGAACTGTGTGACGGTATAGATAACAATTGCAACGGCGTTGTAGATGAGGGAGCTAGAGGCGTTGGTGCGGAATGTGGAATGACTGATGAGGGTATTTGCGAATATGGACATTATGATTGCGTATGGAATGGTTCAAAGGCAGACTTGGAGTGTCAAGATACAGCATTACCAGAGACAGAAGTGTGCGATAATTTAGATAACGACTGTGACGGAGCCGTGGATGAATTGTTAGTTAAACCTTGTCAAACGATTTGTGGCTCAGGTTTTGAAATTTGCAATGCTGGTAGTTGGATTGATTGCACGGCAAATTTGCCCGTTGAAGAATCTTGCAATGGACTTGACGATGATTGCGACGGATTGATTGATGAAGATTTAAATTGCGCATGTCCACCAGAAATGGTTGGAGGGTTGTTTCCCTGTAATGGCAATCCTATATTGACTTGCGGTTTGGGTTATATGCGTTGCGAATGTGATACTCCCGAATGTATTACAACGCATTATACAGTATGTCAGGCTTTATGCGTATATCGTCCTGAGATTCAAGAGGGATGTATAGCAGATTTAGGATTGCCTGAAGCAGAAATTTGTAACAATTGGGACGATGATTGTGATGAAGAAGTTGATGAAGATCTTTCTCGTAGTTGTTATACCGGACCTCTTGGTACACTAAATGTAGGGGTTTGTGCCGAGGGAGGACAGACTTGTCAGAGGGGAATTTGGGGTGATGATGCTGGAGATGTGTTTATAGAAAATCTTTGTCCGGCGCAAACACTGCCAACAGAAGAGGTTTGCAATCATTTAGATGATGACTGTGACGGAGAGACAGATGAAGATTTAGATGCTCACGATAAGGTGGATATGGTTTTTGTTATTGATCGAAGTGGTTCTATGTGTTCAACGATTCGTGCATTAAAGAGAGGAATTCAGCCATATGTGCTAGAATATATTGGTACTCCACATAGATTTGCCATTATTAATGTTCCTGGCTCCTTTGGAAACGCCCCGGATGTTTTAATTAATTTTGTGTCTGCAGAACAGTTTCAAATTGCTCTTAATGGTGTTGGTTGTAATTTGGGGGGAAGAGAACCACAATATGATGCAGTATATCATGTAGCAAGAAATGATTATGCTTTATCGTTTAGAGATGATGCTTTTCCTATGATGGTTGTATTCACTGATGAAGTAGCACAATCAACAGAAAGAAATACTGCTGCTACTGTGAGAAATTCATTGTCTCCTTGTCAAGTGGGTGATTGCGGACAAGAAGATGTATTTGAGGTATACGCAATCGTGCCTCAAGCGTTCAACAATGAATGGTGCGAGCCGTCCAATATTGCAATGACTTGTTATAATTTATATGGAGGGATTACGAGCGAAGAGATTAGAGGTTACTTGAATGATATCTTTTCAGAAGTTTGTAGATAATTATAGTATGCAAAACGATAATAACGAAAGAATATTTAAGAAGTCTGTGATTACAATCTTGGAAGATAATGAGTGGGAAATTAAACCTCTAACTCCAGATGCATCGTGGAAAGAGTTTATAAATGAAACAGGCACAGATTTTAGCCAAGATGTTTGGGAGGCTGTTTTTATTGTTCATGTCTCTAAGGAACTCGGAGGTGACAAAGAACAAACATGGGCAGAAATTAGATCAATCCCTGGCGTTACAATCGTTACGCCATTTGGGCATTCGATAGAAGACTCAACAGGAACCTCTGTACGTTTGAGAGTTAAATTTTGCTGCATTTCCCAGGTTGAATTGACTCCAAGAATATATGTTCAAAAAGTTTTAAAATCACAAATGAAAACAATTGTCGGATTGACAATCAACAAGCTAATCGGGGTTAACAAACTTATTTAAAATTATGACAATGAATGCTTTAAATAAATGGAAATCTTTCCTATCTGAAGGGGGACATTCCACTTTTCCTTATCAAATCTATTGTGATATGGATGGAGTTTTGGTGAATTTTCAAGATGGAGTGATTGATTATGTCAACAACAGTCTTCAAAACGTGGAGAATGGAAATAAATATAAAGAAAAGTTAAGAACCGCCCTTGATAGATTGGGCAGAGAACACAAAATTACAATTAAAGATATTAGTTTTGATAAATCAATTAGGCTCAAATCAGCTAGAAACTATATGTACAAGCTTGTTGGCAACAATAGAGAGTTTTGGGCAAATTTAAAGTGGATGCCAGAAGGCAAGGCTGTTTGGAGCTATATTAAGAAGTTTAACCCCATCATACTCTCAGCGCCGATGAGTGGTGAGGGTTCATCGCAAGGGAAGTTTGATTGGCTTAAAAGAAATTTAGGAATTGATGAATCAAAAGTTATTTTAACACACGATAAGTTCAAGCACGCAACTGAAAACAGCTTGTTAATTGATGATATGTTGAAGTTTCTTGATCCGTGGATTGAAGCCGGCGGCGAGGGTATTCACCATCATTCAGCTCAAACAACTATTGAAAAGTTGAAGGAAATTGCTGGAAACGGAGGGAGGATTGATGAAGAAGATATTTGAAAATTGGAATAACTATCTTAAAGAGATGAACATGCGCAAGCCAACGAAGCGTATGCATTATACAGCATATGTACTAGATAAAGAATCTCAAGAGAAGCTTGCGTCTTACGCTCCCGCTGAATGGAAGATTCATGCTCACCACATGACACTAATTAATCCTTCCGAACAAAAGATGGGTAGAATTCCTGCACGGTGGCATAGATTTAACGATTGTTTAACCGTTGTTGCTATGGCACAAAATGATTTTGTCATGGCAGTTAAAATTGATATGAAAGATATACCAGTTCCATTTAAAATTCAGGGGCTTCCGCATATTACAATTGCCACTCATCCATCGAAAGGTGGAAAACCAGAAATGTCTAATGAATTTTCTGAAGCCGATTATAAATCAATTGAAGCCTTTAATGTTTGCGGCGAAGTTGAAGAATTATATCAATGAGAGAATTCATGTCATCGTGGAATAGTTATGTTGTTGAAGATGCTGATTCTTACATTCTAACCGAAGCTGCCCCCTCCCCAGAAACACTAAATAATATTCACAGACTAATTCGTCAGAATGGAGGTAAATCTTTTATTGTTGGCGGTGCTGTGCGAGACGAGTTAATCCCCGATGCCCCTGAACCAAAAGATATTGATTTTGTTGTAACTGGAATTCCCTTGGATGATTTAGAAAAGATATTGTCTGCTCTCGGTAAGGTGTCTGAAGTTGGAAAGTCTTTTGGTATCATTAAGGCTGTCATCGACGGTGATGAATATGATTTCTCAATTCCAAGAACCGAAAAGAAGACTGGCACTAAACATACGGATTTTGATATTGTGTCAGATCACACTGCAACTGTAGAAGATGATATGGCAAGAAGAGATTTTACAATGAACGCTCTTTCTAAAGATTCAGAGGGCAATATCATTGATATATTTGGTGGCGTTGAAGATATCCAAAACAAAGTTATACGCACAGTGGGAAATCCCGATGAAAGATTTGCTGAAGATCCATTAAGAATTTTGAGAGCAATTCAGTTTGCTGTCCGCCTTGATTTTGATATTGAGGAAAAAACAAAGCGAAGTATAAAGAATAACTTTCATCTTCTTCGTTCTATTGCGGTTGAAAGAATTTTTATGGAGTTTGAAAAGGCTTGGACAAAAGGAAGAAAAGATAGTAGTCATCTCATTGAACTTTTAAAAGAATTAGGAATTGGTGAGTTCTTATTTGGTTTTGGGTTTGAACCTTTGGAGATCAATCCTCCATTCGTTGATACTGACGAGAGTATGTTGACTAATTTTGTTGCATTCTTTTTAAGAGGCGGAGAGCCAGAGCGAATGCGCCCAACAAAAGAAATGTCTGGAATCTTGAACCTCGCCAAGCAAATTGCCCAGGGCAATAAAAACATTTGGGAGATGGATGGAGTTTCAAGAGGAAGATTGCAACTACTTCATAAGTTATTCAAGCGTTTTGGTTTACACTATCAGAATGATGTGTTAAAGATTGCGTTGGTTTTGGGAAATCCAATTAATAACAAAGAGTTAGATATCACAGGACATGATATCATGAAACTCGGTTTCTCCGGTGGGCAGGTTGGTTCTATGTTAAAAGCAATAATTAGTGTAATTCAAACTGGCGAGATTCAAAACAATCATGATGATATAGTTAATTTTATGGAGAGAGTGTAAAATAGATTGGAAAATGGCTTTAATTGCTATATCGTTGGCTTTAATTGCCCCATGCACAACAGTATCAGATTGCAGCACTCATCCGGTAACATCCCCGACAAGATGTATCCGTCTCAGAGAGAATAGAGACTTCGCAAGAGCACAGCAATGCAACAAAGATTTATCTGATATAATGTTGGAAAAACAAAGACAACAGTGTTGCCGACGCTGTTTAGGAGATAATTGTGAAGAGAAATGTAATGGTAAAGCTCGTTAGTTTTTTGGTTTTAATGTTGGCTTTGTTCGTGTCTGACGAAAGCAAGGCAGATGCAACTCATTCAAGTGTCATAATGGTGCGAGCCGTCCAATATTGCAAAGGCTTTTTTAAAATGTCAAGTGAATATCAATTGGGTGAGAGTGAACAGTTGATGATTGGGTTTAGGGCTTATGATGGATTCAAGTGGAATAAAGATTTCCCTGCAAAAACATCTTTCAGTAGAAAACCTTCGCTTATTAAAGTCCCCTATGTACTTTATGAGAAAGACAGTTTCTATTTTGATGAAAACCTTAAAGTTGTCATTCTTCCTATAAAGTTTGTTCCCATTAAGATCGGCTCAGAGATCTTGAAATTAAATCTAAGATATTCAGTATGTGATGCACAATCATGTATTCTTGAGACGGTTGAATTAGAACTCGGAATCACTATTCTCCCTTGACAAACGCACAAAAAGTGCTTATATTGTTAGTAACAACAGGATAACAAATGACTGATTACTATGAAGTCTTAGGCGTTGATGAACATGTGTCGCAAGATGATTTGAAGAAAGCTTATCGAGATTTAGCGAAACAATATCACCCAGATAAGAATCCAAATAACGAAAAAATTGAATCTAGATTCAAAGATATCACTGCTGCGTATGATACTCTTGGCGATGAAGCAAAAAGAAGTGAGTACGACTTCAGGAGACATGCAACACAAAGACAAGATACTCATGGAATGGATCTTAATGATATTTTAAATCATTTTAGACACCGTGGGGGCGCTCGCTTTAGAGGTTTTGGTGATAGCAATCCCTCCGGTGGCAGTGACACACCCGAGTCGCCCTCTCCTGATGACGCGGTGTTTAGTTTTCAAATTTCTTTAGTTGAGCTTAAAAAAGGCATAGCCAAACAAATGTTTAGGGTGATGTCGCATGACAAGTGCAAGGCTTGTGATGGAGTCGGAGGAAAAGAAAAGAAAAATTGTAAAAACTGCGAAAATGGTGAAATTATCGAAGTTAAACAAATGGGTGGAGCGATGTATCACTCTTCAAAGATGTGTCCGATTTGTGTCGGAAGGGGAAAGATCATTAACGATCCCTGCATCGACTGTCAGACTAGAGGCTTTATTGAAAAGCCAGAGTTCTATGAAGTTTCAGTGAGTTGTAAGAAAGTCAAAAATCAAAATTCAAAAAGATGATTATGAGATAACTTTTAGGTAATCGTTATGTTCGTGATGTCTTTTTCGGTTGTTCCAGTAAATAAGACTTGTTTTGATGAACGTTTCAATTATTATTCCAATAAGTTGCTTTTCTCTTTCCCATATTGTGGTTTTATTTGCATCGTAGACAACCAAGTCACCAATTTTAAACTTAGATTTTTTCATAGCTATCATCTGTCAAGGACTTAAACATAATCCATTGTTTCAACGAATTTTCAACATCAACAACATAATAATTGAATTCATCTTCATCCCAAATAAATAATTTGTATTGTTTGATGTTTCCAACAATAAGATCTCCAACCTTGAATTTATTATCTAACAAGTTCTAAATCTTGCACAATCTTATGACGAATTCCGTGCTTTGTCCAGATTTTTGCTGTTGGATGCTTCATCCACGCTGCCCCGCTTTTCTCATGAATTTCCAAAACAATGCAAATCCCAAACCAGTCTGTTGCAGTGGTAATTTTAACCAAAGCTCCAACTTTAATTTTTTCCAAAATCCAAAACCCTATGGAACGTCTGAGATAACTTCAATGGCGTATGGATCCGCTTGATAAGTTCTTTCATTATTCCAAAAAACAACTGGAGCATTGTCAGGCTTTCTGAGTCTTACAACTAAACCAATTAATGATTCAATTTTATCGTAATTACGTTTATTATCTTTCGCTAGAAATTTCCAGCGATTCGCTGGAAAACGCACTAACTGACCAACCTTGAATTTTTCGCGAGACATAAAATCAAAAACCTATGAAATATCTGAAACAATTAAAACGTGAGAATACCACTCTGAAGAAGTTTCTCCACTATTCCACGCAATTGTCGGATCTCCGTCGTGGTCAAAACCAATAACTAATCCAAAGCCATAACTCCAACTACGATGTCTAACTAACTGACCAACCTTGAATTTTTCGCGAGACATAAAATCAAAAACCTATTTTTGAATCAAACGGTAGCGTTCGTAAAACCAAGTTTCGTTGATATAATGAAACTTTTCCCCTGCCGCAAACCACACTCTCCATACTGCAAATTCGTTGTTTATTGCGGTTTGGTTAATGACGATTCCAACATCTACGGGAGCGTCATTAACAGAATATTCAATAATTGAACCAATCTTTAACAAATTTTTCATCAGCTAATTCAATCGAGGACAATAAAGATTTTCACAACTCTCAGCCTTAACTTCTTTCCGGCGAGTCCAATGAACTTGAACCGCATCAACTTCTTCAATCAACTCAATAATAATACCCCTATCCCCGTTAGCAATTGCATCATCCTCAGGATCGTATGCGTATACGAGATCTCCCACGATTAGACCACTGTAGGAAAGTTCGGATTTGTTAGGGATTTTGCGCATTACTGATTTGGGTCGTTTTCCAAAACCTTAAAACTTGATCGGTTGAGCCAAACGATTTTTCCGTTAATTCTACCTGAAAAGATGATCAACCGCTTTTTCATCGTTGATCCAGCTATCGGTAAAGCCAAGCTCTCCCTTAGATGGGGCTACAATTGTACATCCTTCTGAACCAAAATGGCTTTTGCTTGCCTCAGAAAGTAGAAATCCACTTTCATAATCAGAATGAATAAGTTTTGGAAATTTGGAAGATCCTTTTTGGTTGTTGTGAACCCATCGTCCTTGAATAATCCAGGGATTGCACCTCATATCTGTATTTGCGCTTTCGTGGTTAAGCTCTTGATGATCCCATGTTGTAAAGCTGATTCCCGTTACGAGCAATAGTCTCCTAGTGGGTGTGTATTCTCCATTATTAGACCATTCATCTTGAGGAACGCTAAGTAACGCACCCACTCCTACGCCTTCCGTTTTGCAGGTATCTTTAAGATCTTGTCGCCACTTACGGCAAAGCTTTTTGGCTTTTGCAGAGGCAGTTGCGAGTTTTTTGCAGCTACGTCGGTTGTGCCCAAATGCGCTTGCTTGCTCTTTTTCGGTCCCTTGCCGGGTAACCTTTCGGCAATAAGAGCATTTGCGCTTCGTGAGTGCAGTTTGTCGTTGGGCTTCCCTAGTTGCTTCCCACCCGTCAGGGTTGGCAATAATAATTGCTTTTCGTTTCGGGCATCCAAGCCGGTTATGACCTTCACGATTCCAGCAATAAGAACAACGCATTAGTTATCTTCCTGAGTCAACTCGAACCAAAATGTTCCGAGGACAATGAAAAAAGTAAAAAGTGAAAATGTTTCTTCCATGTGTATAATATAAGCATGAAAGTTGGAGTTGTCAAGGGACTAAAAGTTCGTAATTTGGGCTTAACAAATCCTCATCTGACCAGATATAACTAATTTTTCCATCGTTCCAAAGAACTCGCGCACTTGAATTATCTAGACTTGAGACAAGATCCCCAACTTTGATTTTATTGCTCACGACAAAATCTCAAAATCCCCGTCAGCATAACACCATGAAGAAAGTCCATCATTCCAAAGAACTTTAATGTCAGGATTGCCTAAAGAGTTTTCCGTATCAACAACCAAGCCGAGATATGAATCGTCGGGTAGATCTTCACTTAGTTCGTTATTGTGCCATCGAACGAGAACACCGATCTTATATTTTTGGTTCATGCTACAATCTCATATTCCGAGATCGAATTAGTCCAGTCAATTCTACCATCGACAGCCCATAAGATTTTATATTCAGGAAGCCCTCCTTCCGTTGCGCGTACATTAAGAACGGTGCCAAGATATGATTTTATAGGTAGGTCTTTTGTAATGAAATCGTTATGCCACCGAACAAGGGTGCCATTTTTTAGATAATCATTGGTTACACTTGTCACCTCTATAATATAAGTCGTCGTTTCGTTAAGTCAAGAGGTTAAATGATCTTTTTTTGGCACATTTCTTGCTACGCGCGTGCGTCATTCTTTTATATGCGTGAGGTTGGATCTGGTTGAAGCTTGGCACGTTTCTTGTTTTATAAAGTTTTTTGATTTGCCCTCTTGACTTTGGGGTTGAGGGTGCTTATATTATGGGTGGAGGAAAGATGATCGGCAAGCTTGTTCAGTTCAATTCCAAGTTTTTTGAGGGTGATATGAAAGAGTTTGGTTGTGGATTGGTTTTGACGGAGCCAAGCCCTCTCCTTCTCCCTCGCCCTCGCCTCCACCCTCGCCCTCGCCCTCGCCCTCGCTCTCACCAGGGTCGACCTCGCCCCACCGATAATTGGGTTGAAGTCCTTTGGGATGGCAAGGTTTTTTGCGAGTACGCAAATTATCTTGCCGAGATCAAAGAATGATCGAAAAATTGGTTGAATTTAATGTTCCTATTCCTCTAACGCCTAGCCTTGAGGGACGATATCCAAAGATTAATTCAGGTGTTCTCTGTGTAATCATTGAAGAAGTTAAAATTGGGAGAAGAGGAACAAAACTTTACAGAATTTATGTAAACGGCGGGAAGTCATTTACAATTCCATCTAATTGCTTTAAGATGCTATAAATGTTTACAATTACTGCACTTTCTACTCTCGGCGTCGTTGGACTCGTAGGGTTTGTTGGCTCTTGGAATATGGCACGTTATTTGTACAAGGCTCATATCGTGAATAATTCTATTTATACTGTATGCGCTTCATGCAAGATTAAAACCAAGATCGAGTCAGAATATTCTTTCAACAAAATTGGTTTTACCCCTTGACCTTTAGGTAAATCGTTCTTAAATTATATGGGTAGACAGGAGAATAGATAAGCGTGAGTTATTATAGTGGTCGCCGCCGCCCCCGTTGTGGAATTTGTTTCGACAAGGGACATAACAGGACAACTTGCCCTACAATGACTGAGCGGATCCGCAAGCTTGACGAGGGCGAGGTTGAATACGATTACGCCGCTACCTGCGAGAAAGAGCGCAAGATCCGCCGTAAGAATGCGACAATCAAGCGTAAATGTAGCTACTGCCGTTGCATCCTCGATTATGATGACCAGCACAAGGCTATCGGGCATAACCGCCGAAGTTGCGCCACCCTCAAGGTTGATTTAGCTGAGGATATTAAAAGGAATACGGCTTGGCGCAAGGATTTCGTAAGGGTTCTGAAACGTGAGGGGCTCGGTCCCGGCGCGATCATTAAGTGGATTGGCGAGGATCTTGACGATCCAAAATCTCGTTATCACCGCCCGTCGAAGCTTTATTTCCTTGATAAAATCAAGTGGGAACATTGCCTATATTCTCGGATCGGGAACCCCCGCAACGCTATTTTTGAAGGTCGAGCTATGACTGAGTTTAATCAGCGTTGCACCGTGGGTACTCCTGACCTTTTGGGAATGGACGGCAAGACTGAATTGACCAGGGAGCAGTGGCGGGAATTTGGCGAGAGCAAGTGGAGCATTGCTAGTCCTTCGACTTTGGAGTTTGAAGTTCCTGAGGAATTTTATGATGATCCTGCGCCGGTTAAGGCAATTTTCGATCTCAAGAAGTAAAAAATGATTGAGGTTGGAGATTTGGTAACGTTCATTTGCTATAATGCCACCCGCTCTGATCTTGGCGTGGTCCGTGAAGTGGTAAATGATATGGTTCGCACATCTTATTTGGTAACGTGGGTTTCTGGCGAGGAAAATGAATGTGAATTTTCCAGCAAGGAACTTGAAATTGCATCCAAGCTTCGACCGTGATTGAATTCGATCAATTAAAAAAGTTCAATTTAACCCCTTGACAAACCCTCAAATCGTCCTTAAATTATATGGGTAGACAGGAGATACACTAAGTATGAGCTTTCGTTATCCAAGTCGTTGCGGCAATTGTGATACCACCGGGCATAACCGGACAACGTGCCCCGAACTCAAAGAGCGGGTCCGCAAACTTGAGAGTGGCGAAATCGATTATGATTATAGTGCCTCGCAAGCGATCCGCCGAAAGGCGGGGAGACGCCCGAATAAATGCTCTTATTGCACCCGCTTCCTCGACTGGCGCGAGCTTGCGTCAGGTCATAACCGGCGCACTTGCAAGCGACTCAAGAGTGATAAGGTTACCAAGCTGGCGGAATTTCGTACTTGGCGTGGTGATTTCCTGAATGCCCTTGAGCGTGACGGGATCGGTCCCGGTGCTTTGATTAGGGTTCCCCGTTCGGCAGAACCTCAGGGTTCTATGCTCTACTTTGCGGTCGATCTTTTGTGGGATCGTTGCACGCCTGAGCAGGCTAAAAATAAGATTATCGCTTTGACGGTCCGCTCGATGGATAAATTCCATCGCACGACCAGTATTGCCCTTCCTGATATGTTCGGTATGGACGGCGTAACTCCGCTAACCAAAATGAGCAGCCTCGATTGCGGCGCTAGCAACATCAAGGTTGCTTCGCCATCTAAACTGACGTTTATTCCCCCGGTTGGGTTTGTTGATGACCCGACGCCCGTTGAAGAGTTTTTCACAGTTTAGGGGTCGGATCGTGATCGGCAGGCTTGTACAGTACAACTGTAAATATTTTGAGGGTGATATAAAAGGGTTTGGTTGTGGATTGGTTCTGACGGAGCCAAGCCCTCGCCCGGTCCCTCGCCCTCACCCTCACCCTCGCCTTCTCCCTCACCCTCGCCCTCGCCTTCCTCACCCTCACCCTACTGACAATTGGGTTAAAGTTCTTTGGAACGGAAAGATTTATTGGGAGTTTGTAGATTTTCTTGTCGAGATCTAAAAAGAATTCAATTTAACCCCTTGACAAACCCTCAAATCGTCCTTAAATTATATGAGTAGACAGGAGAGGGATTAAAGAATGAGTTTTCGCTACCCAAGCCGTTGTAGCAATTGTAGTGCCACCGGACATAACCGGGCGACGTGCCCCTCCCTTTTGGAGCGGGTCCGCAAACTTGAGAGTGGCGAGGTTGAGTGGGATTATGGCGCAGAGAAAGCAATCCAGCGAAAGAATGATCGTGCCCCCCGCAAATGCTCCTACTGTGTCCTCGTGCTAGATTGGAAAGATCGGAATAAAGCCACCGGGCATAACCGGCGCACTTGCAAGCGGCTCAAGAGTGATAAGATTGCGCATTTGGCTGCTAGCCGTAAGTGGCGTGCTGACTTTGTGGCGTGCCTTGAGCGTGATGGGATCGGTCCCGGTGCTTTGGTTAAGATGCCGCAGCACGGATGGGACCACGCTGGCAATGATCGCCTGTTTTTCTTGACTGGTATTCATTGGGATTTTTGCACGGCGGCTCTTTCTGGCGGCAAGGTGCGCCTTTTTAAAGCTAGGGAAATGATCCGTTTTGATCGGAAAGTATCTATCGATCCCCCGGATATGTTCGGAATGGATGGCGAGACGGTTTTGATCAAGGGAAGCTGGGCGGCGTGCGGAGAGGCGCTTATTGATATCGTTTCTCCCTCTTCCACACCTTTTGCCCCCCCGGCAGGTTTCGTCAACGATACGGCTCCGGTTGATAAACTTTTTAAGCGGAAGTAAAATCGTGATCGGCAGGCTTGTACAGTACAACTGTAAATATTTTGAGGGTGATATGAAAGAGTTTGGTTGTGGATTGGTTTTGACGGAGCCAAGCCCTCGCCCTCGCCTTCGCCTTCGCCCTCGGTGGCACCCTCACCCTCACCCTCGCCCTCGGTTCCCTCGCCCTCGCCCCACCGATAATTGGGTTGAAGTCCTTTGGGATGGCAAGGTTTTTTGCGAGTACGTTGATTATGTAGTTGGGGTAGAAAGTGATTAATTTTGTACGAGAGTTTTGTAGCAAATATTTGGATAACTTTCTAGTTGGTTGTGCCGTTGGAATTCTGATCCTTGAACCTACCTCATCTTTGGGGCTACTCATCGGCGGAACGATCATTGCCCTCGCTTTCGCTTGGGATCTTCGCTCGTTCCTGTATCTGCGCCAAGAGCGCCGGTGGAAACTACCCGAGGATAACTAAACTATTTTCAGTTTGGGGGTTGACTTACCCCCGGATCGTACTTAAATTATATGTACGGGGGGGAGAATGAACTTCTCCAAACTTGGATGATAAATGATGCTTCATGTCGCTGCTGTTCTGATTCTTGGTTGGGTTGCCTTGGCTCCTAATCTTAACTTGTTTGTAGCGCAGCTTGTGGATGCCCTTGAGGGTACAAATTAAATTGATTTAGGGGGTTGACAAACCCTCAAATCGTCCTTAAATTATATAGGTAACAGGGAGAGAGAGAAAACATGGCAGCTATTGACTTTAAGACTTTTCACGCAATCGTGCCTCTGGTCACTAACACTGACGACGAAGCGGTTTTCCCGGTTCTGATCCGTGGACGCCACGGCATCGGTAAATCCGCCGTTGTCTACGCTTTCGCTAATCAGATCGGGCTGCCCGTCGTCGAGCGCCGAGCGTCGCAAATGACTGAGGGCGATCTCTTGGGTTTGCCGTCCACCGATGGCAATCGGACTAGCTGGAACAGCCCCGATTGGTTTGCCGAAGCGTGCGAGTCCCCCGTTGTCCTTTTCTTGGACGAGGTTGACCGTGCGACCACGGAGGTTCGCCAGGGCATTTTTGAGTTGTGCGACTCTCGCAAGATCGCCGGCAATGAAGTACACCCTGGTACTCTGATCTTTGCCGCAATCAACGGCGGTGAGCACGGAGCCCAGTATCAGGTGTCCGAGATGGATCCGGCAGAGTTGGACCGCTATGCGGTTTTCGATGTTGAGCCGTCCGTTGAAGATTGGCTGGATTGGGCTAAGAACAAGGTTGACGGTGTGATCTGGGATTTCATTAACCAGAACCGCCAGCACCTTGAGCACGCGGGCGAGTTTGAGCCAAATAAGGTTTACCCCTCCCGCCGTTCTTGGGACCGCTTCAATAAGTGCGCCGCCCCGGCTAACTTGCTTGAAGAGTCCGGTGAGACTCTTTACCAGCTTGCGGCTTCGTTTGTTGGGTTTGAGGGTGCCATCGCTTTTAATGACTTTGTGCGTGAGTATGAGCGTCAGGTGACGGTAGAGGATATCCTCGATCACGGCGATCTCGCCAAGACTGCCGACTTTGAGATCAATCAGCACACGGCGATGGTCGATAAGCTTGAGGCTCACGGTTGCTTCGGAGAGGTGCTTTCCTCTGATCAGGTGACTAACCTCGCCAGCTATTTCGTGACGCTGCCCTCAGAGGTCGCCATGAAGCTTTGGACGGTGGTTGGTAACTGCGGCAATCAGGAGAACGTGATCGCACTCCACAAGGCGACTGCTGCCGATGGTACGGTTGTCGGGGAGTACATGGTCACAATGCTCCAGGGCGACGATACCGACACCGAGAAGGAGTAGAATTAAACGGGGCGGGGGGATTTAAACTCCCTCCCTCATTTCCCCTCGCCCCACCTTTCTTTGAGGGAAATAATCATGCAACCCGGTAATTTGGTAACGTGGTCGAAACGTGCAAAGAGTCTTGAATTTCTCCATCCCTATAGGTACGGTGATACTGTAATTTATTCGACCGTTTTGCTTCCCCAACATGGCTTGGCACTTTCTGAGCCTCGACTTTGGATGTTCGATGATCTTCGGAACGTTGAAAGGTTTGTTAGGGACGGACCCCGCCACGAGATAAGACTTTCCTGTCGTAGCATAAAAGTCCTGTGGCAGATCGGAGTTGAAACTTTGGAGTGGTGCTGTAATCTTGAGGTTGTTTCGTGATTGGTAATCTGGTTGAATTCAATCCTAAATGCTTTGAAGACGACACGAAAGAGTTTGGTTGTGGATTGGTTTTGACGGAGCCGGTCCGACGCCAGCGCCTCCGGTTCCCTCTCCCTCGCCTTCCTCGCCCTCGCCCTCGCCCTCCTCGCCCTGGGCTCACTAATAATTGGGTTGAAGTTCTTTGGAACGGAAAGATTTATTGGGAGTACACAGATTTTCTTGTCGAGATCTAAAAAGAATTCAATTTAACCCCTTGACTTTCTCAAGATCGTACTTAAATTATATGCGTGAGGGAGAGTAGCACGATCAACGTTGGCGATACCGTCGTTTACGATGCCGATGCGCTCAACATTGTCTTTGATAATGACGCTGAGCGTGTGGTGAAATTTATGAAAACTAAGGGAATCGGCTTGATCATCGTTTGCCGCGCCGACTACGACAACCGCCGGGGATTTAATATTCTTTGGCAAGGTGGCTCGATCAATTATGAAATTGAAAACCATTTGATCAAGATTGAATAATAATCATTTTTAGGGGTTGACCTTGACCGTGATCGTACTTATATTATAGGTACAGGGAGGAATGATCAGTTATGGATAGCAAACTCGCCAAAGCCCGTTCCGAGGCTAACATCGCAAAGATTGAACGCCGCCATTGTTCGGGTGTGGATTACAAGTACGCCCGCAAGGCGTTCTCCCGCTCGTTGCGTCAGTTCAATAAGAATGTTTGTCGCCTTTCGGCTCAGGACAACAATTAATGAGTTATTACGGTTACCGTCGTCGCACGCCGGTTGAGAAGTCTGCGCACCTTAAGAGCGACGCCCTCAAGGCTCGTATTGAGGCGCTGAGGGACAATCCTCACGTTGACGATTGGACTCGCAATTTCTCTACTTCGATTCTTGAGGGATTCAATAAATATGGCGGTTTGACTCAGCGCCAATTTGATATCTTCGTCAAGAATGAGCAAAAGTTTTCTGCTGCTGCCCTCGCCTCTTCAGCGACTTGGAAGGCGAGCTATGGTGATCCCGAGCGTAAAATCGCTAAGATCTGCGCTTCGTTTTACAAGGCAAATCCTCCATATTTCTCCGATCTCGCAGATCGTGTCCTGACGGATCCTGACTTTGTGCCGACTGAGAAGGCTTACAAGGCTATGTGCGGCAACAAGTACGCCGCCAAGGTGCTAGCTGGCGTCCACGGTCCGCCTCTTTTCAAGGATGGTGCGGTTGTCGAGCTACGGGTTCCCGCACGCTCGCCTGGACTCAAAACTTTCTTTGTAGCTGGCTGGCGAGGGATCGTGATTCAGTCTGATGCTTCTCCCGTTACAAGTGCGGCGAAGGGCGCAAAGAAGTATAAGGTGCTACCGTTCGGCGGAACTAAAATGGTTACCGTCGAGGAGCGGCAGCTTAAGATCGTCAAGGGTGTTTAGGACAGATGGTTACCTCCGATTCCCCTTTTAATTTGAGAGAGAAGAGAAGAAAATGAAGCTGACTAGAACACATTTTATCACTATCGCAAATCTGATCGCCGTCCTCCCTAAAGACTGCACTCGCAGGGATGTTGCACTCGCTTTTGCATCTTGTTTCCAGGGGAGTAATCCCCGCTTCGATGTCTCTAGGTTTGTAAAGGCTTGCGATATTTAGTGTAGATATCTCGCAAAGAGTATTATACAATCAAGAAGAATGACACTAAAGATTATTGGCAAACAAACATTGTGATCGAGTTATTGTTTAAGTTTCAATAGGAGAGAAGATATGAGAAAGTTTATTGCAGCAACGGCGGCAATACTTGTTTTGTTGACAAGCGGTTGTAGCTTCCTTGAAGGTGGATTCCATCTTCGTGAAGCTGGAGAAATTGTATGCGAGTCTCAAAACGGATACTTTGTGTTTCCAGTTGAGCCTAACTCCGTGGTTGTTTTTAGACTCAATGGATTCACTGTCGAGCTATATGATAACGATGGAGACATTGAATTTGAACAGAGTATTTTCTTTCTGTATGGAGCGGATTGTTCTTACGCAATTGATTAGTGATGAGGCATTATAAGATTGGTGATTTGCTGCGTTCTGAATATACTGCACACACCTATGCTTGGGGTTTGATTTTGAGTGTTGACTCTGATGAGATTAGTGTATTGTGGACCTCACCCGGTAGTGAACGGTGGAGAAATACTTATAATAAATACAACCACAGCACTGCTCTTAGTGGACTTAAATTCTTCCCTCTAGTGAAACGATAGTGTCCGAGACACAAAGAGAAATTAAGATTGGTTCGCTTGTGAAAATAACACATTCACCATCTGTGACTAAGTATATGAATCGGGTGGGCACGTTGGCACTGGTGATGGGATTTGGGTGCGATGCTGCTCCCCCTGGACTTATTGTTTTGATTGATGACGAGCGCCTATGGTTTCAGAACGAAGAACTTGAGTTTATGAGCTAACTTATGCCCGAGACACAAAAAGATATTAAAGTTGGTTCATTAGTGAAAATAACTGAACTTTATGTATACTCGGGAGAGATTGGACTTGTGTTAGAAACTATTGAGTTTAAAAATACATTTTATGTTTTGCTTACTTCTGGAGTGAAACAATTTTATGCTAAGAGTGGCGTTGAACTGTTGAGTTAACTTATGCCCGAGACAACAAAAGAAATAAGAGTAGGAGACTTGGCAAGAGTAGACTGTTGAGTAAGTGTCTTACATAATAGAATATCAATTGTTTCCAGAATTGTAAATGACTGTTATCTGATGGAGAAGAAAGAGAAAGAGATCAAGGTCGGTTCACTTGTAAGAATTAAATCTATACATATGAACGGTTGTCACTCTAATAGAATAGGGTTAGTCATAAGAAGGATCAAACACACAATTCCTGGTAGTGATTTTTATTATGTTCTTGTTAAAGAGAATCAGGTAAGTTTTTATGAGTATGAATTGATTGTCATCTGATGGGAGTGAGTGGGACAGAATGGTATATGATGGGTGTTAAGTGGGAAATTGGAGTTGTATAGAATATTTAGGGTACTAACCCCGAGCGAAGCGAGGGCTTTTTCTGTGCTTTTTTAGGCGATATAATAGAATTTGGCATAAACCTTGAACTTGCAAGCCCCGTGCCAACGTTTAACGCTCAGAGGGCAGAAAAAGATTATTTTAGGGGTTGACAACCCCCGAGATCGTACTTAAATTATGTATGAAGGAAAGGAACACGATGTCAGACATTGAAACCACGCCCGCCCCCGAGACTTCCGAAGCGCCCACAGCGCCCGAGGATGAATTTAACCTCAATATGCACGTTGCACGCCTGCTCATGAATGAGCCGTTTTTCGCCGCAATTAGTCGGCGTGTCAACAAGGCACCCTATAAGGGCATTCCGACTGCCGGCGTTCGGGTCAATCCGACGACTGCTCAGTTTGAATTGCTCTACAATCCTGATTTCTTCGCAAAGATGACGGATCTTCAGAAAGCTGACGTGCTTAAGCATGAGTTTTACCACCTCGTTTTCGATCACGTCACCGGACGCAAGCCCGAGGGCGTTGATCATAAGAAGTGGAATTATGCTACCGACTTGGCGATCAACTCGCACCTTTCCAATTTGCCCGAGGGCTGTTTGATGCCCGGTCAGGGACCGTTTGCGGACCTTCCGCCCTTCGAGGCTGCGGAATGGTATCTAGATCGCCTCCCCGAGAATCCGGGTGGCGAGGGCGAGGGCGAGTGTAACGGCGACTGCCAGAGTGGCGGTGACGGTGGCGAAGGGGGCGAGGGCACTTGCACTTGCCCTTCCGACCAGTTTGATTCCCACGACGATTGGGGCGGGGACGGTTCGCCCGCCGCCTCCGCCGCCAACGAGATCGCCAAAGAGCGGATTAAGGATATCATCCAGAAAGCCGCTGGCGAGGCTCAGAAGTCCAATTCTTGGGGCACTATTACTGCCAGCACCCGGCAAGCGATCATGGATCGACTAACTCCCCGTGTGGATTGGAAGAAAGTTTTGAGGTACTTCATTAAATGCTCGCAGCGGGCTAGCAAGTCCTCAACGGTGCGCAGACTCAATAAGCGGTTCCCGTACATTCACCCTGGACGCAAGGTTAACCGGCAGGCTAAGATTGCTATCAGCATCGATCAGTCCGGTTCTGTGGACGATGGAATGCTGGCGGCTTTCTTCACGGAGTTAAATAAGCTTTCCACCCTCGCAGAATTCACGGTTATCCCATTTGATTCCGAAGTGGCTACCGAAAGCGTGTATGTTTGGAAAAAGGGCGAAACCCGCCCCTGGGAGCGTGTGCGGTACGGCGGGACGGACTTCGATCCTCCTACTAAGTACGTTAACGAGCGTGACTTTGACGGGCATATCATTTTGACTGATATGTGCGCTCCGAAGCCGATCAAGAGCCGTGCGCAGCGTATGTGGATGACGACGGCGCAATATGCTCGCAACCCTTATTTCCAGACTAACGAGCGGGTTATTTCAATCGAGGATAAGAGTTAATGACGGAATTTAAGCCTGGTGATAAGGTGCAGATTGTACGCTCGATTGGGGATCTCCCCTTTCGCTATTCTTACGATGGGTTGGTTTTGGAGTTCTATCCATACGACAAGGATCGTCCGCAGCATGGTGGACCCGGCGTTGACCGAGAAGCTTATGCCGTGGTTGAGTGGAACTGGACCCCAGAACTAGAAAATCCTAACTATGTTAGGTCAAGGTATCTTGAGCGTGCCTAGCTTCAAACCCGGAGAACTTGTCCGCATCAAGGGATATAGCGGTGGAGAGGGAGAGTATAAAAATTGTGGGCTAATTGTTGAAATTCTCCCCGCCTTGACCCCGACCCATGTGCTCCTGCCGCCGCCCGCCTGCCGCCGCCCGTGGGCGATTGTTCAATGGACCCAAGGAAGTCCTTGGATTCCATCGGTTGACTTGAAGGATCTTGAGCGAGCCTAATTAAAACCATATCCTTGAACTATTTTTGTTGATCTCCATTGGGGGATTGATTCTCGCCATTGTTGGCATTCTACTTGCATAAGGTTGCGTAATGGAAATTGGATTGAGTTTGTTGATTGCCGCTGGTTTTGGACTTTATCTCCGAGGTACTGAGCCGCCATCCCCCCACCGCCGCCGAGGGCGCTAACGTGAAGGTTGGAGATCTGGTGGTTGGTATTATGTTGCACGAGAACGATCCCGGCTTTAATAAGTTGGGGCTGATTGTCGCTGTGCAGCCCCGGCGCGGCTCCGCCGCTCCACCCGCCCCCGCCGCGCTTCAGGTTGCCTGGGCGGGGGATACTCGCCCTCCACTCTTTTACAGCCACCTCCATATTGATATCGTCTCCGAGAGCTAAAATCATTAAGATCTGGGTAGGTGAATTACAAAAATGAAAGCCATCAAGGTAGGAGATTTGATTAAGTGGGCTGATCCCATTCTTGAGGATGATCCACTTGAGGGTTATCTTGGATTGGTTGTTAAGGTTAGACCGTGGGCGCCCGGGGAGCGACCGAGCTTGCTACGTCGTGCGCCGCACCGCGCCCCATGCGGACCCCTCGCCCGCCGCGTCGGCGCGTTAGCTTATCATATTCAGTGGATGCCCCTTGGCGATGAATCTTTGCCTTCAACATGCCTACTTGAGAACATTGTTGAACTCAACGAGGGTGAAAATGATTGAGATTGAGTTAGGGGATCTTATTGAGTGGAGCCCCGCCTTTGCTGCTCAACTTGAACCCGCTAAGCGAGCAACCTACATGGCGTTGGTGGTAGGATTTGAGGGCTACCACGAAAACAAAAGAATGAAAATTCATTGGGTTGATCCACAAAGCCGAAAATTCTTCAATAAAAGCTTTCCAGTAAACCTAACACGCATTAAGATATTAAGCAAAGGTAGTAGATAAACCATGATTGAGGTAGGAGATCTAATAAGCTATACTAATTTGTCTGGAACCTACTTTGGCTTGGTAATTGCGACCGAGGGTAATGAAAAATATAAACTTATAAGCATCAATTGGGCAGGACATGGCATAGCCAAAGAGTGGGATCCAAAAGTAAACCCCCTCAGTATAGTAAGCAAAGGCAATAGGTAGAACATGATTCAACCAATGATTCAACCAATGATTCAAGTAGGAGATCTAGTATCCTGGCTAGGTCAAGACAACTTTCTCGGCTTCGTGATTGGCTATGGTAATCCATATCGGCTCCAGGCGAGGGACGGCTTCGTCGAGCCCTCCCTCGCAGCGAGGGAGGGCTCGGATAATAAACACAGGGTTGTTGAAGTCGTTTGGCTAAGCGATGATGCCAACAAGCAAGCGCATAATTATCAATCTTTGGCTAACCTCAAGCTAGTATCAAAAATCAAAACATAGGGTAGGGGGGGGTAGGGGGGTAGTGCCGGAATGTATGTCCCTATGGGGATATTGGCGGTAACGGTGACTAGATCAGCGTTATCGATGGATGAGAAATTTTTGAAAATATAGAACATGTCAGAAAAACGCCCAGAGATTTTTTTCAGGATTC
>Ga0310121_10000323_pt1 | contig 52763 bp, 44 predicted proteins | sample CB27_Tmax_986_MG_FD_203504 | JGI IMG/M metagenome (GOLD analysis project Ga0310121, IMG submission 203504) | Marine microbial communities from Western Arctic Ocean, Canada - CB27_Tmax_986 | ecosystem: Environmental > Aquatic > Marine > Oceanic | place: Canada: Western Arctic Ocean | collected... | reverse complement strand
TTGTAATCATAATGACCGATAACCACGGCGCCTGGACGCTCGGTTGTTATGGCAACAACGAAATTCGTACTCCCAACATCGACCGGCTCGCTGCGCAGGGCACTCTGTTCACTCATTGTTTCAGTTCAAACTCGGTTTGTAGCCCGACGCGAGCGACGTTCCTGACCGGACTTATTCCTTCTCAGCATGGCGTGCACTGCTGGCTCCATCCGGGCCGGCTGCAAATGGGGGCGCAGGCGAAGAATACGATTGAGGAATTCCGCAGCTTACCGGAAATACTCAACGACGCTGGCTACGTATGTGGACTGGCCGGTAAGTGGCACTTGGGGAACAACCTCCATCCACAGGATGGCTTCAGCTATTGGGTGACGAAGCCCCAGGGTGGCACGCGGGCCCTGTATGACGACGATGTGATCGAAGACGGTGAGGTACGTATCGTGGCGGGTTATGCAACGGACTTTTGGACGGACCACGGGCACCATTTCATCAAGAAGAACCGCGACCGTCCATTCTTTCTGTTGCTGGCGTACAACGGACCGTATGGGCTGCATGTTCCGATGTTGAGCGAGGCTCGCAACCGGCATGCGGCTTACTACGCTGACAAGGAATTGAAGTCTTTCCCGCGGTTGACGATGCATCCTTGGCTGCTTAATTGCAAGGAGAATTTCAACAACCCCGTTTCCATACGACGTTATGCTGCTGAGGTTAGGGGTATCGACGATGGAGTCGGTGAGATCATGCAGACGCTACAGATGTTGGGGCTCGACGAGAACACGTTGGTCGTCTTTACCGCCGACCAAGGTCTCTGTGGTGGGCACCACGGGCTATGGGGGATGGCCGATCACTCCCGGCCTCTCCACACATACGACGAAACCATCCACGTTCCCTTGATTTTCCGGCATCCCGGCCATATTCCTTCCAACCGGAGATTGGCCATGATGACGTCGAACTACGACGTCTTTCCGACATTGCTGACGTACCTCGGATTGGCGGGCAGGATCCCCACCGAACCGGAATCGCCAGGGCGACCCTCTACTGCGTGGCGAGTCGATGGAGTGGGATGATGTTATCTTCTATGAATTCGAGAACTCGCGGATGATTCGCACACGGGATTGGAAGTACACCTGGCGGTTTCCCCACGGTCCCAACGAACTCTACCACCTGGCTGAGGACGCGGGTGAGGAACACAACTTGATTGACCAACCCGAGTATGCCGCCCGTCAGCAACAACTGCGTCGCCGTCTGGACGTATTCTTTGACCGCTACGCCGACCCGAAATATGATCTGGCGCACGGTGGCGACTCAAAAACCTTGCCGTTTCCCACACGTGTCCGCGCCGAGGATTAGGTAAGCATACGCCTGATCCATCCTTGACGAGTATTCTATCCTACTGCGGCGACCGCGTCGTCGATCTGACTTGCCCTCTTGACACCGATGATCGGCGACACGACAGCGGGTTGCTCCAGCGCCCAGCGGATCGCGTACTGGGTCATGGTCAGACCGGCTTCGCCGGCGTCAGATTCGATAGTCTCGAGCTTGTCGAAAAGTTCATCGTTCAGTTCCCACACCCAGGCGTCCTTTTCCGCCTTGCGTGAATCGGCAGGTATCTCTGCGCCACCCCGGTATTTACCGGTAAGCAAACCGCCCTGCAGGACTTGGTACGGCGCCGCCGCTATCTGCTCTTTCTCGCACAGCGGCAACAGGTCCGCACACAGGTCTTGCTTCAGCAGGCTCATTCCGGGCTGAATAATCACCGGACGCGGCAACCCGTTGGCGTCAGCCACCTGAAGCAAATCGGTAAGCTGTTCCGCGGCATAGTTGCTGACGCCGAAATAACGGATTTTGCCCGCCTTAATAACCTCATCCAACGCGCCCAGGGTATCTGCAAGCGGCGTGTGTGGATCGGCTTTGTGAAGATAGTAGATGTCTAGGCAGTCGATCCCCATCCGCTGCAGACTCAGATCGAGGTGCTTGCGAATGGCCGCTGGACTGGTCCATTCGTCCTCAGGTGCCTCGCCAACCTTCATCCCGACCTTGGTCGCGATGATATATTCATCGCGTCGTCCAGCCACGGCTTTGCCCACAATCTCCTCGGACACTCCCCCCGAAGATCCGATGAACCGGGCGTAGCCTTCATACATGTTAGCCGTGTCAATGAAGTTGATCCCCCGATCATACGCGTAGTGCACCAGCTTGACAGCATCGGCCTCGCCGACAGGCGCGCCGAACGTCATGGTTCCCAGGCAGATCGCCGATACCTCCAGTTCTGCTTTCGGAATGCGGCTTCGTTTCATGATGATCCTCGACCTTTTGTCATTATTGTTGTTGGAAGGAGCCTCTCGCAAAGGCACAACCCCCATTTTTCACCAGCCCCGGGGGTCCAAAACACAGTCTACCACGGCTTCGCAGAAGCCGTGACCCAGCAGCACTGCTTGCCTTGCGGCAAGCAGTGGCGCACCAGGGTGAGAAATGTGGGCTATGGCTCATCCGAATAAATCTGCAACACAGCGCCGGAAGAACAGGCCGCGAATGCGGCTTGGTCTTTTTGACATACTTTGGACTTTCTTCAGGTCAGTGTCGTCAGTTCTTCTTTTGTCTTGGCGTGATGTCTTATGAGTTCTTGATGCTTAAGATGGTTCCAGACTTTCTCGTCCGGATTCCAATCAGGCGAATACTTGGGAAGATGAAAGACGTGTAATCGTGACTGACTGTCGATATAGGTTTTCGTTTTCTTTGACGTGTGCGGTGGGGCTCGGTCCATCAAGACCACAAGATGGCGACGCTGATGATGCTTCAACATTTGCTTAAGAAAGTCGACCACTTCCGGCGATGCGATCCGTTTGTTGTGCAGACGAAACAGCAAGTGTCCGCGCCGGCTGATGGCGGACATCGCCGCTACGTTTTCCGGTCACTTTCGCTTTCGGGGTCTGGCCGCAAGGCGACCACGTTTTCCCCAAAAAGGCCGTCAACGACACGTTCGCCTCGTCCTGAAAGTAAAGGATTGCCCTGTAGTTCTCGACAGTTTTGCGAATTTTCGGCACGTTGTAGCGTATCCATTTTTGTCTCGCCTCTTCATCGATCTCGTAGTATTGTCGCTCTGGCTTCTGATATGTCAGAACGAGACCAGGAATTCAATTCATGCAGCCATTTGAAATCGTCGTTAACGCGATCGAATCGCCCAACGTACGCTCACAGTGCGCAACACTCGGGAGAATCCACCTCAAGACAACGATGATCGTCCGACGCACTTTGAGGGCAGTTGCTATTCCCAAAAACGTCCGTTTGAGGGACTCCCTTAGAGCTCACCGCTCCGTAAGCACTTACGTCGAAAGCGTTGGACCTAAACTGGTCCCAAATTCAAAGTCCCGAAATAAGCCCTACCGATAGCTTTTTGGGACATCGTTAGCGTGTAAAATTACACGAATCTGGGCGGTACCCTAGTTCGGGCTACTTCTCTCGGAGAGAGAAGGCTACTATGTGGAAATCCCCGTTTTCTGTCGGTCTAAAACCATAGCGGCGTTGCCCATTGCAGCGATAGTAACGACGAATCACCGAAGGTGATTTAGGCCGGCGTCTGTTGTTGGATGCCGACGTTAATGTAGGCATGAACATGCGGCGCTCCGCGAAAATGCCAGACGAGCGAAGGGCCTTCGATGCGCCAAATATCCCAGATTTGATCTCCTGCTAAATCCTCAGCTTTGTAGAAAGCCATGTTGAGTTTCTCCAGTCCTCCACCCGTCTTCAGCAGCGACATGACTTCGTCGACGTCCTCTTGCCGGTAGGGCGCCAGCAGGACTTGCAGCGTTTCTTGCACCAGTTGCTGCTGATCGGCCGAGAGTTGGCCCACCGTGACGCCGCTAAAATCGCCTTGCGTGCCCTGGAGTTTCACGGCGTTTTCACTGGGCGCGTCCGTGAGCAAAGCCTGCTTGGCCTGCTGCGGATCGAGGGCGTGGAAAACATCGTTCGCTTTTTGCGTTTGATAGTAGAACAGATTGTGCTTCGGATCCTCCTCGCCATGCCCGTAAACAAGCGGTCCACCAAAAGCGGCCTTGTCCACCGTGTTCCCGTCAGCCCGCAAAGTGAGGTGGCGGCCGGTCATCTCCCACTGGAACTGGCCATTGGCCGGATCGCCGAAAATGGCCACGCTGTAGTTATCCATGCCGCCAGAGTCGTCATCCATCTGACGCAGCAATCGCTCGTAGCCGTCCTCGGACGTGACATTGCGCACGATCTCACCGATGATTTGCCGCTGATCGTCCGTGTAAAAATCGTCACCAATATCGATGTCGGTCACGTGCCAGTTGGCGCTGATGCGACGACGTGCTTCATCGTCAAAGGGGAGGCAGATTTCACCGCGTTGGTTCTCGGAAAGTGAATCATAGAAGCGAGCCACAGCTGTTTCGGCGATGCTATTGGTTGTGGGCGCTGCGCGGGCCAGCCGAGGATCGAAGATGGTGGGTGCCGCGGTTCCCGCGACGGCCGCCGCGCCCAAACGCTTGACGAATTGACGTCGGTCGAGACGGCAACACTGGCAGGTCGATTTGTCGTGATTCATGATGAAGCTCCTGGCCGGTTGAGTAAGGGAGTGAATCAAGCCTTTGAAAGGTCAATTATTGGTTGAGTTAGTTCTGCCGTCGCTGGTTCTTGGCATTGTATCGTTTTGATGGACGATAGGAATACTCGGCCGTGTAGCGGTGCGGTCCTACTTGGCCTGACGCAAGACTTCCGCAAGTTCTCTACGGAACGCATTCAGGTCAAACGTGGATGCCGCAGTGAGGGACCGTGACGAAAAAGACCGGGATTCGTAGGCCCGGCCGGAGTCGACATGCAAATGGAGGAGTCCGTCGAGAGCTACTAAATCCGCCGCGCCTTCGGCTTTGACCGTAAGCCAAACGTTGTTCGACCAATCGTCAAATAGATCGATCTTGGTGCGCGACCATTTGTGTAGCGTTGCCATGTACTCGGGATCCGACTGACCGGCCCCCTTTTCGGGAAAGGGAGAAAAATCCGGGTAGTCGATGAATGATTCTGTAGCCATCGACTGCATCGCCCACACGAGCTGCCGCGCGGATGGGAAATCAAGGTAGGCTGCCCGTTGAAATTCGCCCAGTTCGATTAGCATTGTCTCCGCGGCGGCTCGATTAAACGGCCGACCCGCGACAACTCGAGCCACGCCGTCCAAGAGGCGGACTAGTTCCTGGCCAGTCTCCGCAACGCGATCGCGTTGCCCGAACGGTGACTCAGCAAGAACCTGGTTCAAGCCGTCCAGCCGTTGTTGAAATTTCTGCTGGAGTTGCGCAATCGCCAGTTTGTCCCGGCTTACCGCGCCTTGTCCGATGGCGACCTTGACCAATGGCTGTGGCCAGGCGGGCAGCGGTATGCGGCCGGACGCGAAACCGCGATACCCGCGGTCCTGCCGGTGGCTGACCGTACGCAAGTTGTGGTGACATGCGCCGCAATCAAAAACGCCTAGCTCCGGCCAATTGTATTCGTCCGACGCACCGACTTCCGACATCAAGTTGATCGTTTCTCGAAACGTCATGATCGACCCCAAGACGACGCCGCGACTGCGGGCATGTCTTGTAGAGCTTCGCTGGCGTCCCAGGCTGGGTAGTTTGCCGCCAAAAACTCTCTGCGCAGCAAGAAGTCACCCTTCTCGCGAAGATTGCGCCAATGGGGTGGCATGCGTTCGGTGAAAGAGACCAGTTCGATTGGAGGAAGGAGCGGATGTCCCGCGGCATACATCTCGTGCGTGATCAGTTTACCTTGCGGTTCATTGCCGATGTGACACGAAAAATACTGCTGGGCACGACGCACGGGATCGCGCACGTCAACCATGCCCAACGCTTCTTTTTCTTGAGGGCGTTTCCCTCGCCAGGCCAATGTTTTGTGCGGATCTTCCCACTCCGAACTCGGGCCATGACAGGATTCGCAGGTTACACCGTATTCTTTGATGGAATCAAAATTCGGGGGGGGAGCCATGTCGGCCCGGAGGTTCGCGTGACAACTCAGACAGCGGCCGTCTTCGTGCACGGCATAGCCCAAGGCACGCGACATCTGGTTCGCCAACTCGTTCTCCGGCTTGGGTACCAAAACCGCGTAGGCATCGTTGTGAATGTCATCCTCGTACCAAAGCTCGACTTCGCGAAGCGCCATGAAATCGTTTTTCACGGCGACCGTATCACTGGAATGGCACAGAATGCAGTCGCGATTGCCGACGAATGACGGCGTCTCGCCGCAGACAAACGGTGCGTTAGCGAGCCAGCAGCAGACAGCCAAAGCGTTGGCGAGTAACCGGGTTGGTCGAATCAAGTCGTGCATTTGCCACTTTGGTTGCCGGGGTCATCTAGGGCAATTCCTGGAGGGCCTGGAGCAGGGTGCTTCGTATTTGGTCTCGCTGCGAACCGGACGGTGTCTCAAGGGGGAGCGGGTGCTGAACCGATCCGCCGAACTCAGGGGGACTATTGTAATCTGGCCCAAACGCCAAAAGTTGCCTTAGTTTGTTAAGTGTTGCAGGTAGCGGAGAGCTGCCGACCGCCTCGCAATTGGCTGCGAGGTCGTCGAGATGCGATTGGTGCATTGCGACCAGCGCCAGGTAAGATTGCACGGCAACGTCCCGGGTGGAAACAAGTTTCGTGCCGCCGTCCGGCGCATCGATAAACTGAGCCAGCTCACCGCGTTGTCGGCTGGATTTAACCGGAACTCCTCCGGCGCATGATTGCCGGCGGAAGTTTCGGCCAGCTGACTAAGGAAGGGACTTAGCTGGCTCAATCTACCGCCGCTGAGTTCAGCAACTTCAATGGCATCGGTTTGGTATTGCGACTCCATCAGCGTTCGCAGGTCATTGATTTGGCTCGCATAAGCATCCGCGGCGTCGCCGCTGAGTTCGACCATAGCGACACGAGCTGGCTGGAGTAGTACCAGGTTCCCCAGGCCGCCATGCCCAGCCTGCGATCGTGGTAACCACGCTGCTGCCGCCAGCTTGGATCGATCAAGTCCTTGTGCAGGAAAAACAATCGTACTCGGTCAACTCAGGCCAGGCTGGCTGAATCCGTTGCTGTGGCGACCTGTTTTTATCCTGCTGCATCAGGGACGCACTGGCGCGCTGTTGAAGTACGCGAAGTGCGGCTTCGGCGGAGGCGAGTTGACCAACACTCCAGAGTTGCAATTCAAAGTGTGGTTTCTTGCACCTTTCCTGGCGATCATCTCAATGCTTGGGAAGCATGTCCAGGTAGGCGGCCAGCTCAAATTTCAGCGGCGGATGACCCGCGGCGATCAAATCGTGGTTGACTTGACGGTCGGCCGCGCCGACGTGGCATTTAGCGCATTCGCGAGCCCGCACTGCGATATTGTTCGTATCGGTCATGCCGAAATCGACTGATTTGCTCGTCGCGGTCCTCGTCTTCCAACCAGGTTTGTAGTGTTCCGCCGCCCAGGAGTCGCTGGGCCCATGGCATGCTTCACAACCGACACCTTCCAGAGGCCGCGGCGCCAGCGACTTGATTGGGCTCGCTGACCATTCCGCCACATTCGGTGGGCACGGTGGCCAATTCGAGGCACCGTCGTGGGCCGCGGACCAGGGGCTGTGGCAGGCCAGGCAGTTTTGAAATCCCGCGTCTTCGGGAGTTATCCCCAGAAGTTCGAGCATCCGCTTGCCGCTGGACGACCAGAGGCTTTGCTGGGCCTTGGCGTGAGGACCTTTCTCCAACCAAACGATCGCTTCGCTGCCAGCTAATCCTGGAGACTCGGCATTGCCGTGGCACGAGACGGCAAAGCAGGACCGTGTTCCCAAAAATTCAAAATGGCGATGCGCCTCCGAAATGGAATCAGTGCTCTGACCAGGCAACGCGTCGGCTCGGACCAGTTCAAACGCCCACGCCGCTGAGTTTAGCGCCCATACAGCTTGTAAGGCGAGGGCAAGACCGGCGTATTGAATGAATCTCAACGACATCGAGGTTTTTGGGGGCTGTTGCGAATAGGCGGATGGAACTGAGTCCTCGGCGCCGCTCTTCTTTGGCAGCAGCCTCAATCTCGTGGTGACCACTACATCTTATCGCTCATGGCGACATTGGCGCAAACTCGCCTAGCTCATTATTGGCTGCGATCGCGCACCGGCTTACGCGAACCGGTTGTCAAACCTGAACCACTTTTCTCCTTGGCTTCCGCTTAGTGTTCTGTTTCCCTCGTCAACGCCCCCGAGAGATTTTTCATCAATTGCTCGTCGCTGTGGTGGTGCTCGTCGCTGTGGTGGTGCTCGTCGCTGTGGTGGTGCTCGTCGTTGTGGTGGTGCTCGTCGCTGTGGTGGTCTCGTCGCTGTGGTGGTGCTCGTCGCTGTGGTGATGCTCGTCGCTGTGGTGATGCTCGTCGCTGTGGTGGCGCTCGTCGCTGTGGTGGTATCGATGGCACTCGACACAGTCGGCACGAGCGTGGCCGTCTTGTCCCTACATACCAGCCGGTTGGTGACATTCTTAACATGTTTCCACACTTGGCATGAGGATATCGGCTGATGTCGAGCTATCTTTAGCCGCATGGCAAGCCTTGCATTGAAATTGTTCTAATGTCTCAACATCATAACGATCATGTCTGAATTGGCTGTGCGGAAACCAGCGTTGTGGAACTAGGGGTTGGTTGGGATTATCTGGGCGATCGATTTTAAATGTCAGAAAGTCACCCGATGGGAGTTTTGGTCTGTTTTCCGAAACCGGATGACAATAACTACAGATAAATTCAATGCGCTGCGGCCAGGTCATAACATCGTTGTCGGGTCGGCCGTCCAAAGGGTTGGTCTCAAACTCATCGGTGGTTGGGCCAGCGAGTTGCTGCTGGACCCACTCGAATTCGTCCACTGCGGTTGGTTGCGAGACCACACGTTTGTTAGGCAGACGGGGTGGTGATTCGTTGTTGAGGCCGAGAACTTCCTCTGGATGTGCTTTTGCATATTGCGTCAAGCGATCATGAACAAACCCCTGGACCAGTCGCGGAGTTTCGTGCAACAGGCCTCCATCGAGTTTGGCAGAGACGGAAAGCGGATGGCATTTTTGGCAATGCCGTTCATAAGGGATTGGTTGCATGTACCGGCCATCGGAGTCTTCCGTGTGGCAGTCGGCGCAGGTCAGTATCTTTCGTGATTGGCGGTCCCCCTTGGACTCAGGGTGACTGGTGAGAAGCAGGACTCCGTCGGCGACCAGATGTTTGTCGTGCGGAAATCGGAGCGTCACTTTGTCTCGCCATTTTGCTTCGGACTCGGACCACACGGCCAGTGACTGGATCTGATGCAGCGCACCGCTCGTCACGATTTCCTTCGTTTCACGTCCGCTGACTGCCCGAAACTCGGGATGCTCAGGAAAGAACGGGACGCGGCCTACGAAGCTTGACGCGGACCGTTCGGTTTGTAAGTCCGCATGGCAAGTCGTGCAGTAAGTGTACTCGAGCGGGTCAGGTTCTGCTTCCCCGGTGCTCGCTATGGCATTGGAAGCAGCTGAGAATGTCGTCGGCGTGCATGGTTACATGATGATCCAGAGTGGTCTGGTCGTGGCATTTCTGGCACGACCGCTGTTCGACGGACCGACAGTAGCTATCGTCGCTGACCAGCAGACGAACTGGTTGAAAATTGTCGACGTGGCATTGGCCACAATCGTTTTAATACAGTTGGTGTGCCTTGGAAACCGGCCGCGATTGATAGATCGTCTTATCACGCTGGACCGCTTTGCCGATCAGGAAGATGGCTGGCACGACCGCACCAATCCAGCACAGCCGTCGTCGCCAGGCGAGGATTCGGTTGCCTTGAGCCGCGATGTCGAGGTCACATCGTTGGGCGATTTCCTGATGGATGCGCTGTTGGTCCATGATTTACCTAGTAGAGCAACGACATGAGGACGTGCGCGATTCCCAATACCAGCAGAGAGAACGACAAGGGCACATGGACCAACAGCCACCCGTGCAACAGCCGGTGAATCCGGGTTTGTCGCGACAGTTGCCGACGTTCTCCACAAATAGCTTCGATGCGGTCCAGTAACTTACGAGCTCCCGAAATCTCGATGGACGATCTTCAGGAAGGACTGTCTTCACTCGCGCAAATACAGCCGCTGCGCGGAAGGTGTTGTCCAATTGATGCGTCTGCTCGATGGAAGATGTCAGAAAAGGTCGCACTCGAGTGACATGGAATTCCCGCAGGACGTCCAGCGGTGAAACTTCAGCGAGCGCAACGTTGCCCACATTAAACGTGCCTTCGACCTTGGCGGACGTTACCAAGTCTCCGCAAAATGCGGCGACCTCCTCGTCAGCGGTTTCTCGAAGCCGGCCACACAGGTAGGGATTCTGATCAAACATGGCCTCGGCGTCGACGGTTGTTTTCAACAGCCGGGGCAAATACTGCTGAAGAAGCAATCCGATCATTCCGCTGACCACAACGAGGACGAAAACTAACATCAAAAGTTGCTCGATGAGACCGCCCCAGTGAAAACCTGCGTGATAAAAGATTAAGGGTACGCTCAGCAAGCTTAGCCAAATGTGGCCCTTCAACCATGCCCGTGTGCTGCCGATATTCCAGCGTGGAACTTTCTTGCGAGCACTCAGCAGCCCAGCGAAGATCATCAGAGCGGCGCCGGAAATGGCCCTGCCAACTGCCTCCAGTCGGACCTCCTGGGGTGGTGAGAGCATAATGAACGTAGGCGGCTGTCGCAGCCAGAAACAGCAAGGCAAACATCACACACCACCAATAATGGCTGCGGTCCACGATCACTGCGCTGTTCCTTCTGCTTATAGCGGTGGGCTGGGTATCGTTACTGGCCAGTGGCAACCAGCGGGTGACCGCCACATCTACCGTTTCATCCGATCCGCGACCGATCTCGAGACGTGCGACCGGTGTATGATTGACCGGAGTGGTATTGCCTGGCCCAATGTGAGAAAAACTAACATTGACGTCGGCTATAATCAACCAATCGCATGTCATTACAGTCGCAGTTGCGATCGCATCCTATGTCGGCTAAACGACCAGATCCTGAATCACCGCGGGCGTTCGCGCAGCCTGAAGTTGTCAAAGCGGTCATCGACCTCGACCCGAGACCGGACGACGAGAGTCTCGACGAAGCCTCCGTAGCCCAGTTGGAGCTGTTCCAGGGGCTCAAAAAGATGGCCCCCATTAAAAAAAATCCTGGGGCCATGATCCTGCGACGTTTTCGTGCTGGTGCCACGATTTGCCGCCAAGGCGAAAGGGGCACAGCGCCTTCTATGTTCTCACTACCGCCGACTTGCTGAATCTGCGACGACGTCAGCTGGAGCGAGCCGAATCGGCAGGCCGTCACGATACGGTTGGGGAAATGAAACGTCAGATCGCCGCCTTAGAAAGTCGCTTGGAGCAACTAGCTAGTCAAGGCGACGACCGATCAGCTCTCCAGGTTGCCACCGACCATTTGCTACGCGGAAAAGGAGTCGTCGTCAAAACTCCGAGCTTCTTGAACCGGATAGGGACCTAGCTTTCCCGGCGCAGCATACAACTCAGGAAGTTGTCGCCCCAGTCCATACCCAACGATGGTCCGATATCGACTATCAAACTCGGCAGGCACCCATGTTCGAAGGGGACGTTTTCGGTGAAATGAGCTGTATGACGTTAGCCCCCCGATCTGCCACCGTGATGACCGATGCCGACTGTTATATGGTGGAATTTTCGCGAACCATTTTCGACAGTATCCAAAAGGATGCCGGTTACCAGCAACGAATGGGAAAGATATATGAAGACCGGGTGCTATCCAGCCATCATTCTCGGTTGGAAATTTTCCATGATCTGTCGGCCGATCAAATTGCCCGGCTTCGCGAAACCGCCACTTTGGAGACCGTCGCTCCAGGTCACGTTATCTGTGACGAAGGCGATCCGTCGGACTGCGTCTACATCATTCGCAATGGATTGGTCCAAGTCGTAAAAGGGTTGGCCGTGAGGATGCAGTCCTACGCCATTGATGATTGGGGAGAGTTCTGTCAACAGATCCTCGCAGGGGGAAGGGGTGGCCAGGTCCCAACCACTTCTGCTGACCAGCCGAAACAGTCAGCGGATGCGGGCAAGTCGAAACCTTCGTCGGGAAAAATGACGCCTGCCGACATTCTGGCAGCCGCACGGACTAAAAAGGCCTCCGAAAGGGCCGACACGGGAAATAAATTGTCCGGTGAATCGAAGGTTGAGGTTAAAGAACCGCGATTAATGCCATCCAGCGACGATATCTTGGCGAAGGCGAGGGGGCAAATCCGCTGCCACGGCCAGTGACGAAAAGAATGAAACATCACCCGGTGCGGCTGGGGCGTCGGACGAGAGCCAACCCAAGGCCACGAAGTCGGTGACCTCTCCGAAAAAAGCCGCAGTTGCCAAGAAAGGGGCGCCGGCGTCTGGTTCCGCCTCCAAACCGACGGCCGACGTGGCTGCCATGCTTGCCGCGGCTAAAGGTGGTGCTCAGCAGAAGAAGACGGAGGAGTCTCCGGTTCAATTGCTGTGGAATGCGCTTGATGACGAAACCCGGCAAGCAGTGCGAGCGATTGCGACCGAGCAAAACGGTCAGGATCAGGCCAAGCAGCTGGTTTTGCGCGGCATCAATGACCTGGCTCGCAACCGTGATTTTCTTGGGTCAGCCGGACTCGGAGAGGTTGTCAATTCGGCTCAAGTTCAAACCGCGATTCGTTCGTTTCCCAAGGGCATAAAAGGACTAAAAAAGGTTTGGTCGGATACGGAGGTCCGTGTGGCAGGGCGGGCTGTGCTGCAAGCCATCTTTCCGGATCAATTGGCGACAGAGGATGGGTTCGGTAAAGGCCCCCCGATGATTCTTGACTACCTTTCTCCCGGTGCATGTTTCGGCGAAATGGGAGTCGTTACCAACAGGACGCGTAGCGCCTCATGCGTTGCCTACGACCATCCTCCCGATGACTCAGGTCGTAAGGCTGGCCTGGTTGAGTTAGTCCGCATCCCGTCTGATGTATTTCGTCACTTGTTGGAGGAGTCACCCGAAATCGATCGATCCGTAATGCGACTGGTCGACGAGCGCCAAAAAGAAATGGAAGACATTGGTGATGATCCAGTTTGGGATTCGGCGGCTTCGGTACTCGCGGCTTCGGAATTTCGCGATGCCGGATTCGTCCAAGGCCAACAACTGCTGTTGGTCGATCTCGAAAGTTGTACGCGGTGTGGTGATTGTATCCGTGCCTTCATGGAAGCTCACGATGACGGTTTTTCTCGACTTTTCTTGGACGGTCCGCGGTTTGATCGCTTTCTGGTCCCCTCCGCCTGTCGAAATTGTCTGAACCCTGCCTGCATGATTGGATGTCCAGTTGGTTCGATTCAACGTGGCGATGATGGTCAGATCGACATTCGAGATTGGTGCATAGGCTGTGGACTCTGTGCGGATCAATACCCCTACGATTCGATCCGGATGCATGACATTGGAATCGTTCCTGCCGGGACAGTGGGGTGGAAGTTAGCCCCGAAAATCCGCTTGAAGGGGTTGGATTGGCAACGATTGAATCACCATGACAACGATTGGTATGCGACCAGCACGCCGGTTCGGTGGGACCTGGATTTCCGCACCCGTGGCCTGGTTGCGGCGACCGCCGGTGCACAAGCTTCCGAGATTCGATTCGACCAACCGCTGATCGGCAGATATGTTTTCTCGATGTCCGGTAACGATCTCAAATCGAAAGAACGTTTCAAGATTAGCTTGCAGTCTGAGGCGGCGGAAATCGAACTTTGGCTGAACGGTACCGCTGTCAACCTCACTTAGGACGCCCGCCAGAAAAAATCGGGTCACGCGGAGGCTCAGCTGGGCGCGGGCCAGTTGCGTGCGGGCCGCAACGTGATCGCTGTACGGCTCTCACTTCATGCCGCTCAGGATGGCCAGACCGATGCGCAAGCGGCTGCGATGTCTTACGAGACCGTCATTCTGGCTCGCCGTCTGGATCAGCTTCCCGAACTCCAGACGTTACCACTTCAGGCGTCCGATGACGGCCGCCACGTTGAGTTGCAATTGGTCACGGAACACGCTGTCGTCTGTGATCTCTGTGCTCACCTACCGTCCAAACAGCCGGTCTGTGTTTCGCAATGCCCACACGAAGCGGCAATTCGCGTCAATGCGCGTCGCGACTTCGACGACCTGTTGAAGGGGGGCTACCATGCGGTGAATTAATCTGGATGAAGAGGTTGCCGTGGTTTCAGTGTACAGGTTACAGTCTCTCATAAAGTTTTTCCTCAGACCACAGACCACAAAGGACATGAATTTAAATGAAAGCTTCCGACTTGTTTATTCGCTGCCTCGAGAAGGAAGGTGTCGAATATATGTTTGGTGTGCCGGGCGAAGAGAATGCTGACATGATGATGTCGCTGCTGGAGTCGTCCATTGAGTTTGTGGTTTGCCGTCACGAGCAAGCAGCCGCCATCATGGCGGATGCTTACGGCCGGTTGAGGGGTAAACCGGCAGTCTGTCTGGGTACCTAGGGTCCCGGGGCCACGAATTTGTTGACCGGTGTGGCCGACGCCAACATGGACCGGGCGCCCTTGGTGGTTATCACTGGGCAAGGTTCGACTCGTCGGCTTCAGAAAGCGTCACCACAGGCGATGGATGTGATCTCCATGTTTCGCCGGTGGTCAAATGGACAACGACCGTTACCAACGCGGATGCCATTCCAGAGATCGTGCGCAAGGCCTACAAGCTGGCTTGTACAGAAAAAATGGGAGCGACCCATATTGAATTGCCGGAGGATGTCGCCAAGCAACGGACGCTCACCAAACCGCTAAGGCCCGACGTCGAGTACTTGGCTGAGCCCAATCGTGTGCAGATGCTGGAAGCTGCCAAGCTATTGCGCGAGGCGGACTTTCCCGTGATTCTGGCAGGCAATGGTGTCTTGCGCGGCCGCGCGACTGACGTGCTGGCCAAATTGGTAGACCAGACGAACCTATCAGTGCTGAACACGTTCATGGGCAAAGGAGCCATTCCAGCGTCGAACCCCCATTGTTTGTTCGCGCTCGGTTTGCAGAGTCGCGACTTTATTGCCAAAGCGCTGGAGGAAGCTGACGTGGTCATGACCATCGGGTATGACATGGTCGAATATTATCCCCAGCTATGGAATCGCGGACGGCCCAAGCAGATTATCTGTGTCGACTGTGTCTCGGGTGAAGTGGACGCCTCGTTCGAAATTGCCGTTGATATCCAGGGAGACGTTGGCACAACGATATTGGCGTTGGCTGGAAAATTGGGACACACCTCCCTGGTCGATGCCTTCAGCTATTCGGGGTACCGGCAAGTCATGGAGCAAGAGTTTTCTGAGTACAAGGACGACACAGCCTTTCCACTGAAACCACAAAAGATTCTCAGCGACGTACGTAAGGTGATGGGTGACGACGACATTTTGTTGTCCGATGTGGGCGCTCACAAAATGTGGATCGCCCGGTACTACCAATGCGAAGGGCCGAATACGTCCTGATCTCCAACGGGTTTTGCACAATGGGATTTGAACTTCCTGGCTCAATCGGGGCCAAAGTGCGCCATCCGGATCGGCGCGTGCTTTCCATCAGCGGAGACGGGGGGGGCTTGATGAATATTCAAGACCTCGAAACGGCGGTGCGTCTCAAGCTGCCAATCGTGGCGATGGTCTGGACCGACTCGGAATACGGATTGATCAAATGGAAGCAGCAGGCCCAAGATGGTGTAACTTCTCATATCGGGTTTACAAATCCGGATTTCGTCAAATTGGCGGAGGCCTTTGGGGCGATCGGCATGAAGGTGGAAGATGCCAGTCAACTGCACGCGATGCTCGAGGATGCGTTTACCCAAGCGGAGAAGCGGCAGCTGCCGGTGCTGATTGATTGTCCAGTTGATTACACGGAGAACATGAAACTGTCGCGGCGCTTGGGTGAAATGGCGAGTGCCGAGCGGACTTGCTTGTTGTGTGAAGTTCCTGTTTCGGCCGGTGTTTCCGAAGAACACTTGGAGCTGATTGCGAATTACATGGACCAGCGCACCTACAGCCCGGGCGAGGTTATTTTCAATGAAGGGGACCCAGGCAGCGAATTCTTTGTCGTGGTGTCTGGAGCCGCGGAAGTCCAGCGTGATGGCAAGCCTCCCATCGAGTTGGGGCCGGGCGGAGCCGTTGGCGAAATGGCAATCCTAGGCGACCGGCCCCGTTCCGCGACGGTGGTGGTCTATAAGGTTTTGGGCGAAGTGTGATGGTTCGTTTCCGCCGCTTGGCGTTAGCCACCCGATGCGGCGGTATAGATTTCGAGAACGTCGGCCTCGGCAACCGACCAATCGGCCGTCCGATCTCTTGTGATGACTTCCCCTTTGTGTAGCACGACCAAATGCGGCATCAGTTGGCCGTGATCATCAACCACGCGACTGGCCAGTTCCGGATACTCTTTGGCCAATTGTTCCAAAGACGCCTGGACTGTATCGCCGAGATGCGGTACCTCGGCTTGCCCCTGGCAGTACTGGCGAAATTCTTCGGGAATGCGAAACATGGGTTGTCGTGTTTGTGACCAACAGCTGGTTAAAGAGCTAAGGCCCTATCGTAAAAGCGATTCACAATTATCTGTAGAAACGGCTTTGTGATGATCCCCAACGGCAAGCGTAGGGGATCAAGTAATTGTTGACGGACGATTAAATCAACAGCCCGCACGCCCCGACGCGCCGGGACCGGCCTCGGGGATCCCCTTTTTAAATCATGAGAAAGGCTTCTCCAGCGGCTTGGTCCGTTGCGCATTTTGTGCGGACTGCGTTCAGAACGACACAATTGCCGCTTTGGGCGGGGCGGACAGACGTCCTGATGTTGCTCTAAAGGGCCGGTTGTCATTAAAACATGGTACATCAAATGGGGATCAAATGATCGGGCGCAGCTTTCACTTTTGGAAAATAGGCAATTGAATCGATGTTCGAATTCCTGCTGGGACCATTTCGTGAGCACTTTTACTTCGGGACCTTTTCGTTAATCGTGACGGCGCTGGTGGCGGTGGCGGTGCATGATGTTTTTATCCAAAGGAAACATGTGATTCTCCACAACTTTCCTGTGGTTGGGCATTTGCGGTATTTGTTGGAATTGGTGGGACCGGAAATGCGGCAATATTGGGTCGCCAACGACAAAGAGGAAATGCCGTTCAACCGCGACGAGCGAAAGTGGATTTACGCGTCTGCCAAGGGGGAGAACAACACCTTTGGCTTCGGGACCACGGAGATGCTCTATGGCGTGGGTTACCCAATTATCAAACACGCGGCGTTTCCGTTTCCGGAATCGGCAGCGCATCACCCAGGCGGGGATCCCAGTAGTATTCCGTGTCTTAAGGTGATGGGTGAAAGCCACCACCGACGCCGGCCCTACCGGCCCATGTCACTACTTAATATTTCGGCCATGTCTTACGGCTCACTCGGGGAACGCGCGATCTCCGCGCTGAATAAAGGCGCGGCACAGGCGAATTGTTACCACAACACCGGCGAGGGTTCGATCAGTCCTTTCCACACGTTTGGGGCGGATGTGATCTGGCAGATTGGCACGGGATACTTTGGTGCCAGAGATAAAAACGGCAATTTCTCGTTGGACGAGTTGGTCCGTCGTGTCGAACAGCACGAGTATGTGCGCGCCATCGAGGTCAAACTTTCGCAAGGCGCTAAACCAGGGAAGGGTGGGATTCTGCCCGGCGCCAAAGTCACGCCGGCGATCGCCAAGACCCGAGGGGTTCCGGTGGGTAAGGACTGCATCTCCCCGAATGCGCACACCGAATTTGATTCCGTGGATGAGCTGATTGACTTTATTGAACGCATTGCTGATGCAACAGGCTTGCCGGTGGGCATCAAAAGTGCGGTGGGCAAGATCGATTTCTGGTACGAGCTGGCACGTCGCATGTCCGAACGAGATGCAGGACCGGACTTCATCAGCATTGACGGTGGTGAAGGGGGGACAGGTGCCGCACCTTTGACCTTTGCCGATCATGTCTCCCTGCCTTTCAAAGTCGGATTTGTTCGCGCCTATTGCGCTTTTCAAGAAGCGGATATCTCGGAAAAGGTGGTATGGATCGGCAGCGGTAAGTTGGGTTTTCCCGACCGCGCCATGTTAGGCTTCGCAATGGGCTGCGACTTACTGCAGGTTGCGCGCGAAGCCATGTTGTCGATCGGTTGCATCCAGGCTCTAAAATGCCATACCGGACACTGCCCCACGGGTGTGGCCACGCAGAGCCGGTGGCTGCAAGGTGGAGTGAACGTGGACGAGAAAGCTAAACGATTCGCTACCTACGTGCGCGCGTTTAGAAAGGAATTACTGTCGCTCGCCCATGCAGCTGGCTACGAACATCCCTGCCAGGTGACTGGCCAGGACATCGAATTCAGCTCGGGGATCAACCAGTTTTCGACCTTGGAGGAAGTATTGGGATATAAACGCGACCCGGTCAATATCGTTAAGATGGACCAGCTGAAGGCGACACATTAGTATTGATTAGTGGTCCACAAACGTTCGACCGAAAACTCCCATGACCGATGAAAGCCCCGATCAACAGCTGGTCTCCGCCTATCGGGAAGGCGATGACGATGCCGCGGCCCAGTTGTTTGAGCGTTATTACACCAAGCTGCTTGAACTGATTCGCCACAATGCGGGTTGGCAGATCCGCCTGGCCGAGGACTCGGTGGATGTGGCCCAATCGGCGCTGCGCAGTTTCTTTGCTCAGATTCAGGACGGACAAGTTCGATTGAGCGAAGACGACAACCTGTGGCCGCTGTTGGTGACGATTGCCTTGAACAAGATCCGCAATCGCGGGAAATATTGGCAGCGGAAAAAGCGAGATCCCAAGCTACGAGAAAACATCGAAGACGGCGCTGATCCGTTGGTCCGCGAGCCGACCCCCGAAGATGCGGCCATCCTGAAGGAGCTGATCGACCATCTGCTGGAGCCGTTTTCGGAGCGGCGGCGCCAGATTCTCACAATGATCTTGGAGGGTTCGGCGGTGAAGGACATCGCCAGCGAAGTCGGCACGACAGAACGCACCGTCTACAACACACGCCAAGCCGCCGCGGAGATATTGGAGCGAATTAGTTTTACTCCAGAGGACTAATCCGCCCAACAAAAACACCCGACCGATTTCGCAACCGGTCGGTTTTAAACTGATCTACTTGGTGAATGTTTCAACGTCGCGGGCGCCGGACAGCCACCATCAAGCCGAGCACGGCGAACACCGACAGCAAACTTGTGCTGGGTTCTGGGGTAAAAGAGAATTTGGCGTCGCGCGGTACCAGAATCATAGTGAACGACCCACTCGCACCGAATGGAAAGCTAAGCACGTCAGACAAATCCGGCTCACCACCAATCGGAAGGGTGAGTGGAACACCATCGTCCTTGACATCGATCGGCCCACCACCGGCACCGAGGTTATTCGACGACGTGAAATACACGTCATTTAGAAAATCGATCCGATCTCCGACCTGGGCTTGGACTGAGCCAAGTACCCGTCGCAGGCGAACGTTCGCTTGCATGCGGTTTTGTGTAACGGTAGGTTCGAAGACTCCCTGAAGATCGCCCCTATCCTGTAAGCCGAGGCCATTTACCTCCACTGATCCGTTCAACGACAGTGGGGTTCCAATGTTCACGGAAAGCTCTGCCGTCATATTCAGGATCAGGTCGTTTACGGAGGGATCAAGCGCGGTCGGCGATATGTCAGCAAGCAGATTGTTCGGGAATGGGTTGTACGAAGGTTCGATGGAGTCGTCAAACGAGGGGTGTATTGACGCGATTGGGTCGGTAGATTCCGGAACGACGATATCAAGCATTGTACTACCTCCAGGTGGACCGACCAAAAAGAACGTAGTCCCTCTGGCTGAAGCCCGTGCGAAGGAATAAACAGAGGGAGTACCTGTACGGTAACCGGATGATTTTGTGGTCTGTTTGATGACACCGGAAGGGGACAACTGAGCGTAAGCGTTTGCGACCGCCCATGACCCCTTTGTGTCGGCGACCGCACTGGTGACTGAAAGCGTTGGGTCGACATCCCTTCCAGAAGCTGGGTCGCGATCGGATTTCGTTGGAGGGTCGTTAGAATCCTTTGCGTAGGCCTGAGAATAGGTGCTGACGGCCAGCGCGGATTCGGCTGCGCCGAGAGCGAGAGTCAATACCAATGCGACGGTTGTTAGCATGGCCACAGGCCTGCTAGAGGATCGTTGAAATGTTGTCGAAATCATTTTTTGTACTCCCCTGCGGGGTTATCGCGATTTGTGTGTGGTGAGAAAGGCAGGGCAGATCAAAACGAAAAAAGCAACGCGAGCCTTCACCGAAGGCCGCACAAAAACTGGGCTTCGGTACAAGGATGACGTTGCTTCGTTATTTCGATCTACAGTGGCTTTCTCGCCGAAGTTGCAACTATTTTGCGTGTGCCGGATGTTTCATGAGTGAAGGGTGGTTTTTCCAAGCCGTCCCCATACTTCCAATCTAACCGTTACAAGTCACCAACGCAACTTTTAATTTCGAAATTTGTCTCAGTTGGAAGATGGATTCGACTGCCGCCCCAGTTGCCCACTTTCTCGCATTGTTTGCTAAAAACCTCAATCGTCGCCAGAAAAATATCAGGTATCGACCTAATACTGTTCGGCTCGATATTTGCCGGAACCTAATATCGTGACAATAGTGAAGTATGCAAAGTTTGGGATGCATCAGAGGAGATAGGCGCGACGATGGCTGAGCATGGCTTTGCTGAAGGAAAACGAGCAGGCGGCGCAGCCTCAAACGCCACAAACAATCAAGGCCGAGGGATTGCGTGGATTAAGTGTCTTGATCTTTTAATTTGTTCAGATGCGCGATCAACTCGTCTTCATCTGCATGTCACAGAAGAAAAAGCAGAGCATCTCGAATGTTCGTTTGGTGGGCTTTTTACCTGTCCAGAGACTAACCAACAAACTTGCGATAATGGCCACATAGATTTGAATCTCGACGCCGTTTTCGGAATGGCTCAACAAGTGTTGACAACCAAGAATGCATTTGAACCACCGAAAAAATAGTTCGACCGACCATCTGCATCGGTATGCCAAAGCAACCAGATCAGCGTCCAGGTCCATGCGATCTGTGGCTAACAATAAGACTTCCGGATTTCCCTTTTTGTCGAGTTTTCCTGTGTCCACTTCGACGATGCGTAACGTCTGTTCCAGTGCTTTGCGACTTTTCTTGCCGCTTAGCCAAACCTCACGATCACGTCGCACGCCTGTGGCCTTGGCCTCGGAGCTGACCGGTCTCTCTTTCACAGCGGTCCAATTGGCGTCGTTGCGAATTCGGCCGACGAATGAACTCTTGGCGTCAATGATCTCTTGGAACAATTGGTATTCGACACATCCGCGATCGACCACGTACAGTCGACCAGCCTCGCGCATTTTGCGTAATTCGTTTTTCTCCGAGCCATTTCCTTCGGTTATTGAGACCTTCGCGGGATCACCTCGGAGCACTTCAAACGCTAAGTGCATCTTGGCGGCTCGATGTGTTTCGTCGACCCACAATGCCCATGCCATTCTTGGAAATACTGGAAGTAGACTTCCGTCTACGGCAGTTAGGCCCTCAATCGCTGTGAGGTCGGCAGCACCCGCCAACGACAACGCACGTTCGGCCAACTCGGTGATGACACCTTGTAGGGCCTCCGCATCGAACACCCGGGACGCTTCACTCAGTGAACCGAGTGAGACGCGTGAAATCCCCAATTGTTTCTGTACCTTCTTCAGCTCCGTAGCCTGCTGGAGTCCGCGTAGGCTGGTAACGATGGGGCTGAGGAAATACAGCAAAAGCAAGGGTGTATTTTGGTCTGAATACAGGTCGCGGTTTCCCGCAACGTCGCGCTCAGTACCGACCTTGTGCAATCGTTCCAAGAACGGCTCAAGCAGTTCAAGATACTTGAGCCCTTCAACATGCTCTGGTCGGAGTCGCCGTTTTTTCTTCTTTGCCATGCTGATCCTACGCAACAAACAACGGACGCCCGGATGCATCGCGATGCAAACGTGTCTGCGCGTAAGATGCCAAAAACTCGCAGGGCTAGATGGCCCAATTTACAACGATTTCAGAAAATCAACGAAAATTCTACTAGGAAAAATGGCTAGCAAATTTCGTGCCGAACAGTATTGGTACCGACCCCCACCTACGGGCGCATTTGAATAGAATGAAAAATGATGGCAAATAGGGACGGATTGTTGTGTAGTGGACTTCTCGTGCGGCAATTCGGCGTTATTGGTCGGATCGATTCAGAATATTTCCTGCTTATCAGCCTTATCTCCTTGTAATTAAAGAAGTTAGGTCCGAAAGGTCGTGCGACTTTTTAGTTCCGAGATAGACGCCAAAAATTGCTCTTAGTTACAGGAAATACGGAATCTCACAGGCACCGCGAGCGGAGCAGTGAGGCGAGGGCTGAACGGACATGACTGGTACGCTGCCTGAATTCAGGATAGTTGGCTAACAACCATGCACTTCGACACGAGGAACCTTCGACGTCGGCACCTCAGCTTTGAGGGGCTGGAAGATCGTCGCCTGTTGACCGGCAACGATACGATTGCCGAGGCCACGCCAGTCGACGTGGTTGTGGGAAATTCCGTCACACTTGACGGGGCCATTGATCCTGAAGGGGATGTGGATCTGTTCGAGGTCGACCTGGCGACTGGCCAAATGCTTACGGTGGAGCTGTTCAGTGACGTCGGCTTCGTCCAGGTCTTTGATTCCGACGGTAACAACATCGGCTTCGATGAAGACGAAGACGGAACCTTCGTGACCTTTGACGCCACGGCAGACTTCCCCGTTTTCATTGGTGTCTCGGACTTTTTCAATACGGACTACGATCCGGCGGACGCCAGCCAGCGCTTTGGCATTGATACGGGTGATTACTCGCTGGTGGCTTCGATCTCGGCGGCTCAACAGACTGAGCTTGAACCAAACGATGCGATTGAATTCGCCAGTCCGATTGTGCTGAACACAATCCTGGAGGCGAATTCCGACGATGCCGGCGATGTCGATTTCTTTGCTATCACGGTCGAGGAGTCTGGTAGGCTCGGCCTGAACCTCACGACACCGTCTGTCGGCGGCGCTCGCAACCTCCGCCTTGACTTGCTTGATGCTAACGGGCAGATCATCAGCACCCATCTGGTCGCTCCCGATAATGGCGGCATGTCGCCGCTGAGCCAGCATCTAAGTCCCGGCGTCTATTCCCTGAAAGTCTCGTCGGTCAGTGGTTCGGGTGCCTATCAAATTGAAACAAGTTTTCAGCCGGCCACCGCGCCATTTGACGCGATTGGCGTCTCGGACTTGTCTGGCTCTGTGGAAGTTGTTCAATTCAACGACGACAACGACGACGGAGTGACCAACGATCTCGATGACGCCGATCTTGTCGCCGTAGGTGTGAGTGCGACAGATATCAACTTATTGTCAGGGCTCGGAGATGGGACCTACGGTTTGCCTGTCAACACGAGCTTGACGTTTCCAACGGCGACCAACGACATCCTCTATCGACTTGGCGATGCGGCGGTGGGTAACCTTGATGGTGATGACATCCCGGACCTTGCCTTAGCGGTTCAGGCATTTCGCAATGTCAACGGAAACGAAGTTGGCGTTGACGGGTTCATTGCGGTTCTGCTGGGAACCTCGAGCGGAGGATTCGACTTTAGCGAAGATCGATTCTTCGAGGTCGGCACCCATCCGTCTTCCATTGTCGCCGCTGACGTGGATGGTGATGGTCACACGGATGTGGCGGTTGCCAACGGCCAGGATAACAGCGTCCAGATCTGGGGCGGCGATTCATCCGGTGAATTGAACCTCCAGCAGACTTTGTCCACGCAATTGTCCCCCGAGGCGCTGACGGCGACCGATCTAAATGGGGACGGCCGAACTGATCTTGCTGTAGCAAACTTCCGCTCCGACTCCGTGACGACCTTGACGCAACTGGCGAGCGGAGGGTTTCAAACAGCCCACTTTCAATTGAACTCCAATGGATCGTCCGACGTTAATGGTCCGGATGCGATCGCCGCCGGCCAATTGAATGATGACAACGCGGATGGAGTCATTGACAATGCGGACCTTGTCGACCTGGTGGTGGCGAGTCTGAATTCAAACAACATTTCGGTATTGTTGGGCAACGCTCAGAACGGTTTTGACGTCCAGTCGCCGACACGATTTAATCAGCTATCGCCTGCTGAGAGCACACCCGGGTTCGGCAGTTCCTTGGTCTTGGGGCAATTTAACGATGACGACGTTTTGGACCTGGCGGTCACTAATTCGACGGACATTCTGTTGACCATCGCGACCGGTAAAGGCGATGGTTCGTTCGGCGTAAGCAGCACTGTCCCGCTGGACACCGAGGCCGACGACATTGCCATCGGTGACCTCAACGGGGACGGACGATTGGACGTCGTCGCGACCCAGTCGCTATCTCAGGATGACCATCCCGCCTCACTGCAGGTGTTGATCGGGCGCGGGGACGGGACGGTACAATCCAGCCCGGCTGAAGCAGTCGGACCCAGCCCGTTAGCGATCGTCTCGCTGGACGCCAATAGCGACGGTATCCCGGACCTGGTGACAGCCAACAATTTTGACGCCAGCTTTTCTGTGTTATTGGGTCTCGGGGATGGCACCTATCAACCCGGAATCAGACAGGAGACTGGATTGCGACCTGTCTCGGTCGTGACCGGCGATTTCAACGACGACGGTCGACCGGATCTGGCCGTGGCCAGTCTGGGTGAAATATCGGGTAGCTCCCTATTCGCCGACGACTTCGTCAACGTCCATCTTGGCAGGGGAGACGGAACGTTTCGTTTGGCAGACCAATTTGCGGTCGGTTCAGCGCCCACCGATATGGCGATAGCCCAACTGAATGACGACGATGGCAACGGCATCATCGACGACCGGGATCGCGAGGACATCGTTGTTACCAGCTTGTTCTCCGCACAACTGTCAGTCCTGTTGGGCACGACGGGCGACCAGCTATTCGAAACAGGGAACGACGCACCAACGGTCGGCGCACGTCCAACTCAAGTCGTCGCCACGGACTTGAATCGCGATGGCATCACAGATTTGGCAGTCTTGAGTGAGGCCGGCACGGAGGCTTTTGGAGGTAGCCAGGATATATCGCTACTGTTGGGCAATGGCGATGGTACTTTTCAACCGCGAACCGTCGTTCCCCAATCAAGCCTCAACGGCGATCCCCGGCGATTCGATCTGGCCGATGCCAATGGCGATGGATTGCTTGATCTGCTGGTAGTTGTGGAAACCCAAGATGCGCTAGTGCCAGACGATTTGGAACCGAACGATACACTTGCCAGTGCTACCGAGGTAACGCTTTCGTCAGTCGAGGGAACAACGATATCGTCTACGATCGCACCGTCCGGTGATGTGGATTTGTACAAGCTGGCACTCGACTCGGGACAAACCCTGAAGATCAACGTCGTACCAGGTGGACAACTGGGAAGTGCTGTCCGCACCTTCGGCGAGGATGGTTCGTTCCAAACCATAAGTTTTTCTGAAGAAACGGAATTCATCGCGCCTTTTGACGGAACCTATTTTGTAGGTATCTCAGCGCGGACAAACCTTGGATACAATCCAATCGATGGAACCGGAACGACGGTATTTCCGGGAGACACATCGCGCGGTAGCTACGCTGTCAGTTTCTCGCTGGACGGCGTGCAAGCTCCCAGCAATTCCGGAAATGGTCAAACGAACCTGCCCGGAGGTGCCAATGTTGTGAAAGTATTCGTTGGAGACGGCATGGGGTCGTTCCAGACCAATGGGACTCCAATAACAGATGCTGAAGGTGCCGACCTATTAGTTAACGGCCAATTCAACGATGATAATAACGATGGTGTTATTGATGATCGTGACGTAACCGACCTGGCGATCGCACGATCGTCCAGTGTATGGGTCTTGCTGGGACCTGGGCTAACCGGCTTGACTCACTTCCCCACTAGAAGCGGCGTCTCCGATCTTATCGTCTTGGATGCCAATGGCGATGGATTCGCCGATGTCGCCACAGCCAATGGTGGCAGCGACACCGTCTCCGTGCTGTTGGGAACCGGCGATGGCCAACTGGTCTCTCCCGATCGCTTGCCGGCGCAACTGTCGGGCGCCGAGCCGATTTTTGCTGATTTGAACCAGGATGGAACGGACGATGTCGTGATTCTGAATCGGGCTGGCGAGATTATCTTGCGCACCGGACGGGCGATTGCCAGCGGAGAAGAGCCCGGCACGTTTGATCCGCCAGTGATTCTCAATCCAAATGCCCCAGCGACCGCCATCGCCTTCGCGCAAACCGGCACAGGTCCTTCGGTCGCGGCGATCAATAGAAATTCCGATCTGGTGTCCCTCTACCGATTGGATAACCTGGACGCCCCAGTCACCTTGGCGACGGCCGCTGGTCCCACACGAATGGCTGTGGGTGATTTGAACGATGACGGCCGGGACGATATTGCCGTGGTCATGGCAGGGTCAGGGGTCGTCCAGGTGTTTGACGGTCGGGCGGACGGCAGTTTTGATGTCGAGGGAGCCACGGAACTAGGCACCGACGCTTCCCATCCAGCTCAAAATGCACCAAGCGATTTTCTGATCGAAGATACCAACGGCGATGACTTGCTGGATTTACTCGTCGCCGATCGTACTGCCGCCACGGTGACGATTTTTGAGAACGAAGGCAATGGAGTTTTCTCACACTCCGGTCGGTTCGCGGTTGGTTCGGGACCGAGCGTTGTTCAACCCACGGCCGACGATGGATTCCAGCGCGTGACGCGCGATGAAACCTCGGCAATCGTAACAGGTCATTTCAACGAAGACGCGTTGCTGGATATTGCCGTCGCCAATCGCGGTAGCAATACGGTAACCATTCACTTGGGGATAGCTGGCGGGTTTATTGAACATACTACTTTGGCGGTTGGGAGTGACCCGAGCGCCATTCGCGTCGGTTTTATTGACAACGATGATCAACTTGACTTGGCTGTATTGAACGAGGGTGGCGATGATATTTCTCTCTTCTTGGGGCGGCCACAAGGTCTGTTCGAACTGGCGCCAGTCTCCGAATCGCAAATCCGCTATGATGCGGGCAACCGACCTACTGGGTTAACTCTCCAGGATGTCGACCAGGACGGTCTGGTGGACCTGGTCCTCGGGAACGAATTTGGCGACGTGATGACGTTGCAACAGAACGCGGACGCTGGTGGCGATTCTGACAAACCGCTCTTCCAAGCGTTTACCCGCGCTGATCGCAAGGTGGCTTTGGCCGTTGATGACATCAACGGCGACGGCATCTCGGATTGGGTGGTGACCAATGAATCCAACGATCGGTTGGGAATTGAGTTTGGACAACCTGATGGGGCGGTGGCCAGCGATGCGGAGCGCGCGGACCGATTCAGCGAAATCAGCAGCCGCAGCGACGGCGTGGTGGCCCCTGCCTCAGCAAAGACCGTTCAATTGAACGATGACAATCAAGACGGCACGATTGATGACAACGATCTGCTGGACCTCGTCGTGGCCAACAGCGGCGCGAACAATGTATTGGTCTACATGGGCCAGGCCCCGTCTGCCAGCGGTGGCGGTCAGCCCCGAGCGGCGGATTTCTTTGCCACGTCGGCCATGACGTTATTTGCGGGGACGGAACCGGTCGGTTTGACAATTGGCGATGCGAATCTCGACGCGCTTCCCGATGTGATCGTTACCAATCGAGGCTCAAACGATATCTCAGTGTTATTGGGCGATACGGACGAAATGCTGCTGCCCGGTGTGCGGTTGGATGTGATCAATCCCGACAGCCTGACTGCGACGACGGCGCCGGTCTCAACCGAAATCGGTATGTTTAACGACGATCAAATTCCTGATCTATTGGTCGTCGCGCCAGGCACAGACCAGGCGCTGTTGATCCCCGGAGTTGGCAACGGTTTTTTCAACGAGACCGCAGCCATCGCGTTTGATACGGGAGCCGGATCGTCGCCGACTGGAATTATTCTATTGCCCACCGGCGGATTCGTTTCGATCAATAGTGGTACAGACAGCCTCAGGCAGTTCAACAGCTTTGGTCTGGGTTCTTCCTTTACGGACGTCAGGGTTGGATCGTTGCCCACCGCTGGGCTGCTGTCACCTTTCTCTAGTGGGATTGGATTCGACCTGTTCATTGCTAACGCTGGTGACGGATCGATTTCGATTCTGACTGCAGGTGCAAATGGGAGCTTGTCGTTGTTGGATACGTTTATCAGCGGCGAATTACAGCATCCCACGGCGATGGCTTTGGCGGATCTCGGCAGTGGTAACGATTTTGCGTTGCTGGTCGCCGACGAAGGTGACGACCTGGTTAGTGTTTTCAATCGCACCGAATTGGGGCAACCTATTCCGATCGAAGCGTTTGCCAGCTCTGCTGGGAATTCGACGGCGATCACGACGGTGATTACCTTTTTGGCGGCACTATTTATCGAGTCCCCGGGCGATGGTGGTCCTGAAGTTAGCGGCGAGCGGACTATGGATATCGACGGTTCCGGAACCCCAGTCGTTAAATTGATCGCTGGATTGTTGGAGGCGTTTAACGATGTGTTGGCGGTCGGCTGGTCAGTGCTGGACGCAACACTCGACCAATTGGGCGAGTTGATTCAACCTGGTAGTTCAGAGGCGATCTTCGGTGCCGTTCAGAACGCCTTGGGGCTCGTTCTGCCCTTTTCACCGCTGGACGTTTTCGAGTCCCTGGGCGATATCTTTGGCAAATCGGACGACGAAGAGACGGAGGCGTCCGGCACGGCTGATAGTGGAGAAGACGAGGAAAAGGACGACAGCGCTTCAACACCGACGGAGAACGATGATCGCCAGGCCAACCGTACGGCCTTGGAGAATCTCGTCTGGCGGAATCGGTCGAAGTGGTATGCGACAATCGACGATTTAGTTTCGACGCCAAAAGGCCAGGCCAGCCGCCTCGTGGGCGAAACAACTGGTCCATCTCCGATATTGGAGGAAATGGCCGAAAAGGATCTCCCGGTATCTAGGAGCAATGGAGATAGAAGGCAGCGGACGCGCCAACTCGAGGACCGGAAGTCTGGCAATCATGACAAAGTGAACAACGAGGACCATCGCGTCGTCGACGCGGCATTTCTGTCGCTGATATCGACGGGATGGGTCCAAGCCAAACGTCCCGCAGCTGGATACCGAAGTAATACCAAAGGTGATCGTCATGGCAGCTGTAGCTAAGAAGTACTTACCAGATTCGTGGTGGATTGTGGCCGACGTCGTCGACGCCTTCGAATCAGATGAAAAAGACAAATTACCTGGCTTGCTCCGTTATGTCGAGGAAGCTCCAGAAAAACATCGGCTCGCGGCGTTGGAAGAATTGGTCAAAGTCGATTGTGAAAAGCGCTGGCGTGACAGCGAACCCAAGTCCGTCGAGGAGTACATTCACGAATTTCCACAATTAAAGTCCAGTGACGCTTCGGTCGAGGACCTTGTGAAACAAGAGTGCCTGGTCCGTTCTCGATTTGGCGACGAAGTATCCGTGGACGAGCTGGCCTCGCGGTTTCCCCAGCTGGACCATCAGAGCGTGTTGAGTTCCGGGGCCGAGACGAGAATCTTCGGTACGTTATCTTTCGGGTTCAAGGCGCTGGACACACATCGGCCAGTGGATATTGACGACTCGGTGCCCGGTGGCACGGTTCAGCTCGACTCGAGCAAGGGGAGTTCCCTGCAATCATCAGGGCCCTCAGGCACGATTATCGTCGACTCGTCACGGTCATCAAGATCGCGAAGCCTGGACGCCCCTGCGACCGTGGACCACGAGACGGCTCGGGCAGGCGCGTCGGAGACCAAGGCGACAGCTGATTCTGTTTCGCGGCGGGCAGCCCGGCAGGCCGATGATGACGTCCGAGGAATGATGCTCGGCCGCTACCAGATCATCGATCGACTGGGTTCGGGCAGCTTCGGCATGGTGTATCGCTGTCGCGACGAGGATTTAAAGCGTGACGTCGCCATCAAAATTCCAGTGCGTCGCGGCGCTAAATCGGCTGAACGAGTCAAAGAGTTTTTGCACGAAGCGCAAAGCGTCGCCCGCCTAAAGCATCCTGGAATTGTCACGGTGTGGGACGCCAGCCTGACTGAAGATGGTCGCGTGTTCATTGTGTACGAGTTCATTGAGGGGGACACGATCCAAAATCGCCTGAAGGCCCAAGATTACGAGATCGAGGACTCGGTGCGTTGGATTATGGAATCCGCTGAAGCACTGCAGCATGCTCACGCCAACGGTATCGTCCATCGCGATATCAAGCCAGCCAACATTTTGCTTGATAAAGACGGTCGGGCCTGTGTGGCGGACTTTGGACTGGCCACGATCGACGAGGGATTTTTCAAGGACGATACAGGAAAGATTGTCGGGACGATTGCCTACATGAGTCCAGAGCAGGCATCGGGAAAATCCCATTGGGCGACGCCACAGACTGATATCTACGCACTGGGCGTGATGCTGTACCAGCTGCTCACGGGAAAACTGCCCTTCTCGTCCAAGAGCGTCCATGAGGCGCTGGACCAAATCAAACATCGTGAAGCTCCGCCACCCCGTGCGATCAACGAATCGGTTCCGCCGGAACTCGAGGAGATTTGCTTGAAAGCGATGGCGAAATTACCTGGCGATCGCTATCGCACCGCAGGAGATATGGCAGCCGACTTGCGAGCGACGCTGGCCGGGGCGCCGCCAAAGAATCGCACCTGGATGATGGTCGCCGCGGCAGGCGCCGCGGCGGCGATCGTGGGTATGTTGCTACTGTTGCCGAAATCTAGTTTGGATAAGAGAGTAGATATATCCGCTCGAGAAGCGGTCGAGCAGCTCGCAATCAAGCAGGGCCTCACAAGGCCGCATATGACCATCCACTACCAGCATCTGGAAGAGAAGTTTGTGTACCATGTGCTGGCCACCGAATCCTTAAGTGCGGGGGACAAGGTGCAGCCACATGTGCTGCTCTCGGGCGAGCCGAAGTACATTTATGTCTATTGGTACGACCAGCAGGGCGCGCCGCAGCGGCTGTACCCGGACAGTAGCCAATTGGATGAACAACAGCCGACCAACTACTGGACGGGTCCTAACCCGGACGATGAAGACAAGTTTTGGCCGCTAACTGGCGGTCAAGGTTTGGAAACTCTGTTGTTGGCCGTCAGCGATGAACCGGTCGATCGTGAGACTCTAGAGCACTTTGCAGCGGTGCAACCCTATGAAGATCGGCAAGCGGTGATTGACGAAGTATTCCACGCCGGATCAGAAGAAATCATCGGCGAGCTAGCAAGAGGCCTGGGTGCCGTTGTCACTTCCCAGAAGCATCCGTTGTCCAGCAAATTTCGCGAAACCATATCCGAAACCTTTGGCGAGTATCACGCCATGGTGATACCGCACAAGCAATAAGATAACACGAACAACACGCTCGCTGGTTCCTACGCTCCGCGTAGGAACCAGTAAAACCGGGAGGGCGAGGCCGTAAAGGAATCACGCGGCAAACAACCAATTATGCATCCGGCATTTCCTATCCTCCGAACCACGTTTATTGCAGCCATGCTGCTCGCCATCGCCTGCGCGCCATGCATCGCGGCCGACCTCACCACGTTGTCCAAGGCCACGAACTTTTATCAGTCCGGCCAACTCGACAAAGCTCTGCCGCTTTTGGAAGAAGCCCTCCTGGCGATTGACACTGGCGAATTCTCCAAGCGGCATCTTAATCAGTGCCTGAAACCTTTGACCGACATCTATCGTCGTCAAGGTGACTATGAGAAGGCGCTCGTCGTTGCCAGGCGATACCGCAAGTCCATCCAGTCTCTAATGGCGTTGGACGCGCGTCGTCGGGCTCTACTGTTGCGAGACAACACGATTGAGCTGGCGGACATTTACACATCGTTGGGCCGGCACTCGCAAGCCGAGCCCTTGTGGCAAGTCGCTGTCAAGGGGTTACCTGACGAGGTCACAAAGGAGCCGCGGCTGCGCTTGTTGGTGTACGTCAAATTGGCGAAGGCGGCAGAACAGCAAGGAAAAATTGCTCTAGCCAAGCGGCGCTGGCGTGCGGTGACTGAGGTGGCCGAGCCCTTGCTGGTGGCGATCGACGCCGATCAGCTCGACGATTCGCTGGTTCCTGAAGTTGCGACGGTCCTGAGCGCCGGTTATGCAGCCACGGAGCGAATTGACGAGGCGATTTCTGCGCAAAGGCGTTTGTTGAAGTACACCATTCAGGGCAAGGATCTTGTCGGTGCGGTTCGTGGATGTGCGGAACTCGGCAAACTCTTCGGCCGGCAACGTGAATTCGACAAGGCAAGGAATTATCTGCAAAAAGGGTTGTCACTGGTTGCGAAAATCGATGAACGGTACATGTCTGAGGCGACGCTGCAACAAGCATTGGCCAGCATCAACAAATCGGAGGGTAGGGAGGTAGAGGCGAAGGAATATGCGCTGGCGGCAGCCATGAATCTTGAGAAACTTTTGGCGAGCGGAAAACGGTCGTCCGACACCGAGCGCATGGTCCTGTACGGACAGCTTCAAGACGCCTACCAACTACTCTCCCGATACCACGACGCCATTCGAATCGGCCGCAGCCTGATCGATCTTCGCACGAAGCAGCTTGGTAAGGATCACCCGCTCACCGTGGATGCCCGCGGTCGTTTGGGGGCGTTTTATGGATTGGCCGGGAACTACGACCAGGCGCTACCCTTGATTGACAGTGCCCGGAAATACTGGCAGACGCGCGAGCCGCCTGATCCCATCCGAGTAGCGCATTTGATCAACGATCTGGCGGTTATCCAACGGGCCACAGGATCTTTCGATCGCGCGGAAGCATTGATGGCCCACGCGTTGGCCTTAAGGGAAGAACATCTCGCGGCCGACGACTTAATGCTGGCCTACTCGCACGCCAACCTGGCCAGTGTCCTGTCGCCGCAAGGACACTATGCCCAGGCGATTATGCATTACCAGCAGGCGGTCGACATTATGAGGCGAAAAGGGGATGCGGCACGCGGGGCAATTAGCAGTACGCTGCTGAACATGGCGATGACGTACAAGAGCCAGGGACAACTGGAGCGTGCCGCAGAGTATTGTCAGCGGTCGCTTCGTGAGTTGGAACGGCAATTCGGCACGCGCTCGCTAGGATCTGTGGCACATCACAATGCGTTAGCGGCGCTCAGCATCGGCCGGGGCAATCTTGTCGAGGCGCTAGGCCACAACGATACAGCGTTGTCTATCGGTGACCAGCACGAAATGGGCAAGGAACCGGTTTACGCGACGGCCCTGCATCATCGCGCCACGATCGCTTACGTGAACGACGATCTCGAAACGGCCAGGCAGGAGTGGGTTAAGGCGTTGGAAATTCAATCAGCTGCTGGTGATGTCATGCAACAGACAAGGTCGTTGGTTTACCTAGCCAAAGTTACCTCGCTGCAAGATGACAATGAGCAGGCGGAGCAGCTATATCGCCGTGCTGTGGAATTGAGTGACGATAGCAATGCCTATCCCACGCTGCAGTATCTCGCCCTGTGCAATTTGGCACAGCTGTTGGACGCCCGCGGAGAAACGAATGAGGCCCGACAGCTTCTCATCCAGGCAATCGAACTTCTTGAAACTCCGCGTGCAGGTACCGTTGGAGCGGAAGTCGAGCGAGCCGCGACGTTTTCCCAGTTCGTAGGCGCGTTCGACTTGTTAGTGAAATGGTCACTGCGGGATGGCCTCACCGACGAAGCTATACGGTGGGCTGAACGAGCACGAAATCGAACGTTTCTGGACCAGATGCGTTTGGCTGGAGTTGATCTTCGGCTGACCCTCGACCCGCAGGTCCACAAACAGCTGTTGGATGATGAAGAAAGAATTCGCTCAAAAATCGGTTCACTCCGCACCGAGGTGTACCATTTAGTGCGAGCCAAGGCTGGTGCCAACAAGGTTGCGGAGATGGCCCAAGATTTGGACATGGCGCAGAAACAGTACAGCGAAATTCGCACGAACATTCGTAGTCTAAGCGGAGTCTATCGGGAGCACCTTGCCGCGGGTGTCGAACTTACGGTCAGCGACATGCGCGATTGGCTTGCGCAAACATCCCAACTGATGCTGTTCTACATACTCGGAACCGACCAGAGCCATTTGTTGATCCTGGGAGATCCCAATACGGACGCGCACGTGTTTCCGCTCGAGTTAACCGTGACTGCGGCCGCCGACGCGAAAATGGAAACGCGGTCACTCACTCGGCAGGCAACCATTGGATTGGTCAGCCAACTCATGGAGGATTTAAACAAGCGCGAAGGTGGCCGTGGACTGGGGCAAGTCGTCTACGCGAAAAAAGGAGTCCGCAAGGGTCAGGAAGTGGTCCAGCTGGCCGAGATACTGTTGCCCAGTCGGGCCCGGCAGGTGGTCTCAAGATTGCAGCCAAGTGGAGTCGTCATCGTGCCGGATGGCGCATTGCATCAGCTGCCATTCGAGGCGCTGCTGCTCACCTCTGAGCCAACGAAAAGGTACGTGTTCGATCTGTTTCCGGCGATTTCATACGCTCCATCCGCGGCGATCTTAATGAATCTGGTCGACCGGTCGACGGCCAACGTCCAGTCGATCACGTCGGCGTTGACCGTCGGCAATCCGCTGTACGCGCAATCGTCGCCAGCCAGTGAGACGCAAGGCGTCGATACCATTACGAGAGCCGGCTTTCTGGAGCTGGGTGGCGAGCTGAGTCTGTTACCGGGAACCGCCGAAGAAAGCGATCGTGTCGCGCAATCGCTAAAAAGATTGACCGTCGAGCAGTTTGGCGGAAGTGAGGCAACCGAACGCAATGTTCGTCAGAATATCGCCAACAAACAGTTCGTGCACCTGGCGGCACACGGTTTAGTTGACGAACAATACGACAATTGTTACGGTGCCATTGCGTTGGCGCCGCCTGAAAAGAGTACCAATGAATCCGAGGACGATGGATTTCTCGAACTGAGAGAAATACAAACGTTGCCGCTAAGTGAGTGCGAGCTGGCCGTTTTGAGCGCTTGCCAAACAGTGGTAGGACCGAATCGGCCCCACGAAGCTGGCAGCTCTTTGTCACAGGCTTTCTTAATTGCCGGAGCACGTCGCGTTGTCTGTAGCCACTGGAACGTTGACGATGCCTCAACCGCCGAAATGATGGGCAGCTTCTTCGAAAAAGTCGCCGAAGCCCTGGCTGCCCAACAATCTCCCAATTACGCCGACGCCCTGAAAACCGCCCGCGAACAAATTAGGCACGACCAGCGATGGTCAGCGCCCTATTATTGGGCACCCTTCGTGCTTATCGGGCCAGCTAGGTGAGCCATTGGGAGGGCGAGGCTCCCGCGCCGATCCTATTTGGCTGGACGCAAGCGGCTCGGCGGGAGCCTTGCCCTCCCGTCTTTCAATTACACTTTAATCACCCGGCGTATCTGGTTTGATCAACACCGTTGGCGGCGTATTCCCTTGAATCTTCCCGATGGCTGCGTCCACCGCGTCGACTTCCGCCTTGTTTCTGAGAAACGCAAAGTCGACGGTGAAGTCACGCGACTGGCCACCCTCCAACACAGGCACACGACCGGCCTTGCGTTCCAATTTGCGGTTGTAGGGAAATCCGGTGGACGGTTCGAGTCCCGTTACATAGCCGTCCTCTTCGGAAATTGTGTTCTTCCATTGAGTCAGGTAGGGAAGCTGCCCGATCGGCCATTTCATGGAGGCACCTCTATCACCAGCGGCGTTGCGCAGCATGATCGTGACGTTGCCTTGAGAGTCCGCTTTGGGGTGAATGCAATAAACTTCCTCGACATAGCCGGGTTTCGGCGCTGCGTAGACGGCATAGGTGCCAATGTTCGGCGCCGAGGTGTCGTTGACTGGCGCAACGCGACGTACCGGAGCCACCAACGTAGCGCCTTTCTCCAAGATCGGGCGGCCGAAATTGGTGTGATAGATCAATTGCATTTCTTGCGGAGATGTACTCCGGTTAATGACCGTGTCCGAGATGCGGAATTCGTGGGAGCCAATCTCTGTGCTGATTTCGGTCGCTATGGCAAGCTTGGGACCGTGAAACGTGATTTCTTCGACCAATCCTTGAACTCGAATGCGCGGCGTGGAGTTGCCATCGACCACGATCTTCACGTGCGTGGCTGGAATGTTAGCGATCCGGCCATGCAAGCTGAGTTCCGCATCGACTTCGTCCCCCTGGTTGTTAATCAACGTATCCGTACCTGGCGAACCGGCCCATTCCAAGCCACATCGAACCATCCACTCATTAAATCCGTGCAACCAACCAAGGCCCCCTCGCGCATCAAGGTTAATGTATTGCGGGTGGACTATTTCCGTGATCGGCGAATTCCAGCCGAAACGGACGTCACCACATGCAACGCTCAAGATGCCCATTCCGCGGGTCGGAATCACGCGAAAGTGAAGTTTGCCATTGTCTACGTCGATCACGTCGACCCCTTCCTGGCGACCGCCACGAAGGGTTGATTTTGTGATTGTCCATTGCGTGCCGCCATGGTTGGCGCTATGTTGCCACTGATCCACTTGAACGTTGGCCGCCGTATCAGTGATGACCTTCGAGATCAGCTCGCCGGCCAAGGTCGGAAGGTTTGCGGTGAACAAGAGGACGGCGATGGAAAGAGAGGTTTGGCTCATCGATGTAATTCCTGCTGTGAAGTGTTTGAGATTAGCCATTGGTTTATATCAAATGCCAATGATACCCTTGTCTCGACACGCATCCAGCCCCTTGCCATGACCAATTCAGGGAATGTGGCGCACACGATTCGTGAGGAATTTGGCCGGTTGATAGTCCCCGACGCTTGTCGTGTCGAGCTGGACAACTTCTTACTATTCCGTTCAGGGTAAATGACGCAGCCTAAACGGTATAATGTCCGACACGGCTAGAGTCTGCAGCCTGAAAAGCGGAAGCCTTACCGCCTGCCGTGTTTTCTTCGTTCAAGGCGTCATCGGAAGGCAGGTGACATTTTGGCCCGGAAACGGAATTCACGCAGCGACACGATCAGAGATAAGGTTGTAAGTCTTGATGGCAAGGGTGCACTTCATGAAGACGAAAAACGCCTGGCGCTTCAAGCGTGCAGTGCTATCCGCCACGACATTCTGGAGTTTTGTGCGCGAGTTCTCGCCATTTCTCCGAGAGAGTGGTCCGTATCCTGTCCATTTCTCTTGAAAATGAGCTGCCGATGACGGCGAACCCCTCTGCAGGGTGGTGGGCTCGGAGAGACAGTATATATAGGAAGCGTCAGAACAGCCTTGATGTAGGGCCGACCTGAATAACAGCGAGTCAGCAACCGTGTTTCCCATACGGCCGGCGCGGCCGACGTATCAAGCAAAAGCCCGCTAACTGTTTGACCGGGCGGGGTGGCGAGAACTCGTACAGAAAAGTGCAGAATGTCGTGACAGACTGCAGCGCGAGTCGCGACACCAGGCACGCCGTGCATGATTACCAGGTTACCAAATGTTGGATCGTTATCCCACTTGCAAGACGATTCGGCATGGATGCCGAACTCTGCCGCCAGTGCGATGTTAGCAGTTTCAATGTTTCTTCAGTGGCGCTATGAAATATTCGAGGCCATTAATCTCGCGGCGAAGCCACTCCTTTGGGATAGGTTTTGGCGCAGGTGCCATAGGGGTGCTCAACCCCTCCTTGAAGTGAACAACTGCCTCTGCGTATTGCGTGACTAATTTGTGTTTGTCATCTGCCTGAGCCGTTAGGGACTTTTCCAATTCCGACACGCGACTTTCCAGTTTTTCTAATCGTTCGAGCAGCGTGGCGGTCGACTCGATGCATCCGTCTTTTCGGCATCGTTCGCCCAAACCAGCGTGCCAGCGTAGCCGATGACAAACAGAACCAATACGCCCAATACGATGGAAACGTAGTGCGAACGAGTCATGGTCTTCTCCTTTTGTGGCGTGCGTGGAATGCAACGTGTTCGAATGTGTCTCAGGATTCGATCTTCACGAATGGCTAACGGAAGGTTTTTACGTCACCGCCGTAAACGAAGCGAGTGACTCTGATTCATCAAGAATTGTACCAACGCTAACGCCCGTTGCCAAAATGCGAAGGTGAGCCGAAGGCCCTTGCGCAAAATCCATGGTATGCCCAACATGGGCGTGAACTTTTGGGGTGAAAGTCCCCTGTACGAAACTGGAAGTCTTAAGGAGGGCCATCATGCCAAGTGGATAGCTCCGATCGACAAAGTACGAGGCGAAGGCAACTGCGGATCTGCCGTGGGGAGTAAGCCGGAGCCAAGACCGGCGAGGCTACGAACAGAAACGTCATATAAGGTCGACGCGGGATGGCGAGCACGCCATGCAGTGCGAAGCCGTTCCCAGAAACTCGCGGAGGTAAATGACGAGCTTGTGCAGGGACAGTTCACGCTCTTATCTGGGGAGGGCTGACCGACGTACCTGGGAGTAGGGCTTGCCCGAAAGCCAGGGCAGTGCATGCGAGAGTTACTCGGTGTCGGACAGCAATCAGCAGCGGTCATAGTACCGGTGGTCGTACTCCAAGGACCGACGGCAAGGACCAAACGTCACAGAACAAGGAAGAACCAACCATGACCTCGACACGTCCAACACAACGACAACGCGTGTTCGACTTCGGCAACGAAGCGGACACCACGCACGCTGTAGCGGAGCCTCAAGGAGGTCAATCGTGCGCGGCGGCCATGGAGAAGTCAGCCTTGGACTCACTCTCGGAAGATCTGCTGGAGCAAATCGTCGATCCGGACAACCTGGAAAGAGCCTGGCGAAATGTGAAAGGCAACCGTGAGGCCCCCGGCCCCGACGGCATCACGCTGGAGCAATTCCCCGAGCACTTCCGTGTGATCTGGCCGGAACTGCGAAGTCAACTCCTGGATGGCACGTACCGACCGGAAGCGGCTCGGCGCAAAGCCATTCCGAAACCGGATGGTGGCGAACGGTTGTTGGGAATTCCCAACATTACCGAGCGTCTGCTTCAGCAAGCCATCCTGCAAGTTCTGCAACCGATCTTCGACCCGGACTTTTCGGAATCGAGTTTCGGTTTTCGACCTAAGCGTTCCGCACACGGAGCGGTAAAGCAAGTTCGCTCGTACATCCAACAAGGCTATCGCTTCGCCGTGGACATGGATTTGTCGAAATTTTTCGATCGAGTCCAGCACGACGTCTTGATGAGTCGCGTGGCCCGCAAGGTGGGCGACAAGCGGCTGCTACGTTTGATCGGGTGTTACTTGCGTGCGGGCATTATGGTCGATGGTTTTGTGCAACCGTCTCCCGAAGGCACGATGCAAGGCGGGCCGCTTTCTCCACTCTTAGCGAACATCCTGCTGGATGACCTCGCCAAGTTCAAAGAGAAAGTGCGTTCGATCACCGGACGCAGTCGCGGCATCTCGATGCGGCGACTGATCGGCGAGCTTCGGCAGTATCTTCGCGGATGGATGGGCTATTTCGCGCTGGCTACGACCAAGAACATCTTCACCGAACTCGATGGCTGGATACGGCGACGGGTTCGGATGTGCTTCTGGAAGCAATGGCGTCTCCCACGCACTCGCATCCGGAAGCTGAAGCAACTTGGCGTCCCTCACGATTTAGCCGTGCGCCATGGCACCAGTCGCAAAGCCTACTGGCGTCTTGCCAAGATGTTGGGTGGCCAGATGGGAATGACCAAAAGGTGGCTGTTAGACCAAGGACTTGTGTTTCTCAGATACCTCTGGAGCGAGCTTGCTCCTCTGCGGCGAACCGCCTAGTGCGGACCCGCATGCTAGGTGGTGTGGGAGGGGGTAGCCGCAAGGCTACCTCCTATCCCGATTACCGTCTGGGGCCGAATCAGGAAGCAGGTAGACGTCCTTCCAGACGTGACGTTCAGTTTGCGTGTCCCACACGTGCGGTATGTGATACAGCCATTTCATTAACTCATGTCCGCTAACGCCCCGGATGGCCGACACGAAACGTGTCCCGCAGGGCCCAGCGGCCATCCGCTGTTCGACGCCGCCCGCTGAGCGACGTTTGGGCCATCCGGGCCGGACACGATGTCTGCTAGTGGGGAAAACAGGGATGCCTGGAGGTTCTGGGTGAGCTATCCCGATCGTCTCTACATTCTACCGGGCGGTCCATCTCGGCTCAATTCCCGCAGCGTGGTCCGTCGCTGTTAGGGTGTATTTTTACACGAATCTGGGCGATGCTCTAAATGGGCCGAAAAGAAATCGGAGCCTCGCCTTTTTGGAAGAACGGAGCCGTTTGGGGAGACTGGGTAGTGTATTTTCTTGCCCTGAAATATTCTTGCCCAATCTTTTGAGCCATCGGGAAGGGCAAGGATATTGCCTATTTTGACTTGGCCCGGATTCGTCGCTCCTCTAACATCCCGCGAACATTTGCCTGCTTGTTAGATGGGCGTTCTCTCGATAAAGGGTCTCTAGATGAATCCAGCGGAAATGCTGACCTGGTTGGAAAGGTCAATTGAAAAGCTTCTCCTCCAGATCGATGCCTACATCCGCCAACACGGTCCAGAATTTCTCGGTAGTCTTTTGACCGCCGCTTTGGTGCTCCTGGTAGGAACCTGGCTTGCCAAACGAGTATCCGGGCTGCTGGCTAGTGGGTTGGACAGGGCCCAGTTGGATGTCACGCTATCACGCTTTGTCGTGCGCATCGCGCACGCACTGATGGTCACCATCGTAGTCATTGCAGCATTGACACGTTTGGGGATCAACACCACTTCTCTCACAGCCATTTTGGCGGCAGCGGGTTTGGCCATTGGTTTGGCCTTGCAGGGGTCGTTGTCCAACTTTGCGTCGGGAATCATGCTGATTCTCTTTCGGCCCTTTAAGGTTGGGGACTTTGTCGAGGCGGGATCGACGAAAGGTATTGTCGAGGAGGTGCATATTTTCAACACGGTACTCCTCACGCCGGACAATGTTCGCATTATCGTTCCCAACAGTAATGTGACGGAAAATCAAATTCAGAATTTTTCAGCCGAACCGTATCGCCGCATCGACTTGGTGATCGGGTGTGGTTACACCGATGACCTTCGTCAAGTCAAAGAATTCCTGTCGGAGGTCGTTGCATCAGATACGCGTATTTTGGAAAAACCGGAGCCGCTTGTGGCCGTGAGCGAGTTGGCTGACCACTCCGTCAACCTCGTGGTGCGTCCCTGGGTGGCAACCCAAGAGTACTGGTACGTCCGTTTTGATCTTATCGAGACGATCAAGCTGGGTTTCGACGAAAGAGGCTTTTCAATTCCGTTTCCGCAGCGGGATATTCACGTCCATCAGGTCCAGTCAACGGCGCCGGTTTCGTTACCAATGCGGGACACTGCCGCACCGGCACTCAGCGACTCCGAAGTCGCGGCGACTGCGCCATATCTACGACGTCGAGCCGCTTAGTTCGACTGTCCTACTTCCGTCCTTCGCCCGACTTCGAAACGTATGAACAAAAACTGCCGCCCCTGTCCAGCTTGCCCGGCCGGATCGCAAGTTTTTTCAGCTAAGCTAGAAAAACCTGTCACGCCCACGCTTGCAAATTCTGGAAGCTCGTCCGCGCAATGGCTTCAGGACTGGGCTCGTAAATGAACACTTCGACCGAGACCCAGCCGTCGTATTGAATCTCCTTCAGTTTCTGCATGATGGGGGGGAATTCGATTTCGCCCATGCCGGGCCCCAACAAGTTGGAGTCGTTGGCGTGGAAATGCACCATCCAGTCCTGAGAGGCCGAAATGATTTCTGGAATCGGTGTGCCTTCACTGGACATGGCTTTGACATCCAAATGCAGTTTGCAATTAGGTGAGTCAATGCGTCGAGCCAGGCGAATTCCCGACTCGGCGGAATTCAGAAAATCACCCTCTGAGGGTGCCAGTGGCTCCAAAGCGATGGTGACTCCCAACCGCTCACACCGTGGCATCACGGCGGTCAGCACCGCCGCTGCGTGGGCCTCGGCCTCGTCGTAGGTTACCCCTGGCAACAAGTTGCGTTGCTGGGGAGAGCCTAACACCATGATCGTCCCACCTAATTCGGCGCAGCAATTAATGAGAGCCGCGAAGTACGCGGTCGTCTCTCGTTGCACCTCAGGGTCCGGTGACGTCAAGTACAGCCCAGCGGTTTTAGCCAACAGCCAATGCATGCCGATGACCTCCAATCCCGCGTCTTCGGCACGGCGACGCACCTGCCCGAGCGTTTCGGGTGGTACATCACGAATGTCAAACGGTTCGTGTCCTGGCAACAACGTGAAGGGGGCTAATTCGACACCGGTGTATCCGATGTCGCGAATGAGTTGAAATGTGTCCGCGGCGATCGGATCGGCGAACAGCTCGTGGCAGAGAGCAAACCTCATGTTTTCAGACTTTCAATATACTTCAGGAATCCCTCCGCCTGCTCGCCCAGTTGCTTGGACAGCTCGTCGTCGGCAAGTTTCCCGTCCACAAACTGCTTAAAGCTGTCTCCGATAAAGAGACGTCGGGGGTAGAGATAGGCGTTTCGGTAACCAGCCACCTGCTGGAAATGCTCCACCGCACGCAGGCTTTTGAATTGCCCAGCTGCCAAGCCGACAAAGGCACACGGACGGCTGTCAAAACCCTCTGGATAAGGCAGCATGTCAACGAACAACTTGACGATGCCCGGATAGCTGCCGTTGTATTCGGGAATGATGAACACAGCGCCGTCCGATTTCAAGAACCGAGCCACCAAGGCTGCCACCGTTGCTGGTTGGTCCTTGTAAGCTGTCGATTGAAGGATTTCCGGGGGTAGCTCCTTCATGTCCAACAGATCGACGCTCTGACCAAGCCGGCGATAAGTCTCGGCGGTTTCCTCGGCAAGCAGCCGAGACAGCGCCCCTTCGCGATTCGTTCCACACACAACGACAATCTGCATTTGCGTCTCCGTCATCTGTTGAGTCTCGGCCTTGAACATTCCTCTCACCAACGGGAGGCCGTAGCCGTTGGGCACATCGGATGCGAGCTTTCGTGTCGCCGTTGCGCAGGAGCATCGCAATCCTCCCTTGATAGAGAGAATTCAGCAAGGCCCGACCAATTGTGGCTTGAAACATGGCTACGGAACTTGCGGCTGAAATGGCCTTTGGCGGTCGATTCAAGAATAAAACTCTCATAACCAGGTTGGAACCGATGCCCGAATCGCGTATTATGACAGGCCGTTCTTCGGAATTGCGGCTGCGTACTCGTTCTTGCTCTCGCAAGAAACGTTCCTACCTTTGTCGAATATCAATCCCGATGTTTTTTGGTGACAGCCACGTCCTCGCGATGGGGTTGTCCAGTTTTTCTGTGTAGGTTTTCTGAAAAGAAAACCAAACGTTCGTGAGAAGGAGTGTGTTTGATGCCGGAAGGTACTGTAAAGAAGATTGTCAGTGACAAGGGTTTTGGATTCATCGAAGCTAACGGCCAAGATATTTTCTTCCATCACTCGTCCCTAGTCGGAGTGCAGATTGAAGAGCTCCAGGAAGGACAGGCAGTCGCGTACGAGATGGGCAATGGGCCGAAAGGTCCGCGAGCCGAAAACGTCACGCCTGCTTAGGATTAACGTTCACGGTCGAATCCTTGTGGCTGTGTAAAGCAAAACTTTGGCACCGACAGATGAGCGCGGACCGCCGTTAACCCGGATAACCGCACAATTAAAATTATGCGGCCAGTGCTTTCTGTCGGTGCTGCTTTGTTGGGTTAGTTCGCAAACCGATCGCCGGTGGACCAGAGCCCTAACGCCGGGTTGCGTATAAAGTAAAACGGTTCGCCGTCCGGGCCATCGTGCCATCCGTCAGTCAACCTTTCCACGTCAAAGGCTCTGGCGACCTCGTCGCACGGGCGGTACTTGTAGCCGATCTCTTCGACTTCGTCGCGAGTCATCCCTGGCCCCGGGCAGTACGTAATCGTGAATCGGCCCTCGGACGACCCGTGTATTACGTGCGCGGCTGCCGAAAGGTTGTTTTCCATCTCTAAATGGTCCTGGACTGCCTCCAAAGTGGCTTGCCGTCCACGATACCCGAAACGGCGAATCAGCTTATCGATCGCCGGGTCTTCCCCGCAGGTCTTTACGTTGGGCGCCACCACGAGCAACTGTCCACCATCGGCCATTGCCATTCGCGTTCGGTAAATGGATTTGTTCCCCAACCAGGTCGAATGAAACTCACGCGGATCGAGATAAACGACACAACGTGTGAACGGACGGTCCACGACGGTAACGTTCACCTGTTGGGAAAGCGTGGCCGCCTGGCGATAGCAGGCGTCGTCGTTCCCGGCAAAGATACCACGCATAGTGGTACCCGTTTCCGTCTCTTCAATCACGGTCAGCAGGAACTGGATATTGGCGAGAGGTCGCACGAAGCGGTCAAATGCCCCATCAATCGCTTGCCGAACGGGCGTGTCTATTCGCCCCATGATCGTTTCCATGTCGCAAACGGCTCCCATGAAATGCGATCGATCGATCGTTTCTTTTCCGCCCGTCCCAATGCACACGTTCTTTGTGTAGTTGGCAAATCCGATAACCTCGTGCGGCACGACCTGGCCAACGGAAACAATAAGGTCATATCCGCCCTGAATGATTCGCTGGTTCACCTCCGCTGGTATCGGCTTGTGGAAGAGACCGTTCGATAGTTCGCCGATTTCCTCAGCAGAAAGTTCTCCCAGTCGTATGAGATCATCACGCCAACGGTGTGGAATGATCTGTTCATAGGGTACCGCATCGCCAAACATTAAATCGCATTGTTCGGGAGTCATGGCCGAGTGCGTTCCCAACGCTGGCATCACGTCGACTTGCACGCGGCCAGCCAATTGGCGGTAAAGCCACGCTGTGATGTCGCCGGCACGGGAATAAAGTCGCGTGTGGTCTGGCGGCAATATCAGCATCCGACTCACATTCTGTTGGTCCACCCAAACATCCACCAACAGCTCAAGGTATTCTTCAAGCTGGCTGGTGGATATCTCCAGATCGCGTCCACCGATGGCCAATGGAAGCGTGGCCTCTGACGCGCCCGATTCTGGCGCGTTCGATTCTGGCGCGTTCGATTCTGGCGCGTTCGGTGCTAGGTTCTTCAAATCGTGCAATTTGAGAAGCCTCCGTCGACGATCATTTCAGTTCCCGTGATAAAAGCACCGGCGTCGGAGGCCAGCAGTATCGTGGCTCCCAACAACTCCTGAGGTTCACCAAATCGGCCAAAAGGTGTGTGCCGCATCACCGACTCCACACGGTCCGGCGTCAGCACCTTTCGATTCTGCTCGGCGGGAAAGAAGCCTGGTACCAGGGTGTTGACGCGAATTCCCAGCGGTGCCCATTCGCGGGCCAAATTCGCTGACAAATTGTGGACGGCTGCCTTCGAAGCCCCGTAGGTAAACACTCGGCTGAGCGGCGTAAGGCCCGAGGCGGAGCCGATGTTGATGATCGAGGCCCCTTTACCTTTGTCCTGGGCGCGTTGTACAAGGTGACGTCCAAAGACCTGGCAAGCCAACACAACCGACTTGAAATTGGTGGTCAGAATTCGGTCCAATTCCGTTTCGTCAATTTCCAAAAAAGGTGTGGCGCTGTTGATGCCCGCGCCGTTGACCAGGATGTCAACGCCTCCGAAGCTGGCGATCGCTTGTTCCGCCAGGTCACCTATCGCGCTCCTTTGTGTGACGTCGCAAGCCGCGAACTCGGCGGTTCCCCCCGCACCACGAATGTCATCCACCACGATCTTGCCCTTAGCCGCAGCTCGCCCCACCACGAGAACCGTCGCGCCGGCACCTGCCAATCCGCGCGCAATTGTCCCGCACAATACGCCTGTTCCTCCAGTCACCACGGCAACTTTTCCGTCCAGTTGAAACATCTCGAGAGGGCGTTGTATGTACGCAGCAGAAATTGGATCGTTCATGTTCATTGTTCCTAATTCGCCGCTCCACTCAAGTTGGAGTATTTAGGCGCTAATTCCAACTGGAAATATTCCGCGGCATTGTGAAAGCAAATACCACGTACCAACTTCGACAACAGCTCGATATCATCGGGCAACTCCCCAGCTGCCACGTCCTCGCCCATCAGCTGGCAAAGCACTCGCCGAAAGTATTCGTGCCGAGGATACGACATCATCGATCGTGAGTCGGTCAACATCCCCACGAATCTCGGTAGTAAGCCGAGGTTGGACAGGGCGTTGATTTGCCAACGCATGCCGTCCTTCTGATCAAGATGCCACCATCCCGATCCCCATTGCAGTTTGCCCGCTGTCGGGCCGCGTTGGAAATTGCCGATCATCGTAGCAAACAAATAATTGTCGGTCGGATTGTTGTTGTACAAAATCAGTCGTGACAGATCGTCTGTTTCGTCCAGCTCGCCTAAAAACCGAGCGAGTCCGGGCCCTTGTTGAAAATCGCCGATCGAATCGCAGCCGATATCACGCCCAAGCAAACCAAACAACCGTTTGTTAACGTTGCGAATCGGCCCCAAATGCAATTGTTTCGTCCAATCACGCTTGGCATCCAATCGAGCCGTTAACTGTAGCAGATAAATGGTCAGCTGGTCCCTTTCAACTTGCGACAGGAGCGCGTGGCTGCGCGCTTTGTCGAATGCCGTTGTTGCTTCTGCTTCGGTCGGGGACACATCCGGTAAACAGCCGAACGCGTGATCCGAGAGCCGTGACCCACTTTCATGAAACCGGTCGTGATGATAGCCAATAATTGCCACCAGAGATGCAAGGTCAGAACATTGGGTTTGGGCAACACTCGCAATCTGATCTACGTATTGGTTCCACGCCGTCAATTCGCCGGTCGGAAAGATACGGTCCGGTCGGAAGGCGGGATACACCTTGGTGTCTATCCCTAGCGACCGAATCGTCACGTGGTGCTCCAGCGAATCCAATGGATCATCCGTCGTGCAGACTAACGCAACGTTGAATCGATCCAAGATCGTGTGTGTATCAAGCGACCGAAGTTGGCGTTCGGATTCATCCCAGATTTCCTTGGCCGTGCTTTCGTCCAAGAGCGTGTTGATTCCGAAATACCTTTGCAATTCGAGATGTGACCATTGGTACAGGGGGTTTCGCAGAGTTCGTGGCACCGTTTCGGCCCAAGCGAGGTACTTGTCATAAGGATCGGCGTTACCAGTGATGAAGTCCTCATCTATCCCATTGGCCCGCATCGCGCGCCATTTGTAATGATCACCCTCCAACCAGATCTCAAAGAGATTCTGGTAGACGCGATTGTTGGCAATATCGCCAGGCAGTAAATGGCAATGATAGTCGTAAAGGGGCAATCCAGCTGCCACCTCGTGATATAGCCGTTGAGCCGTGTCTGTCGTCAACAGAAAGTCGTTGTCTAAAAATCCCATCAATTTCATCTCGCCTTTGCCCGTTTAAAACCAGTACTTCCCAAAAAAATGTGCAGATCCAGTACGCGCGGCTTTCGTCTCACGTCACCGTTGAACTCGCGCAGAGGTGCCGCTCGCCAGCGATTCTACTTCCTCGAGCGTTGCCATACTCACATCGCCGGCGAAGGTCGTGATCAGCGCGCCGTGAGCCCATCCCAGATTCAACGCTTCGTTGGGCGACCGCCCAGAAATCAAACCGTAGATCACTCCCGAAGCAAAACCATCGCCACCGCCAATGCGATCCAGTACGTCCAGCTCCATGGTTTCGCTAACGTACTCCTGGCCATCCAACCACAGCACGGTCGCCCAGCTGTGTCGATTCGTTGAGTGGACCTCACGTAACGTTGTCGCCACCATTTTGATATTGGGGAAATCATCGCGCGCACGCTCGATCATCGAGAAGAATGTTTTAGGATCGAGTTTGGAGCTGGTTCCTTCGACTTTGGGACCGGTCAATCCCAATCCCATTTGGAGATCCTCCTCGTTTCCAATCAGTACGTCGAGTTCCCCAGCGATGCGGCGCATGACCTGCTGGCTCTTCTCGATCCCACCCCGACTATTCCAAAGTTTGGCGCGATAATTCAAATCGCACGAGGTCACCGCGCCGCTGGCCTTGGCGGCACGCATCGCCTCGACGATTACTTCTGAAGTGGTCTCCGATAGAGCCGCAAAGATGCCTCCGGAATGGAACCACCGCACGCCCGTCGAGAAGATCGCTGGCCAATCGAAATCACCCGGTTTAAGCAACGCCCCAGCTTCGTTCGCTCGATTGTAGAACACTACCGGGCCGCGCACTCCATGCCCACGGTCGCTGTAGACGGTGGCCATGTTCGGACCACGTACGCCATCGTGTTCAAAGTGCTTGAGGAACGGCTTGACCCCCATTTCTCGAACACGCGCCTGAATTAATTCGCCGATGCCGTTATTGACCATTGCCGTGGCAATCCCAGTCGACATACCAAAGCAACTGGCCAGATTCGCTGCCACGTTGTATTCGCCGCCCGACACGTGAATCTCAAATGACCTCGCTCTGCGAAAAGGTAAAGTCCCGGGATCGAGTCGGTGGACGAGTGCGCCTAGCGATAGTAGGTCCAGATCACATTGGTCCTGTCGAATTTCAAGTGCCATATTGGTTGCTCCTCTTGTACAACGAACGATTGTAACAATTGTTACCCCAGCTTGCCGAGGGTTGTCCCAGCTGGTCGAGGGTTGTCCCAGCTGGTCGAGGGTTGTCCCAGCTGGTCGAGGGTTGTCCCAGCTGGTCGAGGGATGTGTTGTCGCCGAGCATTTGGTCGCCATGACTTTGCAAGACGCGTAGATTACGCGACAATGGCGGATTGCAACTAATTCTTGGAGCCTCGAAACGTCTTCATGGAACCGCTGAAAATTACGCGACTCGATACGCGCGAGAAGCTGTTAGCTCGTCTCCAGCAGCTCGGCCTCGAAATGCCGCTGGCCGATCATGTCATTCCGGCTCCCGACGGCCCCTTGGCCGAGCCTTTGCGGCTGCCGTTTACGACCATCGGCAACCGGTTAACGATTTTGCCCATGGAGGGCTGGGACAGCCATCCTGATGGCAAGCCAAGTGACCTAACTTACCGCCGCTGGAGACGATTTGGACTAAGTGGCGCCAAGTTAATCTGGGGCGGTGAAGCTGTTGCAGTCAGGCACGATGGCCGGGCGAATCCAAATCAAGTTCTGTTCAGCGAGGATAACCTATCGAGTCTTGAGCGACTGCGACTGGAATTACTCGATGCACATCAACAAGCGTTCGGAAACACAGACGATCTCTACGTCGGTCTTCAGCTGACGCATTCCGGTCGATTCGCTCGGCCCAATGACAAACGTCGGCTCGAGCCCCAGATTCTCTATCGACATCCCGTTTTGGACGGAAAATTCGCCGTAGATGATGCGGCACCTCTCATGTCGGATGACGAAATCCAGCGGCTGATCGACCAGTTCGTGGAGGCGTCCGTGCGGGCCTACGAGATCGGCTTCCAGTTTGTGGATATCAAGCATTGTCACGGCTACCTTGGCCATGAGTTCCTTAGTAGCTATGACCGGCCAGGCAAATTTGGCGGGACCTTCGAGAATCGCACGCGGTTCTTGCGCTCCGTCGTTCACGGGATTCGCAGCCGTGCTCCACAACTGCAGGTTGGCGTGCGCGTCAGCATTGTCGATATGATCCCGTTTGAAAAATCGGACTCGGGTGTCGGCCGGCCAACGTCCTACTCGGGGTCGACTTACAAATACGCGTTTGGGGGTGATGGTACGGGCACCGGAATTGACTTGACCGAACCCGGACAGCTTATGACCCTGCTCGAGTCACTTGGCATCACGTTGGTCTGCTCAACCGTCGGCAGTCCCTATTACGTTCCGCACATGCAGCGGCCAGCCTGGTATCCTCCGTCCGACGGATATCAACTCCCTGAAGATCCTTTGGTCGGAGTCGCCAGACAACTTGAGATCACCGCCGAGATCAAGCGACGCCATGCTAATCTCATTTTTGTCGGTTCCGGCTATAGCTACCTGCAAGAATGGCTGGGACACGTCGCACAGGCTGCGGTGTCAGAGGGTTGGGTCGATTCGGTGGGTCTTGGACGAATGGTGCTCTCCTACCCGGATTTACCAGCTGACCTATTAGCCGGTCGGCCCTACCAGAAGCAGCACATCTGCCGCACCTTCAGCGACTGCACGACGGCCCCCAGAAATGGACTCGTCTCGGGCTGCTTTCCACTGGACGATTACTACAAACAATTGCCCGAGCGAAAGCAGCTGCAAGCGATCAAAAAAGGCACTCCATCGTCGTAACGTCGTTAAAGAACGTCGCAGCTGAACTCGTAAGAGTTTGGCCATGACGTGGTCCAACTCCAATGTTCCATGATTTTATCAAGAATCGCGTCCTAAAGCCGACAACGTAAGAGATCGAGCGTGCTTAGCTCAATCGCCAAAGTCTTACGCCTTCAGCCACATCCAATATCCTGTGATTGTGGAAATTCAAGATCCGAAACTGGCGCTACCCGCGTCCTAGGTGACGCCGGCAGGCTGCCCATGCTCAACGCGATCACGGCCCGGGCGGTTCCAGTATCCACTTTGGCACTGGAATCGCGTGATGCCGGGCGACAAGCAACAGAATGCCCGCAAGCATCACCAGGTGCGACTGCCCGCCCTACCGCGCGGGGCGAAATCCGCATTTGATACTTGATGGCGACCGAATCGTCTTGTTATATTACGGGATTCCTACCGCGGCTGGGTGCGACCACTGGGCGTGTTCCAGTCATCTGATTACGGATTGGATTCCCTCCAATACGTGAAATTCCATGAAAGACGCTGACGAGACGTTGAACGCCTCAAAGGAACCAGCCAACTATGAAAATCATTCGTTTTCTTAATGATCACTCGCAAGAACAATACGGCTGCCAGCAAGTCGATGGGTCGGTGACGGTGGCCGAAGGGGAATTGCTCGAAGGACTGACCGATACCGGTAAACCTGCCATCGTCCAAAAGCTCTTGGCGCCAATCGCGCCCACCGACATCCTCTGCATCGGCTTGAACTACAAATTTCATGCCGATGAAAGTGGCCTGCCGGTTCCCAAGCAGCCAGTGCTATTCATGAAAGCCTCCTCCTGTGTGCAAAATCCCGGCGATCCGATCTTGGTGCCCACGCGCCTAAAGAGCGAAGCCGTGGATTACGAATGTGAACTTGTGGTGGTCATCGGCAAGTTGTGCAAGAACGCCACGAAAGACAATGCCTTGGATTACGTCTTGGGCTATACCTGTGGAAACGATGTCAGCGCACGAGATTGGCAGCTAGCGCACGGCGGCGGCCAATGGTGCCGCGGCAAAACGTTTGCAACCTTCGCTCCAATCGGTCCCTGCATCGTCACGCCCGATGAGTTGGGGGATCCGAACGCCGTGCAGATTAAGACGATTCTCAACGGCGAAGTCATGCAAGATTGGAATACCAATGACATGATCTTCAACGTCCCAAACCTCATCGAATTTCTCAGTGGCAGCACGACCCTCTTGCCCGGTACGGTCATCTTCACCGGCACACCGCACGGAATCGGCTTCGCCCGCAACCCGCAAGTGCTCCTAAAGCACGGCGATACGGTCACCGTTCAAATTGAAAAGATTGGAGAGTTGACGAATCCGGTGCGTGACGAACGATGGCCTTGAACATAACCCCGGCCAATGCCATCAACGCTACCAATGCCGCTATTTTCGGGTTTCAGTGTTCAGTGTTCAGTGTTCAGGCACGAGAAGCAAAGCCAATGGTACTGAAACCTGAACACTGAAACCTTTTGGGCTAAGCTCGATGTGTGCTATCTCTGCCTGTATTGGCCAGAGTTATGATCAAGGCCCGAACGATAAAAGGTTTCGGTTCTAAGTTCTAAGGTTACGGGATGCGGGATACGGGATACGGGATACGGAAATTGAGAATGTACAACCGCGAACCGAGAATCGAACCGAAGATTCGAAAAAAGAAACCGCTCCCGGGACAAACTTGGGTACACGCATCGGGGGGGATTGCGAGAGGTGTTGTCCGGGAGCGGCACTTCGTTTTCGCTTGGCTACTAGTCCCGTTAATTGAGGCGTCTGATTCGTCGTTGATGGATCCCGCCTTTGACGGGACGCAGTCGGTTTCGTTCAACAGGGGTGCGCTTGCGGTAGCGCAGCTTGTTGGCCACGACTCGTCGTCGACGAATCGCCTCGTGATTCATCGCCTGGACGATGTCTTGTTCGTGCAACATAGGATGCCTCTTCCTGTTGCTGGGTTGTAATGTGGGATTTTCAAAGGTAGGTGGTATCAGTTGTCCCTCCGTAAGGGCTGCAGCATCGGGGATCCCCCTCCGCTGACTTAACTATTGGAGTTTTCCGCCATAAAGTCAACCTGCTGATTGGCAATGTTCATGCACTGACGAGCTATTTCCGGTAAAGGTTCGGTTTCAGTTCTGTCTTTAACGCGAAAATACCGTTCTTGGTGGACACCTTTGCAAAAGCTGTTGGATTTGTAAGACAAATACTCGATCCGTTAGCATACGCAAGATTGTGGGCTCAAAGTCATTGTGGCGCGATAAACGTCAATGGAACAAGGTTCGTTCGAATCGGGTGGGCGCCGCAAACCGTTGACGTCAAATGTTAATTGTCATATCAACTGCCTGACAAAAAGAAATAGGAAAGTTTCCTTGTAACCGTTTACGCGATCAAGCGTTTAGCAGGCTTAGTGCGGTCTGATTTTGCAGTTTGGCTGCGATCGATGCGTGCAGGAATGAGAAGAAGTTGCGGTGCTGTTTCCGGCAAGTCGCGGTCGTCGTCCACATGCGCTCGTGGTAGCGCTGCCCTGCTTCTCCGCGCGTGCCTTGCGTGATCCGGAGGTCGATGACGCAGTGCTGGATTTGCTGTTCGCTGTGGTTATTCGTTGGCTCGACGGCGTCGGCAAACATGAAGCGAAAATAGTCCTGTGACAAGTCGTAAGCTTCCGGTTCGGAAGAATCCTCGGTCGTGTACGCAATAATCGC
>Ga0310121_10000322_pt1 | contig 52855 bp, 37 predicted proteins | sample CB27_Tmax_986_MG_FD_203504 | JGI IMG/M metagenome (GOLD analysis project Ga0310121, IMG submission 203504) | Marine microbial communities from Western Arctic Ocean, Canada - CB27_Tmax_986 | ecosystem: Environmental > Aquatic > Marine > Oceanic | place: Canada: Western Arctic Ocean | collected... | reverse complement strand
GTGCCCGCGGGCCAGAGTTCGTGGCCAAGGAGGTGCGCAAGTGGCTCGACCAGGCAGACGTCCAAACGTTGTTCATTGCCAAGGGCAGCCCCTGGGAGAACGGCTACGTGGAGAGCTTCAACGGCAGATTTCGTGATGAGTTTCTCAATGGTGAGTTGTTCCTGAGCTTGGCTGAGGCACGCTGGGTCATCGACCGCTGGCGACTTGACTACAACCACCGCAGGCCCCATAGTTCATTGGATTACCAGACCCCCGCCGCGTATGCGGTTGGCTGTGTTCTTCCAGCTTCGGCTACGCCTCAGCCTCCAGAACACAGCCGAGTTACTTAACCCCGATTCTCTCACTTAGGCTGGTACTAAAAGCGGGGTAAGGTCATAGGGGGTTGTCAGATCTATTCCCACATACCGATAGGGCTTGCAATCTTGGCTGACCAACCAAATCGCACTGCTTTTATCCTTTATAATCTAGCCCAAGAGGATTGAAAAGGACTGATCCGATTTGCGGCACGAGTTTCTGTTTTTTTAAACGCACAACTTGTTGTCATCCGCTCTTGAGCGAAGCCCAAATAATCGATCTGAAGACGGACCTCAACTTGCAACACCCCGACAGATGATCAATCAGGGGAACGTTTTGTCTTGCAGCTTGGGCCAGCGACGGCGTGGGTATCGCTGGTCTTGTAACACGCATCAAAGGCCTTGATTTCAATCTGTCCACCGAACCGCTGCCGTTGCCAACACCGGTAGTGTTGCCAAAGTTGTTCTTCCAAGTGCCGTAGTTGTCCTGTCTGGTGCCGTTTAAGCCGTCTCCAGTGATGGCCGACTCGTCGCGACTGCAGGCGTGGCATCAGAATGCGCTCCTTCAGTTACGTCCTAATAAACCAATTGTCGCTCAGTACGTAGACTCGTTTGAAGGCGGAAGATCACTGCTTTCCTTCCTATCACTCCGTTGGTCCAAACTAAAATCACAGATATCGTTGCCAGACTTGGCAGTTTGGGTTGCACTCAACGAAGCGACCCGCAAGAATAGGCCAACTGCCTGCCGGTGAGAATGCTGTCTCGAGAATGAGGTCTCTTGAATTCGCTTGCGCTTTGTCAAAACACCCAGCCAGTCACATGACATGTGACTGACACGATGGATTCCCCGCCGAGTTTCTGGTTTCGACTAAAGGTCTTGCTGGGCCTGGTCTGCGGGCTGCGCCGACATGATTTTCGCGCTGCGCGATCGTTTGCGAACATGCAATTCTCTGGGCGCTCACCGCTGGTGAAATTCGGCAAGTTCCTCGCCTGGGCATTACGGCAGATGTGGTGCGAGATACCCGCAACGATCCGGTCGTCTCGCTTTGAGAAACCAATTTCCAGGGTGCCCATCTGGCTGGCAGACGGCAACCCCTGGGAGAACTACCCGTGGAACGATAATCCCCAGGCCCAACTTCCTGGCAGCGTGCACACCGTGGTGATAGGTGCGGGCCTGGCGGGATCCGCGCTAGCCTATCATTGGAGCAAAAAGGCCGACAAGGACCAGACGATGGTGCTGCTCGACATGGCTGACGCTGCCAGCGGCTCGGCCGGACGCAACGAGGGCCTCGTCGTGGTGGGCAGGTATTACCACATGGTCTACAGCCTTGTGTTGCCACAACTGCGGCGTGCCCGCTGTGATTTGAGTGAGACTGACGTTGACAAGTTGGCACACCAGTTTGCCGCAACGTATTGTAAATCATGCTACCGCAACGCAAAGATGATCCACGAGACGATCGTACAGGAGGGGTTCGAATGCGACTATGTTCGCGAAGGGTGGGTGCAGGTGCACGACGGGGACGAGCAGGAAACACTTGAAAATTCGGTGCGAATGGCAATCGAAACAGGTTTCACCGACTGGTGCAAGATCACACCCGAGGAGGTTGAGCGGCGCAGCGGGATGAAGGTGCGTCACAACGCCGGATTTTCCCTGGCCGCCGCGTCGTTCCATCCCGCGAAGTGGTGCTGGTCTCTGCTGGAACGTGGTATGGAATCGGGCAAAATTCTTTTTTACTCACGTACCAAGGTAGGGCGTGTTGAAGATGCCGGCGACGAGTACCTCGTGCACACCGCGCGAAACCCTATCCGGGCCAAATATGTGGTAAATGCGACGGAATCTTACACACCGCTTTTGCACGAGCAGTTTCACGACATCGTCCAACCTACCCAAACACAGGCGGCGCGCGCAAAAGGCGCACCCGCGCAGATGAAACCGGAAGTAGGCATCAGTAACAGCCGCGTTTTTTTTACCCGGCACGATGACAATGTTATCTTGGGAACCGATGCAACGCGAGTTCCCGACCAGCAGGCAGGTCGTAATCAGCCGTCTCGCTTTTTGACCAAATACGTTATCGGAGAAATGGTCCGGGCGCTAGGTCCCGGGAACTACCACGTTACCAACGAATGGTCGGGCACGGTTACATATACACCCGACCAATACCCGATCATCGGTATCTTTGACGGCAAGCGGCAATATATTCTGGGAGGGATGGCTGGTTCCGGCACGGCGGTCTCCTTCAACGGTGCGCGATGCGTGGTCAACCGTATCCTCGGAATTACCGGTGAGGAGGACGACTATCCCGAACCGTATTTCAGTGCCACACGTTTTCTCGATCCAGCTAACCATAAGTGGCCTGAAATCGACGGGTGAATCGTGGCTCGATTTTCATCCTCAGGTTGTTGCCCTGGCGCGAGTACTTGCAGTGGCTGTATTGATCAGCAATGATGCTCCAGATCCCAATTGCCATTAGAATCGGCACGATCGAGTTGCTGTTCTTCGAGGTCATTGAAGTGACCTTGCCGTTCATGGAGAAAGATAACGAAGCAAAGATACAACCCCGTGTAGGTTCGACATGTTGTCCAGGTCACCACAGGGAACAGTTACGTTACCAAGAGCTCTCGGCCCTGCAACGCATGCTTCATACACGTACCACTACACCGATCCGAGTCGCAACTACCACTGCAGCTTCGAGGAAACAATGCTGACACAAGAAGGTTTAGTGGGGCCCTGGGCGGGAATTCCCGTGGCCTGGTCTGAAAATGATCGATTTGATGAGCAGACTTACCGACAGGATGTGGCACGCTGCTGCCGCGCAGGTGTTCCGGGGGTGTATACCGGCAGTTGAACTGGCGAGTTCTACGCGATGGAACTTGACGAGTTTGAATCCATCACCCGCGCCACGATCGATGAATGCCGCCTCTACGGTACTCCGGCCATGATTGGTTGCACATCTACTTACACCCGCGGTGCCATCCGACGGGCCGTCCTTGCCCGTCAACTTGGCGCTGATGCCATCCAGCTGGCCCTTCCCTTTTGGGAGACACCCTCCGGTGACTGGTTTCTGTCTTTTTTTCGGGAATTGGCTGCAGAGATCGGTGACCTGCCGATTTCCATTTATGACACGCAGCGCACCAAGAAGGTCCTAACGCTCGACGAACACCGTGCAGTCAAGGAGGTTGCACCAGGTTATATCATGGTTAAGGCTGCTGACGGCACGGTCGGTGCGACTCCCAAGGGATGTACAGACACTTTCACAGCTGGTGAATGTCTTCGTCACTGAAGATCAGTGGGACAAACTATCCCCGAAAGGCGCAGTCGGGGCAGCTAGCTCCATTGTGTATTGGAACCCGTGGGTTGTCCTGAATCTCTGGGAGCACGCCAGAACGGGCAACCACCGGGCCGTTCAAGAAGGCTGCCAGAAGATCAAACAGTTGGTTCAATTTCTGCAACGAACATTTGGGCCGATGGGCTACACGGACACAGCCTACGATCGCCTGGGTGGTGCCGCATCGGGATTTCTCAAGGGTGGATTGCGAATTCGTAGTCCCTATACCCAACCGACCGGCCAACACGTCGCAATGCTGCAGCAAGGGTATCGAGACAACTTCCCGGAAATGCTTGAATTGGAACCCGAGTAAGCGTTCATACGCCCATCGTCAGCAGCCGTTATATGGAGTCGAAAAATGGCCGCCACACAACCCAATATTATTTTGATCACGACCGATCAGCAGCGCTACGACACCGCTGGCGCCGCTGCGCCGCCGTTCATGCGCACGCCACATTTCGATCAGCTGGCACGCGAAGGAATCACTTTTCCGCGTGCTTATACGAGCTGTCCGATTTGTGTACCGTCGCGCGTATCGATCATGACCGGTCAAAATGTTTATTCCCATGGCATGACGCACAACGGCGCGACCAGCGACGTACTTGGCCGCGATCACACGCTGCCCGCGCGATTGCGAACCTGTGGGTACCAGACTGCAGCCATTGGGAAAATGCACTTTACTCCACAGCGAACTCGCCACGGGTTCGATGAAATGTTGTTGCCCGACGATTACTACCGGCAGATGCAGCGTGATGGCCATTCCGTACAGCCGATGCGTCATGGGTTGGGACAAAACGAGATTTATCCATCGATGTCCACCGTACCCGAAGCGCAGACGCTCACGTCATGGATCGCCGAGCAAAGCGCGTTGTATGTTTTGACCAGGCGTGATCCGGCGGTACCATTTTTCCTTTGGTCCTCTTTTTCGAAGCCACACCCGCCGCTCGACCCACCCGAGCCTTATTACTCGATGTATCGCGATTGCGATATTCCCGAACCAGTCATCGGCAACTGGCGCAACGGCGACGATTGCCCAGCCGTGTTTCGGCGAGAGCAGACGATTTGGGATGCCGACCAACTTGATCCGCAAACGATTCGTGCCGCGCGGTCAGCCTATTATGGCCTAATTACCCAGGTTAATTACAACATCGGCCGTATTATCGCGGCGCTGAGCGAATCGGGGCTTTACCGGGAAACGTTGATCATTTATGCCTCGGACCACGGCGAGATGATCGGAGACCATCGAGCGCAAGCAAAGACCTATTTTTATGAGCCGTCTGCGCACGTGCCACTCGTTGTACGTTTGCCACAATCGTGGGAGGACCGACATCACGGGCAGCAGTGCGCTGCACTGGCAGATCTGTCCGACATTCTACCGACGTTGCTGAAGGCAGCCGGCGGTGACGTCCCTGCCGAAATCAACGGCATGGACCTGGTAGGCGTTGCACGCGGGCAGATTCCGCCACGTGATTACCTGGAAGGGATGGTTGCCGGTGTTGGTCAACCCCAGGGAGGGGTCAATTTTATTGCGCAGTGGGGCACGTTCTACCAGGCCATCACAGACGGGCAATGGAAATATATCTGGTACCCCGAAGGGGGCTGCGAACAACTGTTCAATATCGAAACCGACCCCGCCGAGGCTACGAATCTTGTTGAAAAACACCCGGACCACCGCGACCGATTGCGCGACGAATTAATCCGCCGCCGTGGCGACCTGCAGCAGCGGCCCGTTCTGGACATTAACGAACACGACCTGCGAAACATCTATCGCCTCGGCTGCACCATGGAAATATCCGATCATGACATCCGCCATTGATGCCACAAAATCCTATGGTGGCCTTGGGTCACCGCGAGGCGTTGGATGATCTCTTCCATCGACAGGCCGATGACGCCGATTTGTGGATCAATCCCGTCCCGCACCGTCTTGGCTGCGAACACCTCGACGACTTGCCGGAAGCGATCCTCGCTGTGGGCATAATCTTCGCCGGCGGTCCCCATCAAGTACAGACGCGTGTAACCGTCGTCTAACGCAGATTCAATATGCTGCTCGAACTTTGGAACGTCGAGTGGCCCGCCGAGAGGCGGTGGAGGCAGGAATTCGTTTCAAGATGGCCGAGGCAGTCCGTGTTGATGCCGCAGCGGCTGCAAGTGATGCAGCGGAAACAGTGAAATCCGCCGAAGAAATATCGACGAAAACTACCGATCGCGCTAAAACGTTGACTGAACAGGCCAATCCAAAAGACGAAAGCATGTACGTGGTGTCGGTGCCTATCATGTTAAGCATCCAGGAAGCAGCAAAATGAAGCGCTGGTTGATCTTAATTTCTCTCAATTGAATACTTCATCGTGACTGACGTACCTCTTTCCGATCTCGGGTCTTGGTTGGCCTTGGAACGCAGTTGGATGCGTCTTTAATGGACGTTCGCATGGCTGGTGTTTCTTTCGTCCTTGCTGCCGATAGGGGGCCAGCAGGTCACCGCAGAGACGCCGACGCCAACTCCCGTTACCGAATCAGCCCGAACCCAACCGGTGGACTTCGAAGAGAAGATTTTGCCGATCTCGGGGACCTGCTGGCCCTTGCCAAGAGCAATGTCTGCCTGGCGGAGCTTCTCAATAATCTGATCGGTCGTGTGTCGTGTCTTCTTCATCTTCAGAGAATCCTTTCCGGGCTGCGCCCGGATGCGATTCTCTCATGAAGACTGGATCAGTTTGAGGGGGGCAAGCCACTTTTGCCCTCCCTACCATATCGAGTCCATTTTCCAGATGTCGATGGACTTCAGTTTCGCAGTCCCGCCCGATGCATAAACCTCCACACCCTGATCCTCAGCGGGGCACGATATTTGTTCGGTATAGACAACCCAGTCGTTGGAAAAAACCTCCATACACGCCTGGTCGATGAACACATGGAGCCTTAAGCTGTCCTCATTTTGCATGAGGGCCTCTGGTATTCTATCACCCTGCACCTCAAGTTGTTCACCATCGCAGGCAATTCGCACAAACCGATCCCCGTCTTCTGAGCAGCGCAGTTTCAGGCCGAATTCCTTGGCCGTACTGGGCTCGAATTCAGCCTGCACCTCAAACATATCTCCCGTTGCCTGGCCGATCCGATGCGTGGAATCCGACAAAACAATATCAGATGCACTCTCATGCCCGCGACGAAGTTGCTTGAGTTCAGGTATGGGCCTCTGCGCCAGCCGGCCATCGGGTCGGAGTGAAAGGACGCGTGGCAATGACCATCCCTGAGCCGCAGGGGACAGGCCTGCCAGAATCCGGCGGCCCTTGCCATCAAGGGTGGAAGTACAGACGATAAAATGACCGTAATCATTCTTCGGGTGTTTTGCTGTATCATAATCAGCGGCGGCGGCATAATCGAGGAATCCATGTTTTTCGGGCGTAAACTTGCACGTTTCAAAATCAAAACTCCCGGTGAAATACTGGCTGGGGCCGAATGGTTCGAAGGTAACCACCCACTTGTCCCCAAGCCGGAAGCAATCCATTTCCTCCCATGGACTCGTTTCGGCCACAAAGGGCTTGCCCGAATACTTCCAATGGATCAGGTCACTGGACTCATACAACAAAAAGCACCCCTTGTCTCTGCCTTCTATGGTTGTGTATGTCCCGAGACCCATGAACCATTTATCCCCTTCCTTGAACACGCAAGGGTCGGTTCCATACGGCGTCCCGGTTATCTTCGGTTCGTTGACGACGACTGGATTCTGTGGAACTTTTTTCCAGGTCGTCAGGGTGGCATCCCCAACGGCAGCCCACTGCTCCGAGGCCCGCGCCTCCGCCGGACCCATACTTGTATAAAATACCATCGGTGTTCCATCGTCACTGATCACTACGACGCCGGAAAAACATGCGACTTCACCGGCATCCTGTGATGGCCAGATCGCAATCGGCTGGTCCTCCCAATAGACCAGGTCCCTGGAACGGGCATGTTTTATGTATTCCCGCGGCAGAAAGTCTCCCCGGCCTCCTTTACTGGATGGGTAAGGGTGGAAGAGATAAAATAAATGGTAGGTACCTTCATGGAATACGAGGCTATGGCCGCCAAAATCGCGTGTCGGCGATATATAATGAAATCCCCTCCGCTGGACATGTTCTGAAACGCGCGCGGCCCATTTATTGGCTCGGGCAATTTCTTCGGGATTACTGAGAATATCCGCCTTGGGTTGATTGCTCTGGAACATCTGATCGATTGCAATCATCCCGTCGGACGCCGTGCTGTTGTCTACAATACGGATCCACGCTTCCCGTCCCCGCAATCGCCTGACGTCCCACGTGGCCCAATTGAATCTGGGAACCTCGCCCGTTACCAGCTCCCGGCCTGTCTTGGAGCGGATGACCATGCCACCATCCACGGTTAACATATTCTGGATATTTGCTGCCGCATTGCTCTCAACAATCAGGTTGACGCAACACTCGTCCCCCCAAAACCCCTCGGGTTTAAGCTTCGACAGATCTCCCGGGTAATATCCCGCGGCAATCCTGAAGTTGATGTAATCGCGATTAATTTCAAAGCGTGTTGAAGTGAGCGTTCCGGTGGTCTTCCCGCCTCGATTCTCAAAGCCCGGCAGGCCATGGCTAAAATCATCCCCGCCGGTTGCGGTGAGCAGGGACTCTGTCTTCTGTGAACCCGGGCCAAACGCCTTGCCGGCCATGATCCACTCCAGGCAACCTTCCTTACAAAAATCAGCAAGAACTATATCATCCGGCTCCGCAGCCAGGATCAGCTGATTGACATGAATCAGCGTCAGCAACACCATGCACAGGCAGAGGCGTTGGGAGGTTAAAGGTCTCGCATACATGCGATTTGTCCTTCCCAACTATTTTTTGCAAATTGTTTGATGGTGCTCTGAGGTGTCATATTAAAATGGCCCCAGGGCTTTTCGCTCGTAAGGGCGACGGAAGTGCTCGGGGGGTTGCCTATCGTTTCCGGACCGCTCTCTTCCCCCAGCCAAAAGGTGGGCGGATGAGTCGGCCCTGGACCAGAAACGTTCAGCACCTCATTGTTGTCGACGATATAGGCGTTTATCGCGACCCCCATATTATGCATATCGGCATCCGTTTTTGTCACCTTGCTCCGTGTCTGCGCCCCGTGAAAATTCGGCACAGCGATCGCCGCCACAAATGCCCTCAATGCACACAATCAAGTATTACACTTTAATACAACGTGCGTGGGCCAAATGGATGACCATAACCCCATGGCCTTCCCCAACTTCACGCAGCCCTGTTTGTTTCCTTCGGTTACGCCTCAGAGAACAAACAGGGTTGTCTTAGAGGCCACCCCAACACTAACTTAAACACTGGTATCTACCGTGGGCCAGATCACCTTCGCTTCGATCCATTCCTTTTCAGCGGTTGGCCGTTGCGTCTGAAAAGATGATTGCAAGCATTTTGTCAGGTGTTCAAAGAGCGATATCTTCTGATCGTTCGTTAATGTGACTCGTATGGTCCGCATTGCACCGTCCGACGTAAGTGACACCATCCAATCCATTTTTCGTGAAAGATGTTGCAACTCAAATCTTGCCGTATCGACTTTTGCACAAACCTCAATCGGCAGCAAGTCATACTTTGTACTCGCCGTGGCTGCTACTCGTTACGAATCAGTCTGATTGCAGGCATCTTCTTTGCCGATTGTTCCTTCTTTGAATCCTTCGCACCGAATAACCGGCTGTGGCGGATACTTTTGAAACCGGCGATCTACCTGAGATAACTGGCAAAGCAGGAATCGTGATCCTGTACCGGAAGTGACTTCCTTCACGTGCGCGCAAGTTTCGCAGATACTCTGAACCATGCTCTACTCCGCTTCTGCCCACAGTCGAACTTCTCCATCCTCGTCGGTTTTCACACAGATCATGTTGGCTCGGCAGCACACGGGGCAATCCTCGACGTACTCCTGGCTTGATCCCGCTGTTGGATCAATGGGGATCACGATCTCCTCGCCACAGGCATCGCAGATGTAGGCGGCTTCATCCTCCAGCGTGTCGATTCTATCGGGATAACGACTCCGATAGAATGGGCAACAACCCAACGGCAGTTATCCCTCGATGTGCCCTATTCAGGGATTGGATCGACGAAGAAAACACCACCATCTGACTACGTTGTCGATCATACCAGGGTGAAACTCGGTGAAGGCGAAACCGTAGTCAGTGGTTCAGCAGCAGATCCTGCCCCCGAACCGGCACCCTGCTGTTGGCCCTCTTGGCCCTGGCCGCTGCGCATGCGGCACAGCTAATTCTCCGGCACAGTCTGTTAGGACTGCGCAGGGCCTGCCCAACCTTCGATTTTGTTGCGCACTATTTTGCAGGCATCCAGGGTACCTCGCGGCCCCTATGGGGATCGCAGGCAAAAGACCACACGGGCACTTGTGGTGCCCGCCATCCGGTAGGTACTAACGATGGGAATTCAGGAATCGGGTCAGCAAGTGAGAAAATCGCGAAAAATCCCGCCGCACGAGACATCCCAGGGAGAGCAGCACGTTATCATCGTAACACGTCGAGCCTGGATCGGTTCCAAGCTCAACCCAAACGGAAATATCGTCCTGCAGAATGGTTTTGACGCAGCAAGCCTGCAGACCTATCTGAAGGAAAGTCTGAACGCATCGTCTGGCAGCAATCTAAACCTTATTCCCGAACCCTCGACGATCCTTTTGCGGTGTCCTGGCCTAGCAGCGTTGGCAGGGGGGATCGCTACCAGTACTCAAGTTGAAACGAAAACTGGCCCATCAAAACACCTATCAGTCTCTGGCTCCTAAATCGATACGCTGACGCGGACCCGACCCAATCGGACTGTGGGCAAACGCGGTATGCTCATGCTCCACTCGGGTGAGAATCGATCGAGATCAAACCGGTTTAGATCGAAAAAGAACCGAGGATAGGGTCATGATTATATCGTCCCCAAATCGAGCGCGGTTTGTATGTACAAGTCCCGCGGCGGATTCAGCCCTGGACCGACTCGGCAAGACGAAACTTGCCGATCAAGAATCCCCTCGAGAAAAATGATATGCTGAACCTGACATAAAAAGTGGTACTGTCCGTGGGGCAGGTCACCGCAGGGGGAAGTACCGGCAAGAGCGTTTCCCGCCAAAGGGAAAAACCACGGCACAATCAGCGCCGACCTCGCCGTTCCAAATGACAAACCGACAAAGACGTTGTTCGAGTTCCTGAAGAAGACCTTATCGAAAGACCAACCACGATGAATGCAAGTATTTTGGAGGATATTACGATGAACACGGGACTGTTTGTTTGGTTCAGCGCTATGTTGATTTGCGTTTCAACCATCACTGCTGCCGACAAAAGAGTCGCAACTGCGAACACACGAGATGCCTCAATCTTGGTCGAACCGGATCAACTCCAGAAACAACTGAACGACAAAAACCTGCGAGTTCTCGATATTCGTTCTCAAAACGAATACACCAAGGGTCACATCCCCGGCGCTCTTCGGATCGATGTCGGTGATTGGAAAAACTTGGCCACCGCAGACAACGGGCTGTATGATGCGAAGGGTTGGGCGGCAAAACTTGCGCCGCTGGCAATCAAATCGAAAACGCATGTCGTTGTTTATGGTGGTCGGCTCACTGATACAGCCCGCATTTGGTGGCTTTTGAAATATCTCGGTGTGGAGAACGCTTCACTTCTGAACGGCAGTTGGGAAGCGTGGGCGAAGTCGAACCGCCCCGCCGAAACCTCGGCGCCCAAGATTGCAGCAACCAAATTCAAACCTAAGTTTCAGGCTAACCGGGTGGAGGAAATTGATTCGCTAAAGAAGTCGTTGAAGTCAGACAAACTCAAGATCGTCGATACTCGCAGCGACAGCGAATTTGCGGGTGGTCGCATTCCTGGCGCTGCACATCTGGAATGGAAAGAACTCGTCGCCAAGGACGGTCGCTTCAAAACGAAATCGCAATTGCGGGAGCTATTCCGCAAAAGAGGAATAATGCCCGACGAGACGGCGGTCTGTTACTGACAAACTGGTGGACGAGCCTCGGTCGAGGCTTTTGCGCTGGAATTGGCCGGTTATCCCAAAGTCAAAGTGTTCGTGCGAGGCTGGTCGCAATGGGGCAGCGATTCCGATGCGCCGAAAGAGAAGTAAGTTATCGTTTTTCGAAAAGACGAGGAACAACCAGTGTAACCAATCTCTGCCTGGGACCAATCCGCTACGTGATCTCCTGCATCTTTCCCGAACCGGCCACCATGCTGTTGGCCCTCTTGGCCTCTGTGCCGCTGCGGATGCGGCACAGGTAATGGGTGGTTGTCAGCCTGAGACACCTGTGGGACACCCAAAGCCGTTGAATTCTACGCTTGGCGTTTCCTGGCGGAGAGTTTCCAGAATTGATCTCCTGCGTTGTCTAGTCACGTGTTGATAACGTTGAGCCAGCTCGTCTGTACACCAGCCAATTGTCAATTTTACTTCAGCTTGGCTGTAACCTTCGGCTTACAACATCGACGCTGGAGTGTGTCGACAGGCATGGAAACCCGCTGCATTCGCGTAAATTGAGTTCCTGACCGCTGTTTTGAGATGATCGAATCAAATCACACTCCACGATGCTGGAAGTTCGTAAAAGCTCCGGTCCCAGCGGTCAAAAAATATAAAACCTGGCTCACAGACAACGGCCAACTGCTAGAGTATGACATTTAGCGATTAGTGCACTCCTTTGAAAGGAGCTTTTGAAAAATGGTTGCCCGCGAATTAATCCTATCGGAAGTGAGGAAACAAGGCCTTTCTCGAACATTAAACGAAGCACGGTGAACTGGCGAGGCACCGACATCGGACAAAGGACCCCGCCAGAAACGCTCTTCCGGAGGTAGCGTTGCACTCCCGCCTCGACACGCCCACAATGGTGCCCAGGAGCACGTCATGATCCGCCCGGTGTGCAACAACCAACCAAGGAGAAGTGCGATGATCATATGCCCAATCGCGATAGTTGCCAGCTGTAAGAAATGCCCTGCAGTCTCGGTCTGTCCACTAAAGACTGTCATCGGCGATTATATGAAGCAAGAAAAAGAGCAAACCAAGCAGCAAGCGGACAACGAAAAGAAGTAGCTGACTCAGATTTGACGGTCGCCTACGCTGGGGCAGAGGTTTTCGATCGCGCCGAAAGGTATTTTTCCTGGTGGATCCATTGGTGAATCGAGGAGCGATCCAAGTGACCCTGCTGCTTCTCTGCACAGCCCTCTCCCACGAGGATTTGAACGAAGTCTGCTGTGATCCAACCGATTCCTTTGGTAAACAACCCTGGTAAGGACAGAGCCCCGGTCAGTCCTTGTGCGGCGTCTTCTTCGCCGCCAGTGCCTGCTGTCGCGCCACGATCACTGCGTTGGGATCCTGGGGAACCTTGCCGGGATCAACGTAAAGAGCCAACTCTCGCATGGCGATAACGTTAAAATCATTTCGTGCCAGGTAGCGCATATAGGCTTCAAATTTGTCACGTGGTGTATTGACCCAGGCATGTGCCGTGTCGGGAACTCCGTGGAATTGAAGGACGGCAATTTTACCCTGCTTTGCCTGATCGAGCGCGCGTGTGAAGTTTCCTAATTCCCATGCAGGCCGAGCGTCTCCCGCCGAAGGAACCAAAAGCGGGTGATCCAGATTTGGTTCATAGGCAACTCCACGTCCTTCCTCGTAAGGAAACTCCGGAACACCCCCGCGTCGAGCAAACTTGATTCCATGATCGCCCAGAACCGACAACGCCTTTTCCGTAATCGCATTTCCCGGATAGGCGAAACTGATCGGTTTTGGGATACCATACCGTCGGCACTGCTGGTTGATTCCTTCCAGTTGTACGGGCAGTTGATTAACGGTCTTGTCGGTAATCCCCAAATGATCCCGGGTATGATTGCCAATCTCAAACCCATCCGCGTGTAACTGAGCAATCTGTTCCCAGGTCATGTAGTCCTGCTTGTTTACCGGAAAATCGAACCCCTCGGTGATGAAGAACGTCGCAGGGAATCCATATTTCTTGAGAATTGGTCGAACGACCGTGAAATGGGATTTCACGGAGTCGTCGAACGTAAGTACAACCGTCTTGTCGGGAATCGGCTCCAGGGCCGCACCGCTTCCGAAAATAATCCCCAGAGAAAGACAACAGAACTGGCAAAGGATGCGGTACTTCATGTCACTCGTCCCTTTGATTGATCCAACAAGTGCCGGTGACCCAACTGGTTAACGCACCAAGAACCAGCGAGCCGTGGGCTAGCGCCCGCGGCTGAGCCGTTAGGCATCCAGGCACAAGACGCTGCAAACCTCTGGATTCACAGGCTCAACATCGTGCACGGCGTTGCCGATCGACCGTGCGCCCCCCCAAATCCGCATCGTCTCGATCACAGAAAAAACTCGATCGCCATTCAAGTCAGGCCCAGCAACTCGCGAGCTTGCTCGTACCCGGGGGCCGGATTTCCGTACTCGCTGGCGGTCACTCGCGCCAGCGCTACCAGCTGCCGCCATCGAAAGGCCGAACGAGTCGTCGCAAATTCTTCAGTCACGGTTCGATAGTATTTCTCTGCGTGCAGCGCACCGTTTTCGCTGGTGGCGTAACGCAAGAGCAGGTCGAACACCGGTCGAGTAGCGTGCCCCGATTCACCGTAGCGCTGGATGAGCGCGCTGGCGCGGAACTGATCCTTGTCGCGGATCGCAGCGTCGGCATCCTTTAACAGCGTCTTCGGATCGTTGCTGCGAACCTTCTCGAGATGTTCGGTCAGCGGATACGGTTGTTTGTTAACACGACCCGCCCGACCGGCCGTGTGGTACGCTCCGACAATCATGCTGGCGACGGTGTTGCGACGGTTGCTGACTCTGGCAATGTTACGCCAGGCATTGGCCGCGTCCGAGGCATGCACACCGACCGAATCGCCGTGGACGCTGCCGACCGGCTTATTACCGTTAGGACCCATGTTCGCCTTTTGGCGGCCGGGGTCGTGCAGTACGAGCAGATTCGCCGCCACTGAAATGGCTTCGCCGACAGCCTCCGGATCAAAGCCTTCGGCCAAAGCTGCCGCGGCGGCATCAGCCGCTTGCTCTCGTTCACTGGCAAAGATCGGTCGACTCAATTCGTTGATCCAGGCATCGTCGGCCTGGCGTTGTCCCAAGTCCCGGCTGAGCAATCGGTATTGGTCAAGCAGTTTCGGCAGAACGGTTCGGATTGGCGGGTCCGGTCGTTTTGCGCGCTGCCGGCGTTGTTCGTGATTAACACAGAATTGAACTGACTGACGCAGCAGCGTGTGTGCGTGTTTTGGGCCCGCGTAATCGAGTAAGACCCATGAACGCCAGGCCAGGACGACGCGATGCACGTTGATCTCGTCCTGCACGACGAACTGCAAATGATTGAACGCTTCTCCGACCGGCTGCTTGGCCAAAGCGGCAAAGGTTCGATCGGCCTGATCGAATTTGGCCCGACGAGTGGCCGTACGCAATAGCTCACCACCAGCGGCTCCTTTTGGCAGCACTGCTGGCTCGATCGGATGCAGGACTTCGTTCTTACGGCCTCCGAATTCCTGAATCCGGTTGGCATTGCGATAAAGGACCTTCAGGACAGGAAGGGGCTGCCAGAGTTTAGGCAGTTCAGCGGCCATCTCGAAAGCGGGCGCCAGCGCCATAATCGTATGGAAACCCACGTAATCCTGACCACCGAACGTTCGAGCATTCGCTAAAGCCGCCGCTGCAACCATCGTGCGCAAATCGGTTCCGGACTTCAGATTTTTGACAAGTCGAGGCTGCAGCTTGTCCGGCGGCGTCTCTTGCATCAGCGCCACAAGCGGCTCCAACGTGCCGAATGACAGGCGGTCTGCTACCTCGTCCGCGAAGACCGGTGCAAGCCCCAGATCGACAGCCAAAGCTGGTCCAACGCTACCGATGAGCATTCCTTTGCCAACATCTGCGAGAAAACCACGACGGGAATTGCGGTGCATTTCGCGGATCCTGATACTGGCGTTGTCAGTTAATCCTGTTACGGTCGCACACTCGGAAGGTCAGCCAAGTCCAGCCACGATTATATAACGCGACCGCGTTACACCTCACAGGAATTTATCGAAAGAGACAATTTCGCGGTTTTTTTCGGACGGCGAACGCTAGTCGGCCCAGAAGAAAGGGGACGCAGTTCGAGCTGCGTCCCCTTTCCTTTTTTTGCCTTTTTTCTCCCATGCGTCGGAACACACACTCAGCAGATCAATTTGGGCCTCAGCAGATCAATTTGGGCATGTGATAGAGGGCTAATGTTCCGGCGACGCAACGGAGAAACGCATGCAGTTTATGACCTTCCCCCCATGAAAAGCACCAGTGCGTGTGAGAAAATCCAGCCCGGGCCTTCGACCCGACAGAATTCTCTCCGTGCAACTGGTTCAAGTTTAGGGGGGACAGGTCAACCCTCAAAAGTTTTGATTAACCCAGATCACGTGCGCACTATTTGCAGACAACCAAGGTACCTCGCCGCCCGGTAGGGGGCTGCGGGCAAAAGGGATACGGTAGCTTGACAACCGTAAAAGTCATAGGTATGTTCTCTTCTTACTGACAGTTAACAGTGCGACATTGCCTCATCAGGCACCGCTAATTTAGTTCAATCAACGACATCTGGATCCTTCTCCCCGCAGTTGCCTATTGGCCGTGGGGAATTCGGGAGCATCCGGTTATCGTTTTTTATTTGGGCCATCCCAAAAAACGAGAATTGGCAACGTTGACTTCCCGCAACCAACCGCACGTAAAACTGCCGGGAGCGGATTGACAATTTTTGCAGTTGGTCACTGTTCACTGGGAGAGAACTAATGCGTCTGTTCACACTGTTTCTTCTCGCCGCTCCGGCGGCGTCTTCGGTGGGTGCTGATTCGTATCAAAAGACCGACGGCACCATTGTCAATCCGATTTTAAATATTTGGGGCGAGGTCCTCCCTTATGCAGGGCCTAATCTGGAACCCGGCGCGGACCTGATCAACGCAGACCTGATCGACGTGTCGCTGGCCCACCTGGGATCAAATTTCCTATCCGGTGGTTTTTCACAACGGTAAACCTTGAAGGGACATCTAAATTATGAGAACTACGACACGTTACATGACTTATGTGTCTGGTATGGGAATTGTACTGTGCTTGATCAGTTCTGTTGGAACTGCGACCGCGGAGGAATGGGCCAGTACAGGCCATATGACTGTAGATGGTCGCCTGGTGGCAGGTGGCCATAATCAATTATATGGTCTCGAGGTAGACCATCTCGATATCGATGCTAACACCAACTACGTCTATGCTCTGATGACCCTGGTGTCACATCTGCAAAACGGTGAAATTCCTCCCGGCCAGATGCGCTGGCTTCATGAGCGGGCCGTCATGTCGGCTGTGCCGCGCAACATTATTGAAGAATACATGGCCTTCCCACACCGCACGGCAAAATTAGAAGATCACATGATAGGAAGCGGCGGGGACTCGATCGCACGCGTTCTCCTGTATGACGTTACACAGATGATCACTCACGGTGACCTGTACGACAATAGTCCAAGGCAGCCCAGTGAATACTACGGACTTTTCAGCCAGGCATCCCAACAACTGGTCGTATCTACAGACGTGTCTGCACAAATACAGAACGTCGTCGATCAGGAAGTTGATTTGCTTGACAGAAAGAAAGTTATCTTCTGGGAAGATACGCCGTATACGCCACCTAACGTCATCGACACTACGATCGAGGAGGAATGGGCCAGTACAGGCCATATGACTGTGGATGGCCGCCTGGTGGCAGGTGGCCATAATCAATTATATGGTCTCAATGTAGACTATCTTGATATCGATGCTAACACCAACTACGTCTATGCTCTGATGACCCTGGTGTCACATCTGCAAAACGGTGAAATTCTTCCCGGCCAGATGCGCTGGTTTCACGAGCGCGCCGTCATGTCGGCTGTGCCGCGCAACATTATTGAAGAATACATGGCCTTCGAACACCGCACGGAAAAATTAGAGGATCATATGATAGGAAGCGGCGGGGACTCGATCGCGCGCGTTCTCCTGTATGACGTCACACAGATGATCACTCATGGTGATCTGTACGATAAAAGTCCAAAGAATCCCAGTGAATACGACGTACTTCGTAGCGAGGCATCCGAACAGCTGGTCGTATCTGCAACCGTGTCTGCACAAATACAGAACGTCGTCGATCAGGAAGTTGATTTGCTTCACAAAAAGAAAGTCGTCTTCTGGGAAGAGACGCCATATGTGCCACCTGCAGTCGGCACTACACTGCAACCTGGGGATGTGAACAAGGACGGAAAAATTGGCAGCGGGGACATTGCCCAAATCCTGGCGGCCAACAAATATGAACGGGATGTGGACGCGGGTTGGGAGGACGGCGATGTGAATGGCGCGCCCGCTTACGGTTTCACGGTCGAGGGTGGCGTGGGACCCGCGGGCAACAGGCGCGTCAATAGCGGCGACGTGATCGCCATCTTGGCCACGAACTTGTTTGAGACCGGTCCATACGTGACCGCACGACCGGCAAGCCCGGGCGATAAGGTGACGGTCACCTACAACCCGAACGACGGCAACTTCAGTGTTAGAACGACGAATCCGATTAACAGCTTCCAGCTTGAATCGGCATCTGCCATCTTCACAGCCAACCCGGCCCGGAATTTGGGCGGTCTGTTCGACGTGGACAACGACCAGAAAATCTTCAAGGCTACCTTTGGCAACCAGTTCAGCGAAGTCGACTTCGGCCAGGTCGCGTCGGCAAACCTGCCTGAGGCTTTTCTCCTCGAGCACCTGACCGCCAATGGCTCTTTTGCCACAGGGGGGATGTTTGGTCCTGAGGTGGAACTGAATTACATCCCCGAACCGTCGAGCTTGGCGCTGTTGGCCCTGGGCCTGGTGGGCTTTGTCGGCTGCAACCATAAGTGCAACCGCCCGAGAGCGAAAGTCGCTTTACCTTATCCATCAGGGCGCGGGGCTTCGGCACGACACCTCTATTTTTAGCGGCCCTTCCCTCTCGACTCACTTACCCACCAACTACCATGCCCAGGTCCGACGTAAAGATCGCCCTACTCGGTGGCCAACCGGTTGGCGCCGTCGAGCAGCCGCGCTATCCTATCTTTTCGGCGTATGCGTGCCGTCGCTTCGCACAGCTCCTCGAGGACGGCAAGGTGCTCAGCTTTAACCGTAGCCTATCTGAAGTGCGCGAAGCTGAGGGCGGTTTGTGGCGCATGCCGAATTGGAAAACGGATGAAACTTCGCTAAGCCCAAGATTGGCCTGCACGAAACATGCCCACAATCAACCACCAATCGTTGCGACAACTCGCCAGCGCCATTTACGATAAACTGGGCACGCCTCCGGATATCTCACGCGCTGTGGCTGACTACCAGGTCGAAACCAATTTGGTCGGGCACGATTCGCACGGCTGTCTGCAAATACCGCGCTTTGTGAGTGACATTCGTTCCGGCAAGATTATCCCGGACGCAAGACCGCACGTTGTGCGGAGCGAGGGCCCGACGGCGCTGCTGAACGGGAACCGCAGTTTCGGCATGCAGAGTGCCAACGAAGCGGTGGGACATGTCATCGAGAAGTCCAACGCGCTGGGTATCGGCGCCGTCGGTGTTACCAACTGCAATCACGTGGGTGCACTGTGGGGTTACGTGAAACGGATCGTCGACGAAGGGCTGATCGGACTGATGTGGTGCAGTGCCGGTCCGCGTGGGGGTTTGATGGCACCATTTGGCGGGACCCAACGTGTCATGGCGACCAACCCGATGGGATTTGGCGTTCCGGGAAAATCGCGCCCGCCGTTGGTCACCGACATCTCCACGGCGGTCGCCGCGGCTGGCAAAGTCGTGATGGCCTTGCAAAACGACGAATCAATCCCTGATCATTGGGTGTATGACAAGGACGGACGGGCAACCACCGATCCGGCTGAATTCATGACACTCGATCTGGAGATCATCGGGGCCATGCGGCCTTTCGGTAACCACAAGGGCTACGCCCTGGCATTGATGGCCGAAGTCCTTGCCGGCATTCTCACCGGGTACGGTGCTGCTTACCAGGATGACTATATTGAGGGCAACGGGACATTCCTGATCGCGATCGACGTCGCTCGATTCGTCGACGTCGACACGTTTCGACGTAGCGTGGATGCGTACTTTGCGGCTGTAAAATCCGTGCCGACCGACGAACAAACGGACGAGATTTTGATTCCAGGCGAAATGGAAATCCGCACCCGCGGGGTGCGCGAGCGGGAGGGAATTCCGTTTCCCGACGGCACCTGGCAAACGATCGTTGACACCGCCAACGAGGTGGGCATCGCCATTCCTCCAACGTATTGAACGGTGCGCGGGTTTGGAACTGGTGTTGCTGGAATAATCAGCGAACCTGTTCAAACGCAGAATCCCAGCCGAATTGAAGGTTATTGGCCAATCAGCTTGCGCAGGTCAGAAATTGTTGGGATGCCAGCATAGGTCTGCAGTATGATCCCCTTCGCGTCGGTAACGATGGTGGAAGGTAACCCCGGCAACCGATGCTGACCTTCCAGGATTTCGGTGATCTCCAAGCGTTCAGCCAACCCGATCCCGGACAGCAACTCGTATGGCGGCGCGTAGGTCGCAGCGTACGCGGTGAGCCGCTGGGAGTCGTCGTTCTCGTCAATGGGCAATCCGTAAATGGCAAGGTCATCTGCTGGCAACGTGGTCCGCAAGTGCCGCAGTTGGGGCAGTTCACGTTTGCAGGCATCGCACCAGGTTGCCATGGTCGTATACATACTAAGCTTTGACTGCGGGGGTGCGTTTTCAGCTTCCCGCGACGTAGCCAATGTGAACTTTGCGGTTGGTTCGGCTGCAAGCCGAAGATGATTCATATGCGGCGACCGAAGTCGGTAGGGCTGCATCGAAAAGCCGGACCCATCTGGCGACTGCACTGGGTCTTCAAACGCGGTGACGAGTGTTCCTTCGGCAACGTTGTCTAAACTCTGTATTTCTCCGGATGGCCAGCGGACAGCCACTCGGCGAGCATGGGAATTTTGGCCGATGCCGATAATCATCGTATCGCTATTCTGAGCAGCAAAGCCTTCCCCACAGCGGAACTCGCGCTTTAGCTTCCTGGTATCCAATTCGATCGACACGACCGCCCCATATCCATCGCGGCACGCAAACCTGGAATCTGGCTGCGATCGGGAGTTGCCACCGACGAACCTCACCACCACGATTCCTGCCGGAGAGTCTCCGGTGGTCTGCAGCAAGCGGCCCATTTCGTTGTGGTACAGGTTCAACAGTGGAGCATTGGCATTCACGAGTGCGATGTCTTGCCAGCCGTCGCGGTCATAGTCAAAGAGGACGAACGCTCTGCTGTCTCCAATGTGATCCAGGCCAGAGAGGCCCGAGACGTCCTCAAAGCTGGCTTGGCCTGGGCGACTCGTGTTGAGGAACAGGTGATTACGTTCATGCCCGCTCAACGAGTGTAGTTGTTGATCACCATTATCCAATTCTTCGACCAGCAGCTGCGGTCTGCGGAACGCTGCATCCTGGTACAGCCACCTCTTCGATCTGCTGAACGCCCCGCCCATGCCGTCATCGGTGCGAACCACACCGCGCCATAACTCACTTCACAAGTCCTTCTGGGTCGACGTACCTGCCGGCGCAGTAAAATACCCACTCGACACATAGAGGTCCAATTGTCCGTTGTTATCGACATCGAGAAACTGACCGCCCCAGGACCAACCGGCATTGACCACGGTGATATCGGGTGGTTCGAATCCCGACGCCAGTTGAAACCTTGTTCCGTCGTAGCGGTACAGGCGGTTGCCCTCGGCCGACCGGGTGAAACGGGTGTCCAGTCCGGTGAACTTCTCAGTGATCCGCCGCCCCGCCTTGCTGTACATATTAGAAACATACAAGTCCTGCTGCCCGTCGCCATCGTAGTCTCCCCACGAGACCCCCATTCCGAAGCCCAGCATCGTTTCGTGTCCGTCGCTTTGTGTCACGTCGACGAAGCCGCTCGGGTGGTCGTTGCGAAGCAAGCGATCGGGGCCAAAATCGTTGGATACATAAAGGTCCGGATCGCCATCCTCGTCGTAGTCAGCCCAGCTCGCCTGGAAGCTTGCCTGCCACAATTGCAGTTGTTGATTTTCTTTAGCGAGCTGAAAGCGGCCACCGCCCCGGTTTTCCAGCAGAACGTTTGGTGGTCCCTTCAAATCAACATAGTGGTGCGACTTGCGAACCCGCTGCATCAGCTCGCTCGCTTCATCCGCCGTCAGGAATTTTTCTGCCCACTGCTTGAGTTGGTCAGTGACTGGTGGATAGGTGACCATGTAAATATCCAAAAGGCCATCACCGTTGTAGTCAGCGGCCGAAATGGACGTGACCGCCGCGGGCAGTGGCGTCGATATCAGGTCGCGGCTGCGATCGACAAAGCGTCCGGACTCATTCACGAGATACATGCTTCGTTCCAAATAGCGACCAAGCATCAAGTCTTTGTCGCCGTCGTTGTCGAAATCGGCGAATATGGCGCTGGTGGAATGGCTATTGACGGCCAAGCCCAGCTCCGGGGCTGCATCTTCGAAAGTTCCATCGCCGCGGCTACGTAGCAGCTGGTTAGCACCCCAACGCGGCATGACATACAGATCGTCCATACCATTGCCATCGAGATCTACGACCGAGAGCCCAGGATGGGACTCCGTTGACGGTATGGCGAAGTAGGGATCGTATCTGGGTGACGGCCGAGGTCCTGGAACACCCGTGAATTGGCTGGCAAGTATCTGCTCGTGCACCGACTGGCGCGCCCGCTCCAGGTCTCGCGGCCGAGGTAACGCAACGTCGAGCACTTCGCTAAACCATCGTTGCGGTGCAGACTTGCCTGCGAAGTTCAACAGGTGCCAGCCATCAATTTGCCAGTGGTCAAGCTGGCCAGGACTTGTCGGGATCGTTTTCTGCCAGCCGACGGTTTGAAGCGCCTGTAGCCAGATCCATTGCCCATCGGTCGACCTGGCCAACCCTGAAAATTGCACGTCCGTTTCAAAGTGCGTTCTGTCCCCGCCGACGAATCGGCCGCGTACAATCCGAAACGCAGCATTTTCGAAATAGGCCACCGTGTCCAGGAGCGGCCGCCACATGTCCAGCTGATGTGGATCGACGACCCGTTCGCTGGGCGCTATCTGCCACTCCTCTTTACGAATCAGCGGTTGGTAAAATCCGTCATCGCTGGAGCCATCGTGGTTGGCCAAGAGGCCCACGACACCCACCTGCTTACAAAACATCCTGGTGGCGCGGGCGTCGGGTAACCTCAAGTTAAGTACACTCCGCTCCAAGTGGACAAGCTCATCGGTCAATCGAAGTATTAACTCCTCGGTGGATACAACCTCATCAATGACCTCGTCATTTCTGGCCGTCGACCAACGACTAGCGACGAGTTCGTAGGCGCCATAGACGCATGCGGCCACGCAGGCGATCGGAATCCAATGCCGCGAGAACTTTCTTGCACAGATGCCAAATGTGCTGATCTGCTTCATGGGGAGGCGGATGCTCACACGACAGGTAGAAGAAGGGAGGTTTGGAACTCAAGTCTATTATGATATGAGCCTGCAACTTGGGAGGCAAACCGAGTGTGGAAAACAGGTTTCGACTCAAGATTCCACTCCCCCAAGTGCGAATGTTGCGATTTCCGCTGTTTTACCAACAGTCGCAACCCGAACGGGAAACCACGGTTTTTGCTGGCTTAAGACCAGGTACCCAAGAATGGTCGACCTTCAAAACTCAGAGATTCGCCGACTAGCGTTGATAAATTTGGGCAAAAAAAGTCCCGACCCCGCCGCCTTTGGCGGCTGGGTCGGGAGTTGAGCATGACGAGTTAAAACAACCGGAGAAAACTTAAGGTTTCCCTTACTTTCTCCACCTCCGTACACCATATCCCAGAAGTCCCAAAGCACCTCCAAGCAGCAAGGCCACGCTTCCGGGCTCAGGAACCGAATTTACCAGGCGGAAACCTGAAGTGTTATTCGAACCCCACGGTCCGCTGTTGTTATTACTACCCGCGTTGAGGTTGGTGTCATACACGATGTGCCCACCCAGACGAGCAAGCTCCCCGGTCGAATCTCCTGGTGTCGATTCCGCGACAGTAATCGTTTCTGTCATTTCCTGGACGTTACCGCCCTGGTCGAAGGTCCCATAGGGGCTCGGTGAGCTCACCCACGCGCCGACCTCACTGCGGTAGTACGGGCCGCCGATTCCAGAGACTCCGCTGCCACCACCAGTTCCAAAAGTGGCCATGTTGCCCGGATCGGAAACAACGTTACCATTTGCGTCCACCAAACATCCCGACGTGCATCCATAATTGGCCATTTGACCAGGAGTAATGCCGCCAGGTTTCGTGTCGCTGCCGGTGGGATAGAGCCAATAGTTGCCCGTATCGCCGTCGTTCTTGTGGTAGGCCGCCTTAAACCACTCATCCCAATTTGGTACTGCCCACGTTGAGCCAGCCTTACGTCCATTGGCAAGCGCGGCAAAGACTTCGGCGTGATCCGGACTGCTACTGTCACCCATTGCCGTGAAGTTGAGGTAGTACGTCCCATCTTCGGTGGTCGTCAAACCTTGTGCGCCGGTGGGTTGGCTGTTTTCCATCCAGTTTGCAAAACGCATTGCGTCCTGCATGCTGACATGGGTCACCGGTCGGTTTGCCCAGTCCGCCGCAACACTGTAAGAGTAGCTGCCATCGCTGCCGCTCCGAGTGATCTGCGGCCCAAGTTGGCCCCAGGTCGCCCCAAATGAATCGTCTTTACCACCGGGGTTCCCGTAATCGTCCATCCAGGACCAGCCCTTACCATCATGTCTGTGCCACAAACCGGCGGGGTCAGATTTGGCCACAGCGTTCAGGAACTCGGTGTACTGCCCAGCGGTGACCTCGTACTTACCGATCTGGTATGGGTAGTTCACGGCACCCAGTGTGCCATCACCGTAGTTAGAATCGCTGTTTCCCGTATTGCCGACCGGCACGGTTGCGTAGTTCACCGCTTGCACGGATTGGCCGAGAAACAACCCAGCGGAGGTTATCAAACCTACCACCAACAATTTTAGAATGGCATTTGAAAGTCGATGACTTTTCATTGGCCCATCCCCCCCTTTCTTATTAACTAAGGTGCGAGCCTTTGCCAGCATTTACGAGTTTGCGAATTCTATTTTTCGCTCGTTGGCTGACAACCGGCCCTAAATTCCCCTGGAGATACCTCCGAACTAAAAATTTGAGCGCCTACTTTTTTGCGCTGCCAGTCCGCAGTATAGGCGGTGCCCCGATTGGCGTCAAGTTCAGAATAAAAAAATGGCGTCAAGTTCAGAATAAAAAAATGTGGGATTAGCAGTACTCCCACGGTTAGGCCAGACGCTTACTAACTGCCTATTATACAACAAGTTACAATCCATCTGCATAAGCTTCACCATTTCCATTTGACGAGAACCGCGAAGCAACGCTAAATAAAGTAATGCGATTATCTTTTGAACCAACCATCCAGGTCGTGTGGCTATACGTTACGGCCTTGCTCATCATGAGCGGTGGGAGCCTCTCGTGCTCGAGGCCCAGCGCTGGTCCGCCACAAAGGTGCGCCATTCGCAATGTTGTTCTCATCAGCCTCGACACTTGCCGCGCGGATCACCTTGGTTGTTACGGCTGCCCAATTAAAACCACGCCAGTTCTCGACGCGATTGCCGCTGACGGTGTCATGTTTACACAGGCACAGTCAACCAACCCCATGACGTTTCCGGCCCACTGTTCGATGTTCACCGGAACCATCCCTCCCTTTCATGGTGTCCGTAGTAATTTTAATTACCATCTTAGCGATGCCAGCATTACACTTGCCGAAATTCTCCGCGATCACGATTTTCAAACCGCGGGCTTCGTTGGCGCATTCCCATTACACTCGAGATTTGGTATCGCTCAAGGTTTCGATACCTATGGTGACGAAGTTGGCATGGACGATGGAGGGGATTCGTACAACCAGCGCAAAGGAGAGGTCGTAAGCGCCGAAGCAATGGCATGGCTGGACAGGCACGGAGACAGTCCCTTTTTTCTCTTTTTACACTATTTCGATCCTCACAGCCCGTATAAAGCGCCCGAACCTTTTGGATCAAAATTCGGGACAAATGCATACGCTGGAGAAATCGGTTATACGGACTACTGCGTGGGCCAGGTTATTGAGAAACTCAAAGAGATGGATCTGTACGATTCCAGTCTCGTCATCGTTGTAGGCGACCACGGAGAGGGCCTAAACGAGCACCATGAAATGGAACACGGCTTTTACATTTATCAGAGCACAATCCGGGTGCCGCTAATCATTCGCCCGCCAGGCTACTCTAGCCGCCGCCAGGTCGACGATACCGTCAGCGTGATTGATATTGTCCCCACGGTTCTCAGCTTGTTGGATTTGAGCCCCCCGTCGCAGGTTCAGGGCGTCGCCCTCACAGACTACCTCTTTGGACAACCGGAAGAAAACCAGGAGAGAGCCGTTTATTGCGAGACGAGTTGGCCCATGATGTACGGTTGCTGTCCGCTGCGCGGTATTATCTGTGACCATTGGCAATATGTTTCTTCGATTCAACCGGAGTTGTATGACCTCACCGCCGACCCCGCCCAACTCCACAACCTTTTTGACGAGTATCCGGAAAAGGCACGTAACTTCCATGATCAGTTGGAAACCATGCTGGCCGACCACAGCCATGCCGATGACAACCAGGCGTCGCCGCTGCTAGACGAGCAGGCGGTGGCTCGACTTCGGGCACTCGGTTATGTGGGCGGCGGCGCGGTCGTTACGGAGTTGGAATTCAAGCCTGGCATGGAAGATCCGAAAGATTTCATTCACGTCTTCAACCGCATTTGGAAAGCGGACCGGTACTATAAGCAGCATCGCCTGGAACAAGCCAAGGCCGCATGTCTGGAGATCCTCAATCGGAAGTGGGAGATACCCATCGTGCACGGATGGTTGGGGGACATTGCCTTTGATCAAAACCGATTGGAAGATGCTTCCACTCATTATTCGAACGTATTGGCCGTTGCTGAAGAATTGACCGGCGACCCTTCGAACAGCGTTATCAAGTTCGATTATGAAAGGGTCGATGCGCACATCAATCTGGGATACGTGTTTTTCAATCAAGGCAAGTTGTCACAGGCTGAGAATCAGTTTGAGCTTGCCCTTCGCATTCGACCCAACCAGCCCGAGGCGATGAACAACCTGGGCGTTGTGCTGAAAGAACAGGGCCGGTTGGACGAGGCTATTGAACGTTATCGCCAAGTCCTGCAGATTAATCCTAAAGACGCCAGGGGGCACGCAAATCTGGCGGGAGCCCTGGTGAAAAAAGGGGACTTGAAAGATGCAATCGATCATTATCGGGAAGCGATACTGCTGAATCCCGACAACATGAAGGCCAGACAACATTTGGCCCAGACTGTGAAAATGCTCAAGGCGACCGAGTAGGAACCCTCCCGCTCAACTCCGCAAGCACGTTGCCGGGCAGTCACGGCTGAAGATGCGAGGCTGGCACACCTGAAATTCACCTCTTGCCCCTCGTAGCACGCAGCCAGTATCTCGCCAGTCTTTACCCACCCGTTTCGCGAAGCTCGTGTGTCTGGTTGACCTCTAAGTCCTCCACTTGCTGAATCAACCCTGAGGGCCAGCGGACAATGACTTTATCGATGCGCGAAGCCTGACCGATCCCGAAGTGGAGAACCATTGGGTTCTGTGACAAAAATCCTGAGCCCGAGACCACCTGATCGTAGCGCACCTGATCGGCAAACCTTACCTCAATACGTGCTCCGACAGCATTGCGATTGGACCGTGTACCCACCAGTTTAAAACGCGCCCAGTTATTCGTGGTTTGCTGGTTGTTTTGAAAGATTCGGGCTGGTGAGTCATAGTCGTTAATGGCCACATCCAGATCTCCGTCGCCATCGTAATCGAAGAAAGTTGAGCCTCGCGAGCTTCCTTCATATGCAAGGGGGCACACCTTGGATACGTCGTAGAAGTATCCATCCTGCGAGACGTAAAAGACATTTGGCTGACGTCCGTAATGGGACATGAATTTCCGCTGTTCGATATGATCTGGACGGGACTCGAAAGGGGCAGTCGGCAATGCATTCTCCGTGCCGTTGAGCAACAGCAGGTCGAGATCCCCATCGTTTTCGAAATCCATCACACTGGCATCCCATGCCCAGCCGTGATCTGCCGGTTCCAACACAGTGTTATGGACATCTTCGTAGAAACCATCCCGATGCCTTCGGTACAGCTTGTTGTTGACCAGGGCCCGTAGCGTGTTCAGGTTTTCTTTCCCGAACACAATCGTGGTCTCTTCGGTCGGCCGACGATAGCGTTGGCGGTGCACCAATTTAAAGATCTCTGAGACATAGATCGCTGGATCGCCACTGTGATCGAGATCCAACAGGGTAAAGTTCATCGCATTGTATGCCGCGTCCAGGTGCTGCGGTCGGGACACCTCTACAAAACGCTGACCTTGAACGTTTCGGAACAGAAGGCTGGCGCTAAAATCGTTCAATGAAAACAGGTCTGTGTAGCCATCCTGGTCAAAGTCCCAGGCACCAACACAATGGGTCCAACCGCGATCGTCGACCCCCAGTTCAGCGCCGACCTCGACAAAAAAATGTCGGTCATCTTCGAGCCGGTGATGATACAGTCGATTCGGGTCACCATTGTTGTTAATTCGTCCCATCGTTGGGGACGCTCCCTCGGGCCAGGCCCCGAAGTTGGCCGTGTACACGTCTAGTAATCCGTCGTTGTCCATGTCGAACCAAACTGCCCCGTGCGTTATCTCCTGGCCGCCTCCGAGGCCCAGCTCGTCGGTCACGTCAGTGAACCGCGGCGTGGCCGTCCCTTCGTTCCGATATATCCGGTTCGCTTGCCAAACAAATGTAATAAACAAGTCCAGATCGCCGTCGTTGTCGTAATCGATAAAATAGCCTGCTCGGCTTTCACCCTTACCGGCAACTCCAACGGCAGCGGTGACGTCCTCAAAGCGTTTCGCATCGATATTTCGATACAGACGCCCACCGTCGTCGCCAGCAAAGTAGAGATCGGGATAACCGTCACCATCAAAGTCAGCCGACGCGACGCCACCTCCGGCTATGCCCACGGGTGTTTCGAGCTCGCTGCGGCGCCCCCACAGCGCTCGATTGGGGGAGTGGACAAAGTCAAATTGAAGCTGCTCGGTGACGTCCTGAAACATAGGCTTGGGAATCGACGCCAGAATTTGTTGCTTCGTTTCCTCACGGTACGCAACCTCGCTTAGCGTGTTCATTGCATGCGTGGAAGGAGTGCGGTTGGCCATTTGTGTACATGCAGATTGGATTGCGACGGCATCCACCGCCGCGTCATCCGTCCCCAACCCACGTTCCGCCAGCATGAACGCAGCGACACCATAGACCGAAAGGAATTCGCTCAACTCTTCTGCGGCGTAGAGGTCCAGTTCGCCTAACTGCTGTGTATCCTGTTCGGGAAGGCCCTCCAGGTAGGCCCCCATCCACCGCCAATGCCAACCACTGTCACGGAAAAAGTCCTGGACGGGCTCCGAGACGATAATCCGCAATTCCGAGTCATCTGGAAAAAGGATCACGTCTCCATTGGCAAGCAGGCGCTGCGGGAATCGCTGATGAATCACCTCGGCCATCGCCAAGTGCGCAATAAACCGATCACTTGAATCCTCATTGTGACTTGCCGACCACAATCGTGGCAGCAAATCGCCAGTGACCTGTTTGGCCAAAGCCGGAAGTGCCTCCGGTTGCACGGTGCGGCCCAGGTGTTGCTCGAAGAACTGCAGCAGCTCTTGCTGCGGCATCGCCTGGTTGTAGCTTTCCAGTGAATGAATCTTCTGCGCGATCAAGGCTCGTGTTCGCGGAAGGGGAACATTGGTGGTTATCGGTGACGTCGCCGTGGCAACAGGACTTATCCACCAGCGCCAAGACAGTGCACCACCGATAAAGAGGATGACTATCACAACTGTCCAAAAGCTGGCACGGATGCGGCCGGATAAACCAGCCCGCCAGTTCGCCGTTGGCTCTTTCTGCTTGCCCTGACTAGACCGCCGCATTATCTTGCCAGCTCCGATTCAAGGTTGAAGGCCTTTTTCATTGCCGACGAATCGATGGTCGCCAACTTTTCAGATCGGGCAATCCTCCGTGCGTGCTGAAGAACGGCCAGGTCATACGATTTGAGAAAATCGCACAGAACATGAAGGGCTTCCTGATCAAAGCCAGGTCGTAAAGTCAACCGTCCTTGCGCATCGGTATGTCGCCAGGCCCAATTGTGCAACAGTCGCCACGACTCGATCGTATCGGAATAGTCGCTCAGTGCAGTCGACAAAATGTTAATCGGGTCCTCGGTACCATCCAAAATGAACTTGACACCACCGGCCGCATCGCGATCGTGCGGAAACCGCTGTTGCAACACTGACTGGACTGCGTCCACTCCCAACACCAAAGCGCCGGGGTGTTGAGCCTCCGCTTCGCGATACACCGATTCTATTAAATCGGTGTGCGCCTGAATTCTGACCGCGATCGCCTCCGGCTCGATCTCGGCCCCAGTCAAAAACATCTGTAACTTGCAAGTGGAACTCCAGCAGCGAACGTCCTTGTTGTTCTCCTGATTGGCCACCTGGGCGTCCAGATAGGCGAGCATGTCGAAAGACGGTTCCGGTAGGGGTGGCTGGCGCGCCACGATCAGCACGGCTGCTAGAGCCGCGACAATGACGATGATCGTTGGCACCAGGGGTACCCTGAGCCGATTTGTTGGCGCAAAACCACTCGTGTGGGCTGGTTTTTCCATGTTCAGATACCTCGGCTTCCCTAGAAATAGCTTAACCTATTAAGTAGCTTAATTTGCCGGCATTTTCTACTTCGGGAGGGCTTCAAACCGCTCCAGGCTCGCAAGAGCGATTATTTTAACCGCATATGCCGCCCCCCTGTCGAACCGGTAGGAAATTCGCCGAAGTTTTACCTTTGCAACCCGTGTTATTGAGTTCCGCCACCGGCATCACTCCCGACCGCCTTTGGTTCGGGCATCGATGTTTGTCGTCCGCAGGACTGTTTTCTCCCATCCACTGCCTCGGCCTCCTCACGCTCCTGCGGGTCGTCACCTCTCGATGTCGGTGGCCCCTAGGTGTGGCGCAAATTGTCTGTCAAAGCAAGAATCAACTCACCCGGGAAACCGACCCACCAACGATCTCTCCTTGAAATGTTAGAATCAAACAGGCGCGAAGCAGGCGCCAGTTGGTTTGAGCCCTGGCCTCGTTATAATCGCTAAGAGGACATGCCCAGGTAGTTACATGGAAAAAAAGAAGACCTTACGACAAAAGAAAAAGGAACCACCACCCGCTCCATCGGCGGGAAGGCGGGTGGTCGTCTTTGCCGCCGTGCTCATGGCTGCCGCGATAGCAGGCGGGTGGTTGTGGATGTCGAGCCAGTCCTCCGACCAAACAGGTCGTGATGAAGGTGACGCTGTTGCCGCAACTCGGACATTCAGAAAACAAAACGACGAGGTTTTTACGAACCGCAACGCAGGCCCTTCGGCACCCTCGGGAACAGCCATCACATTGACGGCCCGCGTTCCTCTGCCTTCGATTGAATATCAAGATTTTCAGGGGCAGCTGTCTTCTCTCGATGACCATCGGGGAAAACCAGTGTTGGTCAACCTGTGGACAAACTGGAGTGATCCGCGCAAACAGGAGTTGCAAGAGTTTGCAAAGCATCAGGCCAAAATTGAATCAGCCCGATTGCAGGTCGTCACACTTTTTGTCGACGGGACCGACGGGGACAAATGGAGTACCAAGGCAGTTCGCGATTGGGTCGAGGAGAGTGAATTTCCATTTGTATCGGCGGTGACTTCAGCAGAAGTAGCCGATCAGTTTAAGATCCTTCACAATGAGTTGTTTGACCAGTCGCAGGCTTTGCCGTTGCCTACGAGTTACCTGCTTGACGCGGGCGGAAGCCTGGCAGTCATGTATCAAGGTCCGGTGACGGTCGCGAGACTGCTTTGGGACTTTGAGCAACTTGACCATAGTGACAGTCCATTGACCGCCGGTGCCACGCCACCCTTTGCCGACCGCTGGCGTGCCCCGTCGGGACGGGCGAACTTCACGGGACTTGCGAACGTGTTACTCGAAAAGGGGTACGCACGAGCGGCTAAACAACTCGCCACCCGAAATCGCGAGTTGCTCGCCCAACAATCTCGATTCCCAATGCTACTTGACCAGCTAGCTGACAACCAGTTGAAACCCGATGATTTGGCCAAGGCCCAACGACTTGTCCAGAGCGAAGTCGATCAGGATCCCAAGAACACCTATTCGATGAAGGTGCTTGGTGTGGTATGCGCTCGCCAAAATCGACTGGAGGAGGCGGTCCTCCATCTCAAGGCAACCCTCGAACTCGACACGTTCGATATCGACGCCCACCACGAGGCAGGGACGGCTCTTGAAAATCTTGGTCGCTTCGAGGAAGCGATATCACACTTCCTTTGTGTCGTCGCACTGGATCCGAAGCTCGTGATGGGACAGATGAATCTCGCAGGAGCACTGCTCAGAAAAGGGGACGTGGACAGGGCGATTTCGCATTACAACCAGGCCATCCGTTTTGAACCACAAAACACCGACGCCCACCACCATATTGGCGTAGCGTATGTTGCGAAGGGGAACGTCGAGGCAGCGGTAGGACATTATCGCAAGGCGTTGGAACTGGATCCGGAGCGGCCCTTTTTAGCGAACAACCTGGCGTGGATCCTGGCCACCCACCCGGACGCCAAGTTACGAAACGGTGCCGAAGCGACCCGGTTGGCCGAGCGGGGAGTGAAAGCAAAGCAACAGCCAGATGCTGGCGAGTTGGATACGCTAGCCGCCGCTTACGCCGAAGCAGGCCGTTTCCAAGAAGCAGTCCAAACCGCCCAGGCTGCATTGAAGCAGGCCCAAGCAGGCGGCCAATTCGAACTCGCCAAACACATTACGTCACACCTGGCACTGTTCGAGAGTGACAAGCCATTCAGGGAATCCCAACAAGCAGACGTTGCAGGTGGACCGCAACCCGGGACACCGGAAGCCGAAGCCTTTATTGAACGGGTTCGTCCGAAGGTGACGGCGTTTTGCGGCAACTGCCACGCCACGCCTTGGCCAGAGAGTTTTCCGAGGCACGAATGGAAAAAAGAGGTCGCCCAGGGTTACAAGCTTTACGAGGAATCGGAGCGACAAGACCTCGAAATCCCCCCATTCGCTGAAGTTCTCAAATTTTTTACAGTGCAGGCGCCCGTGGAACTAGAGCTGGACACAACGATTGCAGGTTCCACTCCCACGGAGTTGCCACTACACATGATGACCTTGCATTCGGCTTCGGAGAACGTGAAGGAATCTCCCCTGGAGTTCGTGTCGCTGCCCGCTGTGTCGCACGTCAACTGGATTGAACTCGGGCTGAACAGGGGACGTGCATTAATCTATTGTGACATGCAATCCGGGGCGGTCTCTGCGGCGTGGCCTGGGCAAGCAGGCAGCCCAACGCAACAACTGGCGACGCTACGGCACCCGGCCCATGTCGAACCATGTGATTTGGACGCCGATGGTCACCTTGATCTGATTGTCGCTGACTTGGGTAGCTTTCTTCCCGCTGACCACGAGGCCGGACGAGTCGTTTGGCTGCGTCGACGCGCGGAAACAGATGAATTCGAGGTACGCGTCTTACAGGATCGGATTGGCCGCGTTGCGGATGTGCGCCCGGGCGATTTTGACGGGGACGGAGACCTCGACTTAATCGTTGCCGAATTCGGCTGGCGCAAGACTGGCCAGATTTTTCTGTTGAAAAACGAAGGTGTCGCACCTGGTAGCTATCCCAACTTCTCGATGCATGTGGTTGATGACCGGAGTGGAACCATTAACGTTTCCCCCATCGATTTCAACGGTGACGGGCTGCTGGACTTTGTGGCATTAATCAGTCAGGAACATGAAAGTATCGAGGTGTTTCTCAACACTGGAAACGGCGTTTTCGAGAACAAAACTTTGTGGAAAGCACAGCGTCCTTCGTATGGCTCCAGTGGAATTCAGCTGGTTGACCTCGACCAGGATGGGGATGTTGATGTTCTCTATGCCAACGGCGATTCATTCGATTCTTTTCTTCCGAAGCCCTATCATTCCATACAGTGGCTGGAAAACGACGGTGGTTATGCGTTTGTTCATCATCACCTTGCGTACATGCCCGGCGTGCATGCAGCCAGGGCTGGCGACTTTGATCGGGACGGGGACCTCGACGTTGTCGCCACGGCATTTTTACCGCCGCAGGTCAACGAGAGGCTCAGGCTGATTGACGTGGAATCTGTGGTCGTACTCGAACAAACCAGTCCCGGCGAGTTTGTGCGGACCAAGGTTGAGACCAACTCGTGTACCCATCCGACACTTGCAGTGGGAGACTTTGACGCCAACGGTTACCTGGACTTCGCTACGGGAAATTTGCTGACCAAGGGTGACGACTCGCAGACTGACGTGTACGTCTGGTGGAACGGGTTAGAAAAATAAATTGGCATGTACGGAAATAGCAACCAACCACAACTCCGCGAATTAACCTAGACGGAGGACGCACCGGCAAGATGATGGCGTGACGCGATCGTTCTCATTATGTTCTGTCTCAAGTCCAGTGTCCGCAACACAGGAACCATGATTTTCGGGTTGAAAACAGACGGTTCCACAGCAGACTGCAGAAAATTCAATGCGTGATGCAAACCGCAAATTGCCGACTTGGATCGTGGGGGCCGCACTGGTTGTCACAGCCGGTTTCGCTGGGTGCGCCTCGAAGTCCAATGAGCAGCCTGCACTTGGCAACCAGGCTGACGTTGGCACCGTTTTTTTCACACCCCTTAATTCCCGGGTTGACCACAAGGCCGCCACACTGTTTACGCGGCTGACACCGGAGGAGAGTGGCATTACGCTCGTTCACCAATTTCCTGAGGATGCCAACTTCCAAAGGATCCAAGATCAAGCGTCAGCTTCTGGTGTGGCGATTGGTGACATCGATGGCGATGAACTGCCGGATATATTCTTTACCAACTATACGCATGGGAACCGACTCTACCGTAATCTCGGCAACTGGAAGTTTGAGGATATCACGGGAATTGCCGGCGTCAGCGGCAAGGGCCATTGGGGTTCGGGACCTGCCCTGGTCGATATCGACAACGACGACGACCTGGATATCTTTGTAGCCGTATTCGACGGTGCCAATCTGCTTTACTTGAACGATGGTCATGGTGTCTTTACGCAGCAACCGTTCTCGTCGTCCAAGGGGCCGAATGTGATGATGGCCTTTGCTGACTATGACCTCGACGGCGATCTTGATGGTTACCTCGTCACTCACCGGATCGCCGAGGACCTGAGGCAGCGTATGCCTGATTCGAGTGAGGAGAGTTTTCAACGTGGCATTCTGGTACGGGACAAGTCGGGAGAAGTTACAGTCGCCCCGCAGTGGGAGTCTGTTTTTTGTCTCGCCGATCAAGGAGATGGATCATCCCGTGTTGAGATTGCAGGCTGGCGAGACGTTCTCTATAGAAATGACGGGGCATCTTTCAAGCCGGTGACCAGGGCAGCGGGCATTGACGGTCATCATATCGGGCTCGCGGCGAGATGGTGGGATTACAACGAGGATGGTTGGCCCGACCTTTATGTCAGCAACGATTACATCGGGCCGGACAAACTATACAGGAACAAGGGGGATGGAACCTTCGTCGATGTCAGCCGCGAGGTGTTCCCGCACACGCCCGCCTATTCGATGGGATCCGATGCCGCGGATATCAATAACGATGGGCACATCGATTTCTTAGCAACCGATATGCTGGGAACCAATCACTACGAACAAAAACTGAGCATGGGTGACATGGAGAAGGGGCGGTTATTTCTTGTCGCCGATCCACCACAGTACATGAGAAATGCGGTCTATCTAAACACCGGCGGCCCACGCATGTTTGAGGCAGCCTACCTCACCAACCTCGCGTCTTCGGATTGGACGTGGTCTCCCAAGTTTGCGGACCTGGACAATGACGGCTGGGTGGACCTGTTCATCGCAAATGGTATGACGCGCGACTTCATGAATAGTGATTGGGTCACTCGACCAGGAGGGCTATCGAAGTGGGAGAAGGCGCCGCTCCTCAAGCAGGAAAACCTGGCTTTTAAGAATCTAGGCGATTTGCATTTTCGTCCAGCGGAAAAAGAATGGGGGCTCAACCACGAAGCAGTCAGCTACGGTGCCGCCCTGGCAGATCTCGACCGTGACGGCGATTTGGACCTGGTGGTGACGAACTTCAATGAAGCGGTATCTGTATATCGAAATAACAGTCAGCAGGGAAATAGTATTCTGGTTCGATTGCGTGGCACGGTGAGTAATCGGATGGGAATCGGTGCCAGGGTGACGGTAAAGACCGCGAGCCACACCCATGTGCAAACACTTACCTCGGGCCAGGGGTTCATGTCAGCCAACGAACCTTTGCTTCATTTTGGGCTCGGCGATGAGCAAACCATTCAGACGCTTACCGTCCAATGGCCGGTTGGTGTGACGCAGACCATTGAAAACCTGAAAGCGGGAGTCCTCTGTACGCTGGTCGAGCCGAATCAAAAACGAAACACCAACGGTGGGGAGAATCCCGGGCCGACTCACGAGGAAGCTTTGTTCCACCCCAGCGATATAGTGAGCCACGTGCGGCATGTGGAACAGCCGTTCGACGACTTCAAGCGACAGCCCCTGCTTCCGGCGAAGCATTCCCAACTTGGACCTGGCATAGCCGTCGGCGACGTGGATGGCGATGGTCGCGACGACCTCTACGTGGGTGGCGCCACGGGCAAGAGCGGTAAGCTGATTCTGATGAAGGATCCGGCAACCTCTCACGTTGTTCCTTTTGAAGAGGACCGCGATCGGGAGGACCTGGGTGCCCTGCTTTTTGACGCTGACTCCGACGGTGATTTGGACCTCTATGTCGTCTCGGGAGGCGTTGAGCACGATCCCGGCAGTCCCATGTATCGTGATCGATTGTATTTCAACGATGCCACCGGCCAGTTCACCAAGGCACCCGAAAATACCCTGCCCGATGTTCGCGATTCGGGTGCCGCCGTCGCCGGTGCCGATTTTGATCGTGACGGGGATATTGATCTGTTTGTTGGCGGAAGGGTCGTCCCGGGACAATACCCAACGTCGCCGACGAGCCGACTCTATGTGAACGACGAGGGAATCTTTTTGGATGCCACAGACAAACTGGCTCCCGGTCTTTCGCAGAGCGGGATGGTTACCAGTGCAATTTGGTCAGATGCCGACGGGGATGGTTGGTTGGATTTGCTCGTTACCTACGACTGGGGGCCAGTCGCGTTCTATAGAAATGAAGCCGGCGTGCTCCAAAACCAGACCGACAAGGCGGGGCTGTCTCAATTTTCCGGGTGGTGGAACGGCATCCATGGAGCAGATATCGACGGCGACGGGGATATCGATTACGCAGCAACGAATCTGGGTCTGAATACGAAATATAACGCCAGTGCGGAACACCCGGTCGTGCTTTACTACGGAGATTTTCAGGGGGACGGATCTGCGCGAATCATTGAAGCCCAATTCGAAGAGGATATTCTCTACCCGGAGCGTGGTCGAAGTTGCTCCTGTGCAGCCGTACCCATGCTGCGGGAGCGTTTCCCGAGTTTTGACCTGTTCGCGCGAGCCACCTTGGACGACATCTATACACCGCTGGGGTTGGACGGATCGCAGCAGTTTGAGGCTAACACTTTGACTTCCGTGCTGTTTGTAAACAACGGCAACGCCCAGTTTGAGATGCGACCTCTGCCGCGGCTGGCCCAGATAGCGCCTTGCTACGGAGTGGTATTCACCGACATTAATAGTGATGGAAACGTGGATCTCTTTGTGGCGCAAAACAGCTATAGCCCTCAATTGGAGACAGGACGTATGGCCGGTGGTATGAGCTTGCTGCTATTGGGCACTGGAGACGGAAGGTTTCAGCCGATGTGGCCGAAAGCAAGCGGAATCACGATACCAGGCGACGCGAAGGCGGCAAGTGTCGTGGATCTCAATGGCGATGGGAGCCACGATCTGTTGGTATCTGTGAATGATGACCGGCTTTGCGCTTTCGAAAACCAAAGTGCTCCCGGATCCAAGGCCTTAGTCGTATCATTGCGGGGTAATCCTGGAAACGTAAACGCCATTGGCTCACGCGTGACCATTACGACCGCGGATGGGCAACGGCAAACCGCAGAGGTGTACGCGGGGGGCAGTTATCTAGCACAATCGACTTCCGCATTACACTTCGGGCTGGGAGAAAGGGGTAAAGTAAAGGAGGTCCTCGTTCGCTGGCCTAATGGCAAAATCTCAAGAGAGACCCAAATTTCGGGAAAAAGATTAAGGATGGCCATGCCGGGTGGTGACGAATCGCTTTGAATTGCTTGGATTGCGTCACTGTTCCAATACCACACTTCCTGGCCCCTGCCGGGACGAGCTCGGAGGTGGCGGACGGGTGGAAGAACGAAAAATGCGAACTTAGGAGATCACCCAAGTGCCCACTGAACTTCGGCAGTCCATCTTATCGGCGGACCCCCAACTTAGCCGGTTTGAACCGCTGGAACGGATCCTGTTCTACGACGATTTCAACCAGGGGCTTCAGGGATGGACGGCGCTGATTGGCAACTATGAGGATTCACTCGACGCGATGTTGCCGGAATACAAAGACATGCGTCCCCCCATGCTCAGCAACCTCTCGATGTGGGACAGTGGCACGGTTGGTACGCTCACCGGCAATTATGCTTTGAAGTTGGCCACCCGACCTCGCCCGGGTTCGTTTGGTTTCGCGGTCAAGCGATCAACGTTTCGTCTGGCGACGCTGATTCGCTTGGAGGCCTTTTTCACCTTCAAACCCGAGGCCACGAAACCGCGTTTAGGCGAAACAGACGTCCGTGCGGTTGGGGTCCTGTTTGATTTGCAGGACAGCGACCAAAAAACGGACAACCCACAGCGAATCATGCCGCACATTCGCTACTTGAATTCCTTGGATGGCAAACCGGTAGGCTGCTGGCAGTATAAGGAAGACCGCGAACCCCTGCTCGACATCGGGGACAGCGGCAAGACGGTGTCTCACTTTCACCTGGCCGCCGAAGGGTGGAAAGATCTCCCCGATGGCCAACAGAGCCTGTGTTATAACGAGATCGCCACCAAGCAGAACTGGTATTATCTGCGGCTTGACTTCGATTTGGCCAGCATGTCGTACCGGCGTTTTCAATGCAACGACCGTGTATTTGACGTGACTGGCATTGGTCCGATGCAGATACCTGCCATGCCGAATCTCTCCTGCATGCTGAACTCTTCCTTCTGGATCGAAAGTGATCGTGACAATAGAGCTTTTCTTTATTTGGATTCGGTGATGTTATCCACGAAGTCGGGAGACTAGTAGTGCGTCAAAGCAATACCGCGGCAGTCGAGTTGAACACACACTGGCAAGGTGCATTCGTAGCCGAGCCGTACGAAGTGGCCTGGGCCTCGGAGGCCGTCTATTTCGTCCGCACACTTGAGGCCGAAGGAGTTCCCGACGGAGCCCACGCCCGCGTTGAGATTTCGCCCGACGGTATGCACTGGTGTGATGAAGGCACACGGGTACCACTCTCGAAAACTCCCGGCACGACGTTTTCACGAATCAGCCATTTTGGAGGCTGGTTGCGGTTAACGGGCGAACTGCCACCGGGGGCGTCGATGAAGGTGATCGTCTATCTTGTGCTTAAGGAATAATTACCCTTGGTGCGGGTGTTTTGTTCCGTTCTGCTGCCCGGCTGGCAGTATCAGGCTAGCAATATAACCGCCCACAACACAGCTGACTGTCCCGATAGCGGCGTAGAGGAGAACATGGACGTCGGTGTATTTCCACACCAGAAACAAAAATATTCCGCTGACGATTACACCGATAAGAGCGCCCCGGCCATGTGTTCGTTGTGTGAACAATCCCAATATGAAAAGCCCCGACAGCGGTCCGATAGATAAGCCGAAGAGACCGATAAAGAAATCCCATAACGATTTAATCCCGGCCGATGCCAACCACAACGCCATGCCCGTACCAAAGAAGCCCAACACCCCTACCAGCCAACGGGCAAGCACCAGTCGCGTATGATCGGATGATGCGGGCCGAAACCGCCCGAAAAAATCGGTGACCACCACGGTAGCAACGCTGTGAATGGAGCTGTCGAGGCTAGACATAGCGGCGGCAAAGATCGCGGCAATCAACAGGCCACCAACACCTCGCGGCATCTGTTGGGCAATAAATAGCGGAAGTATTCCATCCGTGCCGACAGTCGGATTCAGTGCCGCAGGTTGTGTTTTATAGAACACATATAAGGCTGTGCCCAGCGCAAAGACGGTCAGCGCCCAGGGGATGCCAGCCGCAATATCCACCCACAACGCATGCTTGGCCGCGGCTGCATCCTTCGTCGTCAAGTAACGCTGCACAACCGTCTGATCGGAGGTCAGTAGGGCCAGACGGGAAAACACGTTGCCGGTCACGACCAACCACAACGCCGCAGTCGTGTAGCCCCAATTAAAATTGAACATGTGGAATTTGTTGTCCTCCATACTGATCCGCGCGAACTCCGCAATTCCACCGTCGACATTCAGTATCACCACGACAACGCAAAGCATCCCACCGACCAACAGCACTACCGCCTGCATCACGTCCGTCCAAATAACGGCCTCAATTCCACCAAGTATCGTGTACGCGGTGCACAGCACACCCATGACAAGTATGCAAGCATATGGGGAAAACCCGGTAACCGCCGAGAGGGCCAGCGCAGGCAAGTACAAGACTCCCGCCATGCGTCCGAGTTGCATCAAGCAAAAAAAAGTGCTGGCAACCAAACGCGTGCCGACGTTGAACCGCACCTCGAGGTACTCGTACGCGGTGGTCACGTTCAGGCGATGAAACAAGGGGATATAGTATCTCGTGACGATCGGTACCACGATGAACCAAGTGGGTACGCCAATGAAGTAAACCCAATTGGTGGCATAAGCCTTGGCGGGAATCGCTATGAATCCGATGGAGCTAACCTGTGTGGCCAGGATGCTTAGCCCAGCCGCCCACCAAGGAATTTGACGTCCCCCCAGGAAAAACCGCTCCGTGCTCCTTTCACGTTTGGCGAAGTAGAGTCCGACCGCCACCAGGACCACGATGTAGGCCACCAAACCGACGTAATCCAAAACGGCAAAGTAGTGTTCGGCAATGACCAGTTCCCAGGCGTATGTCTTGGTCGTTGTTGCCTCTGGGCCGCATTGGCCAACCGGAATGACGTAGGGCAAGCCCCACTGGACCGCAGTCGTGCCTGCCAGTCCCTGTGGCATCTCACTGACCTTTGCCCACGTATCGGTGATGGTGTGATAGGCCAGCACATCCCGCGCGGGAATGCCGGTTTCTTTCGTGGTTGGCTGCCGCCCCGCAGAACGATCATCCCACCCGCCCAGTACCAGCACGTGAGACTGCCCCACCGCCATCACGGGCGCCGCAAACGCTCCGCGTGGAAGCGAGGTCACCGACTGCCAACGTTGACGAGGGTTGGTTTTACGAGGATCGTAGCGAAAGGTATCTCGTAGGCTGGCCTTGTTGGACCCACCACCTTTGCCACCGAACATGTACAAGCATTCATAGCCGCCGCTGCTTTGCGCAGCCAGTGACGCGCCATACCGGCCGGCACCGGGCCACGGCTGCAGGACCTGCCAACTCGAGGTGTCGCCACTTCCCGGATCGGTAGCCAGTTCCAGAGACCAAAACACGTGCAGTGGCTGATGGTTGTTCATCCCACCGGCAACGTAAACAGTCGTACCTATGACAGCGGCCGCGAGATGGTGACAGGCATCCGGCAGCGGCGGCGACTGGTCAATTTCGATCGTCTGTTGATCTTGGTCCCAACGAAGCCGCATCACCGTACGGTAGCTCTGCTGATGATCGCGCCCTCCCAGGCAAATCACGCCTTGGTCGGTCGTCACCGCCGTACCGTACGCGATCGGCCGAGGCAATTTGCCGGCATTGCGCCACTCGGGGGCTTCTTTGCCAGTGCGTAACAGTACAAACACCGAACTGGAGTAGGCCTCATGGCTTTGCTGAGACTGCGATTCTGCAGGAAAGTTGGCCCCACCGGCAACGATCAGTGCGCCATTGCTGACACCAACAAACGGACCGGCAACTCCGGGCGAATCGGGGTACGAAGGTAGTTCGGACCAATTGAGCCAAGGGACTTCGGCTCCCGCGAGGCAAACCGCCGGCAGAAAGAAAACTAAACCGGCGATCCATGCCGGGAAACAGTACTGGAGGATGGCGCGCATGTTTCACCTAGCCGCAGACTGTCAATTTCGCGGTGAGGATATCCTCCTCCGCATGCTTGCTGATCATGATGGTGAAATCGCCAGGCTCGACGATCCACTTTCCTTCTAGTCCATAAAAGCAGAGCTCATCCCAGCCAAGTTCCATGGTTACGACCTTCGTTTCGCCCGGTTCCAGATGTATCCGCTGGAATCCCCTCAGCAATTTGAACGGTCTTGCTACGGAGCTCAACTCGTCCCGAATATAGAGCTGCACGACTTCGTCACCAGCCTGGTTACCGGTGTTCGTAACTTCTGTCGAAACGCGTGCCTTTTCCTTGGCGGAAATCTTTTCCGGCTCTACCGTTAGGTTACGGTACTCAAAGCTCGTATAGCTCAGGCCGTAGCCGAACGGATATCGCGGACCTGCTTCCATTTCCACGTAGTCATCGCGCTTTTCACGGATCCATCGGTAGTAATGAACCGGCAGTTGTCCTACATGTTTGGGAATCGATACGGTCAGCCTGCCTCCTGGATTGAGGTCTCCGAACAGCAGTTCGCCAACTGCCTGTCCACCAAACTCTCCCGGATAACCTGCATCCACGACGGCGTCGGCATGGTCCGCGATCCAGTTGATCGTCATCGTCCTCCCGTGTACCAACACCACCACCAACGGTTTTCCGGTCTCCTTCAATTCTTTCAACAGGTCCTGCTGGACCCCCATCAGATCCAAGGTAGCTCGATCCCCACTTTCCCCACAGTCCGATTCGGCCGAAAATTTTCCGGTTTGCCGCCCGTCGACCGTCACATATTCGGCCTTACTGGATCCGCCCACGACGGCGATCACAACGTCGGACTGTTTTGCTACTTCTACGGCTTCGGCAAATCCATTTCTGGAAAGATCCCTGATGCCACAACCGCGCGCGTAGTGAACCACCGTGTTTTCCGAAACCACCTGCTGGATCCCTTGCAGTACCGTGGTAACAATTTCCGGCGGATGTGGGGGACAAAGATCGCCGAGTTGGGCATGCTCGTCGTCGGCGTTTGGACCAATTACGGCAATCGCTGCCAGGTCCTTGCGCAACGGCAGGAGCCTCCTTTCATTTTCCAGGAGGACCATGCTCTGGCGGGCCGAATCCAAGGCCCAGGCGAGGTGGTCCGGGACTCGGGAAGCAGCCTCTGCTTGATTCGGATCGACATATGGATCATCAAACAGGCCAACGAGAAACTTCACGCGCAGAACTCGTCGAACAGCTCGGTCGATGTCCTCCATCGAGATAAGACCTTGTTCCAGCACTTCGGGCAGCAGCCCATAAGCCATGCGGCTGGTATCGCCAAATTCTCTTTCTTCGATCACGCCATCGGGAGAACTTTGATCAATGCCTGCCTTGAGCGACAACGCGGCCGCATCGATACGGTCTTTGGCAACACGGCAGGCAATTGAAAAGCGCACTGCCCACGAATCGGTCATTGTAAACCCTTTGAATCCCCACTCATTTCGAAGGAGATCGGTCAGGAGATAATGACTGGCCGCTGCAGGCACACGGTCGTATGTGGCAAACTCAACCATAATCCCCTCCGCCCCCGCCCGAACCGCGTCACCCCACGGCCTGAGCCCAACTTCCTGCATGTCGTTGATACCGCGGCTGGCGTCCGAAAAGTCGTGCCCACCGTCGAAGTCACCAGCTCCCGGATAAGCTCGGAGCATTGCCACCATCGTGTGGTCGCTATTTAACGAATCACCCTGAAGGCCCCTGACCATCTCCACCCCCATTTGGCCTACGAGGTACGGGTCTTCACCATAATTTTCTTCGCTGCGCCCAAGTCGTGGATCTCGTATAACATCCAGATCAGGAGCGAAGGCAACCGTCTCCCCGCGACTCCTCGACTCGGAGGCTATGGCACAGCTAACGCGATTGATCAGATCCCTGTTCCAAGTGCACCCCATGTTGCGCACTGCCGGGAAGATGGTGGCCTGTACCCCAACGTGACAGCGACTGTTGTCATTACTGATCAGGATTGGTATACCCAACCTGGTTTCTTCGAGGACCAACCGATGGATTTCGTTGACGTACTCAGCAGCCTGCCTGGGGGTCAGCGCCACCTCGGAAGTGACTCCCACAAATGGGTCCGCTCTCAACAGCAACCCCAACTGTCCTACTGGCGGATCGGCAAGTAGTGTTTTTAGCGTGTCGGTCATTTCGACACGGCCATTCTCTTTTTTATAGAGCGGGCCGACAACACGATGGCTAATGTCTGCCCTCAGCTGGGCCACCTTTTCATCAAGCGTCATTCGACTCAACAGGTCTTCCACCCGCTCCATCACAGAATACCCGGGGTCGCGATAGATGGGTGTGGCATTGGTCTCGTTGCTTTGGGCCATCATTCAATCCTTCCATTTGCACCGTATACCGATGACTTTTTGCGGAAACCCTGATAGTATCGGGAGTCGTTTCGTTTAGATCCTCTTGGGAAAATCCAGCCATCCCTGCAATTTCCCCTTGGGGCAATGCGATCAAGGAATCTCACTGCTGAAGTCGTATCACTTTAGCCACAACGGATTGTCAGGTTCTTCAAAACTGAAATCAAGTACCAACCGTTTATGGCTGCAAAACCTGCCAATATGCCCAGCACCGCCGACCGTGACCAGACCATATCGACTTCCATCACAGCGCTCACCGAGGCGCAACAGACCCGCAACGCGATCTATTATGGACTGCTCATCGCCGTCGGCTACCTTGCAGCCCCGATTGCATACATTGATCTGATTCATGCCTCCATGTTTGACACCATGGGGGCATCGAAAACGGTCGCCAACCTACCCACCGCTACGGCTGCGGTGTTTGGCCTGGTCCCCTTGTTCGCGGCATGGTTGATCCCCTCCACAAGGTACATCAAGTTCACCATATCGATGGGATATTCGTTGACCGGCCTGTCGGTCCTTTTGGTGGCCGTGGCGTTGACCATTGACACTTCAGATGAGATTCGGATTGTCGTAACGATTATCCACGCGGCAATCCTCATGGCGTGTTACGGGACAGCCGGCATCTTTCTGTGGGAAGTGGTCATCCGGAGCATTCCTGAGAACAAGCGCGGCAAGGTATTCAGCATCGCATTTGGCGTTGGCCCTTTTTTGGCAGTGGCGAGTGCAGCCGGTGCACAACGTCTTCTGGGAGAAGATCTTGATAAGCAGGACCTCCTGCAACGTTTTGCCCTGGTCTTTTTCGGTGCCGCACTGATTTTTTTCCTCAAGGCACTGCTGGCCTGGAGACTTTACGTCCCTCCTGTTGAAGAAGTCGAGGCACGAGAGCCATTCGCTGACTTCATGCTTGGCGGGATTCGGAATTTTCTGACCAGTCCAATTTTAGTTAGACTTGCCGTAGCATCTCTGTTGCTCATGACCGGCCTTACGGCCATGAACAACGAACTGCTGCAAGTCGACGAAGTGATCGGTGTGGAGTCTGCCGAAGTAGCGGGCTGGAGCACGGGATTGAGGTACGCTGGCAAGGGTGTCGCCGCCATTGCGCTCGGTCTGCTACTCTCCCGTTTTGGCCCACGGGCACCCGCGTTGGGCACCTCGATCCTGTTGGTCTCGGCGGTTGTGTGGGCCATGGTCGTTCGCGGATACCCATACCTGATAACATTTGCCTTGTTTGGCGCCGGTGAACTCGGCGGGCTCTATTACCCACACTTTGTGGCAGCCGCCTCCAATGTGGACCGGGTCAAACGTAATCTGGCCATCTACTCGATCCTGGGTACGTTAGGATATTTCGCGGCGGTGGCCCACGGATGGCTGGCCGATCATTTCGGTAGTATGTCCAGTAACCTGCTTGCTCTTGGTGCAGCCGTTGTGGCACTCTGCATAATCGCGAGCCTGCCACGCCGACCGACGCCGGTCACCTAGGGCGATTTGCGCGACCACGATCAATGACAAAACCAACCTCGATTTCCGAATTGGTGGATTTGTTTGGATCCACGCAGGTCATCGTAGCCGCCGACGACACAGTTTGGCACAGCTGCGATTGCTGGCCCGTCCGGTTCAAAGGGCAAGCGCAAGGCAAACCGTCCAATCGTCCCGATGTCGTGGTCACAGTTCAGGCCGGCATGATGGGTCAAGAATTGAAAACCGTGCTCACCACTTACTTGAAACCCGGAAAACAGCCATGCAAATTGCACTGGAACACGGCGGCTTGATTTCCCGTCACTACGGCGTTGGGCTGGCTCATCTGCCCTGGATACGACAACATCATAGGAGGCTATTTTTCCTTTGTAGCAAAGGGCAAAGCCCCAATTGATCCAACCAACAACATGAATCCTGGAAAACTGGGGCTTTAGTCCCACCCAAGCAGAGGTCACTATGGACTCACGAACCGGCAAGAAAATCAGAATGGGATGTCTCTTCAACCAGACCAGTGGGCATACCTTAATTGTCGCCTACTCGCACGGCGTACTGGTGGGACCGAAGCCCGGAATGAGGACCCTCGCAGAAATGCAGCGCGTCTCGCAAAGTGTAGCCGGCGCCGATGGGCTATTAGTGACTCCTGGCATGCTGCCCCAGTTAGAAGATGCCTTCCTCGGCCGAGACAAACCGTCGCTGCTGGTCCACATGGATTATCAAAGTTTTTCGCGTTCTATTTTGTCTCACGAAGCAGGTACCACCGTGGAACTGGCCGCAGTAGAAGATGTCATGGCCGCCGGGGCCGATGCAATCATGACCTATTTGTACATCGGCTACGACGACCCGGAACGGGAAAAGATGGAGATCCAACGCAACGCACGTCTGGCAAGATCTTGTGACCGCTGGGGGCTGCCGTTGATGATCGAACCGCTCAGTGCCCGCGACAACTCTCATCCTGAAGACAGAAACGATGTAGAGATCGTTTCTCTCTATTGCCGCATCGCCGCAGAGATTGGCGCGGACATGATAAAGTGCAACTATCCCGGTAGTACCGAGGCCCTGGCCGAGGTCGTCTCAAGTTGTCCGGCTCCTGTGTTAGTTGCGGGAGGACCAAAGGATAAAGATCCGGAGGCTGCTTACCTGCGGGCCCGCAACGCGATTGACGCAGGTGCCAAGGGACTCGTGTTTGGGCGGAATATTTTCGCCGCAGATGACCCGGCTGCCGAGGTTGAACGTTTCCAGAAGATCATTCATCGAGAAGGTTCATGAAAGATCAATATTTCATCGGCATTGATATTGGCTCCAGTTCTGTCAAGTCCGCTATCTTCGACACTCAGGGAAACGAACTTGGTGAAGCGAGGCGCAACAACCCTCTGTCACAGCCGCGCGCCGGCGTGGCCGAATATGATGGTCCGCAGATTCTGGAATCGATCTTGTCTGCGATTCGGGATTTGCTGGTCCAATCCAACGTTCCGCCAAAAGATGTGGCAGCCCTTTGCCTCGATGGCATGATCAGTGGAACGATGGGAATCGATGCAGCCGGAGAGGCGACTACGCCGTACACCACAACACTTGATACGCGGTTCACACCGCACCTCGATCACGTTTTAGAACAATTCCACGACCCGATCCGTGAACAAACCGGGTCAGGACAGCCAACTTTCGCCCCGAAAATGTTGTGGCTCCGGGACGAATTTTCGGATCTCTACCGAAAGACGGCCAAGTTCGTCACGATTACCAGCTACGTGTCGGGTAAAATGGCGGGCTTGTCGGGCAATGAAGCGTTTGTCGATCACACCCATCTTTGGGCAACTGGCTTGAGTGATACCCGGCACTATCGCTGGTCAGACGATTTGTGCAAGGCCATGGACCTGCCCATCGAGAAATTACCCCGCATCGTCAAATCGTCGGAAATTATCGGTAAGCTCTCGGCAGACATGGCGACCAGCACGGGCCTTTTGTCGGGAACGCCGATCGTTGCTGGCGCAGGCGATCAGTCGGTGGGATACATTGCCGCAGGTCTGACCCAGCCGGGGCGCATGGTGAATGTGGCCGGGACCTATTCGAACATCGCCTTTTGTACCAATGAGTTTCGCCCTGACCTTGCGCACAGGATGGCCGAGATTTTCCCCTCACCTGTTGTCGGTTTGTGGAATCCTGTCTCGTACGTGATTGGTGCGGGACTTACCCATCGATGGTTTGAAGAAACCTTTGCCGTCCCCGACGAAGTAGCCGCTGAAAAACCGGCCCCCCCCAAGTCCGCGTTCGATGACCTGGACAAGCGGGCAAGTCAACTCCCCCCTGGATCCGAAAAACTTGTCTTCATTCCCCACCTGGGAGGACGAGCCTGCCCGAATCAAACCAATTTTCGCGGCACCTGGCTGGGCATTACTTGGACCCATCGGCGCGAACACTTTTATCGGGCGTTGATGGAGTCGATTGCCTATGACCACTATCTCTCCTACCAGACGTTACAGGCTTCCTACCCCGAGGCCCAGGTTGCAGAGATTATGGTCTATGGCGGTGGGGCCAGGAGCACCCTTTGGAATCAAATCAAAGCCGATGTCATGGGACTCCCGTACGTCTCTCTGGATCGGCAGGACTTGTCTACACTTGGCGATGCCATACTGGCCGGTTACGCCGTAGGCGTTTATGATGATTTGGCGTCAACCGCCAAACGGTTCATCCAGCAAACCAAGCGGTTTGAGCCACGTGCCGACGTACATCGGTTTTATGGCCAATACACCGAGTATTACCGCCTGCTTCTCGAGCAGGTCGAACCCGCTTATGACAACCTGGCGGGTCTCGACAACTGGGATAATGGCGGTGCAAGAGAGGAGAGATCTTGAAAATATTACCACCATTCACGTCAACCGTGGCATGCCTCGTCATTGCGGGAATAACCGTAACTATCACCACTCCCGTTTGCCACGGGCAGTGGAAACCGACAAAAATCTTGCAAATGGACGGTGACACCGTAGGGGTAGAATGGCCAGCCAAACAACAGATCGTGACCGAGAGCTGGAACCGCGTAGCCGCTGTGCCGTACATCGTGTACATGCCGGAGAAGGACCGTGTGTTGATGCTTGTTAACTGCGATTACAAGCTTTCCCACCAACCCATGACGATCATCAGTGACGACCACGGTGCCACCTGGAGTGGTCCACGGCCTGTCTCCAAAGACCCGGAGGTGAATGGCGCCATCGGGCTCGCTAAATGCCTGACTTACCTGGGTGAAGGCAAGTTGATCTTCAGCGGAAATGAACGCTGGTTCAGCAGTGACTACGGGGAGACGTGGCAGGGCCCCGTTGCGATCCCCTTGGCAACCAATGGACAAAGGTGGGGCCAGTGGGATCCGTACCTCGTGGACCGCAATCCCACTACCGGTGCGGCCACCCGCGTTATGGAGGCCGGCTGCAATTCGGAAAACGGTGGGTGGGATGCACCGACAGGCTATGACCAGGGGCACATCCGGTTCAGCATGGACGGAGGCCGGACGTGGGGACCGAATATCATGGTTCCCCAGTGGTACGCTATTTCAGAAATTGCCTTGCTGCGAGCACAGAACGGAAATATTGTTGCCGGTTGCCGCACAGCGATGACGAGAGAATACCTGGGGAATATTGACCACTACGATGGACTGGGGGTTTCGATCTCGAAGGATGATGGAACCACCTGGTCTCCGGTCGACCGGTTGTACGGCTGTGGGCGAATGCATCCCTGTATGGTGGTCATGCCCAATGGCAACATCGTTATGTCATACGTCGTCCGGCGCGGGTACCCACGGGATGAAAACGACTTCCCACAGTTCGGCATCGAAGCCATTGTCAGTCGCGACAACGGAGAAAGTTGGGACATTCCGCATCGTTACGTCCTTGCAAAGTGGTCGGGCAATCGTAAGGGCAGAAAGGAATGGTATGCAAGCTGCCAGGGAACATCGACCGTGTTGCTTCCCGATGGATCGCTGCTCACCGCCTACGGGACCGGCTACCGAAGTCAAACCGACAAGAACGGCCGCAACCCATCACCACGAGACATTGGCCTTGTTCACTGGAAGCCGGAGGGCGCGGTCAGCTCCGTCAAAACCAAGGGATCTTAAAATCCAGGGAGCTTCAAATTGGCAGGTAAGAACCAAACCATAGTCATCGTTGGCGCCGGCATTACCGGACTGAGCACGGCATTTCACCTGGCAGACGCTGGTGTGAAACGAGTCATCATCATCGACAAGGGCAAAGTGGCCAGTGGCTCAAGCAGCAAATCGGGTGCGGTCAATACGATGCTGATGGGAACCGAAACGGCGACCCTTGCCCGTGCGATTACGATGGACATCTTTGAACGATTCAGCAGGATTTTGAACGATTATTCGTTTCACCAGTCCGGCTGTTTGTTTATCTACAACGAACACCAGTACCTGGAATCCCAGCACGAGCAGGAAATGCATCGTCGCGCGGGGGCCAGATTCGAGATCCTGCGGCGGGACGAACTGGAGAAGCGGTTTCCGGCTCTACATATCGGCGATGATGAGTATGGCGTTCTCGACTTGCGCGGTGGCTGGAATGAACCAGACACCTACATTCGGGCACTTCGGGCTAAAGTTCTTGAAATGGGTGTGGAGATCCAGGAGGATGAGCCCGTCGAGGACTTTGTCATCGAAGGTGGTCGGGTCAAGGGGGTGCGTACACAGGCATCCGGTGAGTTGGCGGCGGACGCCGTCGTGTGCACGGTGAATGCGTGGGCAAATTCACTGTTGGCAAGCGTCGGCCAACTCCTACCGGCACGGAATTTTGTGCACGAACGGTTCGTCACGACACCCCTGGCCGAAACGCCAGACATTTCGGCTACGAATGACAAAGCCAACGACATCTATTACCGGCCGACGGAGGACCATCGGTTGCTTTTTGGGACAGGTGCACACGATCCCGTAGAAATCAAGATGCCCGGCATCGAGTTCGACTACACGGCGTTGGATCTGGATCCCGAGCCAGCACCCTTCATCAAGGAAGCGGTGAGGGATCGTCTTCCCATGATGAAGGACGTGGAATTCGAAAAACACCGAATCGGGCTCATCAGCCTCACGGCAGATGGTTATCCAAACATTGGCCCAGTCCAGGCACTGCCCGGGTTGTGGCTTGGAACGAATTTCAATTCCGGCGGCTTTGGTTATCACGCTGTCGCCGGCTTGTTGTTGTCGGAATTTATCATCGACGGGCAGACCCGCATTGACGTGTCCGACTTCTCGCCCGACCGCTTCGCAGACTTCGACACAGAGGGATTTCTCGAGGAGGAAATCAACTACCACCAGGTCATCCGACGGCACTGAAACTTGCCGAAACATGAATAGCACCTGGTATCGAACCACGGTTACCAGTCGCAGGACAAAATGATGTTAAAAACCAATCCGGTTACCGAAAAAACGAGTTGTGTTGACGAAACGGCTTTGCCAGAGATTGCTGGAATGGTCAGGCAAGCCCAAAAAGCACAACCACCCTGGGGTGCCCAGGATCCCGATCAACGAATCACGGTTATCCGACAACTTGCCGACCTGATTGAGCAGCATCAAGAGACCATCGCCGAAACGATTACCAATGATATGGGTAAGGTGATTTCCCTGAGCCGCGGGGAAGTGGCAACCACAATAGGTTTCATACGCTATTACTGTGACCACGCGAACGAGTGGCTGGCAGCGGAACCATGCCCGGGCGGTATAGTGCGATTCGACCCGTTGGGCGTAGTCGCGGTGATTTGTCCCTGGAATGCCCCCCTGGCGTTGGCATTAAGGCCCATGACCACGGCATTGCTGGCTGGAAACGCCGTGATCGTCAAGCCCTCTGAGCATTCGCCGCAAACCGGGCTGACCGTGGACTGGCTGTTTCGCCAGTTGCGGGACCATGGACTGCCCGAGAATATCGTGCAATCTGTCGTGGGAGGCAAGGAACACGGAAAACAACTCGTCGAACAGGATGTTGCCCTGGTTGCATTCACCGGATCGACACTAGCGGGCAAAGATATTGCGGCAAGCAGTGCCGAAAAACTCCATCGAGTGTTATTGGAACTTGGCGGACTTGACGCGGCGATCGTGTTGAAAGATACCAACGTGGCGAATACTGCCCGCGAAATTGTGGTGAAGAACAGCGCGCTTACCGGGCAGGTCTGTAATTCGATTAAACGTGTCTATGTCGAAAAAGAGGTGTATGACCAATTCGTCGAAGCCGCCGTGGCTGAATCTGAACAGATTCGTTACGGCGACCCCCATAGCGACGTGGATATGGGGCCACTGGTCGCTGAGTTTCAGGTCGAGAAGGTCGCCCAGATTGTTGAGGATGCCCGCGACAAGGGAGCCCAGGTCCTGACGGGTGGCAAACGGCCTGAGATTAAGGGATACTTTTACCCGTCCACGATTCTTGTCGATGTGACCTGCCAGATGCGCGTCATGAGGGAAGAACCTTTCGGTCCCGTGTTGCCGATCGTTGCGATTGACTCCTGGCAGGAAGCTGTAGAACTTTCGAACGATACGAGCTACGGCCTGACCGGCTCGGTCTGGACCGAAAATACTGAACTGGCGCAGAAGATTGCAAAACAACTGAACGTTGGCGTGGTCGGTATCAATGTTCACGGTGGTGGTGCAATCGGGGCACCGTGGGGTGGCACCAAGGAAAGTGGTATCGGCCGTATCAACACCAAAGAGGGATTTCGACAATTTACCAACACCAAGCTAGTAAGAACGAGTTAAACAAAATGCGACAAGCCAGAAAGAATCAAGCGATGAGGAACCCTGTTTTCCATACTGCCAGGCCCCACTTCCTGAGCACAGCCACAGCAGGTGCGATGGTGCTGGCTGCGCTCGGCACGGCAGTTTACGCACAAAATTACTACCCACCACCAGATGCCGAACTCGCCCCTAAAACGCCCAATGGCCTGGTTATGGACTATGAGCCAGACCAACAACTGCTGGGACGGGCAGCGGGTAAGCCCGCTATCGAACGAGATCCCGCCTATCTCACCAACGAAGCAAACCCAGAAGCCGTAGCCGAAGTGGTCAGCGGCAAACGCACCGTGGCTAATGCCGCCTG
>Ga0310121_10000320_pt1 | contig 52945 bp, 34 predicted proteins | sample CB27_Tmax_986_MG_FD_203504 | JGI IMG/M metagenome (GOLD analysis project Ga0310121, IMG submission 203504) | Marine microbial communities from Western Arctic Ocean, Canada - CB27_Tmax_986 | ecosystem: Environmental > Aquatic > Marine > Oceanic | place: Canada: Western Arctic Ocean | collected... | reverse complement strand
CGAGCATTACAAGCTGAGTCGCGATCGAGAATGGCTCGAGCGTGCGCTGCCTCCTATGTTGGCCAGCTGCGACTGGATCAAACGCGAACGGGCAACGACCAAGAAGTTCGACGAGAATGGCGAAAAGTCGATTGCCTACGGCGTGCTGCCACCACACCGAATCTCGGATTGGCAAGTTGATCAATTCGGGCTGTGGACCGACTCTTGGAATTACAGGGGATTGGCGGGCACAGCTGAAATTTTGCAGGAAGTCGGTCATCCTCGTGCTGAAGAGATGATGCGCGAAGCAGCCGACTACCGGAAGTGCCTGCGTGATGCGGTGCAAAAGTCAATCGGACGGGCAGATAAAATTACTTTGCCCAATGGAGATACGATCCCGTATTTCCCCCACGAGCTGAATTCAGTCAGCCCAAGAGTTCCGGGTGGAAAATACGGAGATGAATTCGACGGATGGGGAGAGTGGGTGGAGTACATGGACTGTGGACCGCTGTGGCTGGTTGAGGCAGGAGTCTTCGATGTGAACGAGCAGGAGATCACGTGGCTGCTTCGTTTTTTGGAAGAATACCCGGTCCGGTTGGTGAAGTCTGGCTATCCGAAATACTGCCCGTTGTTGGTACACAGCATGCCGTTTGGTTGTGAGGGCTGTTACCCGCCGCAGGCGGAGGCCTACTTTTGGCGCGACGAGATCGATAAATTGGTGGAAGGGTTCTGTAGTGCGCTGGCCGGCGGATGTTCATGGAAAACATTCATCGGGCGCGATCATCGCAAGCCTTACGGCAGATTTTTTTCGGTCACCGTATCGCATCGCTGTAGATACCTGCGACTGATGCTGTTGAAGGAAGACCGGAGCGATCTCTGGATCGCACGTGGAATTCCCAGGACATGGCTGAGTGACGGCAAGACAGTGAGCGTGAAAGACGCGGTCACTTATTTTGACAAGATGAGCTACGAAATCCGCTCGCGCGTCGCCAATAACGCCATCGAAGCCACCATCCATCCCCCCACGCGAAACCCGCCGGCTGACATGAAGGTCAAGCTCCGTTTGCGACATCCGGAAGAACTGCCGATTAAGGAGGTGACCGTAAACGGAGCGTCATGGCACGATTCTACGGAAGACACAATTACGATACCGACAGGAAACAAGAAGCGGATCGAAGTGTTGGCCACGTACTAGGTCTTAAGAATATCGTGCGGGGCTGAAACTGCATGCGGCGATGGGAGCGAAAGACAATCCGGTTTTGGCGAAGCGTCGCAAGGACATGAAATCAAAACCAGAGAGGCAACATTCCGGGACTTGAAAATGTTGGGTGTTGGAAAATACCCAAAGGTCTGGTCAGTGTTTGACCGAGCGGGGGCAACGAATGGATTCGTTCTTCCGGAGGGACCCTTACGTGGGACCGTCGTCTGGCGACACAATAACAATTGGGGCAGAGATGCCGAAGTCGCTCCGCAGCTCAGTTCCTGTCCGTCGCTGAATCTGCGAGCTTCAGTCGCTGGATCTGCCGAGTCACTTCGCGACGAATGACTGACTTGACCGTCTTCAGGCCGAAGCGAACCTTGCCTTGGAATCCCCGGTTGCGGCGAACAAATTTCTTGATACCAACGTTGGCGCGCGATTCGTTGGGCAGCAGATCGATCCACTGCGAACTCCGCTGTAAGAACTGTCGCGTGTCCTGGCGATGATTGCGATTGCCCTTGGCATAGGTGGCGTCAAAATTCTCGCCGTCGCTATTGACTCGCCCCAACCAGTCCCAGCCCGGATGGAGATGCTCGACCAGCGATTTTTCACAGTAATAATAAACGCCCCGGGCCTTGGCAACGCCTAGAAACTCATGGTCGGTCCACCCATGCCAATAGGGATAGAGCACAGTGTTCGGACGATCCATGCAGCCACTCTGTTCTTCGATATACTTTCGGCGGACCAGCGAATGGGTTGAGTGGTCGCGGGCGTTATGCAAAGGATCCGCCGTTCCTACAACATCAATCGCAGGATCGGACATGCAGTTCACGGCGGCCGCGAGCCAACCAGGGTGAAAGTTCAAGTCGTCGGCGCCTGTAAACAAATAGGGCTCGTCAGTTTGAGCGTAAGCCGAATTTATACACGAAGCATATGTTGGAGGTCCCGGGTTCATGATGAGTGTGGCGTCGACGCGCTCGACAGCTGCAAGCGTGTCAGGATCGTGTTTCTCCACAATAAAGTAGAGGCGATAGGGGGCGGTGGTTGCAGCGCACAATTCTTCCGCGATTTCTGTAACTCGTTGCGGCCTGCCAAATGTGGGAATAAAAATAGCTGTTTTACCAGACATCGTTTCCCCGTTGAGCTCAGTAAACAGAAATACCCGCAGCAGCACGGTACGTGATATTCACCAAAATCGGGCGTCAAGATGACTACCTTTAACGATTACAATACCTTTTCACCCACTAGCACTGATTGCAACCGCCAGTGCTCTCGATGACGACAATGGCAACCTCTATGCGCCGGTCGATCATCAACCCGCTCATGGAAACGTTTCAGGCGGTGCAGCTAGGTGCAACCTTCCTGACGGACAAACCAGAACAGGTGAACCAGACAGGCGGCATTTTCAAGTTTCAGAATGTTGCCTGTCTGCTTTTTGTCGGATGTCTTCGGTGTCTCGGATGGTGATTGACACGAGTCCCGGCCGCGGCTAGTGTCAAGCTGCTCCAAAAAAAGGATAACGGCGGACCTGATGAGTTTTTTCATTACGCGGCCAATATTTGCGACGGCTCTCGCCCTGTTGATGATACTGACGGGCAGTGTGTGCCTCTTCCTGCTGCCAATCTCGCAATACCCGCCACTGGTCCCGCCGCAGGTGCAGGTCACGACACAATATATCGCCGCCGATGCAAAAGTCGTGGCTGATTCGGTCACCACGCCCCTTGAAGAGCAACTCAATGGCTCGTCCGGCATGATTTACATGTCGTCCAACAGTACGGATAACGGGGATACTTCGATCACGGTGACCTTCGAGGTTGGTTTTGACCAGAACGTTGGCCAGATGGAGCTCTTGAGTCGAACCAATACGGCGCTGTCACAGTTGCCTCCAGAGGTCAAGCAGGTTGGCGTTACGGTGATCAAAAACTCACCGAACATACTCCTGGCTGTCAGCCTGTCATCCCCCAATGGCACCTATGATGGCAATTTTCTGCAAAACTATGCGACCATCCATATTGTCGATCCTCTATCCCGCATTCCCGGCGTTTCACAGGTCACGAACTTTGGTGCGTCTGACTATGCAATGCGCATCTGGCTGGATCCGCAGAAGCTGAGCAATATGGACCTGACGGCGACGGATGTTCAAAAGGCGATTGCCGATCAAAATCAACAGGCGGCAAGTGGAAAAGTGGGACAGGCACCGGCCCCCGCCGGACAGGCATTCCAGTACCAGGTCAGTACGGAAGGGCGGCTTGTCCAGTCCGAACAGTTCGGTGACATCATTGTTCGGGTCGCCAAGGACGGGTCCATTGTCCGTATCCGCGACGTGGCCCGCGTGGAGTTGGGATCCCAGGAATATGACTGGATGACCTACCTGAATTGCAAGGAAACCGCCACGATAGCGGTTTTTCAGCTTTCCAATGCCAATGGTATCCAGATCAAGCAACGGGTGGTGGAAACCCTGGAGCAGTTGGAACAGCACTTTCCTGAAGATGTGGTTTGGGAAACTCCTTATGACACCACACGCTTTGTGGAAGAGTCCATCTGGGAAGTCTTGATTACACTTTTTCAGGCAATCATCCTGGTGTTACTGGTGGTGTTCATCTTCCTTCAGCAGGCACGGGCGACACTCATCCCGATGATCGCGGTTCCGGTTTCGTTGATTGCGACCTTCGCCGTCATGCTGCCCCTGGGGTTTTCGATCAATAGTGTCAGTCTGCTGGGCCTGGTGCTGGCGGTCGCCCTGGTCGTGGACGACGCAATTGTTGTCGTCGAAAACGTCATGAGGCATCTGGAGGAAGGTGGCGAGGATATCGTCAAAATCACCCGGCAAGCCCTTGCCGAAGTTCGTAGCCCCATTTTCGTCACCACCCTGGTGTTGCTTGCAGTTTTCATACCGGTCGCCTGTATGCCCGGGCTGACAGGACGCCTGTACAACCAGTTTTCGATCACCATCGCGATCGCCGTGACGTTTTCCTGCATCAACTCGCTGTCACTCAGTCCGGCCCTTTGCGCAGTCTTTCTTGCTCCGCAAAAGAAACGCCAGGCTCTCTTCTTTCGGGTGTTTAACAACGGTTTTCAAAAGCTGGTCAATGTTTACGTCGCCGTCATCCGCATGCTCACGCGTGTCTGGTACCTGCTCGTGCTTGCCTTTGCTGGTCTCTGTGTGCTGACAATCCATGCCTTTCTCGACATCCCCAAGGGATTTATTCCCGAAGAGGATCAGGGCTATGTGCTTCTTATCACGGAGTTGCCTGAAGGTGCAACGATTCATCGCACCCAGTCTGCCATGGACAAAGCCACGAAGATTGTGCTCCAGAACCCTGGGATGGAATCGATCGTTGCAGTCGCTGGTTACAACGTCATTGATCAGATAAAACAACCGAACATGGGAATATCCTTTCTGAACTTGAAGGATTGGAGCGAGCGAAAGACACCGCAACTTTCCGCCTTTGGAATTATCGAGAGCCTCGAGGAACAACTCCAAGCGGTTCCAGAGGCACGTTTTGTCGTAATCAACGCTCCACCGATTCCCGGCCTCGCTTCCACCGCGGGTTTCACGATGGAAGTTCAAGACCTGAACAACCTGGGAATACCAGCTCTGGACAACGCAACTCAAAACCTGATCACCCGTGCCATGGAGCGGCCCGAACTGGGAGTCGTCTATACGACATTCAACGCAGACTTCCCGGAGTTATACCTCGATATCGACCGCACCAAGGTGTTCACCCATGGTGTCTCGCTCAAGGACCTGTTCAGTACCCTGCAGGCCAACCTTGGTTCACTGTACGTCAACGAATTCAACCGGTTCGGTCGTGTCTATCGTGTTTATATCCAGGCCGAATCAGATGCGCGGGCGCAAGCCGACGATCTTCTCAGGCTCTATGTACGCAATAATAAAAACGAAATGATTGAGTTGAGCGCCTTTGTGAAAATTAAAGAGACGACCGGTCCCTACAATATTTCACACTATAATCTCTATCCATCTATCTCGGTGCAGGGGACCTCTGCGCCGGGATTCAGTTCCGGCGACGGCGTCAAAGCCATGCAGGAAGTTGTGGAGCAAGTGTTACCCTCGCAGTTCGGCACCAGTTGGACTGGCCTCGTATACCAACAACTCAAGGCCAGCGGTATGGCGCCTATCATTTTCGGATTTTCGGTCGTATTTGTCTTTCTTGTTTTGGCCGCCCTCTATGAAAGCTGGACAATCCCGATCGTCGTCTTGCTGGGCGTTCCGTTGGGGATGCTGGGTGCTGTGGGTTGTCTGCTGTTTCGCGGCCTCGACCTGGATGTTTTCGGTCAGATCGGGCTGGTCGTCCTCATCGGCCTGGTCGCAAAGAACGGAATTCTGATTGTCGAATTCGCCCAGGGATACCGTAAGAAGGGAGCAAGTATCATGGAGGCAACAGTGACTGCTGCCCGCATCCGGTTGCGGCCCATTCTGATGACCGCGCTTGCGTTTATTATCGGGCTGATGCCATTGGTGCTGGCCACGGGCGCGGGGGCCAGCGCTAGACGCTCCCTGGGCACCACGGTTGTCGGCGGTCTCGCGCTGGCAACGATGCTGATTATGGTGGTACCGGTCTTCTATTACATCATCGAAAGACTGCGAACAGGCTGGTTCCGCTCAGAGGCGGCCAGTTCCGGCTCTTTTGAACGCACAGACAACCCTGATAACCCAAAACCGGCGTAACCCATGGTGATGATTTCAAACCGACGAGTCAAGATTCTGCCTCTTCCGCTTTCACGTGCCCACCGACTACCCTCGTTGCAGCTGGTCCTGTTGTTATCGGTGGTCTTGGTAACCGGTTGCGAAGAAAAGAAAAGCAGCGAAAAAGCACTCTCCCCGCCAAAGGTTGTGGTCACGCAGGTTGAAGAACAGAACATCCCGATAATCATGGAGTTTCCAGGGACGGTTCGGGCCTTCAGGCAGGTCGCCATCGTACCGAGGGTATCGGGCTTCATATTCGAAAGAGACTTTGAAGAAGGCGCCTTTGTGAAGAAAGATGACCTGCTCTATGTTATCGATCCGCGTCCCTTCCAGAACAAGGTCGCATCTGCCGCAGCGCAGTTGCAAAGCGATCAGGCCTCGCAACAGTACTGGCAGGAAGAATCGGATCGCTATACCAGGTTGGCAAAAGCCGGCGCTGGTTCGGTAGAGGACAAGCAGAAGGCGGATTCGACGCTGGCGGAATACAAGGCTGGTGTCGCTAAAGACCAGGCCGATCTGAAAGAGGCCAAACTGAATCTTTCCTACACACAAATCAGGGCGCCCTTCCGGGGCCGCATCGATAACACGCTGTTTCACTTAGGTGCCCTGGTTACCGCGGAAAAGTCTGTCATGACCAGTCTCGTGCAGCTTGATCCTATCTATGTGATCTTTCAGATCAGCCGGGCCCGCATGGCCGACATTCAGAAATTTCAGGCAGAAGGTATGGCGCCAAAAGGCCTGAAGAGTTTCAAGACCCGGATCAGCCTTCCCGACGGTTCCACGTTCGCTGAGGAGGGCAGCGTCGATTTTATGAGCAACAACATCGACCGCCAGACGGATAGCCTGACACTGCGGGCAATATTCAAGAATCCCGAGCAATCCGAAGCCGGCCTGGTTCTGATCCCGGGGCAATACGTCCCCGTCCATCTCATCGCGGGCGAACAAACCGCCGCCCTGCTGATCCCCCAACCGGCGCTCCTGCGCACGCAGTCCGGCGCCCATGTCCTTGTGGTGGGTGCAGACGACAAGGTGGAGTCACGGCCGGTAACTATCGCGGTCAGCTACAAAGACAGTTATGTGGTAAGCGCGGGATTGAAAAAAGGGGAACGGGTCATCGTCGAAGGTTTACAGGCAGCCCTGCCGGGACACCCGGTGGAAGTGGTGACTGGAAAATCAAACACGCTACCAACATCCACACCACAACATTGATCCGGCAGCGATGCCGTGTGGAAAAACTCCAGCGTCACTTACGCCTACGACAGGTGGCAACGGTGGGACATGATCGTGGACATGGACACCGGCAATGCGACCCTGGTGGTGGACGGAACGAGTGCCCAATTCAACATTGGCCGACTTCATTTTGAGATAAGTCGGCTGGAATTTGAGACCGGTTGGGCGTATACAGGGCCGCACAATAAACTTTATGTTGACGCAGTTCCGGAACCATCCTGCCTGCTGTTGCTTGGTATCGCGTTACTTACCGGCGGAACCGTTTTGCACCGAAGAGAAGGGGTCCCGACCGAAGAGAAGGGGTCAGGACTCTTTGTTTTCTTTAGCGGGTCAGACGCGTGGGCGACCGCATCGAGTTCTGCCCGTACGAAGACGCCTCGTTCCAGGACGAAGCGTGTCAGGGGATTAAAATTCCTGTCAGTTTCGTTACTTCACTTCTGACAGGCAAGTGTGTCAAAGGCCCGATCGACTATCTGGAAACGAACCTGGACAAAGTGCCGCAGGACGTTACCATCAGCCAACAGGTCATGAGAAATCTCTAGCAGGCGTTGATGGGATCTAACGAGTTCTGGCACGTGGACTAACCTGCAAGTGGTGAGTGATTATCTTCACGGGGAAACCGAGGCGCCGATGCTCGACATTCAGCGGCAAACGATCCACAAGGGCTACGATCGCAGGACGTGTTGGGTGCACGCGCGGGCGGGGATGATTCCGGGCGAGGTCGCCGGTACGGGAGATCCGTTTACCGTTGTGCTTACCATGCACGCGTTGCGGATTAGCGGATCGGACGTCTTCTACCCGATCCACAACATGTGGACCGACAATGGCGGCCAAACGTGGTCTGGTCCTGCGGGAAATGGCGATGCCTTTCGGCGCCGGCCGGTGCCCGATGGGATTGAAGAAGGCGTTTGCGACTTCTGGCCCGGGTGGCACGTCGCAACGGGCGTGTTGTTGGGAACGGGACACACGATTCGCTACATCGGTGACGAAATCCAACCTTTTCCGCGTCCTAAATCAACGGCCTACAGTGTCTATGATCCGGCGGCCGGTTGTTGGGCGCCGTATGGTAAACTCGACGTACCGACCGACGATCTGTTCTTCATGGAAGGGGCCGGCAGTTGCCAACGTTACGACTTGCCCAACGGTGATATTCTCCTGCCTACCTACTCGTCACTCATCGAGTCTTCGCACGGTCAGTTCGATTCTCAGGATGTTTCGCTCGTGATGCGTTGCAGCTTTGACGGACAGTCGCTTTCCTACTTGGAGCATGGCGACACGTTTACCATGAAGACCGGGCGTGGCTTTGCGGAACCCTCGCTGATCCAGTTTGGAGGACGATTCCTGCTTTCTTTGAGGAACGACGATCACAATTACGTCACGGTCGGTGAAGACGGTTTGCACTTCGTGTCGCCACAGCGACTCGTCTTCGACGATGGCGACGAACTGGGTAGTTACAACACGCAAACCCACTGGCTGACATTGGGAGGCCGGTTGTACCTGGTGTACACCCGCCGGGGCGCCAATAACGACCATGTCTTCCGCCATCGAGCGCCCTTATTTATTGCCGAGTTCGATCACGAACATCTGTGCGTCTTGCGAGAAACCGAGCAGATTCTCGTTCCGGAACGTGGTGCCCGGCTCGGTAACTTCGGCATTACGACGATCAGCGAGCGCGAATCGTGGGTCACAACCTCCGAATGGATGCAAACCACCGGACCCGACCCTTTCGACTGCCGCGTGTGCGAGAAGTTCGGTAGCGACAACAGCATTTATGTCGCGAAAGTCGCAATCTAAAACACCGGCTCACGTCCGCGCTCTACCAAATCGATGCGCCCGGAACGCCACTGACGTCGGTGACTTTACAGGTGGAGAAACGGACAGCTAAAATAGACGCATGGGATATCCGCGACGAACTCGAGTCCTGGTGAACCCGCTCATTCTGGTTGCGGTGTTGTGCGTGGCCGCCGCCAAAGCAAACGAATCCGACGATACCAGGCACGAGTCGTCTGTCCGCAACGGCCTCTACGTCCCCAGCCTTGGTGTGCGCCAGGAGAATCTTGCGCCAACGTACGGCACCTTTACGTTTGTGTGGGTTTACGTTCCGGAGATCCCGGGCTGCATTTTGGACCTGCTCTGTTATGAGCACAGCAACATGCAGTACAAGGGACATTGCGTGGTCCGGGGCGGTGCGATCGAGCTTCGGCATCGTTCCACCGAAGATGCCAATGTGCTGTTGATCACGACCGTAACGCCCGAACCGGGTGCTGTGGAGCTTGTGGCTCGCGCGGAAATCGACGCCGAGCAGTCCCCCGGTGCCGAACTGCCTGAAAACCTGCCGGAACCGAATCTCTGTTTCCGCGTCAAGCGGGCGGAAGATGCCTTCAGCGCTTATCCCGATCCGTTTCCGGAATTCATCAGCCGCTGCTTTATCTTTACCAAGCGGGGTTTCACCTGTCTCGACAAGACGACACGGCGAAAAATGCCGCGGGCAGCCGACGACGATCTCCGCAACAATCCACCTTGGGTCCAAATTTACACGCCGGTCTGGCAGCCTGTTGCAAAACCATCAACCGGCTTGACGTGGTACAACGCCAGTCCCGACCGCTTCACGGTCCCGGTGATTGGTGTGGTTTCGCGAGACGGCAAGCACCTGGTCGCCTTGGCCAACGGTTCTTCCGATCGCATGACACAAGCCTGGCAAGAGTGCCTGCATAATAATCCCATCTGGTTGCCAAAGAATGCCCCTCCGGCCGGGCAACGTTGGCGCGTGAAGCTCTACATCATGCCCAATGATTCGGAGGCGTTACTCACCCGCGTTGCCGAAGATTTTCCCAACGCACCGACCCATCGACCCAACTTTACCGTCTGCCTGCAAACGGTCCGCAGCGGGTACGATCGCAAGACCTGCTGGGTGCACACGCGGGCAGGCATGATTCCTGGTTTGCTCGGCGGAGCGGGGGATCCTTTCAGCGTGGTGATGACGATGCACGCGCTGCGGCTGACGGGACAGGATGTGTACTACCCAATCCACGACATGCGGAGCGATGACGGCGGGAAGACGTGGAGCGAGCCAATCGAACAACGGGCTGGTTTTGCGCGCCGGCCGCAACCGGGCGGCATCGAAGAAGGTGCCTCCGACTTCTGGCCCACGTGGCATGAACAGACGGGTGTCCTGCTCGGCACGGGGCATTCGATTCGCTACACCGGCGACGAATTGCAACCTCACCCGCGGCCGAAAGATACCGTCTATAGCGTCTACGACCCCGAAAATGGCCGCTGGGCGCCGTTTCGCAAACTGGAAACTCCCGACGACAAGTTGTTCTTCATGGACGGTGCGGGATCGACACAGCGTGTCGATCTGGAGAACGGCGAAATCCTCCTGCCCACCTATTCTGCGCTCCCCGAAACAGCCACTGGCCAGTTCATCGCGCAGGATATCTCCTTTGTGATGCGCTGCAAGTTTGATGGGAAGACACTCACCTACCTGGAGCACGGCAACACGCTCACCATTCCCAGCGGCCGTGGTTTCGCCGAGCCCGCGCTGGTGCGGTTCGCCGGCCGCTTTCTAATGACGCTTCGCAATGACGATCGCAATTATGTGACTACCGGAGAGGATGGACTTCACTTTGACGATCCGCACCCTTTGAAGTTTGACGATGGCAGCGAATTGGGCAGCTACAATACGCAAACGCATTGGCTCACTTTGGCCGACCGCTTGTATCTCGTCTACACTCGCAGCGGTGCGAATAACGACCACGTGTTCCGTCACCGCGCACCGCTGTTCATTGGCCAGTTCGACCTAGCTCGTTTGTGTGTCATACGGAACACAGAACGCATCCTGGTACCTGAACGTGGCGCTCGTCTAGGGAACTTTGGCATCACGAAGATCAGCGACATCGAGTCTCGGGTCACCGTCACCGAGTGGATGCAAACCAAGGGTGAACGCTGGTTCGATTCGACAATTTGTGAGAAATATGGCAGCGACAACAGTATCTTTGTCGCGAAAGTACGGGCGAACTAGAGTTTTAGTCCATGCGACGCGCGTCGCGAGAATACAACAGTAGCCATCACGTGGAGTGTAATGGCTACTATTTGCGGCCGAAGGCCGCGTCAGGAATGTACACATGAGCCTCCGCTCACAGACAATTGGCCTGTTGTTTTTGGCGTGGACCACAAACGTACGGGCGACCGCTGATACACCCATCAACAGATCTGCCAACCCACAGACCCATGGACCCAACTTCACCATCGAACTGCAAACTGCCCGCAGCGGTTACGATCGCAAGACCTGCTGGGTGCACGCCCGGGCCGGTATCATTCCACGCTCAAGCAGTACTCAAGCAGACCCCTTTCGGGTGGTGATGACGATGCACGCTCTGCAGCTCACAGGTCAGGACGTGTACCTTCCGATTCATGAAATGCGGTCCAACGACGGTGGTCTGACATGGAGCGAACCGGTCGGACAGGGTGATGCCTTCGCGCGGCGACCTCGAGCAGGCGGCATCGAAGAGGGGATCTCGGATTTCTGGCCGATTTGGCATGAGAAAACCGGCGTACTGCTGGGAACGGGACATACGATCCGATACGCGGGTGATCGCCTGCAGGACAACCCACGTCCCAGAGATACCGCCTACAGCGTTTACGATCCGCCAAGCCACCAGTGGTCCCGTTTTCAAACGCTCAATACGCCCGACGAAGAGTTGTTTTTCATGGAGGGGGCTGGTTCCACGCAGAGAGTTGACCTGGAGAATGGCGAAATCCTGCTACCCACCTATTCGGCGATTCGCGAAACTGCCAGGGGACAATTCGCGGCCCAGTACACTTCATTGGTTATGCGGTGCACCTTCGATGGTCGCACGCTGAGATACGTCGAACATGGAAACATCCTTACCATTCCCAGTGGACGTGGATTTGCGGAACCGTCGCTCGTCAAGGTTGGCGGCAGGTTCCTGATGACGTTGCGCAACAACGACCACAATTGTATCGCGACAAGCAACGATGGGCTTCACTTTGGCCAGCCACAGCGATTGAAGTTTGACGATGGCAGCGAATTGGGCAGCTACAATACGCAAACGCATTGGCTCACTTTGGCCGACCGCTTGTATCTCGTCTACACTCGCAGCGGTGCGAATAACGACCACGTGTTCCGTCACCGCGCACCGCTGTTCATTGGCCAGTTCGACCCAGCTCGTTTGTGTGTCATACGCAACACAGAACGCATTCTGGTACCTGAACGTGGCGCTCGTCTAGGGAACTTTGGCATCACGAAGATCAGCGACATCGAGTCTTGGGTCACCGTCACTGAGTGGATGCAAACCAAGGGCCCACGCTGGTTCGATTCGACAATTTGTGAGAAATATGGCAGCAACAACAGCGTGTTTGTGGCAAAAGTGCGGGCGGAATGAGCGTGTCCCCAGTCCAGCCGATTCGCTGTAAATCCCATTTCGCGTCTCGTATCAGCACGTCCTTACAGCCGGGCCACCATGTGACCGTGACGGTTTCGGCCCGACCACGAGCGGGACAGGGGCAGAAAACAGGTCGATGTGCATTGCTCAAGGATGTTCTTCTTGAGACCTGGTTTTGAACCTTTTCAGTGCCGGCGGAGCGCGACCTCTCTTTGCAAAATCGTCGTCGCCAGGTAGTCGTCGGTAGTTTCTTGCTCGAAACGATCGGGAGAGAACCCACTGATGTCGATCGACGACTGGCCATCCACAACAAGTTCCGCCAGGAGCAACCCGGCGACCGTATTGTAGCTGAAACCACCTGAGTGAAACGCCGTTCCCACGTAGAACCCCGGAATTCCCTGGATGGGGCCAAGGATCGGCTCGCCATCGGCTGAGAATGCAATCAGGCCCACGTGCTCACTTTCCCACCCAACCTCGGCAAGCGGAGGCAAAAAGTCCTTAAACAATCTGACCGCCTCGTCGCGAAGCGTGGCAAGAGGCGTCACGTCTGTCATGCGAAAGTCGGTGGACTCGACTTTCCACTCCTCGCGGTCCATGGTCTCGGTGCCAAGGAGAATGCGATTGCCCTTAGCCGGGCGAATGTAGCCGCCGTACATATGCGCGTTGACCGGCGGATATTCCAGCGGCTCGGTACGAGGTCCACTGACATAACGCTGATGCACGAAATTCTTGAACGGACGGCAAAGTCCCATCGGTTTCCAGAATGGTAACGACCAGGAGTGCACCGTGCTGACGACGGCATCGGCTTGAATCAACTGACGCTGCGTGCGAACCCCTTCGACCCGGCCGCCGCGCAAGAGCACTTCCTCGACTTGTTCGTGTTCGGTCACCTCCACCCCAAGTTCAGTGAGTTTCCTGGCCAGGGCTGGAATGTACTCGTCCGGCTCGCTATAGCCACCCTGCGGATCCCAAAGGGCCACGGCATCCTCCGGTGGGTTTAATACGGGCCACCGTCGGCGGACTTCCTGGCTGTCGAGCACTTCAGAGGGCGCGCCGAGTCGCTCGTAGAGTGTAAACAGGTTTTGGTACTCCGCTGGCAGTGCCCCGGCAAACAGGTTCAAACAACCGTGCTCGTTGTGATAGGTGTAACCGTCGAGCTCATCGGACAGCCTTCGAAACCACTCCACGCCGATCTGGCGGGCACGAGTACCGGTCTCGGTCCACATCAGGCTGTTGGTGATGCCGGCCGCGCGCGAACTGGAGCCGCTGCCGAGCGCATCCTGTTCCACGACGACAACACGGCCGGCTTGTTTGCGGGCCAGGTGATAGGCGGTGCTAAGCCCAATAACACCGCCTCCAACAATGATTACGGTCGGTGTGGACATCTTTGTAGTAGGGGTTGGACCATGGACTTCTGCATTTTACATCCTGTCGGTTTTTTCTGTGTTGGCCCCAGGTGAAACTCGTGTACCATGGGCGTGGAAACTCCACCGCAACCAACCAGGGCAACCGCAACGCGGAGTTGCCTCGATCGAAACGGCGGACGGCTCGATCGACGTTGAAGTGCGGCCCAATGCCTTGACTGTGCGCCGGCGCAACGACCACATGTTTGGTTAACATTTGCACGTGTAGCCGCGCCGGACAAAGTAGCCAACACCGAAGAGCTGCTACTTCTGCGCCACCGGGCGGATCCATACGTAGGTCCATTCCTCCGTTTCGAGCGGGGTTGAGAAGCAGCCTTCGCTGACTTCGAGTGGTTCGTCGGTTAAGGCGTTCACCGCTTCCAGCGAGTGCCCGGCGAGACCGAGCGACTCCAGATTGAGTTGAACCTCCACGCTGCGGGAGTCGGTGTTGAGGTTCGAGACCATCGCCAGGACACCGTTCCTGGGATGGTGCAGCAGGGTCGTCCAGCAGTTGTCGGGACTCACGCGGACGTAATCCTGGTTTTCCCAGTAGAAGAGTTTGCGGGCGTTTTTGGCGTCGAACCGGTCACGTATCTTCCACAACTCGATCATTGTTCGGCTGTAGTTGCGGCCACTCGAATTCTTCCAGTGTTCCGGATCGGCCGGGTTCGGCCGGATCGGCACGTCGTGCAAAAGCGACACGGCTGCCACCTTCATGGGTGAGCCGAGCCGATAAGAAAGTGTCTCGGTCGCTACGCCGATGGGGATCCCCATGAACTCCGCCCGGAACTTGTCGAGGGTCATCTCCGACGAGATGTGTGAGGTCCCTTTGCCGCGCAGATGGTGCCACTGTTCGCCCGTCCAATGCATATCGGCATATGCCAGTGTGGGGGGCGTGAAACCGAAGGAAGCGTGGACGTCGACGATTCCTTCCGGCCGCCGCCGCTTGACGACGTTGTAAATGCGCCGCATCAGCTTGCGGGTAGCAAAGACCGGGAAGGTCTTGCGAATGGATCCATCTGGATCGCGGTAGCCGCAGCCGTGAGCGAGATTTTGGCAGGGGGGTGTCTGGCAGGTACCATCGAGGTAAACGCCGTCGTCGCCGTAAATGTCGAGTCGCCTGGCCACGCTGTGCACCACTGCGTCCCGCAGGGCTGCACTTTTGGGACAGAACATGACCGTGCCTTTAGAATTCGCGCCGTACTCAACCCCCACCGGGCCGGGTCGAGAGCTGCCGGGTGGACTATTGCCGGGGATGTACTGCTGCATGGGCCGCATCGACATATGGAGGCCGTGAATGTCGAATTCCGGTGCCATCACCGCGTACCGTTCATGGACCTGGTAATTGTGAATTTTCAGGCCGTGCGCGTGCATTTCATTGTTCAGCCGATGCAGCAGGCGTGAGTATCGGTCGCTGACCGGCAGCGGATACGGCCACAAGTCGCACACGGTCGTGAACAGGTGCCGCATGCCGATGTCGGCGAGGTGTTCGATTTCCGGTTTGCCATCCACCCTGCGATCAGGCAGGCCCAGGTCGAGACCATACGGTTCAGCCCGCATGATCCGCAGGTCCCATGAGTCGCGAAGCATCGGTTTGATCGGCGTGGCCTGCAGCGCAAACTTGTATTGAATTGTGTCGTCTTTAGCCAGCTTTGTGGGTATGTCGATCAGGTGCGCACGAAACGTGGTCGTTTCGTCGCGTGGCAGGATCTCGATCGCCTTTTGCTCGTCAGCGTAATGCCAATGCTCATCGCTTTCAGCCTGCCAGACGAGCCCGCGCCGTTCGTTACCCAACCAGATCGTCGGGCTGAAGCGAAACGCCAGGTCACCGCGGACCTCTCCGCCGTAAAACTCCGCCATGGCAATCTCTTGATCAAAGGGTAGCACGCGGTCGCCGGTGCAAAGCTGGGCATACCTGGTATGCAGCGGGATCTCAAGCGTCAACTCGTTGAGCAAAACATCGTGACGGGCCTGCAACTGGCAGTCGAAGATGATGTAGCCGTCGTACTGGATCGTGGTATCGACCGATAGCGTCAGCGCGTCGCTGTCGAGCGACTGCTTCAGCCGTGCTTCGATATCACTGCGGTGCGTTAGCTCAACACGACCGTCACGCCAGGCGATCGCCTGGTTGTCAGCAAGTCCGGTCAGTTCGATCGGCGCCTGCAGGATCTCGGCGCCGCCCGTTTCAATTTGCACCGGCAAGGGCGCTTTGGAAAACTGGTAGCTCCGCCCCCAGACACGGACTTCCGCGGCGTTGGCTGTGCTCTCGGCTTGCACCGGCGACCACGGTGCCGGGACCCCATCGAGGTGCCCCTCCGGTGAGCGGACCCAGTCGGGCTGGCTCAGCCACGCATGCCGAACTACGGTGCCTGCGGCGCGCCCATCGGAATCTGTGAGTTTCGCCACCGCGTCCAGCTTCTGCCCGGCGAGCGATTCGAGAGGAAAGGTCACCGACGCCACAAAGCGGCCGGAGTCCGGCGACGATTCGGCGAGCACGGCCGTTTGCGGCCCGGTGATCGGCTTGTTGTTGCCACCGAGCAACGAGATCTCGGCGGTGTGACCGCTGTAATCGCCGTTCTTGCAGGTGAGGCGGACCGTGACAATGTCGTCGTACCAGTGCGGTTCGATGGCCAGCTCTTGGGCTGGCTGCGGCGAGATCTCCTCGCCCTGGGCGTGTGCAGCAATCTCCGCCGCCGTGAGCGCACGGCGGTAGAGCCGAAACTCATCCAGATCGAGCGGCGTTTTCTCGGCGATCCGGAAAGGAAGATTCACGTTGTTGGCAATTCCCGGCAGTGGCATATATCCGTCGCGGACGAGCTGGCCGTCGTGATAGAACCGGCAGCGGGGATACTCTACGACCACGGCAATGTGCGACCAGTCGTTGCCAAGGATGTTGCGGTCGACCGGCACCAGGGATGATTCGATGCGGTGGTCCGGGTTGCGATCGACATACCAGAGCAGCAGCGAATGGTAATTGCAGTGGTAGAAAGAGAAGTCATGCTCGTCGCCAAAAATGACCGCCCACAGCGCCATCACCGGGCCGTTCAGCCGCGCCGACAATTCGAATGTCATATCGCCGTCGAAGCGGAGGGACTCGTCGTCGTGTGGCTTGAGAATTGCCTCTTTGCCATCGAAACGCAGCACGCCTTGGCGACCATCCAACTCGTCGAAATACTTGCCTTGGACAATCGTGCCGTCATTGCCGTGACTGCTGAGGTCTTTGGCGGTGTTACCGGTGTCCTCGTCGAAACGATAGTGCAGGACCAGTGTCTCGTCGAGGAGTGGATCTTGCGTGAGAGCTGGCTGGCCCGTTGCGGCGACGAGCAGGATGACCGCTGTGGCACTCTATGGCAAAGAAGGCAAGGTTCCGTTCGACATGGACACTCCGATGCTCGCTAATCACTGGGATGTTCGCTAATCACTGGTAATAGCTGCTATGATAAGGCATTCCTGGCATCCCGTCGAGTTGCCGCGGTCGACGAGGGCCACAGCGCCCATTGGGCTGGACCTACATCTGGCTCAAGCCCACATGAATGGCCACGGGTTAATCATCCCTCCGCAGCCACTCTTCAGATTCTTTCCAGTACCGACTTGATTCCAACGGCGCATCGTCGAGTTGCCAGTACTGGGTCATCATCCGCTCTTTGATTCGCTTGGACTGGCCTTTATCAAGCAGATACTTACTGAACTCTTCTGCCGAGATATCCGTTTTCGGATCGAACTGCTCCGACTGCATGTAGTTGACGATACTCTCGAACATCCAGCAGGTAGCTGGCTCGGCGGTCTCTATAGACTTGAAGTTGAGCCCTGCTATGACCAGCCGACCGCGACCGACCTTCAATTCAAATAAGTAGGCAAACTTACGCAGGGTGTAGGCGTACTGAAATTCTGACAGGTCAAACCGTCCGACGTCGAAGCGATCTCTTACGGCCTTGTCTACGCCTTCGATAATAGGCTCAACCGGAACTGGAAAACCATCAAGATCAATCTTGTCACAGTCGTCAATCATGTAGAAGAACTGCCAATCAAGCAATCCGTCGTGGGGAAATTCGGCAGAAACTGGATGTTCGCGCAGGAAGCCGCCGCAGTTCAGTCCTCTGTCCCAAATGGTTGGCTTGAAACGATCCCACGTAGAAGGCAGGTAATATTCTTCTCTTGGTGCTTCTTTATCGCGGTTTTCATCAATGCGGTACAGGATCAGCGCATCTTTTCCCTGCTCTAAATGGTTGATGACGCCTTCGTTGAAATGATCGCAGATGAGTAACGGTTCGGTATCGTCGAGACCACCTTTACTGGTGATTTGGGTATAACGTTTATTGAGATTGACATTTTTCAGACAAATAGTGGCAGAAAGATCCGCGATCCGGTCTGGCCTGTCCGGAAACAGCCATAGGTTCCAATGATTTCTTGCTTTATGTTTACCATTCTCAGACGTAAGCTCGCAGCGGAGTATCAACTCCTGTGGCTGATCTACCGACGGCAGATGAATCTTAATCCGGCAGAGCTTTCGATTGCCGCTCTTGGATAAATCAAAATCATCCATGGAAGCAGAAATCGAGATCCCTTCACCCGTTCTGCTACTTAACTGCCACGAGAGCGTCCCGCTCTCAAAATCCCCCTCGGGATAGTGTGAAACGAAAATCGGAACACTCAGTTCGGCTCCTGCAAACAACGCCCGTTTCGGCAGATCGGCGATCAGGACCGTTGAACCGTTAAACGGCACCACCTCATCCGGGGAAATACGTTTGGGGTCATCAAAGCAATCCAGCAGGCCATTGGCGTTCTCGTAGTCGTCGCAATCCGCCAGCTGAAGAAAATGAAACCCTTCGAGAAGGGGACTCTTGCGGACACTTTCAAAGTTCTGTTTCAGCCAGATAAACTGAAATCTCGCGGAGGCATCCAGCATTTTTTGGTATTGATTCTGGTGACCTTTGGCCTGAATCATCTTGATCAGCTCGTCAATCCACCACGGTTTTTCACAGCCAGAGTCCCTGAACTTTCGGTCCAATTTGTAAGGGTCTCTCAGGGCAATATAATGACACGTTTCGTGGGCGAGGAGAGGATACCGCAGCGGTACGTCTCGCTGCATCACGTAGGCAGGACCATCTTCATCATCCTGAACGGACATCGATTTTCCGGTGACCGAACCATAAATAGACAGGTGAATACTGTCGTTGAACATATCGTGATTCCTGCGGAATGGCGCAAAATAACTCATATGCTGAACGTCCAGGTCCACCGTGTCCCGGTCATACTCGCCACGCGAGCACGTGTCGAGGAACAGACGGGTCGGGTCAAGCTTCTTCGTGAGCTTACGAATGCTTTTCACTTGCTCATTGTTGCCGGGCTGCTCGATTTCATTGCCCAGGCAATAAACCAACACACAGGGATGATTCCGAAGTTTTAACAGCATCGTTTTCCAATCGTGCTGGTCTACTAGTGTCGGGTCGTCGTTAAAGTCCGTTGACTCTCGCTCCTTCTCGTCTCTACCCCAGTTTTTGCGAATTTCAATGTGGCAGAGGATACCCAACCGGTCGGCGGCATCAAAAAACTCATCCGGTGGCAGGACCGTGTGAAATCTGACAAAATTGAAGCCGTAGGCCTTGGCCATGCGGATGTTTTTCTCATAGAACTCCGTGGTCGTGCAACCAATCAGGTTCCCATGGTCATGGCCTTTTCGGCCACGAATGAATCCGCGAATATAGAGGGGTTTGTTGTTGAAGTAGATTTTTCGATCTTCGATAATAATCTTTGTCATTCCAAACTTTTGAGTGACCAGCGCATTTCGACCAGGGATAGCGAGCTTCAGCTGATACAAGAATGGGCTGCTAACCGACCACGGTTTAAAATCATCCATATTCGCATCGAAGACAACTGTTTCGATGGATTGAATGGAATGGACCGTACCACTTGACTTGATTTCGTCGCCGTCGAGAATTTGATACTCGAATTCACAACAATCCTTGGGCCGCGTAAAGCTAACCGTTATCCTTGAGTTGTCGAAATCAGGACGAACAAACAGGTCGCTAAGTAAAGGTAATTTCATGGCGAGGCATCGCGTTTGGCGGAACTATAAATGTGCTTAGCACATTCACCCATGTCACTGGTGCTTTAGGTTTTTCAATAATTCGAGAGTTTCACCCAGGACATTGTCTTTTTAGTCATTGTCGTTTTCAAGGCCATCCATGCGATTGCCTTTTTGCGTACCCCAAAATCAAGTCTAAGGACTCCCCATGAGCATATTCGACCGATTTCGACTGGATGGCCGGCGGGCTTTGGTCACCGGCGGCAGTCGTGGACTTGGGCGCGAGATGGCCTTGGCGATAGCCGACGCTGGTGCGGACCTGGTCCTCATCGGCCGCGATCCGAAGAGTCTCACCAAAACAGCCGAAGACGCGCGGCAACTCGGCCGCCAGGTGGACACGATCGAAGCCGACATGGGCAATACTTCGCAGTGTGAAGCAGCATGTCAGCGGGCAGTTCGAGAGCACGGACCCCTCGACATCCTCATTAACAACGTCGGCGGACGGCGTGAAAACATTCCGACAACCGAAATGTCGTTAGAAAAATGGCAGGAACTCATGGACTTGAACCTGACTAGCGCCTTTATCTGTACGAAGCTGATTGGTCGTGACATGATTGAGCAAGGGAAGGGGGGCCGAATTATCAACATTTCCTCGATCAACGCCTTGGTGACTGGTCGTGGTATTGCTGGGCGCCACTATGAAACGGCCAAGGCGGCTTTAGTCCAATTCACGCGCACCGTTGCGGTCGACTGGGCGCCACATGGCATCACAGCGAACGCGATTTGCCCGGGTCTGTTCCTGACAGAAGCGAACATCCGTTGGAGCCAGACCATGCCCGAAGTGATCGAGCAAATCCGCGCCGACATCCCGTTGGGAGAACCAGGCCAACCGGAAGACTTGGGTCCATTGGTCGTTTACTTGGCCAGCGATGCATCAAGATTCATGACCGGCGCGACCCTCGTGATTGATGGCGGGTATACGTTGTGTTGATAAAACGCCTCTCTTAATCCTAATCCTAATCTGAACGTAGGCTGCGCGCGGTGGGAACCAATTCGAACGAGCGTCCACGTCGATTCCATTGAGCATTGCGGAAGGAAACAGGAAATATACTTCCGTAGAGTTTTGTCGCTTCTTCGGCACCGCAGGAGGACCGGCCCTTGAGTGTGCTGCCTGCCTCGATGTACTTGTCTCGAAAACGATGATCGAGAAATCGCTGGCGATGAAAGGGAAAGCAATGCTCTTGGAAATTGTCTAAATGCTCGTCGAATTGATTCGGTCCAACTCACCAAGCCCGGATGCTCGAGAACCGTATGCCAGCCTCCACGCGGATTCGATTAAGGATAAGATTAAGATTAAGAACGACGTTCAACGTATCCGTGAACGGATACGATTTACGCATGACACATGGTATAGCGTTGTCGGTGATAGGCAGTGCGGAAGCCGTACTTCTCATACAACCGCACGACATTGCTTCCGGTGGTTGCTTCCAATGTGGTCCAGCGGTTGCCCAGCGATTGCGAGTCGCTGACTGCCTGTGTCAATAGCGCCGAAGCGACCCCTTGGTGGCGGTATTCGGGCAGCGTGCCGACCAGATCAATATAGCCCATGCCAAATTGCGAATAGAGCAATGTCGTACCTACCGGAACGCCATTCACTCGCGCAAGATAGCAGCGAACCTCCGGCACGAACAACACGCGGCGCCCGACATCGCCCATTGCTCGTGGAAGATCAAAGCTGCGGCACATCACATCCGCCCAGATGTCATAGTCAGACTCGTCCGACACCTCCACTTGTGCTGCAGATTGCACTGGCGATGGCGCAATGGGTGGAACATAAACCATCGCCGATGCCGTTATGCCGTGCGTAAAGCCGCGCGCCACCAGGCGCTCGCTCAGATTGGCAGGTCGATCTAGCGGCGAGAGGGTAAACACACAGTCGAAGCTCTTTTCCTGAAACAGACGGATCGCATCGTCAATGAGCCGGTCCACCTCGGCGGGATCCACGCTGATGTTCACGACACGATGAAAGAAGACAATCTTTGCGAGATCATGGCTAAACGCCTGGGCACCGGCAAGATCGTGGTTGTCGCACCAACGCGCACGAAAATCGATCCAGAGTTTTTCAAAGTGTTTTTGAATGAGTTCATCCGACATCGAAATCCCCTCGTGCGATCATCTTCGTGAGCCGTTGCAGCCAGCGTGCGGCCGGCGCGCCGTCGATGGCGCGGTGATCGAAGGTCAGGCTGAGTCCCAGCGTCTTGCCGGGAACGACCGTGTCGCCAGCGATCACCGGCTCGTCGGCGATTCGGCCGATTCCCAGTATGGCGGTTTGCGGCAGGTTAATGATCGGTGTGAAATGGTCCACATCGAACATGCCGAGATTGGTGATCGTGAACGTGCCGCCTTGGAGCTGTGCGTTGCACAGCTTGCCCGAGCGGGCTTGCGTGACAAGTTGTAGCGATTGAGTGGCGATTTCCGCCAACGACAAAGCAGCTACGTTGCGCAACACGGGGGCCATAAGTCCGGCTTCTGTTTCCACTGCAATCGCAATGTTTATCTCGTGGTAAGTGTACACGGATTCGTCCATCCAGCAGGCGTTCAACTCGGGGCATTCCGGCAGTATTTCCGCCACAAGCTTCACGAGCAAATCGTTGTACGACGGTACGGTGCCAGCGCGGTTTGATTTGAACCGGTGTCGAATCGCGACCAACTCAGACGCATTGACCTTCGACGCGAGTGTGACCGCAGCGGTTTGCTGGACGCCTGCCAGCATGCGCCCGGCAATCGTACGGCGTATCTTCGAACCTGGCTGCAGGATACCAGGCGTATCCACAGGGTCTTTGCTGCTGGCGCTGGATGGCAACCGCTGCGCGGCAGCGAACACGTCGCGTTCACGAATTCGGCCGCCACGTCCGCTTCCCCGAAGCTTCGACGAATCGATACCGAGAGCGGCTGCCGTACGCCGCGCCCGTGGTGACGAGATGACACGCGAACTTGTCGAGATCACGGTCGGGCCGAGTTGAGGTTGTGGCTCGGGGCGGGTGCCGGTCGTAGGCGATTGCGGGGATTTGGAAACGGTTGCCGGTTGGGTGGGGTCTGGCGGAGATTCTCCTGCGGCAAGCAGGAAGGCGAGGAGTTGCCCTACCGTGACTGCATCGTCCGGTTTCGGCGAGTTAGGGGGAAGGTACAGAATCCCCTCGTCGAACGATTCGATTTCCTGCGCGGCCTTGTCGCCTTCAAGCACAAACAGCATGTCGCCCTTGTGAACGAGATCTCCTTCCTTGACCAGCCACTCGCCAAACGTACCTTCGTCCATGGACCAGCCAAGACGCGGGACTACGATTTCGATGGCCATCGACGACTCCCGGTATTACTCGAGCAACAAATCACGAACCGCTTGAATGATGTCTTCCACTTGCGGCACCACCGCCTGCTCTAATGGTGGCGCATACGGCGAGGGTGTAAAGGCACCATTTAGCCGTCGGATCGGAGCGTCTAACTCGTCAAAGCCAGCATCGACGACATTGGCGGCGATTTCGGAAGCGACGCTACACGGCTGAAATGCTTCATCGACGATCAACAGGCGGCCTGTCTTGGCGACCGAGCGAATGATGGTGGCGGTATCCAGCGGTGAAACGGTGCGGGGGTCAATGATCTCGATGGAGATGCCTTCGGCGGAGAGCTGCTCAGCAGCTTTTACCGCGTGATGAACCATCAGTGAGATCGCCACGACGGTCGCATCTGTCCCTTCGCGCACGATCCTGGCCACACCGAATGGAATCTCGTAATCTCCTTCAGGAACAAAGCCCTTGACCGCCAGCAGTTCGCGGTGTTCCAGCATCAGCACCGGGTCGTTGGACCGCAAGGCGCGCGCGAACAGCCCTTTTGCGTCGTAAGGCGTCGAGGGAATCGCGACTCGCAAACCCGGAATATGTGCGTAGACCGAATGGTAACTTCCCGAGTGATGGACCGCCGCGGAATGGCCGATCCCGATGCAACCGCGAAGCAGAATCGGCATCTTCAGTCGGCCGCTACTCATGTACTGCATTTTCGCGATTTGATTGATCACTTCGCCGAACGCATCGTGGACAAAGTCGATGAACATGAAATCGATCACCGGACGCGTACCGGTCATCGCCGCCCCGCAGCCGAGCCCGATGAATCCTCGCTCACAAATCGGCGTGTCACACAATCGGTCCGCACCGTACTTGTCATACAACTCATGAGTCGTATTGAAGCTCCCTCCGCGCGATCCAATTCCTTCCCCCATCACAAAGATGTCCGGATTTTCGGCCATCGCCTGATCGAGTGCCTCGACAGTCGCGCGCACAAATGTCGTTTCTCGATTCCCGGGATGCGGCTCGGACCACGCCCGGCCCGGCGTGACGTTTTCGTCATAAACGTGAACCGTTGCAGATTCACTCGACGGATAGGCACTTGCCTCGGCGAACTCGTGTGATTCTTCGATCAGCTCACGAATTTCCTGCTGAATATTTTCCAATTCAGCGTTGGTTGCCAGCTTCTCCTGGACCATTCGATCGTGCAATTGTTGGATCGGACAGCGCGTTTTCCAATCGTCGACTTCCTGTCGCGTACGGTAGGTGAAATCAGCCGAGCCTTCGACGTGGGGCCGTGTGCGGTAGGTCTTACATTCAATCAGCGACGGTCCCTTCCCTCGGCGGGCCCTCTCGACGGCCTGGCCGGCAACCCGATGGACCTCCACGACGTCGTTGCCGTCGAGTTCGAATCCTGGCATTCCATAGTTGTCAGCCCGTCGGCCAACGTCGGGAATGCCACTGGCATAACTAAATGGCACCTCCGTTGCGAATTGATTGTTTTCGCATACAAAAACCACGGGCAGATTCCAGATACTGGCCATGTTGAGGCCCTCGTGGAAAGCGCCGTTATTGACGGCCCCATCGCCAAAACATGCGACCGCGACATGCTCGTGCTTCTTGATCTTGAAACTGTAACCGCCACCGCAGGCCTGCAGGATGCAAGGTCCCACAATGCCGCTGGTGCCCATCAGTCCGATTTCGGGTTTGAACAAATGCATGCTGCCACCGCGCCCCAGAGAACATCCCGATTGGCGGCCATAGAGTTCGGCGATCAGCTCTCGAGGATGCAGTCCTTTGGCCAGCGCGTGGCCGTGGCCGCGATGTGTGCTGAATACCACATCTTGTTGGCGCAGATGAGCGAACAGACCGGCTGCGATCGCCTCTTGGCCGACGTACGTATGGCAGGCTCCATGAACAAGGCCCTGCTGATGTGACTTTGCCAGACGCTCCTCACATTGGCGAATGGTCTGCATTGTACGATACAGGGCGAGCAGCGTTTGTTTGTCCAGAGCGGATGAAACTTTTGTCGGCATAATTCGGTCCCCTCACACGCGGCAAACTTCACTGCTAACCGATCCGCTGGCGTTCATGGCCAGGTTCCCACCGTCCAGGGGGATATTGGCGCCGGTGATCCACGACGAGGCGTCGGAGGCAAGAAACACCATCAAACCTTTAATATCGTTGGAATTGCCGATTCGTCCGGCGGGAATGCCGCTCAAGACACGATCTTGGAACCGGGGATCGCCGTCGATTCGCGCTTGCATACGGGGATTGACAATCTGGGCCGCCAGGATCGAGTTCACGCGCACGCCACGTCCACTCCACTCGGTACTCAACTCGCGGGTCATCTGCACCACGGCGCCCATGGCCATGCTGTAGGCGACACTGCCGCGACCCAGCGCCGTGACACTAGCTAACGAACCAAGATTGACGATGCTTCCCCTGCCGGCCGACAACATCCGCCGCCCCGCTTCCTGGCAACAACAAAACCGGCCATAGACAAGACTACGCCACGTCCATTCAACATCGTCTAGTGAAATCTCTTCAGGTTTTCCAATCACGGCTTCGCCGGCGATGTTGGCAACGAAGTCAATGCGTCCGAAATGATCATCAATGCGAACGAACGTCGCTTGAATCTGTTCCGGTTGAGAGACGTCACATACAACAGGTAGTGCCTTCTGCTTCAGCGATTCGATCTCAGCGGCCGTCGCTTGTACACCCGCTTCGTCGATGTCGGCCAGCACGACGTCGGCGCCCGCCTCTGCCAAGGCAAGGGACGTCGCCTTGCCTAAGCTGCCGGCAGCGCCGGACACTAGCGCAACCCGGCCGGAAAGATCGAACATGTTGGTCATGCGTACCTCGTTTTTTCCCTTCCGCTGCCAGCAGAACTCTCAGGATGAGCAGCTGCTATGATAGCCTCTAGCCGTTTAATGTTACAAGTTGGGTAGCCCAATAGGGCGTGCCATCTCGAACGCCCGGCTTGCGCGAAGCACCAGAGCATCATTATGCTGTGGCCCCACGATCTGAAGACCGACCGGTAATCGCGCCTTCGTTGTACCACACGGTATTGATGCCGCTGGCTGCTGAGTAAGATTAAAGGGATAGGAGAAGGGAGTCCAATCACACCAGCGTGATTGTGTTTTCGGGTCAGGCACTTCCTGATTAGCGGCAAAGGCAGGTATTGGCAGTGTGGGTGTCAACAACAAGTCATAGCGTTGATGGAAAAGTCGCATATGTTGACCAAGGGCCTCACGCCGTTTCACCGCTTGCAGATAGTCTAATAGAGATATGGCAGCACCGTGCGTCGCAATCTCGACGAGACCGGGATCAAGCTGGGTGCGCTGCTGCGGCGTGAACACACTCGTGAGGTTAGCAGCACCGGAAAACCAGAGCGTGCAAAAGGTGTCGTACGGATTATCGAAGCCTGGATCGATCTGCTCGACATGTGCGCCGAGATCTTCGAACACCCCGACTGCTTTCGATACGACAGCCGCCACCTCGGCGTCCACCGAGACAAAGCCCAACGTTGGACTAAAGGCGATACGCAAGCCTTTGATGCCGTCTTCGAGGCCCACACTGTAGTCGGCGTCATCATCAGGTAGGGAATACCAGTCGCGATGGTCGGGTTCTGAAATAACCGTCAACATCACAGCGGCATCGGTCACCGTGCGAGTCATGGGGCCGACGTGGGCAACGGTACCAAAGGGACTTAGCGGTGCCGCGGGCACGCGTCCGAACGAGGGCTTAATACCATAGATACCCGTAAAACCGGCGGGAATACGGATAGAACCACCGCCGTCGGAACCGATTGCAAGCGCGCACATACTGGTAGCGATAGCCGCGGCAGAGCCACCACTACTTCCCCCTGGTGTCATGGTGGGGTTCCATGGGTTGCGGGTTACACCGGTCAGAGGGCTATCGGTGACCCCCTTCCAACCGAACTCGGGTGTGGTGGTCTTTCCGAGCAGTATGGCGCCATGCTCGCGCAGACGCGCAGTGCAGGGTGCATCCTCGTTCCACGTTTGATCCTTCGAGACGATGCGCGATCCTCGTAAGGTCGGCCAACCCTTGGTCAAGATCACGTCTTTGATTGCAGTAGGTACACCATCGAGCAATCCTTTAGGCGCCCCCTTTTGCCAGCGCGACTCCGATTCACCTGCGGCCGTGAGTGCAGCATCTTCGTCCACATAACAAAAAGCATTGAGCTGTGGATCGTGCACCGAGATCCGCGCCAGCGCGGCTTTAGTCGCCTCCACTGGCGACAATTGCTTGCTACGATAGAGCTTCAACAGCTCAGTCGCTGATTGCATCGCAATATCATTGGACATAAATACACCGTTGTCGAAGTAGAAGAAAACGAACGTGTTGTCGCTCCGCTTGAATTAGGCCAGTGCATCGAGCACGTGACCGATCGCACTGTCGAGCGCTGTCTATACGGCCTCATACCGCTGCTTTTCATTGTGCATGTTGGGGTAGTCGTGGCAGAGCCGTCGGTTTGGACCTGCGTGGCAGTCCAGGAATCTTTGCCGTGCTATTTTCGCCGAGAACGTCAGGCTTTAGAGCTGACTGGCCCATTACGGCAACCAGTGGGGTGCCCGCTGTGCCACTCCATGGCAAAGAAGACCAGGTTCCGTTCGACATGGACACTCCGATGCTCGCTGATGCTCGCTAATCACTGGTAATACTGATGCTCGCTAATCACTGGTAATAGCTGCTATGATAAGGTACTCTTGGCACCCCGTCGAGTTGCCCGGTCGCGGCGGGTGGAGGTGAGCAGTTTAGAAAGAGTACACGTGAGGGTCCATTCGATGCCAGGTACACCTGAAATCGTCATCGTTGCGAAGGCCGACGAAACGCACCCGCGGCAGTCGGGCGCCAGTCTTGTTGAACTCGACGACGGCAGTATCTTTTTGGGGTGGATGGAGGCCGACACGAGCAATTTTCAGGCAGGTGACGATGCGCCGTACGACATTGTGAGCATGGTTTCCCGCGACGGCGGTCGTACCTGGGGCGACTACCGACAGCTCGTCGCGCGCGGCCCCGACGACACGGCCGCCTACAAGCCGAGCCTGCTGCGATTACAAAGTGGCCGTATCTTGTTCCGCTACGAGATGTATCACCGCTTCGTACAGAACGAAGATCGCATCATCTCGGCCTACGTTTGCAAAAGCGAAGACGAGTGCCAGACGTTTTCAGAGCCGACCCCGATCTGGGAACGCTCTGGCCATCTCACCGGATCGATGAACGATGTGCGGCAGTTGTCGACCGGGCGGATCGTCGTGCCGACCGAGACCATAACGGGTAAAGCGCTGCAGCAGGATGGCGAGGGGCTCCTCGCACCGACCGACACGGGCGTCTCCGGGAGTTTCTACAGCGATGACCAGGGACAAACCTGGCATGAATGTGACAACTACGTCTACCTTCCCATGCGCGGCGCCGAAGAACCGAAAATCGAAGAGCTCCGCGACGGCCGGCTGCTGATGGTCATGCGTACCCAGTTGGGCAGTGTTTTCAAGTCGATCTCTGCAGACGGCGGGCAGTCTTGGTCCAAACCGCAAACCACCGGGCTCATGTCGCCCGAATCGTGCCCGGCGTTGACCCGGGTCCCGGCGACCGGCGATCTGCTGCTGGTGTGGAACCACAGCCGGTACGATCCGACGTTCGATCACTACGGCAAGCGGACACCCCTGTCGGTCGGGTTGTCTACCGACGACGGCGAGACCTGGAAGAAGATCAAGCACATCGAGACCGATCCTGCCTGGGAGTTCACCAACCCATCGCCTATCGTCACCAGCGACCGCAAATTGCTAATCGCCTATGAAGCGTCCAAGTACGACAGCCTCGAGCCACCTGGAAAACTTGGCCGTAGCCGGATGCATCTTAAGCTGGCGATCGTGCCGTTGGATTGGATTTACGAATCGTGAGCAGGCCGGTTGGCAGCGGAGCGGTGGTTTTCGGTCATGGAATGTCGGGACAAAAATCATCAATCAGTTCACGAGCCGACCTGGTCAATCACGGCGCGGTTCCGACAGGGTTGTGCAGTTGGTGCAGGCTGCAGCACGGTACGATCGGCGACCGCGGGCCAGGCTTCTGGCCTGATTCCGCTTGCCCTGAACGATAAAAAGGGGACGTGGAAAATCCAACTCAAGGACTTGACCAGCGGAAGACAAACGGAGCAATCTTTCCTGGTATCCAACTGACACGGGAGAACAGTTTTATGACGGGCCAGGCGCAACCTCCGGGCAATGGAAGAAATCTGCTGCGACGCGCTGGTCCTGTCCACTTTGAAACCAACACCTCGTACCTACGCCAGTTCTCTGCTTACAGCAGTCGAGTGTCTCGTTCCTCCGGTAATCCGTCCGCCGGCTGTAGCAAGTGAAATCAACGGCGGTGGGTTCCTTGAAAGAAGGTTTAAAATGATCATTGCAAGAAAGCCAAACGTATCGAACCCACGATGGTACCAGGTGTGTGTACTACTTTCTGCCCTGGTTGTGCTCCCACTTGGGTTTGCGGTCGCCCAGGACTTCGACGCCATTGAAAGGCGTCTTGGCGAGAGCGTAAGCGAAGGAGAGCTGACCCTTGAACAAGCCGTCATCATGATCGATGCACTCCAAAAAAATACTAAAAACCGGGCCCCTGGGAAGGAACGCTGGTCAAGAGACCGTGAAGAGCACCATGGGATAGAAGGTCATCTCCGAATGGTTGGCGAGCGGCTCAAGGCCGCAGTGAAGGCGGGCACGATGACCGAAGAAGAAGCATGGGCCAAGTGGCACGCAATCAAGGAAAAAGATATTGCCCCGCGGCTCAAAGCGGCCGTCGCCGAAGGTCACATGTCCGAAGAACAATCGCGGGGAATATGGCAAGGCATTAAAAAAGCAGAGATTGGCGAGCGGCTCAAGGCGGCCGTCGCCAAAGGCGAATTGACCGAAGAGGAAGCCCGGGCCAAGTGGGAGGCCATGGAAAAAGAATGGGCTGAGAAAGAATGCGCCGACAAAGAGTGCGTTCGCGAGGCAGGGCTCGAAGGCCACTACAAGCGGATGGGGATTTCCGACGAAGCATTCGACCGGATCCAGCAGCACCTTCATGAGAACGGGATCCAACGCGCGCAGCTCGATAAGGTTATGGGCGTAATGCTCCGGGTTATTTACCAGGTGAAGTCCGAGGGTGATGATTTCGAGTTGGACCCGCGACTGCGTGACTATTTTACCGGCGAGCTTGGCCTCACCGACCAGCAGGTCGAACTGGTCCAGCGGATGGCACGGCGGGTCGCCCGCGGTATGCGCGAATCAAAGGAGCAGCCTCGGGAGGAGTAGGCAAGCGGCGCAGAAGCGATCGAGAAGATGGTCGCCGAGGACAAGGTGAGCAGGGAGGACGCTGATCGCAGGCTCGGCGAGATGCGTCGGGCAATCGACTCCAGACAGGGTGAGAAAGGCGTAGAGCCTAGGTTCATCCCCGAAGAGGAGTACGCACGCGTTGAAGCGGAACTCAAGAGGCTGGTCGACGAAGGTAAGTTGAGCAAACTAGATGCTGAGCGAAGGCTCAGAAAGCTGCAGACCGCAAACACCAAAGCTCACATTGAAGCCTCGGTGGAGGCGGGAGAGATGACTCGTGCTGAGGCCGACAAGCTCTACAAAGAGCTCGGGTTCAAGTAGCGCGAGCGCGACGCCTAGTCAGAACGACTGACACTCACACACGCGTTGTAGTCGGGCACGCCGCCGTCCGCATCACGCGGGCCGAGCGGCGCACCGAAGACGCTGTCGAGCACGGCGAACTCGCCGTATCCCGGTACTGAACTGCTGGGCTCTGCGTAAGGGCATTAAGGCGACAGACTGCAGGCTTCAATCCGAACCGTCCAGCACCGTATCGAGGTGCGACTTGATCGCGGCGGCCCAGCGGACATATCCGTCCCGGTTTTGGTGCAGCTTGTCGTCGAGAAAGAGCTTGACTTGCAGCTTGTCCGCCCGATCAAAAAACAGGCTCTCGGTGCCGATGAAATATGTATTTTCCGTACTCTCACAAACTGCTCGTGCAGCCGTGTTCGCGGCTTTGATTTCCGGCCAGACACCCAATCGTGCGGGAGTGGGTGTCACCGCCACATAGAATACGGGGGCCTCTGCGTCGTGCTCTCTGACCTTCCCCAGGACGTAAGCGAAAAGGCCGGCTACTTCCGTGGGCGATTTATCGTTGTCCCGCCCGGAGATGTCGTTGCCGACAAAAAAGACGACAGCGCTAAATTGGTGTGGAAAAACGAGACGTTCGACAAAGACGGCTACGTCAGACCACTTTGCTCCGCCATACCCCCGTTGAATCGGGTGGTAGGGTGCCATGTCCGCTGCAATGTCGGTCCACCTGAGGATACTGGAACTCCCGACGAACAGAATGCTGTCTTCGGGATGCGTTTCCGTTGTGTCCTTCGCTTCCAACTTCGCGATCTCGCTCTCCCATCGCTCGACAGCGGAAGTTCGATATTCTGCAACATTCACATGTCCCGCAGGGGGAATTTCTCCCGAGGCAAGATCTTCTCCGGAGGTGGGCCTGTTTGCCAGGTGGCCGACCAATGCGGCGGCAGAAAGGATCAGAATGAGGTTGCGTCTGTTCATGTCGTTGCATCCAGCCAAAGCCGTTGCAGAGATCGCGAATTATAAAGCGTTCAAGTCCGAATTTCCCAGAGGTAACGTTGGGGAAAGAAATAAGGCCGGAAGAGGGCAGCGGCTCACCCGCACCGAAGGAGCTATTGACTATCGGCTTGCCGGTCTTTTTGTCTGATCTCGATCAACCTTGTTCCACGCTCTTTTTGCCCGAACATGTCCGTCGACTCAACCTCCAGCACGTGCACTCCGGCAGGCAGTCCTGCTGGGAGTGTCGCTTCCCAGATATGCGGTGTAACGATGGCTTCGTGTTTGAGCACCCTTGTCCCGGGTGGCGGACACGCGTAGTTTTGCGATCGTAGAGCCGTGTAACCTGGGTCCGCCTGCGGTCGTTGCTGCATGCGAAGCCAATCACCCTGCTTGTCGATACGCAGGTTCACCGTTGATTTTTCGTTACCGTTAAACACGTTCACGCGAACAGTCGCGCCGGTTTCAGCTGGCGATATGACACTCGGAGCATGGATTGCCATTTGGTAGTCGGCCGGCATGCGGGAGGCCTTGAATCGCTCGCGATATTGGTTGCCCTCAAATATCGCCTTGGTGTAACCGTTGGGCGTACCATCGCGCATCGTGGTCACCGGGAAACCTTGCTCGTCGTGAGGCCCCCGATACCAGCTGCCTGATCCCGTGGCCACGTTGTGGTGGAGATGGACAGACGCAATCGCTGGACGATAGCCGTCCTCGGTACCTGCCAGGAAGTGTTCGTTGATGTGGGTGTGCGCCGAGTAGGACATGGTGTGCGGATGGCTCGACAGGATTTCCAGAAGTCGGCCAAATTGCGGCGTCATGTGCGGTTCCCCGATCGAATGCAGGGTCGGCAATGGTATGTGCGTGCAGACCACGATCCGATTGTCGATCGGCACCGTTGCCAAATAATTGGCAACAAATTTCAGTTGCTCCTCATGCAACCAACCGTTGTATCCGCCGTAGTTGTTATTCCGCGGCCGGGGGTCGAGGTCTTGGGGACCGTTCCAACGCACATTGTCCAGCAAGATAAAGTGTACCTGGCCGTATTGAAACGCGTAGTTCGGGGGGCCATACACGCGCTCGAATGTTTCATCCGCGTACTTGTCATTGGGAGACAGAAGGTTCATGTCGTGATTTCCGTAGACGCTGTACCAGGGGATGCCAAGCACGGCGTGGACACGATTGATGGGTTCAAACAACGACAAATCATCTCCGACCAGATCGCCCATGGCGATGGCAAACCGGGCGTCCGTACCCACCAACTCCGCGATAACATCGTTTGCGTAGTAGCTCACATCGTCGATATTGTCGGGCTGGGGATCGCCCATGACGATTACCTCGAAATTCGTCTCATCGGCAGACGGTGTCAGCGGAAAATCGATCGAAGCAGGTAGCGGGCCTGTGGGCTCGACCCCCTTGAATTTGAACTCGTCATCCGGCGAACCGGCTGGCTTGTGAATGTAGTAGAAGCGGGGGATATTTTGCTGGTCGATCGCCGTCATCCAACCCCGTGGTTTGATGACGAACACGATCGTATCATCATCGACAGGTAGCTCGTAACTTCCGGTCTTGTCTGTCTTGACGATATCGACGCCATTGGAGACGCACACACCGGCCACCGGCGACTCACCGGTATCTCGCGCCCCGTTCTTGTTTACGTCGTGGTAGACAACGCCATGGGCCACCTGGGATTGAGCGTGAACACGGCCGGGAATGACCAGGCATGCCAATGTCAGCAGGTGTGCTACGTTACGAAGATTTATCATTGTTCCTTCAATCACGAAACGCGAACGAGAACAGCTGAGCGTCGTACAAATGGAAGCGGAGCACGAGTGGTTTCCCAGCGAGATCGGCGACATTAGTTTTTCCGCCAAATGTTACAACGTGGCGCAGGTCGTCTCCACCGACCGGCTCGGAAGCGGGCCACGTGGCTAGTCGTTTGAGGTCCATGTCGAGTAGTTCCACCACAATTTTTCCCTGCGGTTTCACATCTGCGTTTATTTCCAGCCGCTGACCTGAGAAATGGACTGGAATGGTTGTCAAAATGGCACCTTCCTTCGGGCCGTCGGCCGAAACGAAGCGGTCTTTGCGCCATTTGACCAGGCCGATTCCTGTTTGGACCTCATGCGATTGATTGTCTTCGACCCCATACCAGCTCGGTGAAGCGTGAGTGAGGTTTGAGCTGGAGTAATACAACCACACTTCGTCCTCGTGATCGAAAGCATACGCCGCAGTGCTGAACGTGCCGCTGTCCCACTCGCCCGGTTGACCCGGTTTGATGATGGGAGTGCGGTAAGGGCGTTCGAAATGCTCCAGGTCGTGTGAGACGGCCAGTTGCACTTCCAGCGGACCTTCTTGATTGCCAATCTTGGGAACGTTAGTGGTGATACTGAACAACCACGGAAAGGCGATCAGACAACTTTCGGCCACATAAAGTCCGGATCCGTAGGGTTCTGTCCGCATTACGTTAGGGTTGTTCGGATAATGTAAGTAACGGGCGAGCTTTGCCAGCCCGGATGCGGGTGCCGTAATCGTCTCTTCGGTCCGCCCAGATTGCCGGTGTTGCTTTTGACCAGTGCAAAAAGTCGTGGCTGGTCGAGCTCCACAGGGACCTGCGACGGCGGCCCATCACCGGCATTTGTTGTTTGAAAATCGCAACATACTTCTGGTGGGTTTCACTCCAACAAGCACAGATCACGTCCTCGATGTAGGAAATTGGGAGGATAGTCCCGGGGCTCGCTTCCTTCCAATGAAGACCGTCAGGAGAAACCATCGCACAATACCCAACATCGTACTGGTAGCAGATCATCTTGTAGCGCCGGGCCGGGTCCGGATCCTGCCGGTCTTTCATGACACTGGCCAATAGCCTGTCGGTCACAGCGTTGTGTGGTTTGCCATTGTTCGACGGAATCGTTCCTTCGTGAGACTTGTCCCAGTGAATTCCGTCACGGCTGGTGGCATAGAAGGTCGTTTCTCGGGAAAAGTAATCGCCTGCTGTTCCGAGATACCACATCTTGAACAGCTTTTCGTCGCTGTCGTACAGCACCGATCCGTACATTTGCAGGTGCGATCCTTCACATGGCTGATCGACCTTTACCAACGGCTTGTCAGAAACCTTGCGACCTTGGTGTAACGTGAAACTCACGCCTTTTGCTTCGTAGACCAGTTCCTGGTCAATCAATAATTGGGACTTCGAAGCCACATCGACCACGGTCTTCTGTGGCCTGGCTGATGCAACCGGCACCCAGCCTGGCAGGAAGAATATCACCAGTATCGAATAGTAAGTCGACCGATAAATCGCAACCCGATACGATATGCACTTGTTGTTGGAGACCAAGCTGTTTTGAATCACATTTTTCATCGGCGTTTCCTTCTATAAGCAGATGGTAAAAGCGTTGCCGCTATGTCGGTCGAATGCCGACAAATTGCCGGGAAAAGTAGCATGTCGGTGTCGTCAAGTCTTGTATCTTATTATGCGAGATAGCAGGGTGATCCTCAAAGCATTAGAACGTCTTACGTTGCCTGGCACCGGGATACTCACATCTTCGAGGGGACGGTTGTTCAAGACCACGCGACTGTGGCTGGGAAGGTGTGGAATTGGAACTGCCGGGTTATCCTGTTCGAGCTGGTAATAGTTGTCCAGGGATTTGGCGGCGGTTTCCCCCGGGACACCTGCCGCACCGGTAAAAGATCTCCTTTTAAAGGCAAGATCGACTCACTTGCCACCGCGGGGCCACAAACTCGATCTCAACATTGCCGACCGGCTTTCCCGTGAAGTTTGCAAGTAATACGGCCCTTTCTTTTAGCCGCTACATCGTCATTCCCTTCTCAGGATGGAGTTCAGAAATGTAAATGTTGGCGCACCGAAGTTCCGAAGTCCTAGTTTGGATTCGATGGCATCATTTCCCATGCTCTAAAACGGGGAACCCTGGTAGAACCGCCCTGGGAGAATAAGGCAACTTGCCGGCTGTCTTTTCGAGTCGGATAGATCCGCCGCATGACCGCCTGGCGTTTATTGGCGAACACTTCGATGACCGATTTATCAACGAAGATACGTAATTCGAGCGGTTCCTGATCTTTGAGCAGGAGCGGTCCACTTTCAATAGATTTTGGGCCTTCACCCAGGCTTGCTTGGGTCGTATCAATCTTCAGTTTCTTTTCTATGGCATCGTAGTACACCAACGTCTTTTCCTCCCCATCGGGTGACGCGCAGACCTGCACGCCAAACTGGTCGGCGTTATCGGGTTCCATTTTCAGAAGAATCTCCAAGCTGTTGCTTTCGATCTGGTCGATCTTTTTCTCGCTGTCCGCATCGATGGTAAACGGCCCCTGATCGATTGGATTGTAACGTAGTTTTTCGATTTCTTTGGGCGGCCACATTTGAAGCTTGTTGTCGTCGCCCAACGTGAGGACTCGCGGCAAGCTAAAGGTGCCTGACCACCCGCTTTTCTTGATTGTGCTCTCGTTGCGACGATCGAATATCCAAGCCCACATAATTTCACGCCCTTGGTCATCTCGGAGACTCTCAGGAGCAAAAAAGTCTGCGTCGATCCAACTCATCCTTCCGTGAGTCTCTGGGAAAAACCGCTCGTCCTGAAAGGTGCCCACGTAGTACTGACAGCCTCTGGTGTGACTGATGAATAACAGTATGTCTTTCTCGCCGAGTTTGAAGAATTCCGGACAGGCATTGTCTTCGTCCACCGCCGTCCATTTGCGATCAGATTGATAAAGGCGATGCAGGTACTCCCAATGGATCAGATCGTCCGATTTGAAAAGGAACAGGAAATCGCCGGCATCCTTTGGTTTGAGGTTGTTGCCAAAACTGCGCAGGTAGTAAAGATTGCCGAGGGCAGCATAATAGTGCCCTTCATCAAGCCAGACGACCGGGTCAAAGACGCTGTAAATGCCATAGTGGGGGTCGTCTTTTAATACAACTTCAGGGATGACCGGATTGTGGGGACTCTTGGTCCAGGTGTCGAGATGATCGTCGGTACTTGTCGCTAAGCACATGCCTGCCTGGAAACCATGGTAAGCGATGGTCGGTACGCCGTTTTTATCCAGAAAGGCACAACCGCTGAACATACCGTGGTCCGGCCCATCGGGCTCTCCCGCCTGCGCAACACTTCGAGCGCGACGTGCTGCCAATTCTGGCCAGCCGCTGCCACGGTTGCCACGGCGCGGACACGCAGAAATCGGGGCTCGACCTGCGCACGGTGACTGACATGCTCCGTGGTGGCAAGAATGGGCCTGCCGTCGTTCGAGGCGAGCCCAACCGCAGCTACCTCATGCAGCTTGTTCAGCGAGGCACGATGCCACCCGAGGGCGCGGAGCGACCGACCGCGGACGAAGTATCGATCATCGCCCGTTGGATTCGCCACGGCATGTCGGCCGACGAGCAGGTCGTCGAGACGGCACGTCCCGCGGAGGTCAGCGAGAAAGACCGGCAGCACTGGGCCTTTCAAAAGCTTACCTCTGTGGAGCCTCCTGTGGCGAAGGCGGCCCAGCGCGTTCGCACGCCGATCGACAACTTCCTGCTGGCCCGGCTCGAGCAAGAGGGGCTTGGTTATTCACCTGAAGCCGACCCCGTGACACTCATCCGGCGGGCGCACCTCGACCTGACCGGACTTCCGCCATCGCGCGAGCAAGTGGACGAGTTTTTGGCCGACACTTCCCCGGGTGCATTCGGACGGTTGATTGACCGCTTGCTCGATTTGCCCGCATTCGGCCAGCGCTGGGCCCGGCACTGGTTGGACGTCGTCGGGTACGCCGACACGGTCGGTTTTGATGTCGACGTCGAGATCCTCCAGGCCGTTGGCAAGTGGCGCTATCGCGACTACGTTATCGATGCTTTTAACAACGACAAGCCGTACGACCGGTTTATCACCGAGCAACTGGCCGGCGATGAAATGGTTCAATGGCGCGGGGCAGATCGCTATACGGACGAGATTCGTGAGCACCTGGTTGCGACCGGTTTCTTGCGCACGGCTCGTGACGAGACCCACGAACCGGTAAGCAATATCCCCCTCAATTACTTCGAAGTACTGCATAACACCCTCGAAATCGTGGGCAATAGCTTGTTGGGACTCACGATGCAGTGTGCCCGCTGTCATAGCCACAAGTTCGATCCAATTCCGCAGGAAGATTACTATCGTCTGATGGCCCTATTCACCCCGGCTTACAACCCCGACAAGTGGAAACCTGTCTACGCATACAAGTCTTACATTGATGACCGCACCCTGGTTGATGTTTTCGAAACGGAAAATGACGAGATCCGGAACCTTGACCAGCGTATCTCGGAGTTGAATCCAAAGATCGACGCGTTGCGCGAGCCGACCCGCCGGCGGCTCTTTGAAGACAAGCTGGGGGACCTGCCCGAGCCGATCCGTGGCGACGTCAAGGCGGCGCTCGAAACGGCTGAAGATCAGCGGACCGATGCGCAGAGGGAACTGGTGGATAAATACGGTCACACCCTGGTGATCGCCGACGACCAGGTGACCGACGCGCTGAGCGATGACGATCGCGCCACGCTCAAATCGCTGCAGGACCAGGTCGCAGAGTTCGACCGGCAGCGGAAATCTTGGGGGAAGATTCAGGCCCTGTTCGACGTGGATACGCCACCGTCCACTTTCCTGTTAACACGTGGAGAATACCTGAAACCAGGCAAGGAGGTTGTTCCCGGTTTTTTGCGTGTGCTGTGTGAATCGGACGCGGAGGCGGCCCCTCTGATTGAGCCGATCGGCAGTGATTCAAGCGGGCGCCGTACCGCCCTGGCACGGTGGTTGACCGATGCCCAGACACCGGCTGGTGGGCTGGTGACACGCGTGATGGTCAATCGCATCTGGCAACACCTGTTGGGCGCGGGACTCGTGCGGACGCCGGGAAATTTTGGGATCCAAGCTGAGCCGCCAACGCACCCTGAACTGCTCGAGTGGCTCAGCCGGCGCTTCGTCGACGATGGCTGGCGGATCAAGCCGTTTATCAAGCTGGTCATGACCTCCAGTGTGTACCGGCAGACGTCGAAATACAGCACTCCCGCCGCTGAAGTGCAGACTGGTGACGAAGCAACTCCTCAGGACAAATCTGCTCCCCTTAATCCGCAGTCCGAAGTCCGTGAATCGACTTTGATCGATCCCGAGAATAAACTGCTTTGGCGGATGCGTCTGCGTCGGCTGGAAGCGGAGGTTGTGCGGGACTCGATTCTCGCAGTCAGTGGAAAGCTTGACAACGCGGCGGGTGGCCCGCCGGTGATGCTCAAGTCCCGCTCGGACGGCAAAATCGTGATCGATGAATCGAAGCTGCCGACGGCGACCGCAAAGTGGCGGCGCAGCGTTTACCTGGTGGTTCGCAGGGCAAATAACCTTTCGATGCTCTCGGTCTTTGACCAACCATTGATCTCGACAACCTGCTCGCGCCGCGATACCTCGGCCGTGCCACTTCAATCGTTGACCATGCTCAACGGCGAGTTCGTGGCCGAGCACGCGCAATATTTTGCTCGCCGATTGGTCGAGCATTCTAGGGCCGAACCGGCGGAGCTGATCACGGCAGCCTACCGTGTCGCGCTGGCCCGACGAAAATGAGGTTGCCTTGTGCACTTCAGCACTGACGCGACAGGCTGATTTGTACCGCGAAAGTGGAGTTCCGGACGAACAAGCAAAGCAACAGGCCGTCACTGAGCTGTGCCATACGTTGCTGAATACCAGCGAGTTTTTGTACGCGGAGTGAAAAAGCCCGTCATGACCATATCGTTTGCTGATTCTGATCCGACCCATCGCCGGCTGCCGAGGCGCGACTTCCTGCAGACATCGACGCTTGGCATTGGCGGGCTTGCGTTGGCCCATCTGCTCAAATCAGACGGGTTGCTGGCCGCCGGCCGCCGTGATCCACAGAGGACGGGCGGGACAGATCTACGGTCACGGTTCGGCCATTCCGAACCGCAGGCCAAGGCGATGATCATGCTCTTCCAGACCGGTGGACCGAGCCAGATGGACTTGTTTGATCCCAAGCCCGAGTTGCAAAAACGAAGTGGCCAACAGCATTCTGAACAGGTCGAGGCCTTTCAGCCGGGTAGCCAGGACAACACCCTACTGGGCAGTCCTTTCAATTTCAAAAAACACGGTAGCTCGGGAATGGAAATTTCCGAATTACTGCCCCACATTGCCTCGACCGTAGATGACTGGTGCCTGGTGCGTTCGATGTACAGTGAAAACAATAATCACCCGCAGGCGACTCGCTGCCTGAACACAGGCAAGATTTTTCCTCATCGTCCTTCTCTGGGTACCTGGATCAGCTATGCTCTGGGCACGGAGAACCAGAACCTGCCGGACTTCGTCGTGTTGCGAGACCCGAACGGTTATCCCAACGGAGGTACCACATTATTTGACAATGGCTGGCTGCCAGCCCTGTTTCGCGGCACCGAGATCCAATCGCGCGGGGCCGCCGTGTTGAACCTGCACCCTACCGAGGAGGCGCCGCCGGGCGTACAACGCACTAATCTGGAATTGTTGGGTCAATTGAACGAACACCGCCGGCAGCTTTACCCGCTGGAAAGCGACCTGGAGGCCCGCATCCGTAATTACGAACTGGCCGCTCGCATGCAGCAAAATGCCGAGAAGGTCCTCGATCTTTCCGGCGAGTCGGAAGCGACGCAAAACCTGTACGGGTTGAACAATCCGAAAACAGAAAACTACGGCAGGCGCTGCCTGATGGCCCGCCGAATGGTCGAGTCGGGTGTCCGTTTCGTCCAAGTGCTGGTGCCGGTCAACAATGACGGCATGCCCTGGGACCAGCATACCCACCTCAAGCCCGGGCTGGAGAAGATTTGTCCACAGGTCGACAAGCCAACGGCAGGCTTGATCCAGGATCTAAAGCAACGCGGTCTGCTGGATAGCACGATCGTGATGTGGACGGGCGAGTTCGGACGCCTGCCGATCTCCCAGTACGGAAATGGTCGTGACCACAACCGCCACGCCTTCAGTCTGCTCTTGGCCGGTGGTGGCTTCAAGCCGGGCCACGTTCACGGGGCGACCGACGATTTCGGCCACCGGGCCACCGAATCACGCGTGGGCTGCCCCGATCTGCACGCGACCTTGCTACACCAACTTGGTCTGGATCACACCCAGCTCTACTTCCGTCACGCCGGGCGTGAGGAACGGCTCACCGACCCCGAGGTGACTGGCGCCCACGTCGTCCGGGAGTTGTTGTTGAAGCCCCAGGACCGCACGTTTGCTTGACGGGAACTTGTGGATACTTGTGTATAACAACGGGAGAAAGGAGTCGTACCAGCCCCACACAGTGGCCACAACAAACGCAACAAGTCGCAAAAAATAATCGACGGCAAGTGACCTGCAAAAACAACAGCTCAATAAAAATTCCGTATTTCAGACGGATGCACCCCGGTACAAAATTTCTGACAGCGGGCTAGCTTCCCCGCTAGGGGACGAACTATGCGAGCTTTCTCAAGGGAATACGGCATCTCCCGGCAATTGTTTCCACCGGTTTTCCAAAGAGGAATTTTTTGAAGCACTTTCGTTGCTCAAGAACATCATGGAAAATAAAGCGCAGGGAGACCAATGATGGACGAAATGTTGTTTGATTTCCTGGCTTACGAATTCTTTGTCGATGGCCTCGCGGAACCTACGGAGATCGCCTGCCCAGCGTGCAGTGAGCTTCTCGTTTACATCGTGGACCGCGAGATCTACTTTTGCCAGGCGTGCGAAACGGCCTATGCAGACGACACATAGGACTAAAGCAGGTTGTAGACATACCTGTCTCTTACTGGTTGCTCTCTCTGTTCTGCTTTACGGTTGTAAAAGTTGATAAGACAAATTTTTGCAGACCGCCGGTTCGAATGCGAGCGACCTGTGCGGCGGGTCTTGTTTGGACGGGAGGTACAGCCGATAATTGTGCTTTGGGCTTGATCCGTGCAGGAGTACAAGGTTGAATCGCATCGTGTTGAATCGCATCGTCAACACTCACCCGGATACTCGGTGTGAAAATGGCTGGTAGCCTACGATGATCCAAGAACAACAGATCCACAAACCGTACAGCCTCACGGAACAACAGGTCGAGCATTTCCAAGTCTTCGGCTTTCTTATTCGGAGGAAGTTATTCAGCCCAGATGAAATGCAGCAGATCCAGGACGAGTTTGACAGACGACTGGATGCCATCCAGCGCGACGCCGGGCCGAAGGAAGAACACCAGTTCGACAACTGGCCCAATCGAAATCCCGACTCGCCTTACCTCGCCAGTTTGTTGGAAGATCCGCGGATCTACGTGCCGTCCGAACAGCTATTGGGCCCCGGTGCCGTGCCGGTCCATTCGAATTCCAACAGCTATTTTGAAGACACCCCCTGGCATCCCGATACCACGGATTGCCATTTGCTGACGATTAAGAACGTTATGTACCTGCAACGTACGACGCCTGAGTGGGGAGCCTTGCGGGTGATACCTGGTTCGCACCAGTCTCCGCTTTACGACGAGCTGCGGCGTATTGGCATCCAGGGGACCAGCGGTGACAAACCTCGATTCTTCACAGAATCGGGGATGCGGGCCGAAGACATTCCTTGCCACGTATTTTCTTCCGAGCCCGGCGACTTGATAACGTTCAACGAACGGACCTGGCATGCGGCCTTCGGTGGCTATATGGACCGCCGGACCTGTACCTTTAATTTCTACAGCGATCCTCGAACGGCCGCCGAAAAAGAAGACCTGCGGAGTCAGGCGGCCTACTACCAGAAATCAAGGAAATCATTGGGAACCATTGGCCCGCAATACCATCCCTGGTGGTTGTCCAACCCCGGCAACGGCGCTCGCCGCACGCGTTGGATCGAGTGGTTGGATGAATGGGGGTTTATTGAAGCAGATAACCGTTAGCAATGTGGCTTGCCCCCACGGCAGGCTTAAACTTTATCCAAGCGATGCTTTTTACGCTGCGGAATCTAGTGCAGAAACGTCACAGCGTGGACCAGGTCCGCTCGGCGTGACTTGGAAATAATCTGGTCCACACGATGGCGCTTCTGTGCCAGCTGAAAAAATCCTTTCGGGGCCTCTGGTCCAGTTAGATTCTCTCACTTTCCCTGAGCCAATTTTAGGGGGGAGGTCATGGCGTCATCATAGATTTTCCAGTCGCGTCGTTGGAAGTGAACTACCGGTCCCTGGCGATATCGGCTGGGCAGGACTCGCGTACAGCAAACCATCGTGATTAAATTGAATGTTATAAGAATCCCTCCACTTGGTGCCCTTGGGCGAACTGCATAAATTCGAATACGGCACCATCTTTAAGGATGAACGCCACGTGCAGTGCCTCGACCGCTTCGAACGGTTCCAGCAATATCTCTTCTCCCTTGATGCTCGCCTCCAGATCATCCACCACGAAAGCCATGTGCGGAAGTTGGCGTAACGGACCGGTTACCGGACTAGCTGGTTCATACCGCAGGTATTCAATGCGGTAGGGATGATCGTTCGGTCTGGTTACCCAGACCTTTGTCTCCGGGATGTAAATTTCGTCCGGTTGCTTTTCGTCGGTGGTCACGCCGACGTGGTTGAACTTCCGCATGAGAGACTCCCGAATGATCAGACAGTCAAGCCGCAAGCACCCCAGCAATGCTGCGATCAAGAATCAATACAACCTCGTCAATCTGTTCGGCGGTCATGATAAGCGGTGGCCCCAGAGCCCACCAGTGTGAATCGAAACGCGTCAGTAGACCGTATTCGAGCGACCGGTGAACTGACCTTTCCCCCAGCCTTTGTACCAGGTTGAGTGAAAAAATCGGGTTCAATGAACCCATTCCCAACTTGTGAACCCGTTGGAATGCGAGAGAACCGGGCAGACTTCTGCTGCGAGTCGATTCAGGAGCCTTTCTTGCTAAGGGGCATCGCTTTCTGTACGATTTGCTTGCGGTGATAGGGAGGATACGTTCTGATCCCTCACCGCTTCCGTTCGAGACTCTCCACATAAAGAAATTTTCTGAAATGGTTCATCTCAAGCCAACCGGTTGCATCTCGCTCGCATTCTTGCTGTTGTCGGTCTTGTTCGGCTGTAGCTCTGCCAGGGAGGAAACCGACCGAGCGGGGGAAGAGAGCACAGAGGGTCCCTTTGTACTGGGAGATTTGGTCAAGCCTTTTGACCCACCCACCCTGGAAGAGTTGGAAAAGAAAGTGAAGGAGAACGGTGGCTGGGTAGACCAGCCGGTACTCGACAGCCTTGAATTGCTCCGCAAACGCCAGGCGAAAGAGCCCATTTTAACGACGGTCGATGAGGCCCTTAAACTTCACAACGACTCGGAAGAGGACAATGCGAAGATTCTCAGTGCCCTGGGGCGGCTTCCCAATGACCATAGCGAGGTCGACTTCAATGCGCAAATAACCCGTGCCACGCCCCAGGCGCTCAATAATCAAAATCCGCTGCTGGCCAGTACCATGACCGAGTTTGAGGTGAGTGGATTGACCAGTTTCGGACTGTTCGGGTTTGACTGGAAGTTTATGCCATTTGCCTCTGTGGATTCAGTTGTGTCGTGGCAAACCAGCAAGGGTGGTTACTACGACAAGGTCATCATGCGCGACGATCTCCTGTGGAGCGATGGGACGCCGATCACTGCACATGATATCGAATTCAGTTTCAAGGTGATCATGTCGTCGCAGGTTCCTATTCGTGCACAGCGAACCGGCACGGATGAGATTAAGTACGTTAAAGCCTACGATGACCAGACCGTGGTTTATTTTCACAACAATCCCCTGGTAACCAATGTCTGGAACGTTAATTTCTCGATTATTCCGAAACATGTCTATGAACAATCTATTTCAGAAGATCCCACGCTCAACGATAGCGACTACCATGTGCAACTCGAGGAAACACCAGTCACCGGCGGTAGTTTTGAAGTCGTCAATCGCGATCAGGTCGAAGTTGTGCTCAGGCGAAGAGAATCCGCCTACATGTTTAAGGGTAAACAGGTACGTGACAAACCATTTTTCGAAACGGTGCGGTTGCGTATTATTCCCGAGGCCAGCGTACGCCTGCTGAGCCTCGAAGCGGGTGATATCGATGAGATGAACCTGGAGCCCCAGCAATGGAGTGATCAAACGAACGGCGATGATTTTTATCGGCGTTGTACCAAGGCGCGTGGATTGGAATGGACCAGTTTTTCATTCCAGTGGAATGGCAATACTCCGTATTTTAAGGACCCGCGCGTCCGGCAGGCGATGACGTATGCTTTTGACCATGCCGAGATGCTTGGCATTCACCGCAAGGGGCTCGACCAGGCCTGCACGGGAACCTTTCACCCAACTTCGCGCTGGTACCCGGGCAATAACAATGCCATTGGCGTCAAGATTGAGCCCACAAAACAAGACCTGGAAAAGGCGGGAAAGCTGCTTGAAGAAGCAGGGTGGATTGATTCCGATGGCGATGGCTACCGCGACAAGGAAATTGATGGTAGGCGACGAAAATTTGAATTTACCATCATCGTACGTAATGCCAGGGAACGGATTGATCTCTGTGAGTTGCTTGCCCAAAATCTGCGACTTGTTGGAGTCGCCTGCAATGTCAAGCCACTCGAGTCGGCGACACTGCAGGACAAGATGTTCAACAAGCAGTTCGTGGCCGCCTATGGCGGTTGGGGAACAGGAGCCGATCCCGATACATCCGACAATATCTGGGGTAGCGGACAGCAGCGAAATTATGTGAGTTACAGCAGTCCAGTAGTCGACGAGTTTTTTGAAGAGGGACGCAAGCTCGAAAAGGATCGCAAGTTGTGGAAAGAACTCAAGGCCTGGAAGGATCCCGAGGTACGCGAGTATCTGGGCCTCGACGAGGAACTGGCTGAATCACAGCCTACTCGAGAAGATTGTTACGCCGCGATTCACGCGATTCTCTGGCGGGACCAGCCTTACACGTGGCTTTTTTATCGCAATGCCTATCACGGGTTCAACAAGCGGTTGCGAGGTTATAATTTCAGCCCGCGGGGTGTCACCGGCTACGGGCCCGGCTTTGGTAGTTTCTGGATGCCAGCCGAGCAATAAACTGCCATATCGAGCAATGGGTTGTTCTCTCTGTCGGACCGGCGTTGACGCCATACTTTCGGGGTACTAAGACTTCGGCATGTTGAATTATCTCATCCGCCGCGTCGTGTTTGGATTTGGCACCCTGCTGGTGATTACCTTTGCGGTTTACGCCTTGATTCGTCACATGCCAGGCACACCACTCACGCTCGATTTGGCGGAGATGAGCCTTGATCAACAGATCAGTTCGTCAGAAATGAAACGTTTGGAACGGCAGTACCATCTCGACCGGCCCTGGTACGTTGGCTATTGGCTCTGGGCTGGAAAGCTCTTTCACGGTGATCTAGGACGGTCGATCAAGGAAAAAAAACCGGTGTCGCGGGTGATTGGAGAACGCGTCCCCCGAACCTTGTTGCTCTCGGGTACCTCGCTGATCCTGTCTTACTTGCTGTCGCTTCCGCTGGGACTCTACAGTACGGCACGAAGCGGTCGGTTGGACGAGCGGGTGGTAAGTACTTTTCTCTACATGCTCTATGCCGTACCAACGTTTGTGGCGGGACTGCTACTGTTGGTCTTTTTCTACAAAGATCTTGCCGGAACACCATTTCAACTCGAGCCGGGGATGTTCAGCCGTAACTACAGCCAGTTGAGCACGCTAGGGCAGGTCCTTGATGTGGCAAAACATATGATTCTTCCAGTGGTTTGTTTTACTTATGGGTCCCTGGCTTATTACAGCCGTTTTATCAAATCGAACATGGAAGAAGTTGTTCGGCAGGATTACATCCGCACGGCCAAGGCAAAAGGTGTGGGGCCTTTGCGCGTGTTACTGCACCACGCCTTTCGCAACACGTTGATACCCTACGTCACGATGATTGGTCTCACACTACCTGCGCTAATCGGTGGCTCGGTGGTGCTGGAATATATTTTCAATTGGCCTGGTATGGGCACATTGTACCTGCAGGCGCTCTCCCAGCGGGACTACCCGGTGATCATGGGGCTGACACTGATGTTCTCCGCCTTGACATTACTGGGCCAGTTGCTGGCAGATCTCCTCTACGCAGTTGTTGATCCAAGGATTTCCTACCAATAAAAGTGTGCTGTAAATTCACGTCGCGAGCAGCTGAAAACATTACCGCTTGATGAAACTCCAAGACCTTGCCGGGAAGGCTTATGCCTGAATCACCTCCCCATCATGAAGCCGCGTCGCGCGTCCCAGTCAGCCACTCTCCCGGTTTCTGGGCGGAGGCCTGGGGCCGTTTCTGCAGACAGAAATTGGCGATGACAGCTCTGGTGTTCGTGGGCCTGTTGGCTGTTTTGGGAATTTTTTCGCCCGCGATCGTAGGCACCAAGCCAATCATTTGCCATTACAAGGGTGGGCTCTACTTCCCGGCGATGGGGTACTTCCGGGAGAGTTGGGAAAATCCGGTTTTTATCACCGACGGCGTGATTTATAACTATCCGCAAAAGCTCAAAGAAAAAGATCCTCAGAGTTGGGCGGTCTGGCCACTTATCTATCAGGATCCCTTGCGCCGTGTGCGCGCCGGTGAGATAGACGGGTCCACAGGCAATCCGATTGGCATGGCAGGACAGCCGAGTCGGCACAATCTTTTTGGTACCAACGATCTGGGTGAGGATGTGTTTGCCAAAATGGTACACGGAACTCGGATTGCGCTATTGATTGGTTTTGTCTCAACGGGAATCGCTGCCGTGATTGGCATCGCAATCGGGGCAATCGCCGGATTTTTTGGCGGTTGGATCGACTGGATTCTGTCGCGGATTATTGAAGTCATGATGTGCATCCCTACCCTCGTGTTGATTCTAGCACTCATTTCGATTATCGAAAAACCGACGATCTGGCACCTGATGGTGGTGATCGGTGCCTTTGGCTGGACGGGAATTGCCCGGCTGACCCGCGCCGAATTTCTCAAATTGCGGCAGTTGGAGTACGTGGCCGCGGCACGCGCCCTTGGTTTTCGCTGGTCACGACTGATGTTCCGTCATATCCTTCCCAATGCGCTGGCGCCTGTCATTGTGCCGATCACGTTCGGGATTGCAGCCGCAATCCTGCTGGAAACAACACTTGGTTTTTTGGGCATCGGTGCTCCAGATAAAACGAGTTGGGGAAGACTCCTCAATGAAGGTAAAGCAAATTTGCAAATGTGGTGGCTGATCGTTTTCCCGGGAGCTGCTATTTTCCTCACCGTGCTGGCCTACAACCTGATTGGAGAAGGGATCCAACAGGCCACCGATCCCACCTTGAAAGCATCAAAACATTAACCCCAGATCAAACCCGTTGCGAGCCTTTGATTTATTTTCACAATTCCTCCAAACGCTGATGGTGGTAGCAAACGCCACCACCGCGAGACCTCGTACCGACTATGAACCTGCTTGATATTCAAGATTTGCGGACCTATTTCCACACCGAGGAAGGTGTGGTCAAAGCAGTGGATGATGTCTCACTCCAGTTGGAAGAGGGACATACCCTGGGGATTGTGGGTGAGTCGGGATCGGGTAAATCGGTGACGTCTCTTTCAATCATGCGGTTGCTCGCAGGCAGTGCGAAGATCGAAACGGGTCGGATTGCTTTTTTGGGCAAAGACCTGGTGGGATTATCGGAACGGGAGATGCGGAAGATACGGGGTGGAAATATCAGCATGATTTTTCAGGAACCCATGACCTCTCTCAACCCCGTTTTCACAACGGGAAGCCAGGTGGTCGAAGCCATTTTGCTCCATCAAGATGTTTCCCCCGCAGAAGCCCGCGAGCAGACGATTGCACTTTATGACGAGGTTGGTATCCCCAATCCGCAGCAACGGGTCGACGACTACCCACACCAGATGTCTGGAGGGCAGCGGCAGCGAGTGATGATTGCGATGGCCCTTTCCTGCAATCCCAAAGTGTTGATTGCCGACGAACCTACAACGGCGCTGGATGTAACCACCCAAAAACAGATTCTGGATATGATCCGCCAGTTGCGCGACAAACGTGGCATGTCGGTGATCTTCATCACGCATGACCTCGGGGTGATCGCCGAGATTGCCGACGACGTTGCCGTCATGTTCGGGGGAAAACTAGTAGAGTACGGTGATGTCGTGCAAATCTTCTCTGCCCCGCAGCATCCCTACACCAAAGGCCTGTTGGCGTGTCGCCCCAGGCTGGATACTACCTATCGACGTCTGCCTACGGTGGGCGATTTCATGGAGGTCGATGAGGGGGATGGGGCATCACGCCTGGTCGAGAAGAAAATCGATGATGCAAAGGTGGAGCAGCTCAAGACCCAGGGGCGTGGCCGCCTGCTGCACCCAGGGAGTCTGCCGAGTGTGACTACCAGTTCGAGACCCGGCCCCGACACGATCTCGGACATAGTGGTCCTATCGGACGAAGCCGTGCCACTGCTGGATGTCCACGATTTAAAGGTCTATTTTCCGGTGCGCCGGGGACTCTTGCAGCGCGTGGTCGGCACAATCAAGGCGGTGGACGGCATAAGTTTCACCGTTTATCAGGGGCAAACCCTGGGACTCGTCGGTGAATCGGGATGCGGTAAAACAACCACCGGTCGTGCTCTTCTCCGCCTGATCGAACCCACCAGTGGAAAAGTCCACTATCAGGGTACGGACCTGGCCCGCTTGAGCAGTCGAGCACTGCGAATCATGCGCCGTCGGTTGCAGATTATTTTTCAGGACCCTTACGGTTCTCTGAATCCCCGCATGACCGTCGAGACGGCACTGATTGAACCGATGCGACTGCACGCAGTCGGCACATCGCGCGCAGACCGTGTGGACCGGGCAGTCGCTCTCTTGGAAGAAGTCGATCTGGAAGCTGCACATTTGCGACGTTATCCGCACGAGTTTTCGGGTGGCCAACGGCAGCGGATCTGTATTGCCCGAGCGCTTACGGTGGAACCGGAATTTCTTGTCTGCGACGAATCCGTATCGGCCCTCGATGTTTCTGTCCAAGCCCAGGTGCTTAATCTGCTCAAAGATCTACAGGAACGGCGCCAGCTGACCTACATTTTTATCAGCCACGATCTATCCGTAGTGAAGTTCATGTCCGACATGATGGCCGTCATGAATGAGGGGAGAATCGTGGAATTTGGGCCTTCGGAGTCGATCTATGCAAATCCGCAGCAGGTCTATACCCAGAAGCTGATTGAGGCAACGCCCAATGACGACATCGATCATATCCGCCAGCTCAAGCAGCAGCGCCTCGATGCCCTAAAGCAGCGAACCGGGTAGGAACGTACCGGTTATTTTTCCGAGATTATTTGCAGTCGAACAATCCAAGAGTTTGGTCGGGATTTCTTCGCCAATTGCCCTGGATGCGTCGGTCACGGCCTGGACCAGTTTTTCGCCCCTCCGCGCCGTCATAGAGCTCGTTTGCATACGCGTAAAACACTCGATCCCTGAATTCGCGCGTTGCCTTCAATTTCCGGATGGCGTTTGCGTAGATGCCGCTATAACAAACGTGTTGACGTTACTCATGACGTACTTTACGCGGAAAGTTTCAGTTGACACCGCCAACTCGCCGAGCGGCGGCCCAAAGATCAACTCATGGAGAAGTAGTTTCGGTATTGAACGAATCACGAGGCTTTGAATCTGGCCAGTGCCTTCGCTGTGAACAACGAGCTTATGCTTGCCTGCCGACAGAAACCACATTGCCTCGTTCGTGCCCTTCTCCCCGGCCTCCAAGACAATCATGTCACTTGTCCCACTTTCAGGCTCAACCGAGAGACGCACTTGACCTCCCTGGGCATCCACTTTCGCGGCAACGTAAAGCCAGCGGATTTTGGGACTCGTGAATGGTTAGCTCTTTTCGCCTTTCACGGCGCCTGGCCGAACGTTCAGAAGTACCCGAAAACCTCCAACTCGATGTTTGACACGCAGCGCTATCCTGCCACAATTAGGCCTGCGCGGGCCCGTTGAGGCCCTGAACCCGGATTAAAATTCCTTTCAGTCGGAATGATCGAAGTTTTCATTTGAGGCGACCATTTCTGCGCTGCGAACTTGAAAGAGCGCAAGTAATCGCTGAGTCCATTTTCTACCTCAATACAATGTCTGCAGAAAGTGCCCCCCAGGCCGCTCCGGAAAATCCAGGCCCCTCCCCGCCCGCAGAGGTCAAAAAGCCCAACGTTAAAGAGCGCCTGTTATCTTTGGACGCCTTTCGCGGGCTGATTATGCTGTGTTTGGTTTGCGGCGGCTTTGGTTTGCGAGGCGCACCAAGACGCCATCTGGAGACCAACCCCGATTCCGGATTCTGGCAGTGGGTCAATTATCAATTCAATCACACCCAATGGAACGGATGCAGCGTGTGGGACATCATCATGCCATGCTTCCTGTTCATGGTTGGCATGGGCATGGCTTATTCCTCCTCCAGAAGAAAACAGGAGGGACAATCCTTTCGAGACCTTTTAAGACATGCCATTAAGCGCTCGGTCATCCTGATCATTCTCGGTTTTGTCCTGGATGATTTATCGAAGGGGTATCTATATGTCAGTCTGTCGAATGTGCTGATCGTAATGGGATGTGGGTACACATTCCTTTTCCTCATTAGCCTTTACCCTTTCAAAACTCAGGTCAAAATTGCCTGCGCTATTCTGGTTGTAACGTGGATAGCCTTTGAACTTTACCCCGGGGCCGGCATTGATTTTGATTCCCCTGGTCTGAGCGTAGAAAAAAGGGCCTGGGCTGAAGAACACTTGAACGGTGTTCGCGATCCCTGGCACGCAGGAGCAAATCTCAGCACTCCGATTAATAATTTCCTGGTTGACTGGGTCCCGGGTGGTAAATTCAAAAACGGGATCAAAATCCATGTCAAACTTGGGCCGGTCTCCTATATTCAGTTTGTGACTGCTATCGTTACGATGCTCTTTGGGCTCTGGAGTGGCCTGCTGATAAAATCGGATAGATCCCAGAAAGACAAACTGAAGATATTAGTAATTTCCGGCTGCGTCTTGATGTTGCTGGGCATGATTCTTGATGTGACCGGCATATGCCCCATCATCAAAAGATTGTGGACCCCGAGTTTCACTTTGTATGTTGGAGGAGTATCAATCCTCCTCTTTGCGTCCCTTTTCTGGATCATCGACGTCATGAGATTCAAGTGGTGGGTTTACCCTTTTGCCTGCATGGGCATGAACTCACTTTTGATGTACTGCCTGGAAAAGGTGCACTTCGGCACTTACATCAAACAGAGTTTGGAAATTTATTTCGGCGATGGTTTGTTTTCCCTCTACGGCCTGATTGATAGCCCGAACAGTGGTATTTCGGGATCGGTAATCATCGCTGCTGTGTACTTGCTTATCTCCGTATGGCTGTACCGCCAGAAGATATTTATTACGATTTAGGATAACAACTCTCTAGCGCAGAGAACCTTCTGGTCTATGACCTTGCCCCGTTGTTTGTACCAGTCCAGGCGAGAGCTGGCGGATCCTCGAGCAACGTATCAAACCACTCCCGGGCCAATAGCTCCTCGCGAAGCTTGCCGTTGAAGCTCTCGATGTAGCCGTTTGCCTGGCTCAATGAACAGCGTTTGTACTTCGACACGCTGGAACCAATCACGGACCCGGTTCGCTGTGAACTCTGGCCTGTCGTCACTGCGGATGTGCTGGCGTGTGCCGCAAAATGCAAACAGGGATTGCAGTACATCTATCACGTTCTGCGCGGTGAACGAACGGGCTACTTCGATTGCCAGGCATTCGCGAGTGATCCCGTCGATCACGGGCAAGAGTCTCAGTTATCGACCATCTGTGGTTCGGGCCGACAGGAAGTCGTACGACCAGACGTGGTCCTTCCGCTTTGCCCGATGACGCACGCAACTGTTCTCACTGCGTGCTGCGAGATTGGCCCACCAGACGATAGGGTCGACGCTCCGATACTTTCTTTGGCCCCAAACGACGACGGATCTCAGCAATTGTTTGCCGACGCCGTTGAGGGCTTGCCAGTTTCCCTTCGCGGCTTCCTTCAAGATGGCGTTGTCCAAGGTCTGATCTGCCACCAGCTTCTTCAGCCGTGTGTTCTCCTTCTGGAGGGCCTTCAGCTCCTTGGCCATCT
>Ga0310121_10000319_pt1 | contig 52991 bp, 39 predicted proteins | sample CB27_Tmax_986_MG_FD_203504 | JGI IMG/M metagenome (GOLD analysis project Ga0310121, IMG submission 203504) | Marine microbial communities from Western Arctic Ocean, Canada - CB27_Tmax_986 | ecosystem: Environmental > Aquatic > Marine > Oceanic | place: Canada: Western Arctic Ocean | collected... | reverse complement strand
CTCGGGGTCGGGTGAGCCCGGATCCGTCGGCGCCATACTGGGAATATCGGTTCCAGCGTCCAGGCTTGGAGAGCCTACGTCCGGCGGCGTCGGGGTGACGAGGGTGTCCGCGCTTTCGCTCGCATCCGTCGTGGCGTCTTCGGCGGGTTTCTTGGGAGTCAGGCAGCCGGACACCACCAGCACGAAAACCAGACCAGATATACGTATCCAATGCCGCACTTTCCCAGTGTGCTCTACTGTAACCCTGGACCCGACTAAGAATGCACGAGACATCGCTTCCAAGGTAAACAATTTACCTGGATCTTGGCAAGAAATAGAGCGGTTAGTGCGCGCTCTCGCGCGAGGGAGGTGGTTTTAGAAAAAACTTCGATTGCGATTTCATCGTAGGAAAAGAAGAGGCCAGGTATTCATCGAATGTTCCGGCTTCTCTAGAACTTATGGAACTCTACCGGCGGGTTGGCCGGGATCATCCCGTCGAAGTTCTGGAGCAGGATGGGCAGGTCGTCGTAGAACAGTTTCTCCAGAGTCTGGGCCTGGGCCTGAAGGATCTCGCGAAATGTCTGGTGGCGTCCCAGAAAGGACATCGTGACGACCGCGTCTGTGACATCCTGGGCTACGAGATGGCGCCGTTTTACGGCCCGGGCCCGGTCGATCATAATGGCCTTCGCCATCAACCAGCGAAAGTTCATCTGTGCCAGCCCCAACCGCAGGGTCCGGGCGGTGGTAAGCTCTTTGCTCATCAGCTGATGGTGCATTGTTTCCCGAAATAGCGAACGTTGGTCTGCGCTCTCCAGGGGCCGTCCAATACGACGGATCTCCGCCAGAAACAGGTCGGTCGCCTGCGCAAAAACAGGGAGCGATCCCGTATGGACAACGACCGTCTCGTCGGCTCGGCCGTATTCTTCTTCAAGCGCTCGGGCGGTGTCGCCGAGGGTCTGCATCAGCTCTCGGAGCTCGGCCGTATAGGCAGCTATAGCTTCCGGCTCGGGCTCGATATCTGGATTGCGGCCCCGCTCGGATTCGACCAGGGCACGGATTTTCAAAAGAGCCGCAGCTGGATTGTCAGGCTGCGCATCGATGGCCTGGTGGATGGCGTCTTCCAGGCGCTCATACTCCGGGTAGGGAAGAGGCTGCTTATCGTCCAGAAGGATGACGGGGCGTACACTACGAAGTTGGGGAACCAGCTTCAACAGACCACGTAACTCCTCTTCCTGGTCTTTCAGAGGAGTTCCCACTCGGGCCTCGGTAAATCCACGACATTCCATCTGTAGACTGACGGCGATTCCGTTCGGGGTTGCAATAAACTGGTAGGGAAATAAGCGGCAGATGCTAGGCTTTCGATCGCCGCCGTAATCGCTATGAATGATGCAGCGGCGATCGTCCGACAGGAAGATACAGGAACCGTTTCGGGATTGGCAGACGAACTGATCTTCTACCTTCCCCTCGTGTTCCATCTGGACTGTCAGGAACAGCCCTTTGGCGGCGTGGGTTTTGGCGATTAACTCCTCGCGGATCGGTTGTAGGCCGGTCAGCGTCTGGGGGTCGACGGGTCCCACATTATGGCCACCGCAACAGGAGCCACACATGGTACAGCTGAAGGTGGCGTCGTCTCGAATCAGAAGAGGTACCGTGTCGGGGTCGGCCATTTGCTGTTGTGTGTTCTGGGTCCCGGCTACAAAGAGCCGTGCTTCGTCTGTGTCGAGCAGATTAAGACCGGAAAAAAAATCGATAACCCGAGTGATTCCAGATGTCTCTCCACCCACACGTTCGGTCAACTCCTCGACGGTCTGGGTTTGATCGAGGGCCCGCGCAATCTCCAGTCCCCGCGGGTCCAGTCGTAGTCTGCGGCCCAACTCGGCATCGACCAGAACGGCAGGAAAATCGGGGTTTCCTGGATTCTCTTCAATGCGTAGGGATTTTCGGAGTGGAGCGACGGCATCAATCATAGTATGGGGACCTTAGCATGGGCTTGTTTTTCTGAGAACCCCGACAGAAGTAATCAGCCGGGGTGCATCCACGAGCCAAGCTGTTACACTGCGCCGAAACGATTGGAGATGGTATGGCAAAGAAGATTCGAATTATCGGCCCCCTGAGCCTTCCCGCGAAGACAGCTAGATTTCTTGTTGTCGGGCGAAAGAAACGGCTCGAATCAGCCCATGTGACTGACCATCTACCCACAGACGCAAAACGCGTTTGGAAGAAACTTCTGACGAAGGTTTCGGTGGGGGATGATGGCGGATCGGCGACGACGTTTCTGGGCACGACCGGGGCACAACTTTCGGTCTGCGTATTGCCGGAAAACTGCTCGCGCCATAATAGCCCCGCACGAGTCCACGCCATCACCAAACAGGTAAAAGCACATGGTCTGGGGAAAGGGAGGACTCGTGTTTGGGTGGCCCTGGATTCCGATGCATATGCACGGGCGGCCGGTTGTGCCGTGACCCGGGCTTTTCCGAGCTACTCCCGTAAGAGCAAGACCGCCGAGCCGACGGTCGATATCAGTTTTGTCTCGGAGGCGGGCGGGCCGATCGATCGGTCAATCCGCAGACAGGTAGAGCGTGCCGTCGAGTCGGTTCGATTGGCGGCGCGTCTGGTGGATATGCCTACCAGCGAGTTGAATACCGACGAATTTGTCGAGGAGGCCCAGACGGTATCGCAAGAGCTGGGAACGTCCATCCGGGTATTACGAGCGCGCGAATTGGAGAAGGGTGGTTTTGGCGGGCTGGTATCGGTGGGCCGAGCCTCGGTCCGTGAACCGGCCCTGGTGATTCTGTCCCACGAGCCGGCAGGAGCCAGCAAGACCATTGCATGGGTCGGCAAGGGTATCGTCTACGACACCGGTGGCCTGAGCATCAAAGGAAAGATGTTCATGCCCGGTATGAAATGCGATATGGGCGGTGCCGCAGCGGTTCTTGGTGCCTTTCAGGCCATGGTGCAGGCTGGGTTCGACCAGCGTCTGCACGCCGTATTATGCCTGGCCGAGAACTCGGTGGGGCCCGATGCGACGCGACCGGATGATATTATTCAGTTGTATTCGGGCCGTACGGTAGAAATCAACAACACCGACGCCGAAGGGCGCCTGGTATTATCGGATGGTGTTGCCTATGCCCAGAGGGATCTGGAGGCGGATGTGATCGTCGATCTTGCGACTCTGACCGGTGCGCAGATGATCGCCACCGGGCGAAGGCACGCGGCCATCGTCAGCAATCATGAAGGGTTGGAGCAGGCGGCCGTGCGTGCGGGTCGTATCAGCGGTGATCTGGTACATCCCCTGCCGTATTGCCCCGAGTTCTTTCGCGGCGAGTTCCGAAGCAAGGTCGCGGATATGAAGAACTCGGTAAAAGACCGCTTGAATGCCCAGACCTCCTGCGCGGGACAGTTTATCGGCGAGAGCCTGCGGGGCTTCAAGGGACAGTGGTTGCATGTGGACCTGGCGGGGCCCAGTTTTGTGCAGGAGCGGGGGACTGGCTTTGGGGTGGCGTTGTTGCTGTCCCTGTTTGAGGCCGACTCGGCAGGACAGTCAGGCTGAATTCCGTTAGACTCTGATGAAGTTGGTAAGGAGTTGGGTCATGAAGCGGGTGGTTTCCTTTCGAGTTCTCGGCATACTGTTGTTGGGATTACTCCCCTTCGCTTGCGGTTCCAACCCGGACACGGGTGATTCTGGGAATGACGATCTGGGCGGTCCGGACATCCTATTCCCATCGGATCCGGGTTCTGGGGATACCCAATCGGACGATGCGGATAGCGGGGCTCCGACGGATCCGGGAGACTCCGGACTTCCAACCGATACAGGAAATGGCTGTATCTGCCCGCCGACCAAACACTGCACAGAGAACGGCGACTGTGAAGACGATATCTGTCTTAAGGGGGGTGCCACCTGCAAGTCCCTCGACGAGCGAAAAGTATGCAATGAGGACGGATCGGCCTTTGAGCTATTTCCGTGTCCGGAAGACACGCTCTGTTTTCTGGGCGAATGTACCGAACCGATCTGTGATCCGGACAGCCCGGCCGTCTGCGAAGATGGCCAGAGAAAGGAGTGCAATAGCCTGGGCGTTGGCTACAACTATTTCGACTGTCCCGGGGGAACGAGTTGTACCGACGGAGTCTGTGTTCCGATCCAACCGAATGTGATTTTCATTGTCGACAGCTCTGGTTCTATGAATTGGATCAATCCAGAAGGAAGCTACCCCGACGATTGCACCGGCGAGGCATGCCCACCCTGGAACTGGCCGGATTGTGATGATCCCGAGGACCCGGGTACGCGCCTTGGCAAGGTCAAGAAGGCCCTGCAGGAGGTCATTACGAGCCCCGATGCTGCGAATCTTCGGCTGGCCCTGCAGCGCTTTCCACAACTCTTCTATCTTCCGTCGCTACTCGGCTCGAGCGGGCCGACCTGTGCAGGGGCTCCTCTCTGGGGCCTGGATAAATTCTCGGGCGACAATACAGTCGTTCATCTGGAACACGTCATCGACGGGACTGTGATGGCCGGTAGTTCCCTCAGCCAGATCATGCCCGTGTCCTTCAACGCGGATGAAGAACCAACCCACGACGAGATCATGCGTTGGATCGACTTTGATCACACCTATACCCTAACCGGCGAGACCTGTGGGATTCTTACCCAATGCACGGACTATAATGTCGAAATGGCTTGTCATGAAGGCGAGTGTGTCACCATGGCCGAGCCGGAACTCCGCGCTATGGGCAATACACCTCTGGGGCGCAGCCTCTTCTATGCGGGCGAATATATGCGGCATGTTGTGGTTCTGGAAGGTAAAGCCTGCAGTGAGGAGGCCGATTGTGGTTCACCGCATTATGATTGTGTCGATGGGGTTTGTACGGATCCCTTCCGTGCCTGTCGTCCCAATGTGATCATTCTTTTGACCGATGGGGTAGAGAGCCTGGATGTCTGGCCTGATAAATTTTTCTATCCGTTGGTTCAGGCCAAACGCCTTTATTATGGTCTGGGTTGTAGTAGCGACGCGGACTGTATGAATGGGGCGACCTGCGAACAGGGTGTCTGTAGCGTTCCGGAGCTGAACGATCCGGTCAAGGTCTGCCACCTCACCGATGTGCCTTGTACCAGTCATGGAGAGTGTACAGCCTTCCCCTATCCCTGTGGTGGTTCGGTTTCCACCTGCTCCGGAAAGTGTGAAGGGACCGGTGCCGACTTCAGCGATGAGGTGGGAGAGAATGTGCTTCGCGATGCCGAGGGCACGCCGATTTCGGTGACGGTGAATGTGGTGGATGTCTCCAGTATTGTGAACAGCAACTCCATCCTGGCCAAACACGGGGGAGGGCAGTATCTCCACGTGGATGTCAATGATGTTTCATCCATCATCGAGGGCATTACGCCGCTGTTGGATATCAAGGCCGATCCCGAAATCTGTGGTCCCTGAGGCGGGTCAGTCCTTTGTTTTGTAGAAGGACGGACGTCCCAGCTTCAAGACGATAAGAAGCGAAGTTCCCGCCACATATAAGGCGTAGACGGACAGGTAGGCCGCCAGGAACCAGACGGTACCGTCGATCTCTTTATGCCCATCCAGGAGAGCGATATAGACGAACCAGGAGGGGTAATGGACGATCCAGCGCAGAAAGCGCCCGACGGCCCAACGAAGAATCGCGATCAGGCCCGATGGGGCTTTGTCTACCACCGGTTTCCCCGGTTGGATCTCCTGGCCGGCGTATTCTGGACGCCGTACGAAGGTGGTCAGAGATGTGGCGATGGATACGAGTAGAACCCCCACGATCCCCACCATCAGATACCGCTCGTCCTGGTCAAGATTGTAGAGTCGAACCGAAGCCGCGGCCACCAGTAGGCAGGCCTTTACTTCGTCGATAAGAAAGTCCAGATAGGCACCGACCGCCGAGGTCATTCCTTTGAGTCGCGCCAGTTGGCCATCGGCACAGTCCATAAGATAGGAGAGTTCGAGTACCCCCGCTGCGATCAACATCCCCTGCCAGCCGGGGATCCAGGCCAGAATGGCGGCGGCGGCCATAAAGATGGCAATGCCGAGGAAGGTGAGCTGATTCGGCGTGATGGGCGTTCGTCGCAGTAGTAAAATCAGTACGGCCGCGATGGGTCGCGCCACATAGACATTCCAGAAGATGTCACGTTCCTTCCGGGAGGCTTTGTAGATGTCCCGGACCTGCGAAAAGAGTCCGGTGTTTGTGGTGCTTTCTTCCGACATATGGATCAAATTGGGGCTGGTACATCCTGGGAAGTAGATACATAAAGCTGGCACGGGATTATGGCAAGGTTCCGTTCTTCAGCCCGTATTCTGTAGCCCGCCTGCGATGCCTTTTACGGTAGTGAAAAGGGCGTGGAGTAATTCCTCGTCCGTGCGACCGCCAGCACGCCAACGCTTCAGAAGGTCCACCTGCAACAGGCTCATGGGATCCACGTAGGGATTTCGCAGTTGAATCGCGCGATGTAGGACGGGTTCATTCTCCAATAATGTCGTCGTACCCTGGATGGCACAGAGATGTTCACATGTCTCATCGAAGGCGGCGTGGATCGCCTTATAGTAGTGCTGTCCAACGTTGGGACAGAGCTGCGCATACTGTGCGGCAATGGGCATATCGGCCTTCGCCAGAACCATCTCCACATCGGCCAGTAGATTTGTAAAGGGTCGCCAGTTGGCCGCCATCTCCGTCAGGATCTCTAGCCCCGATTGTTCCCGAACCGCTTGCAGGCCGGCGTGCAGACCATACCAGCCCGGTAGGATGTGGCGGCATTGGGTCCAGGCGAAGACCCAGGGGATCGCCCGGAGATTCTCTACGCCGCCCCCCGAGCGTCTCGACGCGGGGCGCGATCCGATTAGAAGTCGCTCGATGACGTCGATCGGGGTGGCTTCGCGGAAATATTGTACGAAGGCCGGATCGTCGTAGATGAGCTCACGATAACTTCGGCGACTCTCCCTGGCCATCAGGTCCATGGCCTCGATCCAACGGGGGTTGGGTGCCTGTTCTGCATCGTCGCGTGCGTCTACTTCTAGCACGGCACCCAGCATCAGCTCCATGGTTCGTAGAGCGATACCTCTCAAGCCATACTTTGCGTGGATGATCTCTCCTTGCTCCGTCACCCGTAGGGAGCCCCCCACAGTGCCTGGAGGTGAGGCGAGCACGGCTTCACGGGTTTTTCCACCACCCCGGCTTACGGTGCCACCCCGGCCATGAAAGAGCGTATTGCCAATGTTGGCATCGCGGCACGCGGCTGATAAGCCAATCTGTGCTTCATAAAGTGCCCAACGGGACGCCACCAGGCCCGAGTCTTTGTTGCTATCGGAATAGCCCAGCATGATCACCTGGTGATCACCACGGGCTTTGAGATGGGCCCGATACAGCGGGTTTGCAAAAAGGGCCGTCATGGTGGCCGGCCCGTCCTCCAGATCGTTTACGGTTTCAAAAAGAGGGGCCACATCCAGGGGAATACAATCGTTGGCGTCCTCAAGTCCGCCTACTTTCGCAAGGTAGAGGAGCGCCAAGGCATCATCGGGCCCCTGTGCCATGCTGATGATATAGGGGCCGACGGCCCGTGTTCCAAATCGCTGGAGCCCATCCTTAATGGCGTGAATCACCGCCAGGGCCTGGACAACCTGCGAATCATCGATACTCGTTGGCGTATGCGCCGGATCCGCCAGTGCAGCCTCAAGTAAAGATGTCCTTTGCTCGCTATCCATCTCGGTAAACCCGTCGACCCCAAGCAGATGACCCACCACATGGCGATGCACCAGGGCATCCTGCCGCACGTCCAGGGTCGCAAGATGGAAACCGAAGGTCTGGACCCTGCGAATCAAGCGACGAATACGATGGTGACCGGCATGCTGTCCGAGATGGGCGCGAAGACTCTCCTCTATAAGCCCCAGATCCGACAGGAATTCTTCGGGACTATCGTAGCATTGGTCTTCATCCGCCCGGGTCGCATCCACCCGCGCCGCCACATAACTGAGAAATACCCGGTAGGGCATGTCCCGATAGCGAGGGGATATTGTCTCGAGGATGGTCGGCATCTCCGTTTCGTAGGTAGAGATACGCCCGCGAAGGTCGGACGAAATATCGACTCGCGAAAGAGAGTGGCTGAACCGACCAAAGAGGTCTTCCAGTTCGGCTCGATAACGCCGCAGGATCAGCTCACGATGTCGGAATAGAGTGGCCGAGATGGTATCGGCCCCCACTTTGGGATTCCCATCCATATCGCCGCCAACCCACGACGCGAAGGTTAGCACCGGTTCATTAATATTTTCCGACACATCCAACCCGTACGTTTTCAGAAAAGCGTCGTGGATCTGGTCGTATAATGCCGGCAAAACCCGATAGATGGCATCGCTCAGATAGAAGGCTGTCTGCTCCACCTCATCGGCCACTTCCGGCCGCACTCGCAGGAACTCCTCGGTCTGCCATGCGGTGGCAACTTCTTCTTTGATTTGCGCCAATGCGGCCCGATTCTCGCGGGGCAGGAGTGAAGCAGGATTGATACGATCCACCATGGCTCGTGCAATGCGCTGATCTTTGAGCAAGAGGGTACGTCGGTGGGATTCCGTTGGATGGGCGGTGAACACCGGTACCACTCGCATGGCGCGAATCTTTGCCAGCAGGTCTTCGGATGAGCATCCCGTATCCGCCAGTTGGGCGACTACCCAATGTATACCGCCGTGTTGAGGGACGGATTCGTCTTCAAGATAGGTACGTCCACGACGGATACGGTGAATCTTCTCTGCAAGATTGACCAACCCGAAATAGGCGGAAAATGCGCGCACCAGCTCTTGTGCATCGGCAGGGTTTAAATCTCCCAGGACCGAGACCAATTCAACCTCGGCCTTTGGATCGCCCGCGCGACGTTCCCTGGCTGCAATGCGTGCACGCTCCACACGTTTGAAGAGCTCTTCGCCGCCCTGGGCTTTGATCACATCACCCAGCAGCGCCCCCAGAATTCCCACGTCTTCGCGTAGAGGAACGGCCTTGGGCGGAAAGTGGTTTCCGGGAGCGGAGGTCATGGGCAGATTCTCAATGTTGGTCAGCACGGACCATTATGCGCCATCCGGGCGTTTGGGGCGACCTCCGATGAAAACAGGTTGGCAAGCAGGCCGAGGTTGGGATATTGGAACAGCTATGTGGACATGGACACTCATCGTTCTTGGGGGAGCCCTGGGCACCGGATTGCGGTATGGGCTGGCCGGCCTTAGCCAGCGCCTATCACCGGGCACCTTTCCGGTAGGTACATTAACGGTGAATGTGCTTGGATGCCTGGCTATCGGCTTACTCGCGGCCTGGTTCTCTGTCTCCCAGGCCGGCGCTGACATTCGTGAAGAGGTGCAGTTGGCGCTTCTGGTTGGGGTTCTCGGAGGCTTTACCACCTTTTCAAGTTTCGGTCTGGAAACCCTGCGACTGATGCATGGGGGGCAAACGGGACAGGCCCTGCTGTATGTGTTTTTGAGTAACGGTCTAGGACTCCTTGCGGTGTGGATTGGCTGGCGAAGTATAGTTTTCTGCTGTGGTTCCTGAGTTGATAACATAGTCGGCACGTTGTCTGGCTGTGCCGTAGTCTGGTTAAGCCGGAGTATGTCCGAGGGTGTACAACTGCTGGAAAGCGTGTACACTAAATGGGCTTGCAGTTGATGGTATAGCTACGTACGAGGGAGAGAGAAGGGTTCCTTTATGGCTGCCGATGAACATGGCCCCGGGGAGGAGCAGGAAGCTGCTGTAGGGACGGCCGAACAGACCGGCTCGAAAGAGGAAGAAGCCGTATATCTTGATGCGGCAGACGAGTCGGGCGCGTCCGACACCAGTCAAGTATTGGGTGGCGATTCGCAGGAGTTGGCTGCCAATGAATTCTTGCGCTGCATGGCCAGTTCGGCCCGAAGCTTTTTGCTATACGACACCGAAAACGATGCGATCCGTAAGTTCCTGGGTTTGCTTGAAGCAGCCACAAAGGGATATTTCGACAACTATGACGACCTTGAACTCGAGGTTCGCCCCTTCGAACTTATGATGGATGGGAGGGCCGTCTATCTGGAGCGTGATCGCGAACGCTCGTTGGCATTCAAGCTGTACCGCGATGGTGTGTCGGGTGTGACCATTCGAAAAGATGTGACCTGGGACGAAATCATTCGTTTGTTGGAAATTCTATCGATTCGGTATGTCGGTGTTCGTCTGGAAGAAGACGACATGGTGACTCTGCTCTGGAAGGCGGGCTTTAACGCGATCACAGTCCGGGCCGTGGAAGGTTATGTGGAGTTGGAGCAGGAGACCACCATGGATATGGAAACGTCGATCATGAGCGAAATTGCGCTCGATGATGGAACTCCCTATCCATGGGACTTCGACTTTCCATTGAACATCCCGGATAAGGGCACGGTTCCGGTCTACAGGGAGTCGGATGAAGGGGAATTAGCTTCCATGGTGACCGACCTGGAAGAGGGCGATATCTCCGAACTGTCGATGTCGCTTGCGTCGAAGCTGAGGCATCTTGTCGAGGACCGTACGGATTCATTCTCCCTCGAAGATGCCCTTCTCTTTTACAACGAAGCACGTCTGTTTTTTAGTCACGCAGAGCGCCTCGATGACTTGTTACAACTGGCTTCTCTAGTCGAGAATATGGATCTTGGAGACAAGGAGGAGCAGGAGAAGCGGGACGCGTTTCTGGACCTTGTTTATAATAAGGACACATTGTTGCGTGCTCTACGTTCGGCTGGTTCGGAGCAGGAGGACCTGCCGTCTGGGTTTAGAGCCATCGCTGACAAGGCATCGGGCAAGCCGCTGGACATGAGTCTGGAACTCCTGTCGCTGGCCCAGGGAAAGAGCCAACGTCAGATCGGTATACAGTTGGTTGCTAAATACGGCGGGGTCGACATTGACGGTCTGGTTGTACAGGCTCTGGCGTCAACGGGGAATATGGCACAGGATCTGGTGCGGGTCATCGGTCTGGTTGATGGTAGTCGGCTGATTAATTTTGCCGAGCGCTGTGTGAAGAATCCGGATCCAGACCTTATGCTTGCGATTCTTGCGGAGTCCGGTGCGGTGGGCGAAGAATTGGACCCGATTCGGTTGCAGTCCCTTCGGAGCGACTATCCCCAGGTACGTAAGCAGGCATTCAGTCAATTACGTGGCCGTCAGATTTTCGGTCTATTTGCGGCCTTGTCTGCTTTGGCCAAGAAGGGGGTTGGCCTGACCGCCGAAGAAGGAGTCATATATGGCGAAGAGCTCGTGCGTCTAGGTCCGGCCCGTGCTCTTCACTTCTGCTCTGAGTTGTTGGGGAAGGCTACGTTCCTGGGTGCGACACGTACTCTGGCTGATGACCAGGCTCGTCTTCTTGGCGGTGTCCTACGAGTCATCCCGGGCAAAAAGGCAGGCGAACTTCTGCAGCAGTTGGTGGCGCAGGTGTCGGGGACAATCAAAGGGGAAATCGAAGAGGCTCGGGGTCGGCAGCGTTTGATCCGAACAGGTGGCAAGGATGGTTGAAGAAAATAAACTCGACCAGGCGCAGGGTCGTCTCGCCAAGATGATGGAACGGGCTTCCTCCGGTGAGGATCGGGCTATGGCTCGTTGGATCCGTGAAACCGGGGAGCGCATGGTACGTTCTCTACTTGGCATGGTCCGATTGGGACAATTCCACCATCATGAAAATAAGGCCTTTGAAAAGCCGGCGGTCGAGTTGGCCGAGCTTATAACGGAGGTTCTTGAAAAACTGGGTGTCGCGGCCGTGGTGTTCGTCGAGGATCAGGTATACCTGAACGATATTCGTATTCGATACGATTCGCGTCTCGATCTCGGGCTGGAAATGTCCCAGCATTTTTCAGGCTTTGGCGTGGGTGGAATGACCTTCAACCAGCCAATGGAACCCAGGGAAATCCTTGAGTTGATTCAGATCATCGCCGGCTTTGAAGGGGACCGGGGTGATGTTCTCAAAGCCTTGGCAGAAAAGGGTTTAGAGCATATCGCTATGCCGGGCGTTCACCGTTTCCTTCAAGCGGGTGAGGTGGCCGGAAAGGGGAAGAAGCAACACGGTGGCGCAAAGGTGTCCGTCAAAGCGGTTCAGCATGCGGCCCAACGAGCCGTCGACCGGACGCTGCTTCAGGCCGGACAACAGCGAATTGTCGATCTTTTGAGTATGCGAAAGGTGGCCAATAACCTCGTCGATTCCCAGGACGACAATATCTTGTCGGATGCCGGGGCGGCCGCTATCAGTTCACCCTTTGCGGCCCATTGCATTACCGTGGGTCAGCTCGCCATCTGTATGGCTCGTGAGGTGGGCTTTGATGATAATCACCAGGCCGATCTGGTGCTATGCGCGTTGACCCACGATCTGGGATATGGTTGCCGTGAGGACGGCTATGCCACTCCGTTTGAACGCCATTGTTCGGCTGGAGTACGTACTCTGATCCAGCGGCGGGGCTTTCATGAATCCCATATCCGGCGAATGTTGGCGGTGATCGAACATCATGAGGATTATGCGACCGACTCGGATACGGCCCACCCTTCTGTCTTTGCTCGGATCATTCGGATCGCGGATGACTATGACAGTATGACACGTAGCCGGACGGGGGGACCGCGGTTGTCACCGGCTCGAGCCCTGGAGCGCATCATCAAGGGCAGTGGAACCAAATATGATCCGGTCCTCGTACAATGCCTGGTCAATGCTCTGGGCAAATACCCGCCGGGAACTCCGGTTCAACTCAGTGACAATCGTTTTGGTGCGAGCCTGAGTCTGGGACGGGGCCCCGAGTCGTTTGATCGACCCAGTATACGGATCTTGGCGTTGAAAGGTTCGGAGGTGGAACCCACCGATGAAATCCTTGATCTTCTCGAACATCCGGAGATCCAGATCGTACGCCCCCTTGAAGGTACAGGTGCTGTGTTTGTGACAAGTAGCGTGGACGAAGTTGAGGAAGACGACGCCTCGGAGATCTTCGATACCTGATCGGCTCCCGGCTATTCAAGCCACGGTTTTCGGCGCGTTATAAACAGGCCTAGAGCATAGAGACCTAGAAGGAACGTGCCGGCCGGCATAGGGGTCCGTGATGCGGTAGAACAGCCGCAGCCGGGTCCGGGCGGCCCGGTATCTTCCACCGAGGGTATGTCGTCGCTGTCGAACGAGCCATCGGGGGACGAACCGGTTTCCGTCGGTGATGTCTCCGTGCCCACAGTATCCAACGATCCGTTGGAGGTATCGCCATCGGTCGAATCTACGGTCTGGTCTGTACATACCCCCAGCACACAGATCCGATCGGGTCCGCAGGCCTCGCCCTCCAATTCAGAACTGGTCGATTGGCAGCCAGACTGTAGATCACAGCGGTCCAGGGTGCATGGATTGGTATCGTCGCATTGACTGTCATCGGCCGTCGGGACACAGCCCAGGAGCAGATCGCAGGACTCGTCTGTGCAGGGCAGACCGTCGTCGCATTGGGAGGCGTCTGGGTCGTGGACACAGCCGGTATCCGGATCACAGTCGTCAAGCGTACAGCCGATGAGATCGTCGCAGTCTACAGGGAGCCCAGGGGCGCATTGGCCCAGGTCGCAGATGTCGTTGACTGTACAGTTGTTGAGGTCGTCGCAGGCCGTTCCATCGGATTTGTCGACCACAGTGCAATCGACCCCATTAACCTCACTACTCTGCTGGCAGTCCGTCGCATTGCAGGTATAACCAGCCCCAGAACATAGCCCGATGCCGTCACAGAGATCGTCCTTTGTATTGAGCTGGTCGTCATCGCAGGGAGTGCCCTGGGCCGCAAACGCCTCGTCACAATAGACACCATTCGGCGTACTCTCGGGGACGCACGCGCTGGTCGGACAGGTAAAGGGGAATCCAACGCAAGCCCCAACCCCGTCACAAACATCCGTATGGGTGCTGAGATTATCGTCGTCACATGGCGTTCCCGATGGGTGGTAGAGCATATCGCAATCGACCCCGTTGGGAATGCTCGATACGACACAGGGACCTGGTTCGCAGGAAAACGGTATGCCGGAACAGACACCTGCATCATCACAGATATCACTGTGGCTGGCTGGATTATCGTCCACACAGGAGGTACCGGGAATTTTGAAGACGACATCACAATCGACGCCATTGGCAATACTGCTCGCTTCACACTGACCGGCAATGCACTCGTAGGCGATACCCACACAGTTCCCCTCGCCATCGCATTGATCGGTATGACTGGTGAGGCTGGCGTCATCGCAGACCAGACCTTCCTCTCTGGGTACAATATCGCAACCGTTCCCGTTCGGGCTGCTGGAAATCTGGCAGTCGTTGGGTTCGCAGGTATAGGGTACGCCGGCACAGCCCCCCATTCCGTCACAGGTGTCGTTTTTGGTTAAGAACTCTCCGTCGTCACAACTGGTACCGGGCATGGCGTAGATGGGGAAGCAGCCGATTCCGTCCGCAACGGACTCGATCTCGCAGGTCCCCGGCTCGCAGGAGTAGGGGATACCCACGCACAGGCCGGCCTCGTCACAGCTATCTTCTTTCGTATTGGGATCATTATCCTCGCAGGGGGCGCCCAGTTCGAGCTCCACCACATCGCAATCCTCACCGTTTGGAAGGCTGCTGGCGTCGCATGGTCCGGCCACACATTCGTAGGGAAGGCCGATGCAATCTCCGAGAGGATTGCAACCGTCTGCCCGGGTGTTCAGCTGGCCATCGTCACATTCCGTCCCGATGGGCAGGTAGACCGTGTCGCAGCCGATTCCATTCGGGACATTGCTCTCGATACAAGGACCTTCTGGGCATTCGAAGGGAGTCCCAGCGCAGACGCCGGTTACATCGCATAGATCGTTCTTGGTCGCTGCATCGTCGTCGTCACAGAGGGTCCCTTGGGGAACATAGACGGCGGTACAATCCACGCCGTTGGGAGTGCTGCTCAGTTCACAGGCGGTCGGTACGCATTCGTAGGGTATGCCTTCGCAATTGTTGAGTAGATTGCAACTATCATCATATGTCGCCAGATCCCCATCATCGCATGGCAATTCGGAGGGGCTGTGTTGACAGCCCGAATTCGGCTCACAACCGTCGGTAGTACAGATGTTTCCGTCGTCACAGTCCACATCCGATGTGTCGACTCCGGCGCAGATCCCCAGGGAGCAGACGTCGTCCGTCGTGCAGGCGTCGGCGTCGTTACAGTTCAAATGATTGAACACATGCACACAACTCGCCAGGGGGTCGCAGCTATCGGTTGTACAGCTGTTCCCGTCATCACATAAACCGGTGATAATGCTGCCCTGGCAGATTTCGGAGTTGCACATATCGTCGCTTGTACAGACATCCTCGTCATCACAGGCTGTCCCGTCGGGTAGGAATACGCCGTCGCAATTATTATCGCGTCCATCGCATTCCTCGGGAGCTTCCGGATATACGGTCGGATCCAGATACCCCTCCTCGGCGAAACAGTCGTCGACATTATCCACTCCATCCAGGTCCAGATCCGGATGGTAGGTCAACAACAGATTACTCAGTGCCTTCTGGGTACCGGAGAGCACTTCGACTTCTATATCGGATGTGCCCGCCGGCAGACTCATAGGGGCGGACCATTGTCCGTCCACGACCGCGGTCTGGACGACAACCTCTCCGCCGACCCGGACGGTCACCAGATCGGCCCCAGAGGCTGTGCCCCCCAGGGAGATATCCGGGAGGATGAACTCCGTGTCTGGGTCGGGTTCGAGAATATCGACCTGCAGGGTTGTGCTCCCCAGCCCAAGTAGCTCCCCATTGTCCAAGGACGCCACCAGCTCGAGATTACCATCTCCGTTCCAGTCGACCGGCGAGATCTGGTGGACCGGTACCCCGAGGTATAAGGACCATAGGAGCAGCGGTGCGTTTGTCGGGTCGAAGGACAGGGCGTATATCCACCCGTCGGCGGTTCCGGCTACGAGGTCGGTTGCCCCATCGCCCGATATATCGACCGCAGCCAGGGAACGGATTGGGCCGATGATCGCGTCGGGTTCGACTCGTAGTTCTCCGCCCGTCAACGCCACCGGATACCCCTCCAATAGTAACCCTGTGCTGGCTGCAAGCAGATGGAGCCGGCCGTTTCCATCCACGAAGGCAAATTCATCCCGGCCGTCTTCATCTACGTCGAGGAGGGCAAAATTCCGGGCGTTCGTGCTCTGGCGAAACGCATTTTCACCCACCAATTTACGCCATCGACAGAGGCGTGCCGGACTATCGCCCAGATCGATGAGCTCTTCGATACAGGGGTTCTCGTCGCCGGGGGGCAGGGAATGGGGCACAATCCCGGTCGACTGTACATCGTAGCTTGCCTTCTGTGACAAGCCGGAGTTGGACGATTCGAAGCTGAGTACAAATTCCGGGTCCAGGTCGCCGTTCAGTTCCGCTCGCGCGGCTATGGTCCCGGGCATCGTAACTCCATATTCCAGTGGAGTCGCGAGTCCGGACGCTAGAAAATCCGCCTCGGACAGAAGGTAGGTCTGTCCTCCCTTGACGCGAACGAGCAGTGATTCGATGGAATCGGGGCCGTCTACGTCCAGGGGAAGAAGGATGGCGTGTTGGCTGTAGCTCCAGATGTCGCCGTCTTCACGGTGTAGGTCGAGGGGCCCGGTAAATGTCGGGGCTGGGTCGGTTTTCAGGAGGCTGCCACGTCGGCGCTTCAGGCCGATTGACTCTTCCATCAGAACAAATAGCCCACGAGGGTCATCGGCACTGAAAAAGCGGCCGGATCGGATATCCGCAAAGGAGAATGTTTCATGTTCCGCAGGAAGCCCAGTCGACCAATTGATGACTCCGTCGGGGCCATATCCCCGGATCGTTGAGCCGATCATGGTGATAAGCTCGGCGTCTGAGCCATCATCGGCGGCACGAATAAAACGAGCGACACCCTGGTAGCCCGCACGACTCTGAAGCTCCTCTGCCGGTGACCATTCATATAGGGTCTGGTTGATAAGGATCTCTTCCGATGGATGGATGGACCCACCAGCAGAACTGTCCATGTCGGCCGCTAAAAAGGAAAGGGAACGCTCCACGGGGATAGCCGGGATCTCGGTGCTGAAGTTGAATTCCCCGTCGGAGACACAAAGGCGAGTTCCATTTCCATCGAATAGGAGATGCGTCGGGTTCTCGGTCGCCGGGAAGGCGGCCCGTAGGGCACCGCAAGCGGGGTTGCTCAGGGCCGGCTCCAACACTTCCAGGAATTCCGTGTCGTTGAATCGGGCCCAGCCATAGAGAAATAGTCCGTTATGTACGAGAAGCTCGGTGGCCCCGGTCTCCATCGTTCGGGTGATGAGCATCTCTGTCCCGGAACGGTCGTTATAGTGAGGGAAGGCTTCAATGAGCCGAGGCGACCAATCGACGGGCAGGGTGGCGACGGATTCGAGAACGCCGCCCTGCAGGCGCAGAACCTGTACACCGAGTTCGACGCCGTCATCATCGTGATTTCGTACCAGTAGTTCGGCTATGCCATCTCCATCCACATCGATTGGGCCAAGGGGAGTGGCGTTGTCCCAACTCGCCTTTTCCGTGCCGTCGCTGAGATCCACGATGACCATTCGATAGGCACCGGTCTTGACTGCCGGGTCGCAGTCACCGGCTGGTGATAGGGCCGGGATATGGGGAGATATGGGGCATGTCCCTTTCGCATCGAAAAGCAGCGTAGGGCAACCATCTCGATAGGCGATGGCAAAATCCGGCCGATCGTCTCCGTCCAGATCCGCAGGCCGACCGAGTTGTTGTGAAATAGCGGCAGTGGATGCCAATTCGTCGATTTCATAACTCCATTGGCAGCCCCATTGGACCCAATCTCCGGCTGGATCCGTCAACGACACGACCACCACGCCGACCGGCTGTCCCAACAGGGCACTGTGGCCCGTAAATAGGACTTCATCGGTTCCGTCCAGGTCGATGTCTACCACCTGGTGGGAGCCGGTCCCGAAACCGGACCCGAAGATCTCTTCGTAAACGGTATATACGATGCTGTTCCCCGCGGCGCTGGCGCTGGCGTCTACGATCTGCAGGTCTTCTCCCAGGGGAATTACGATCTGCTGATGCCCATCCTCCAGAAATTGGCCCATTACCCACACCTTCTGTACGTCTGTACCGAAGTCATTCTGAACGATTACAGATCCGTCAAAGCCGGAGATGGGCTTCAATAGAGAGATGTCCGGAGTTCCAGGGCCATCGCTGCTGACCACGATCTCTATGCCGGCGGATGCGTCCACATTGGCTACAATGAGCTCGTCTCCCGAAAATGCTTCGGATTGTGGATTGGGTTTCAGTTGCCAGCGCAGGGCAAAGGATTGTCCGTCGAGAATCCATAGGCCACTACCTGGCTTTCCGGAGGTGGTCAGTAGATCCCGTTGACCGTCACCGTCAATGTCTACGTCGTCCACAATGTCTGTGATACCCAGGATGGGACCCCGGCCAACAGTGCTGCCGTCGAGTCCATAGACCCAGACCCGCCCCAGCCCGGGTACTACGATTTCGGGCTCACCATCCTCATTGAGGTCTACCAGACGGGCCCTGGGAGTCAGAGCGGTCCCCCCGAGGGATTGTGACCAGTGGATCCCAGGAACCTCTGCCAGGGCCCCTGGTCCCGGGACATGACGTTGGTTATAGCTGTCGTGATGTGGCTGTGGCCAGGCCGCCTCCGTTGGCCGGGGCACGCTAAGGGCCCATACCAGCAGGAGGATGCCCCCAAGCGAGCCCAGTCTGGGCGGGATTTTTGCTTGGATTTTCACAGCCAGGGCAGGCCTCATCGAGTCCATTGGAGATCTTCTCTTTTCGTATTAGCGGACGTCAAGGCGGGGCTTTGTGGTAGCCGGTCGAACCCGACCCCGATCGCTTCGATAGAAAGTGTCCCAGATGTCCCGGGACAGGCATGTGACGCTGGGACGAATTCCCACCAACGCATGGTATGCGCTTATTCGTTAAATGACTATAAAAACAGTGTGTTATGCGTGATCTCAGGTGTTGGCACGGGGGTTGCTTTTAAAAGGGCCAGCTCATCACTGGAGGACAGAACATGACGTATCAAACACCAGCAAAACGTATCCTTGGATTTATTCTTTCCATCTATATTGTATTTATGGTTACCGGCTGTGAACCCGTAGACGACGACTCCGTGGGTAGCACAGGTGGTGCCCTTAGCGCCGAAGGCCTCGACATCGATGCGACCGAATGCGTAACGGTCAAATTTGGTGACGACTCGACCTGCAAACCCGAGAAAGCCTGGGTTTTCTATGCAGATTCCATGTCCGCCGACCGTGGCTTGGAGATGGTCCGCTACCGACTGGGCCAGAAATGTGGCGCCGGTGGTTTCGTAGGCATTAAATTCCTGGCATGCCCCGTAACCGGACACTGTGGTGTCGAAGATGTCGACACCGACCTGGAAAAACCAGTTCTTAGTGTAGTTCCCGTTCACCCCATCAAAGAAAAACCAGAACTCGACGATGATTCCGACAACGAGAAGCCGGACTGGACTGTCATCGCCCCTGTAAAAACCAAGCCCGCCGCTGACGACGATGCTCCGATCAAAATCAAGCCCGTCGTGGACACTATCCTCCCGATCAAAGTCCACACCAAGCCCGCCGCTGACGACGACGCTCCGATCAAAATCAAGCCCGTCGTGGACACTGTCCTTCCGATCAAAGTGCACACCAAGCCCGAGACGGCCGACGATGCTCCGATCAAAATCAAGCCCGTCGTGGACACTATCCTTCCGATCAAAGTGCACACCAAGCCCGAGATGGCCGACGATGCCCCGATCAAAATCAAGCCCGTAATGGCAACTGTACTTCCCATCAAGATGCACACCAAACCGGTTCTGGATACCGACGAGCCCGTAAAAGAGAAGCCAGAACTCGACTTTGACGAGCTGGACTTCGACGAAGACGGTGACGAATCCAATCTTGGTGCGGACATCGCGGTTCCCGTGGAAACCAGCAAGTACTTCGTGGCCATCGTCTCCGACCTTCATCATTGCACCGACGGCAAAGAGCTTCTGCGCCGCGCCCGGTTCGTATGCAAGGCAAATCATGGCCGGCTTATCAACTTTGGCCTCTACCAGGGCCGCTGCGAAGGCCCGACGGACTTTGATAGCTTGAAGTTCACCTGTGCCGCTCTGAAATAGATACCCCTCCGTTCCAGCTGTTCCCAGCTGAACACCGGGTGTTCGTACCGCGAACACCCGGTGTTTTTTTTGCCTGGACGATTTCAATTCCCCGACTTTGAACCGATCTCACATAATGTTCAGTACTGTATTGGCTGGTAGGTTCGACTTGTACGAGTTTGCTGTTGTGGGCAGGAATGTCATAAGATGTTGAAACATTGCATCGGGATTCAGGATTCTTGACGATGGGTTTTGGTCAACGCTTTAAAAGCGTATTCGTAGTCACATGTCTGGGACTGTTATTTTTGGCGGTAGGTTGCTCGGGCGACGGTACACCGCCCGCTACAGATCCAGGTACTCTGAAGGACACGCCCGATAGCACCGATAAAACGGGTACCGATGGGGGCACCAACGATCTGGCCGACGCCAAGTTAGACGGCACAGATGGTGCAGCGGCGGATCCGGGTACCACCGATTCCGGCGTGCCGGATGTGGATGCGGCTATAGACACAGGACCTGTGGGCATCTTTGGTGATCCGTGCGTGAGCGATGAAGACTGTATAGAAGGACCTTGCGTCGCGTCCACGGAAGGATCGGTCTGTAGCCAGTTCTGTCCAGAGGCACGCGAAGAAGATACGGAGCAATGTCCCGATGACTGGGATTGTACGTACGTGGAGGCCCTGGAAACGGAGGTATGTCTGGTACGCGATCTCAACCTTTGTCGCGCCTGTACGACCGATGAGGAATGTAGTGAAGGGGGGGGCAAGGAAACGGATCTCTGCGTGCCAATCGACGGTGGGGCCAGCGGTAATTTCTGCGGCATCGATTGTAGCGAAGATGAATGTCCCGAAAACTATATCTGCTCGGAGCTTGTTCTGGAGGAGGGGGCCGAACCCATCCATCAGTGCATTCCTGCCGAAGGCATATGTGAATGTTCTTCCTGGGCGACGTTGAACGAGGCCGCCACGACCTGCTTCTACGGTACTGTTTGTTATGGGGAGCGGGTGTGTACGTCGGAAGGTCTATCCGAATGTAGTGCCCAGATCGCCGTGGATGAGATCTGTGATGCCCTGGATAACGATTGTGACGGTGAGACGGATGAAGATTTCGTGACCGATGGCGTGTATACCCATCCGGACCATTGTGGGGAATGTGGAAACGGCTGCGTGGATATCTTCGCCAATGGCACGGGAACCTGTGGTGTACTGCAGGGACAGGTTGGCTGCGTTGTGGAAATCTGCGACCCGGGGTTCGACAAAGTGTTGCCCACTATGTGTGGAGTGGCGTCGGAGAGCCCATGCACAGCCTGTACGGAACCGGAAGACTGTCCACCGTGGCTTTCCTGTGTTGGAGCCGGTGCGGGTAGCTTCTGTCTACAGTCCTGTCCCTACGAATGCGCCCCAGACTGTGCCGAAGCTGACTGTGGTGATGATGGCTGCGGAGGGAGTTGTGGAAACTGCCCCTTCACGGCCCCGGTCTGCCAGGGCGGGCAGTGTACGGCCGTTTGTGTGCCCGACTGCACCGATAAGGATTGTGGGTCCGACGAGTGTGGTGGGTTGTGCGGAGAATGTTCCGATGACCTTCCGATCTGCCAGGGCGGGGTTTGCGTAGAGACCTGTGAGGCGGACTGTGGCGGAAAGACCTGTGGTGACGATGGCTGTGGCGGAATTTGCGGTGTCTGCCTACCCATTGTGGAGAATTGTCTGCAGAACGTATGTATCCCCGTGCCCAACGAATGCCCTGCGAGCTTTGCTTGTAAGGCAGTGCCTGACCAGGTGGGTAGCTGGTGTATGTATGATACCGGGGGCTGCAGCTTCCTGGGCAAGCCCTGTGGGCAGGATGGCGATTGTGAAGATATGAACGTCTGCACGACGGACGTATGTGATGGGGACCAGGGCTGCACAAATACGGACGTTGTTTGCGATGACGGTAATCCCTGTACATCCGATGAATGTGTGATCGGGGTTGGTTGTACCTATACGGTACTCGAGAATGATACCGCTTGCGACGATCTGGACGCCTGCACCCAGGTGGACACCTGTCAGGAGTCGGTCTGCACGGGCAGTGATCCTGTCATTTGCACGGCCCTCGATCAATGCCATGTGGCGGGGGAATGCCAGTCGGATACCGGTATATGTACCGATCCGGACCAGGAGGACGATACTCCTTGTGACGACGAGGACGCCTGCACCTATACGGATCTTTGTCTGACCGGCGTTTGCGGTGGGACCTCCTATTCCTGCGACGATGAAAATCTTTGCACGGACGATACCTGCCTGGGCACGGTGAACGAAGAAGGGGACGGCGAATGCTCCTATGCGGACAACGTCCTACCCTGTGACGATGATACGGCCTGTAGCCATACGGACATCTGTGGTGAGGGAAGCTGTTCCGGTACTACCTACGACTGTGAGGATGACGATGTCTGTACGGATGACATCTGTTTAGGGGGAGTGGACGACGAGGGCACGGGAACCTGTGAACATCCCTTCAACGAAGCCCCCTGCGATGATGGCATCGATTGTACACATACCGACGCATGCCTGGTTGGTGTCTGCCTCGGCGAAACCTATGGCTGCTCGGATGGGAATCTGTGCACGGACGATAGTTGCGATGGAGATGGGGAATGCACCTTTATCGTCAACACGGCTCCCTGCGATGATGGTTTCCACTGTACCCATACCGATACCTGTAGCGCAGGCTCCTGTGTTGGAGTTGCTTACGAATGTGGTGATGGGAACCCCTGCACCAACGACCTCTGCGATGGGGCCGGAGACTGTGATTATATCGACAACGAGGACCCCTGTGACGATACGCAGGATTGCACTCATACGGACACCTGTGCCGCCGGTGGCTGTGTGGGTACACCCTACATTTGTGGTGATGGGAACCCCTGCACGGATGATTCCTGCAACGGCGACAGTACCTGTACCCATACCGCGAATACGTTGGATTGTAACGATGGGGTGGCTTGCACCCATACGGATATCTGCGTGGATTCCGAATGTGTCGGCGAGGACTATAGCTGTGATGATACAAACCCCTGCACCAACGATGTCTGTCTCGGGGATGGGGCTTGCGAGAACCCGAATAATACCCTGCCGTGCAATGACGACAATCCATGCTCCCATACCGACACCTGTGGGGAGGGAGAATGCGTAGGTAGTGACTACAGTTGTGAAGACGACAATCTCTGTACTGACGATTCCTGCAACGGGGACGGCACCTGTACCAACGCCGACAACGAAATTCCCTGTAATGATACGATCGACTGTACCCATACAGACACCTGCTCCGACGGGTTGTGTCTAGGCACCATCTACTCCTGCGGCGACGGAAATCCCTGTACCGATGATGCCTGTATTGGGGACGGAGACTGTACCCATACGCCCAATGTTGGCTCATGCGACGATGGTCTGGTGTGTACCCATACCGATATTTGTGCGGCTGGTAGTTGCAACGGTACCACCTATAGCTGCGACGACGACAACCCCTGCACCAATGACACCTGCCTTGGTGACGGATCCTGTCAGAATATACCCAACGAATTCCTTTGTGATGATGGCGACGCGTGCACCCATAGCGACATCTGTGGAAGTGGTGTGTGTGCCGGTACCAGTTATGGTTGCGACGACGGCAATCTATGCACCAATAACGTCTGTAACGGGGATGCCACCTGTTCCTTCCCGAACAATTCCGATCCCTGTGATGACGACGTAGCCTGCACCCATTCGGATGTATGTGGTGGGGGATCTTGTGCGGGCACGGAATACGGCTGTGAAGACGGTGACGTCTGCACGGATAATGTCTGCAACGGCAACGGCACCTGCTCGTTCCCGTTCAACACGGCCCCTTGCAGCGATGAAGAGTCCTGCACCCATACCGACACCTGCCTGCTCGGAGCCTGCCTGGGTACGGACTACAACTGTGATGACGGGGATGTCTGTACGGATAATGTCTGTCTGGGCGACGGCACTTGCACCTTCCCCTTCAATGAAGCTCCCTGCGACGACTCGATACAATGTACCCATACCGACACCTGTGATGGAGGGGGCACCTGCATAGGCACGTTCTACGAATGCGATGACACGGACGTCTGCACCGACAACGTCTGTACGGGCGACCTGGACGCGGAAGGCAACGGGACCTGCGACTATCCCTTCAACGAGGCTCCCTGTGATGACGACGTGGGTTGCACCCATACGGACACCTGTGATGGGGACGGAACATGCGTAGGTACCACCTATGCCTGTGATGATGGCGACGTCTGTACGGATAATGTCTGTCTGGGTGCCTTGGATGCGGACGGAGTCGGGACCTGCGATTATCCCTTCAATACGGCGCCCTGTGATGATGCAGTGGGCTGTACCCATACGGATTCCTGCCTGCTAGGGGCATGTTTCGGCACCGATTACAGCTGTGATGATAGTGATGTCTGTACGGATAATGTCTGCCTGGGCGGCCTGGATGCGGACGATAACGGAACTTGCGATTATCCCTTCAACACGGCTCCCTGTGATGATGTCCTGGGCAGCACCCATACCGATACCTGTAATGGCGCGGGTACCTGCGTAGGTACGACCTATTCCTGTGATGATGGTGATGTCTGTACGGACAATGTTGGTACGGGCGGTCTGGATGCGGAAGGCAACGGGACCTGCGACTACCCCTTCAATACGGCTCCCTGCGATGATGCCGTTGCCTGCACCCATACGGACACCTGCGATGGCGCAGGGCTATGCCTGGGTACCGGGTACAGCTGTGATGATGGGGATGTCTGCACAGACAACGACTGTACGGGCGGCCTGGACGGGGATGGCAATGGAACCTGCGACTATCCCTTCAATACGGCTCCCTGCGATGATGTCCTGGGCAGCACCCATACCGACACCTGTAATGGCGCGGGTACATGCGTAGGTACGACCTATTCCTGTGATGATGGGGATGTCTGTACGGACAACGTTGGTACGGGCGGTCTGGATGCGGAAGGCAATGGGACCTGCGATTATCCCTTCAATACGGCGCCCTGCGATGATGCCGCGGAGTGCACCCATACGGACACCTGTGATGGTGCAGGCCTATGCGTGGGTACCGGGTACAGCTGTGACGATGGTGACGTCTGCACAAATAATAACTGTACGGGCGGTCTGGATGCGGAAGGCAATGGGACCTGCGACTATCCCTTCAATACGGCCCCCTGTGATGATGCTGTGGGCTGTACCCATACGGATACCTGTGATGGGGCGGGCATATGCATAGGGACCACCTACGCCTGTGATGATGGTGACGTCTGCACGGACAACACCTGTCTGGGCACATTGGATGCGGATGGTGTTGGGGAATGCACCTATCCCAATAATACGGCCCCCTGTGACGATGGCTTTACCTGCACCCATACGGACACCTGTGCTGATGGGACCTGTGGCGGTACGGGGTATAGCTGCGACGATGGTAAAGTCTGTACCAACAATATCTGTCAGGGAGAATTGGACGCGGACGGTAATGGAACCTGTACGTATCCCAACAATACCGCCACTTGTGATGACGGGGAGGGTTGTACCCATACGGATACCTGTGATGGAGCGGGCACATGCGTCGGCACGACCTATGCCTGCGATGATGGGGATGTCTGCACCGACAATGTCTGTCTCGGTGATGAAAACTGCGACTATCCCTTCAACGTAGCAGCCTGTGATGACAATGATCCCTGTACCCATACGGACACCTGTGCCGATGGTGTTTGTGCGGGTACCGCTTATACCTGTGATGATGGGGATGTCTGCACCGACAACGTTTGTACGGGCGGCCTGGACGCGGAAGGCAACGGGACCTGTGACTATCCGGTTAACACCGCGACCTGTGATGACGCGGACGATTGCACCCATACGGATGTGTGCGGCGCCGGAGTTTGCGCGGGTGAAGGCTACGGCTGCAGTGATGACAACCTTTGTACCGATGATATCTGTCTGGGCGGTGTGGATGCAGACGGGAATGGGACCTGTTCCAACCCCGACAACGCGTTGGCCTGTGACGATGCAGAAGCCTGCACGCATACGGATACCTGCTCAGCGGGAGTATGTGTGGGCACGACCTACTCCTGTGATGATGCGGAGACCTGTACCGATGATATCTGTCTGGGTACGACGGACGCCGACGGGGAAGGGGAATGTGACAATCCCAATAACACCGTCGTCTGTGACGATGGGGTGGCCTGTACCAAAAACGATGTCTGTGCTGCTGGAGCGTGCAATGGTATCGCCTACAACTGTGTAGACACCAATCCCTGCACCGACGACGAATGCAATGGCGACGGGACCTGCTCCTATCCCTCCAACACCATTCCCTGTGATGACGCGGACGACTGCACCCAGGACGACACCTGCTCCAATTTTGATGACGGTGTCTGTGCGGGTACGGCCTACACCTGTGATGACGGTGACGTCTGTACTGATAATGTCTGCCTTGGCGACGGGAATTGCGACTACCCCAATAATACGGCCACCTGCGACGATAATGATCTTTGTACCACCGCCGATACCTGCCAGCTCGGGATCTGTGTCGGGGAAGATGCGGTCACCTGTACAGCTCTGGATCAATGCCATGATGCAGGAATCTGTAATCCGTTGACGGGCGTATGCAGTGACCCCGACAAAGACGACGGCATCGGGTGTGATGACGAGGTCGTCTGCACCCATACGGATGCGTGCACAGCTGGGGTCTGTGGCGGAACAACCTACAGCTGTGACGATGCCGATGTATGTACCGATAACGTTTGCCTGGGCACGGTAGCTGTCGATCCGGATGGCGATTGTGACTACCCCAACAATACGGCCAGCTGTGATGACGCTGTAGTCTGCACTCACACCGACACCTGTGCGGGTGGGGCCTGTGCCGGTACCGCCTATACCTGCGATGACGGCGACGTCTGCACCGATAACGACTGCCTGGGCACGGTTGCTGTCGATCCGGATGGCGATTGCGACTATCCCAACAATACCGCCACTTGCGACGACAACGACCTCTGTACCACGGCCGACACCTGTCAGCTCGGGATCTGTGTCGGGGAAGATGCGGTCACCTGCACCGCCCTGGATCAATGCCATGATGCAGGAACCTGTAATTCGTTGACGGGCATATGCAGTGATCCGGAGAAGCTAAACGGCACGGATTGTAATGATGCAGTCGACTGCACCCATACGGATGAGTGCACGGATGGCGTCTGTGGCGGTACGACCTATAGCTGCGCGGATGCGAACGGTTGCACCGATGATGTCTGCCTGGGTGATAACACCTGCGACAACCCGGCCAATACCCTTCTTTGTGATGATGGCGATACGTGTACACATTCGGACATTTGCGCGGATGAGGCCTGCGGGGGTACGGCCTATACCTGCGACGATAGCGATGTCTGCACCGACAATGTCTGTCTGGGCGACGGCAACTGTGACTATCCGAATAATGCGGCCAGCTGTGACGATAATGATCTCTGCACCCATACGGACACCTGTGCTGACGGTGTTTGTGCCGGGACGCCGTATTCCTGTGGCGACGGCGATGTCTGTACGGACGATGTCTGTCTAGGAGACGGGACCTGTGATAATCCGCCCAATATTGTCGATTGCGATGATAGCGACGACTGCACCTTCGATGACATCTGTAGCGATGGAGTATGCGCCGGAACCTCCTATAGCTGTGAGGACTTCGACGTCTGCACCGACGATGTCTGCCTGGGCAACGGCACCTGCAACAATCCGAAAAACACCGCTTCGTGCGATGACAGTGATATTTGTACCCATTCTGATACCTGTGCGGCCGGAACCTGTGTCGGGACGGCTTATACCTGCGATGATAGCGACGTCTGCACCGACAATGTCTGCCTGGGCGGAGTGGACGGCGATGGGAATGGCACCTGTGATTACCCCAACAACACCGTCGTCTGCGATGATTCCGACACCTGTACCCATACCGACATCTGTGCGGCCGGAACCTGTGCGGGTACAGCCTATACCTGTGAGGACAATGACGTCTGCACGGACAATGTCTGCCAGGGCGATGGAAACTGTGACTATCCGAATAATACGGCCAGCTGCGATGACAGTGACGACTGTACCCATACCGACCTCTGTGCAGCCGGCACCTGCGCGGGCACAGCCTATACCTGTGACGATAGCGACGTCTGCACCGACAATGTCTGTCTGGGCGACGGCAACTGTGACTATCCGGACAACACGGTCAGCTGTGATGATAGTGACGATTGTACCTATACCGACACCTGTCTGCTCGGAGCCTGCGAGGGCACTGCGTACAGCTGTGATGATGGTAAGGTCTGCACGGACAATATCTGCCTGGGCACGGTTGCTACCGATCCGGACGGTGATTGCGACTACCCCGACAACACAGCCACCTGTAATGATGCGGATGACTGTACCCATACCGACATCTGTGGAAGCGGCAGCTGTGCGGGAACCAGTTACGATTGCAGCGACGGCAATGTCTGTACGGACGACGTCTGCCTTGGGGATGGCAACTGCGATAACCCCAATAACGTCATCGTCTGTGATGACGCGGACCTATGTACCCATACCGATACCTGTAGCGCGGGCTCTTGTGGTGGTACGACCTATAGCTGTGGGGATGCGAATGCCTGCACCGACGATGTCTGCCTGGGCACGATAGACGGCGACGGGGAAGGGGAATGCTCCAACCCCGACAACGACATTGCCTGCGACGATAGTGATCTATGCACCCATACGGACGTCTGTGGTGGAGGGGCCTGTGCGGGAACCACCTATAGCTGTGGCGATGCCAACGTCTGCACCGATGATATCTGTCTGGGTACGACGGACGCCGATGAAGAAGGGGAATGTGACAACCCGAACAATACCATCGGCTGTGATGACAGCGACGACTGTACCCATACAGACCTCTGCGCGGCCGGAGACTGTGCTGGTACAGCCTTTACCTGTAGCGATGGCGAGCTCTGCACGGATGATGTCTGTAATGGTGATGATCTGTGCTCGTATCCAGCCAATAGTCTAACCTGCGACGACGACGATCTTTGTACCCATACGGACGTCTGTTCCGGCGGCGAATGTGGCGGCGTGTCCTATACCTGTAGTGATGGGAACGTCTGCACCGACGACAACTGCCATGGGGACGATACCTGTACCAATCCTGACAATATAATTTCATGCGATGACGGTGACAACTGCACCACCGGCGACATCTGTGCGAATGGATCCTGTGCCGGTGATGTAGCGGTGGAATGTGACGATGGAGACGTCTGCACCGATGATAGCTGTGATATCGATCTGGGCTGTCAGAACCCATTCAATGAAGCCGCTTGTAATGACTTCGATGTTACGACGGTAAACGACGCATGTGATGGAGCTGGTAACTGTGTAGGGACGGCCTCGGTATGTAACGACGGTGTATGTAATTCCGACTGGAATGAAGATCCCTGCAACTGTCCGCCCGATTGTGGGCTGACCACCTGTGGGGATGGCTATTGTTGTTCGGACTCCGAGGACACCTGTAACTGTACCGAGGACTGTGGTGCTGCGCCCGAGTGCTGTGCGCATTCGGACTGTAATGACGGCCTGGTTTGCACCATCGATTCCTGTGACCTCGTTCCCGACAACGGGATCCCAGATAACACATGCTTAAACCCACGCCATTTTGCCTACTGCTTGATCGATAATGTTTGTGCACTTCATTCCCAGGAGAACCCCACCAACTCCTGTGAATACTGTGATACCAACGCCAGCCCTACCACCTGGTCGAATTGGATCTCCGGCACGGACTGTGGCGTTTGTGCGGAATGTGATGGATCCGGTAGTTGCATATTCGATAGCAGCCAGGCGGACACCGATTGTGGGGCCTGCCAGAGTTGTTCTGAAATCGGCTCCTGCAGCGGAAGTTGCGTCTCGCAGGTCTGGGATTGGACAGATATTGGCTGTACTACCGGTTTCAAATACACCTGTAGTGCCTGTGACGGGCATTGCCGCAATATTACGGCCACACTCAAGCCGTGGAACTGCAGCGGCAGTTTCACCGTCAACGAGACCAACGACTATTATATCTGGGCCTACGCCTACCAACATCCGGGCATTTCACGGGCGATCGATCTGAGTATTGATGGGTCATCTCCCTTCGTCATGAGCGACGACGGCTGTAATACCTGTTGGAAGTGGGAGCTTCTGGGCACGCGTAATCTATCCGCAGGTAGCCATAACTTCACACTCAACGATAATGCATCGGCGGTGGGAAGCTGGGCCCTTGGAAGCTTGTTGATCACCACATCTGCAGCAGCGGTGAATAGCTGTAATCCCTGATGGGCTTAATCACTCTTGGCTTTACCGAGGGCCTTGTCATAGTCCAGGTCTAGCGGGGGAAGGTCCGTCTTCGCCTTCTTCACGAAGTGCTCCATCCACCGAAGCAGACGTAGGCTATAGTCAAAGCGTGCGTTTGCCTTTCGATTACCGTGGCCTTCACCGGCATATAGGACGAGCCGCACGGGTGCCTTTCCACGCAGTTTAAGATGCCGATACAGGCTCTTAGCCTGGCTTGGGTCCACGCGCCGGTCTTCACGGCCATGCATGACGAGAGTAGCGGTCGTGGAACCGTCGGCATGATAGATGGGGCTCGCTTTCAGGTACTTGTCCCAGTTGGTCCATGGACGCTCCAGGAAATGTACCGCATACATCTCTTCGGGAATGTCGGTGGTGCCGACCTTCGACACCTGGTCACTGATGCCCACAAAGACCACGCTGGCCCGGAACTTCGAACTGAAGCGGGTGGCCGCCCAGGCGGAGGCGTAACCGCCGTAGGATCCACCGGTGATACCGACCCGCTTCTTATCGACCAGGCCACTCTCTACCAGATGATCCAGTCCATCGACGATGTCGTTGAATTCGTCACCGGCGGGATCTCCCTGGGAGATCTTGGAGAAGGCGATTCCACGGCCTGTGCTGCCGCGATAGTTCGGGTAGAAGACGGCAAAGCCCTTGCCCGCCGCCATTTGACCGGGCCCACTGTAGAAGGTCATCCAACCGTTGGAGTAATGGGATTCCGGTCCACCGTGGATCACCATGATCAAGGGTACCCGTTTACGCTTCTTCCGTTTTACCGGGTGGATAAGGATCCCTTCGATCTCCATACCATCTCGCGCTTTGTAGCGAATGACCTCCTGCTTGCCGAGCTTCTTCTTGGCGAGCCATGGATTCGAGTCCGTGAGCCGAGTCCAGCTACCGTCGGAGAGGCGGAGCTGAAAGACCTCGATTGGATGGCTGGCACTATGGCCGCTAAGAGCGGCGACACTCCCATCATCGGATAGAGACATAGCTCGCAGGGCGAGTCCCGCCTGCTGGGCGACGGAGGTGATTGTTCCGTCGCTACATTGGATCCGACGGATTGACGACGCCGTGCCATGGGAAGCCAGATAGATAATCTCGTTATTTCCATTCCAGCTTAGCTGGCTTACTGCTCCATCGAATTCACCCAATAATACCTTGAGGTCGTCTGTTTGGGTTTTCGCAAGCCAGATGCGGCCAGGGGAGGGGTCATGACGGTCGATTCCGGCCTGGATGGCAAGCTGCGAACCGTCTGGGCTCCAACGGAAGGCACCTAGCTTTCCTGGTAGTATGATCTCTCGTTGGGACTTCTTCTTTTTCTTTGTAAGATCTACGATATGGATGCGACGGTTCATATAATGATCGTCGATCTGGGGGCTTGGCGCGATCGCTACGGCCAGGACCTTGCCGTCTGCCCGTAAACGGGGGGCGGATGCGGAACCCGTCAGATCAATAGATTGCGCCTTTTTCGCTGTGGGTGTCTGACGCCGTCCGGTTCCCTGCCATTCTACCGTGGTTATCCAGACCAGTTTTCGGGGAGTAGACTCTTCGTAAATCGTGGCATGGGGTTTTACTTTCTGGTCGTCTTTTTTCTTCGCACTGGCTACGAAGGCCAGGGTGTTTCCATCTGCGGAGAAGCTATAATCCGCGATGCCGCTATCATGAGACAGGATCCGTTCGGCTTCCCCGCCGTCGATGGCGATATGGTAGAGGCTCGGGTGTTTGTCTCCGCTACGTTTCGCCAGGAAACAGAGGTTACCATTTCCCAACCAGCGCACTTTCGATACCGTTTGATGGCCCGTGATATAGGGACGGGTGTTACCATCTTTGTCGACGACATGGAGCTCCAGATAGGCGGGCCCATCTTTCTCGGAGCCCGGCTTTCTCGGCACAGCCCGAACATAGGCGATCCGTTGTCCGTCCGGGCTGATCTGGACTTCAGTTACCGATTCAAGCCGAGCGATATCCAGAGGTGAAAGGGTCGAACCCAATGCCGTGCCGATGGTGCTCAAGCATAGAAACACCACAACCATCCAGATTCGATAGATGGGAGCGAATGGCGGGGACAGCAGTTGCATTATTGATTCTCCGATTGACCGGGGTTGGGGCTCGTCAACCTAGCGGACTGATAGAGGCCGGGCAAGCCCGATACGGACAGCACGATTTCTGGGGTGGTTTTTCGCAATGCCTTTGAACCACAGAGGCTAGAGTGTTACCCTGTGCCTTCCCTTTTCTGGTCGGTCGGGAGTGTTACGTTCATTATGCGCTTGAATCGGATGGTAGCTCGGGTTTTCGTTGGGCTTGTTATTGCTTTGTTCTGGGCTTGTGGCGGCAGCTCTGTTGGGGTGTCATCGGGGGATTCGGGGGCCGATACACCGGAGACACAGATCGGACCGGATGGCCAGATCGGTGATACGAATAAGGATGCTCTGCTGAATGATGGGAGCCAGGGAACTTCGGATTCCGATGGAGGCAGCACATCACCCTTTGATCTGCCCGAGGTTCTCGATGGCTGGGAGCCACCCCCCGGACAGTTTGGTGGACCGTGCAGCAGTAACGCCGATTGTGAGAGCGGCTGGTGTGTTGAGGGGCCCGAAGGCTTTGTATGTACATCGAACTGTATTGAAGACTGCCCGCCAGGCTGGCAATGCAAGGGAGTGGATACCGGGGGATCGGATCTGGCCTTTCTCTGCCTGCCCCTCGTGAAACGATTGTGCACCCCTTGTGCAGGAGACTTCCAATGCACGGGCGGGCGCTGTCTGACCATCGACGGTGAGGGCCGCTGCGCCTATATCTGTGAATCGGACGACGACTGTCCGGATGGCTATGGCTGTCGACCCGATCCGGATGACGACGAGGCCGCTCCTCTTTGTCAGCCTTTAAGCGGAAGCTGCTGGTGTACAGCGGAGTTTGATGGGGCGGTACGAACCTGTTGGAGCGAGAGCGAGCTGGGCAGTTGTTATGGCCTGGAGACCTGTAATCCAGAGCTGGGGTGGGTCGGTTGCACGGCACCCGAGCCAAGCCTCGAAGACTGTGATGGTTTCGATAATGACTGCAACGGTCTTGTGGATGATGGCCTGGTGGATGGCGGCGACTGTGAAAATACGATCGAAGATGTCGGTACCTGTACGGGAACCCAGATCTGCGTGGGTGCACAGGGGTGGGTCTGCAATGCCCTGATCCCCGAGCCGGAGATCTGTGATTTCAAGGACAATAACTGCGACGGCGAGGCGGATGAAGACTTCCGTGCGGAAGACGGAACCTGGACCCTCAACGATAACTGCGGCACCTGTGGGGTGAGCTGTGACGATGTGATCCCCAATGCGATCTCGGCCTGTGCGGCCAATGATGGCAATCCCCAATGCCAGGTTGAGAGCTGTGATCTGGGGTATTATCAAGCCGGGCCGATGGCTTGTCTGCCCCTGAACGATAGTCTGTGTTCACCCTGTGAAACCGCTATTAATTGTGCGGTCCCGGGGGATCGTTGTATGCAACTCGATGGGGGCGGCTATTGCGGCCGCGACTGCGGCGAAGACAACCTCTACGGTACGCCTGCGATGGAATGTCCCGATGGCTTTGTCTGTACCGAGGTCGAGGATGCTGACTATCAATGCCAGCCCATATCCCTGTCGTGTACTTGTCTGGCGGAGGATGTTGGCAAATTACGAACCTGCATTCGTCAGAATGATCTCGGAGTCTGTTACGGGCAGGAAAGCTGCGATCCGGACCTGGGTTGGATCGATTGCAGCACGGACGCACCGAGCGCCGAAACCTGCAACGGCCAGGACGATGATTGCAACCAGGCCATTGATGATGTGCTGGGACGTGGGGCTCCCTGTAATGTGGAGAACGGGATCGGTAGCTGTCCGGGTGTAATGGACTGTACGGAGGAAAGTGAAGACCTCATATGTCTTGGTCAGGAGCCCACGGTGGAATCCTGCAATAGTGTGGACGATGATTGCGACGGAGCCACCGATGAAGACTTCAACACTCTCTTTTCGGCGTGCTTTGCGGGCTTGGGAAGTTGTGAACGCCCGGGCTTTTTCGAATGCACCGACGATGGAACCGGGACGGTCTGCAATGCGGAACCCGGCGAGCCCGAACCGGAACAATGCGATGGGTTTGATAACGATTGTGATGAAGGGATCGACGAAGGTCCACTCTGGTCCAATAGGGGCGATATCTGCACCAATGGCGAAGGAGCCTGCGCCAATCCGGGAATCCACATCTGTGATCCAAGCGACTCGACCGCAGCAACCATCTGCAATGCCACCCCCAAGGAGCCGGGCGTAGAAGCTTGCGATGGGGTGGATAATAATTGCGATGGCGAGACCGACGAGACCTGGAAAATCGGCGGCCAATACGCCTACGCAGAGACCTGTGGAAACTGCTTTACAAATTGCACGGAAATCTATGAAAAACCAAATGCTTATGGCGTTTGTAACACGGTGGGAAGTCCGACGTGTAAGATGGTCTGCTGTGGGGTTGCAGATCCCAATCCGGCCTGTGACGGTGTGAGTACGGACTATTTTGATCTTAACGGCGTTCCGGACGATGGCTGTGAGTTTGTATTGGATCCCAATGCGGTCTATGTCTCTTCGGCTGATCCCGACGCGGATGATCTGATTGGCTGTGGTCTTGGTCCGGCCGGAACCGGCCCCGATCATCGTCCATGTGTCAGCTTGAGCGGGGGGATGGCGCGTGCCCAGTCCCTGGGCCGTACCAAGGTTCTGGTGGCGGATGGTCTATATGAAGAGACCGTTCATCTGGTGAGCGGTATTTCTTTGCTGGGTGCGTTCCGAGCCGATACCTGGGAACGCCATCTGGAATCGACCCTTACGACCATTCGAGGGACAGAGCTCAGTCTTCACCAACGCACGATTGTAGCCGAAGACATCCTTGGCTCCAGCTGGGTGGAGGGTTTCGTCATCTATGGTCCATCCAATACGATAGGGGGCGGGAATTCCTATGCCCTGTATGTGCGAGATTCTAGTTCTGCTCTACAGATCCGGTCCAATATCATCTACGCGGGTTCCGGTGGCACGGGCGCAGCCGCCTTTTCGGCATTGGCGGGCCAAAACGGAGCGGACGGAGATGGTCGTCCGTCCGGAGGTACCGACTATGACGCGTTCGTAGCGACGGGTTGGCAGATTTGTGGGGCGAGTAACAATCGCCAATACGACAATGGGGGAAAACGGACCTGTGCCGGTGATACTGTAGATGGTGGTACCGGCGGTGGAAATCTATGTCCCGCCATTGGTGGCCTTGAGTTTAGCGGCCTGGACGGCGGGCCTGGACAGCCGGCTGGCGGTGCCGGTGGTGGGGCGGCCGGTTCGGGCGGAGATGCTGGAAACGATGGTTTGCTCGACGGAACGACCTGTATTCTTCCCGGGGGATCGATGACCGGTAAGAATGGTGGGAATGGGTCTTTTGGGGCGGCTGGGTCTGGAGGATCGGGTTGTTCTGCCAGCGCAGCGACTGGAACCGTAGTCGATGATCATTGGGTTGGTGGGCTTGGTACAGCCGGCAGCCTGGGCGCGGCCGGCGGCGGTGGCGGCGGTGGCGGCGCTGGTGGCGGCGGCGAATGTTATTCTGGCTGCAACAATGATCGTCTGGGAGGCCACGGTGGTGGTGGCGGTTCTGGTGGTTGTGGCGGTGGTTTGGGTGGTGGTGGCCAGGCGGGTGGTGGCTCCTTTTCCGTATTCGTACTGGGGGGACAGGCCCCGGTGGTCGCTGGAAATACTTTCTATCGTGGAATCGGTGGTACCGGCGGATTGGGTGGAAACGGAGGCGTTGGTGGTACCGGAGGCAATGGAGGCGCCGGTGGTCAATGTCCCGGTAGCTGTTGGTGTTATAAGAACGCCGGCAAAGGTGGTGAAGGCGGCGCTGGAGGCCATGGCGGTGGTGGCGGCGGCGGCTGTGGTGGCGGTTCGTTCGGGGTCTTTACCCAGGGCGTGACAGGCGCGCTTAATTATTGTGAACCCGTGTCGGACAACAATTTTGTTGGTGGTTCGGCCGGGGAGGGTGGTTCCGGTGGTCTGTCCTTTGGTCATGCCGGAACATCCGGGACCGCTGGTCCGTCCGATAACTGCAGGTATGACTGATCCGTCTGCACCGTTGGCGCGTTGAAACACCGGCATTCGCGGATGGTCCCCTTGCGGTTTTCGGTTCTTCGTGTAGTTTCCGGGTCGTTCAACCACGAGGCATATGGATGTCCCCCGGCCAACCAGCGACGGAACGACGGACTTTCGCGATCATCTCCCACCCGGATGCGGGAAAGACCACCCTGACGGAGAAGCTTCTTCTATACGGCGGAGCTATCCATCTGGCCGGCTCCATTCGGGCCCGAAAAGCGTCCCGCCATGCGGTCAGCGACTGGATGAAAATGGAGCAGGAGCGGGGCATTTCCGTTACCTCGTCGGTTCTTCAGTTTGAGTATATGGATCGGGCCCTGAATCTGTTGGACACTCCGGGCCATGCCGACTTCTCGGAGGATACCTACCGGACGTTGGCGGCGGTGGACTCGGCGGTGATGCTGATCGACCATACCAAGGGTGTGGAGAGCCGGACCCTGAAGTTGTTTGAGGTCTGCCGTATGCGCAACCTCCCGGTGATCACATTCATGAATAAGATGGACCGGATGGGTCGGGATCCGGTGGAGCTTATCGACGAAGTAGCGAGTACCTTGAATCTAGGTGTTAGTCCTATAAATTGGCCCATTGGGATGGGCCGGGACTTCGACGGTGTGGTGGATTTGGCGACTCGCTGTGTCCAGTTGTATTCCGATTCGGACCATGGTCAGAATATCGCGGAAGCCGATTCACTTCCGCTCTCCCAGGCAGCGGAGAGACTGGGGCAGGCGCGTATGGATGAGGTCAGTGAGCAGCTGGAATTGCTCGATGGGGCCGGTGACGTCTGGGATCTGGATCGCTTTCTTAAAGGGGAGCTGAGTCCCATCTTCTGGGGGTCGGCTATGACTAATTTCGGGGTGGAACCTCTGCTGGCCTTTCTAGCGGAGAACGCCGCAAAGCCTGCGCCGCGTGAAGCTCGGAGATCCGATGATAGTGTGATCATCGTCGAGCCGACGGCCGAGAAGTTCTCTGGTTTTGTATTCAAGATTCAGGCGAATATGAATCCGCGTCACCGGGATCGAGTGGCCTTTGTTCGGGTGGTCAGTGGACGTTTTCGGCGGGGGATGGACGCAATAGTCGGTCGCAGTGGCGTTACGTTAAAGCTCTCGAAACCACATACATTTATGGCCCAGGAGCGGTCCATCGTTGATGAAGCCTGGCCTGGAGATATCATAGGCCTCTACGATCCGGGAAAGCTGCGGATCGGAGATACCCTCGCAGAGTCGGAGGTCTTGAAGTTTGACGGAATCCCGCGCTTTGCACCGGAACATTTCTCTCGCGTCCTTCTTAAGGACCCGTTGAAGCGTAAACAACTGGACACAGGGCTACAGCAACTGTCCCACGAGGGCGTGATCCAGTTATTCTACCGGCCGGAGCTGGGGCGTCAGGATGCCTGGCTCGGTGCCGTTGGGCTTTTGCAGTTTGAAGTCCTGAAAGAACGATTGAAGAATGAATACCGCGTGACGGCCGAACTGGAGATACTCTCCTACGGTGTGGCCCGATGGATCAACGCAAGCGAAGAGGCCCTGGATTGGCTAAAGAAACGACAGAGCTATCGCTTCGTCGAGGACCGAAACGGGAACCCGGTTGTCTTAGCAGAGAATCAATGGGCGATTGATTTCGCGCTTCGCAATGTGGACGACCTGGAGTTCTTCGAGGTCGAACCACTCTAAGCTCTTGTGGATCAGCCGCGGATCTTTGCGCCGGTGGCGATGATAGTGGGTTCTGTGGCCGGTCCGGAGACCTTGGCGGGGTCGTCGCCTCCATCCTCGGCCAGATGCTTTCGCGCACCCTCGGTCAAGGGAACGTTGACGAAGGATCCTTCAACCTCTACCTCTTTGCCGTCACAATCGACGGGTACGAAGAACTTATGATTGGTGGAGACACGAATGGTACCACCCTGGCCATCGGCCGGTGAGACCGTGAACCAGCAGCCCTTCGTCTTACAGACCTGGGCGATCTTTCCACGGACCCGGACGGTCTTTTTATGATAGGTGTTGGCATTCGCCAGTACGTCGGTCACGGGAACTGGTGTGACAGCGGTGAAGGCCTCTCCAAAGTGGGTCTCTTCACCGATGGTCAAGGTTACCGGTGCGATAACCTTCCCACATGATCTATGTTGCTTGGCCTTCGGGTTGGGATCTACAGCCTGGATGGCTTTGTCATACACGCATCCGCCACCAGTATTACCCGCAGTAGCCACTTTCGGGGCTTCGACTGCTGCCTTTGTGGCGGCTGTATTGGTCGGGGCTGTTGGTGTGGTTTGGGCCTGATTTGTGTTTGGCGCAGCTTTCTGTGTCTTATCTGGCGTCGATGGGTTGGGTGCAGGTTTCTGGTTTTTTTCCGCACAGCCCAGGGCAAATAAGACAGATAGAATCATCGCGGCGCGTCGAACAAACATGAGGTACCTCAAAGGAAAAGAAGATCAGAAGGCCGCATAAATAGGGAATCCAGCCCGCAAGTCAAACGAAAATCCGATTTTGTCGGTCAGCGCTGGGGGCGTTGTGTTACTGGTCGTACCGAGCCTGACTGGAGGTTGGCTGATCTATTGCTTATAGTAGTCCATTGGAGTTTGGCCTTTTTTTGGGAAGTTATGGTCACGCAGGACAAAGTTTTTAAAGTAGTGCTCGCAAATATCGGTGCCGATTTCTTCGATTATGGCCCCGGTGCTTCGGAATACCTGCGAGCGCATCTTCTGTCTTGCGGGGACCTGGCCGAACGGATCGAGGTGGATATCTACTTCCAGACGGGGACAGACCCAGCAGTGTTCTGCCAGGAGATACTCGATAAGGAACCGGATCTCGTGGGATTCACCTGCTATAGCTGGAATCTGGGATATTCGGAGCAGACGGCACGATGCATAAAAAAGAAGCGGGCGGATCTACCAATTGTCTTAGGTGGCTGTTCCTTTTCGTTGTTTCGCGATCGTAATGATTGGTTCCATGGTTGGGACGCTGTCGATGCGGTTGCGATCGGAATGGGCCAGTACACATTGGAGAATCTGGTTCGCTATTTGATGGTGAACCCGGCCGGTCATGGCATCTCCGATCCGCTGGAGGGGCTCGCCATCTGCCAGGATGGACAGCTAAGCTATGGGCCACCGGCTCGCACTCCAGATAGCCTGATGGAACTTGCGTCTCCTTATATCCAGGGGGCGCTCCATCAGGTGGCGCGGCCCTTTGTGGAGATGGCCATCGGCTGTCGCTTTGAATGTACGTTCTGCAGCGATGCCCGTTCGTCTCGCCAAGGCCTATGGTTGAGCAACACTCCCGAACGGATTGGAGCCGAGATCGAGGCGATCACGCGTTGGACGGAGGCGGATTGGATTGATGCTGGAGCCAGCACGGCCAATGTGACGGACCAGCACTTTCTTGATGTCTGTGATGGTATTCGGCGAGGGGATCCGGACCAGCGATTGCGGTATTCCTTTCAGCTGTACCCCGCCATCTCACGGCCGGTTCAACGTAAGGCTCTGGAGGGTATCCGGGTGGCGAAGCTTATGTTTGGCCTACAGTCCTCGTCACCTGACACCTGGGCCCCGATGCGACGGCGGAGTACCATCGACCACGTACACCGCGCAGTGGATGTCTTTCGTGGCGTAGCGCCCATGTATGTGGCGATGATCCTCGGTCTGCCAGGGGAGACCTACGATTCCTTTGTTTCCAGCTTTGATGAAGTCATGGCAGTGGACGGGGTATATGTCACAGTCCATCGATTACTCGTCTTACCAGGGACCCAATTGCACCAGAATCACGAAGCTCTGGGAATCGACTTCGATCCCGAATCCCGCTATCGGGTAACCCAGACCCAGACCATGTCTGCCGATGATCTGCAGCGGGCCCAGGAATATGTGGTCAACCGGGCTATGAACGAGGGCCAGTGGATCACGGAAGAGGGGCCCCCACGGGTGGACTGGAGCCAGTTCGAGGTAGACGTGGATAGCAGTGCCTATCGCCGGCCCGAGCCGGAGACACAGGGGCTCGATACGTCGCCTCTGACCCGCTCACACGGTTGATTCGAACCGAGAACTACTGGCAACCCTCCAGGTCACGCAGCCGTTCGATCTCCTCAAGAAGCTCTGGAGTGCGGACCAGATCGATAATCAGGTCGTCATCCAATCCCAGAGTTTGAATGTCCTTGGTTTGTTCCAGGAACAACCAGGCGCGTCCCCATACGGTGAGGATAGCGGAACGCCAGCAGCCGTCGTCGGACAAGAGCTCATAGGTCTCGGGATACTGCAGGCGGGCCATCCGAAGATATCGTTCCACATACCAGAGGAAGGTAAGAATCCCATCCCGTTCGCTGACCTGCCAGACGTACTGATCGTGGAACGCGTAACCCGTAGCGAGTGAGTTGACGTATTGGACGGTCTCTTCGAGCAGGGTGTCAAAGCCCTGGTCGCCCATCTGTCCGGTCAGATAAAGGGATGCGTAACTGTCGCAGCCCGAGAATTGCCCGGATTCGCAGGGTACAAATTGACTCTGATACTCGTCTTCAATCAGCAGGTTTCGAGCGAAGGTCTTACCGCCGAATTGATTGGATCCAAAGTAGCAACTGAAGCTCATATCGGGATTGATATAGTAGGTGCTGATATCAAAGCTCATGGCGCCCAGATCAAAGAAATGGCCACATTCGTGTACGAGAGTAGATAGGCTGGAGATGACGTCTCCGGCGGTACTCTTATTGTGTAGGAATGCGTCTACACAGTTGTCTGGTCCAAAGCCTGCATTGGATTGCAATCCTCCATTCAGAATGTACCAGCCGATGGGGAAGCGCGTTTCCAGTATGGATTGGATAAACTCCATATATCCATTGGCTGAATAGTTATTGATTGCACCCTGAATATTGCCGTTCGGGTCGGGTAGAGTTTCGGTGTAGAGGCCATCGGTACAATTGGGGTCGATCTCGTCGGGTGGATCGACCGGAGGTGTGCCCGGGTCGTTGCTTGTACTGCTGTCCGTGGCCGCCAGATCGTTGACAGAGACCGTATCCTCGAGGTTCGTACCCGGGTCGGAATCGGAAATATCTGTGGTACTCGCCGTGTCCGTGGCGTTCGCCGTGTCGGAGACTCCGTCGGCGTTATCCTCCTCGCCGCCCCCACAACCATGGATGAGGATGGATGCGAATAGTAGAGCCAGGAGTCGTGAAGCGAAAGGATGCCGATGGATTAAGCGCATGGTTTTGTCCTGTCTGATGGGGGTGCCAGTCCGCGGATGACCTTAGCAGACCCCGGGGGGTAATTTCCAACAGGGCTCCGCAGTTAACTGATTACGGCTGTAGGAGAGTACAGTCAAAGGCTTGAATGAAATCGAGATTTCCTTGTTCGTAACCGCCCGGATTGGCGTCGCTTTGCCAGGCGACATGGCGGCGATACATCGAAGCGATTTGTGCCTCTGTAGCATGATTGATGCATCGCTGGAGAATACCGATGATCATACCGGTCCGGTGCATACCGCCACCACAATGCACGTGGATATTTCCGCGTGGTGACTGTCCATCGGGACGAAGAATATGCTCGTTGATGAGCCTGGCCGCGGCCTGTGCCGGTTTCATCCACTCTTCTGGAGTATTGTGGTCACGGATCTCGTCACGCCAGTGGGCCAGATCTGGGGGGGCTCCTCTAGCCGCAAAATAGGTGCCGTCGACCTGGCTGATGGCCTGCGCCTCCTGTTGCTCCAGTCTTTCTGTAGGGATCTCTCCAGCGTATAGATTTACGATATGCCGGACACCTCCCGTATGAATCAAGCTGTGCACACAGGACCCGTCTTGCGCGGGGTTTGGGGTCAGGCCCGTGCGGAAGACCAGGATCGGGTCTCCAGCAGCCGTACGGATCCCACCAAGCCGAATGGCCCCCAGATTGTTCAGATTGCCGTCGATGATGGCCGAGCGGACCAGACGCCAGAACACCTTCTTGGAAATGGCCTCTCGCGTCTCTTGTGTACGCTGGTCTGGAATGACGCCAAGTACGGCCTCGGTGGTCTCCGTGACATGCTCCTTCAGAGTCTGGCTCCAGGCGCGATGTCCGTTGCAATGTAGAGCGGCGGCATCGATATTATGGCGTACGATGGTCTGGTATTCCTGCGATGAAACACCCGGCAGCGAATCGGATGGGGCCGTATGGGCGCAACCGAGCCATAGCAGACAGAGCAATAGTCCGGACCGCCGGATCGTCCGCAGGTCTCGGTCTCGAAGCCACATCAGGAGTCCTGAGCCAGCGCTTCTATCAATTCGTTAGCATCTTCGATTTTGGCATATCGATGGGAGCAGATGCCGGCTGGTGATCGACTGATCATGATCGGAGGATAGTCACATTGGTCGAGGCAGTTGCGGGGTACAATGTCGAAGCCTCCCTCGCCTGCGGTCGCTCGTGCTTCTTTGGTTTCGATCAGATGTTCCAGCAACGGGATCGCTCCGAACAACTGGCAACGACCGGCACAGATGGCGATGATCAGAGGCTCTTTCGCGTCGATGGCCAGGCCGGGATCAAATACCATGGCGGCGTAGGCGTGTGACACAGGAACATCCTTGGATGACGCAACCTCTTTCAACTTGTCGTGGGTCAAAATGCCGTCCTCGGAATGGCTACGAAGATCTTGCACCATCTGGAACAGACTCATCATATCCAGGGGTTCATGCGTGGGCTCGGGAAGGGGTGGTGGTTGATTCATTATATGCTCATTGGGTGTCTTCAGGCCGCGGAGTCGGGTCTGGATTTGTGGCGGGCTTTTCGGTGGTGGCGTTGATGTTCAGGGTCTTGGCGCAGAGGCTACTTATATCCATAACATGCTTGTGGAGCCGGTCTTTACTCGATCGGGAAACAATCGTGCTCCAGGTGTTTTTTTTGTCCAGATTGCTGCGTATGCAGCTGCATAGGGCATCTCGACTCTTCTCATTGGCCGCTTGTGGTTTTCGGCAGGTTTCGTCCACCCCATCAAGGAAGTTTTTCTTGAGGACTCCATTTTGGATGTCGAGTAGTTGAACGAGCAGGGCATATTTGCCGTTGCGATCATCCTGGGGCTGCTGGGGTCGCCATCCGGGTCGGAGCTCCGCGAAGCCACCGTAGACCTTGGTAAACTCTGTATAGGCTATGTGTTCTTCGAAGTTCTCTAAGATATCTACACAGATGGTGGCCGGGTCGAAGCCGGTAAGATTCGCAAAGGCTGGCGAGGTAGGACAGGCCTCCAGGAATTGCGACCGGATCCGGTCGGGGTAGGGTTGTCCCGCCTGTTGTGCGATCAGGGTAGGGCTATTACAACTCAAACCAAAGACGGTTAGCATCATTGTTAGCAGAGAGCGTCGGTACTGCCATCCCATCGTCCCACTGGAGCTATGCGCCGGCCGTATACGGCCCCCATTCAGGCGGCCTTGGGGGCCGCTTGAAAATTCGGTTTTATTGGCGATTCGTGACATGGTAGAAAACGACGTTGGCCCTGGGTCAACAGAAAGCATTGAAGGTATGGGTTCGAGGTTGCATCTTATCTGAACCATACAGAATTCAACAATCCATCAAATTTGCGTAGAATCTGCTTTGGAAAATGGATGGAGGAATTATGCATAGGACACTGGGTATAACTCGACTGCATTGGTTTGGAGCCGCCTTGCTTCTTGTATTGGTCGGCTGTGGTTCAAGTGATACCAACACCGATCCCTCCCCTTCGGACGTACTCCTGGGTCTGGAAGCCTGTGTGTTTAACGATAGCGGTGATGATTCCTGCACCGTTACCACTGTTGTTGATTTTGGTGAGCTTCCATTGCAGACCACACATCTCCGTCGCGTTCGTCTGACCAATACCACCGATGCGGCTGTCAGCCTGCAAGATACCATCGTTGCGTCTGGATCCATCATATTGGATTTTGTGGAGGATTCCCTGGCGGTAGAGCAGAGGGTGCTTGTGGCGACCCCGGTAACGTTGGAGAGCCAGGCCAGTATCGTACTTCATATCACCGTTGAAACGGGTGGGAACGAAGGACCCCTTCCAGCCGATTCCGTGGATATCGTAGGAGAGCGTGACGGAGAAGCCGCACAACCGTTTCGGCTCAGCCTGATCGGATCCGTTAAACGCTGTATCTCCGGCTATATTGATTGCGACTCCAACGAGGCCAATGGCTGCGAGACCGACCTCTCCAATGACATTGCGCATTGTGGGGAGTGCAACCGGGCTTGTGAGACCGAGTTTGGCGTTTCGGTATGTGTGGGCGGGGAATGCCAGGTGGAATGCGAGCCAGGATACACCGGGCCAACCTGTAATGTTGATATTGATGAGTGCATAGAGGGCAGTCATACCTGCCATCAGGAGGCGACCTGTGAGAATACGGAGGGTGGCTTTAATTGCACATGCGGGTCCGGCTACGAAGGCAACGGTTTTCTGTGTACGCCGGTACCAGCGCTGATCGAAACCGAGTTGAGTTCCGTTACGACAACCCCGGACCAACCGATTGATGTGATCTGTACACTTACCAATAAACATGGTGATCCGGTGGATCTGGTGGATCTGGTGGATGCGATCGATCTGGTGGTGTCAGAAGTAATCGCTGTAGAGCAGGTGGGCCCGGGTAGTTTTCGGGTGACGGGCACCGTGGCGGGAACCTACGAGGTGGCTTGTCGGCTGGGGGATATCGTGGATAAAGATCCCGTCAGCTTTAATCTCCTACCTGGATTGGCGCATAGCTGGTCTGTGGATGTTCCATCCCTTACATGCAATAAACCGGGCACCATTCTGGCCCTGGAGGTTGTTGTCTCCGATGTCTATGGGAACGAAATCGACGACCCAGGCTATTCGGTGACCACTACCCCACCGTCTATGCTTTCCGAATTGATCGCTGGGACGATTCTATTCGACCAGGAGGGGTCGTTCGATATGACTGTTGCCTATCTCGGCGAAGTGGATCCGGCTGGCACAATTGCGCCCGCGACTCTTGGTATGCATGTAGACGGGAGTCGGCCGAGCCTCGTGATAACCACGCCGGATCGTGCTGCGACTCTCGTGGGCGCGGCGGGCTCCGAGGTGACTATCCAGGGGTCGGTCGTCGATAGCGCCAGCCCGCTTGTTGGTCTGGAAATTAATGGGGTTGTTCAAGACGTGGCGGACGATAGTTCGGAGGCCTCGTTCAATGTGGTTCAGACCAGCAACTGGGGACTGAACATTATTTCGGCCTGGGCCGAAGACGCATGCGGTCAGAGTATTCGAGTCGTGCAATCGTATTTGCATAGCTCCGACTATTATGCGGCGTCGACCACCCCGGCAATACAATCGACGGTGTTACACGGTATCGTCGGTCGCTTGAATCAGGCCTTTATCGATGATCTAAATCCGTTTAATTCGACCGATATTGCCCATTTGGCCGAGGACGTAATGCAGAATACGGATTTGGATGCCATGCTTCCAGAGCCATTGGCGGTCAATCCGGACGGGGATGGTGACGGCTATATCGACTTCGTCAACCACAGTTGTGGTCTCTTTCCTATTACTTGGACCGAGACGAACCAGCGTACTGGTTTTCGTGCAGTAAAGACGGGCTTCTTAACCTATGGAGACCCCGTCATTGAGTATGTACGAGCCGTTGATGGGGGGCTGAAGATTGCGATGTATATCGATGATATCAGCCTGCCCTTGTGGATACACGGTCATTTAGACCTTGGTTGTGCTGGAGAAAATGGAGCAGACGTAAATGGATTTCTCGATGTCGACAAGATCAATCTTCTTGTTGATGCGGAGGTCTACCTGGAGAACGGGGAACCCCAGATCTCCACCTGTGATGAATGTGTCGAGGTGAGTTTTACGGGCCTTTATTTTGACATCGATTGGGGCATTTTGAATTTTATGGGCGGGGCTCTCGATGGTGTCGCCAACCTCATAATCGACCGATTCGAAGACAATCTTGCCGAGAAACTGAGTGAGACCGTGGCGGAGCAGTTGATTCCGAAACTCGAGGAGTTCCTGGGCCAGTTCCAGGTAGATACACAGCTGCCGCTTTTGCCCATGCTGGATGTCGACCTTTCCATTGCCTCCTCCTTTGATTATGTGGAGTTTTCGGGCCCCGCAGGGGCTGGTTACGGTACCCTGGGCCTGGGGACCCAGGTCTATCCTGCGACTCGTGCAGTGGGTATTCCCTTCACAGCCAAAGGTTCCATTCAGAAGGACGGCGAATTTCCTACCTTCAGCAGTAGTGGCTATACCTTTGGCGTAGGTCTATCCGACGATCTCATCAACCAGGTGTTCTGGGCCCTCTGGTATGGTGGGGGATTCAAGATTGAGGATGCCACCGCCCTGCTGGGACAAAACTTCTCCGATCTCGAGATCTCGGTGGAAGCTCTTGCGCCGCCGGTGCTAATGCCAGGCGACGACGAACATGAGATCTACGTAGGAGTTGGCGATGTCTATGTGGAAGCGGAGGCGACGTTAGCCCCCTTTGGAACACTGAACGTAGGTCTTTTCGCGTCCGTTATCGTGCCCGGTGCCATCGATGTGGATCCGACAACCAATGAGCTTATGTTTATTGTAACGGGGGAAACGGCAGTGCATGTGCAGCTTACGGACCTGAATGAGCTGGATGCTTTAGGTGACCTGCAGGCCTATTTCGAGGGTGTATTGGCGATGCTGACTCCCAATCTACTGGCGCAATCCATTGGGTTGATACCGCTACCGGTCTTTGATGTCGGTAATCTACTGGGGCTTCCCGCCGGCACGGTATGGGGCCTGGAGAATGCGTCGGCGACGAGGCTTTCGGACTATACCCGCTTTACGGGTAATGTCGGTGAGCAATAATAGACACGGCCTCCGAGAGCCCAGACTATCCGAAAGGCCTGGCTAATCGGTACCCAGCTCTCCGGTAGACAGGTCCGCGCCGTATCTCCAGATGGAGTAGAGACTGCGATCGATGGAACCGAAGTAGACCCGATCTCCGACGACGAGCGGGGTACTGTGGATCGTCTGGTCCAATCCCACATTATAGAAGAACAACTCCGAACCGGTCTCCGGATCCAGGGCGTAGACATTGCCTGCGGTTGTTCCGATATAGAGAACACCATCTTCGTCGGGAACCGGCGAGGAATAGGTGATTCCGTCCAGCTTTGTGCTCCAGAAGGTGCTGCCATCAAGTCCATCCAATTTATGGACGTATTTGGCGGACGATGCCACGTATAAGGAGTTGTCGGCGCCAATATGGGGTTTGCCCCAGATCTGCCCTTTGATCTCCACCTCGAAGAGACTAAGGCCATTCTTCTTTACGGCATAAAGCCAGCCATCGTTGGAGCCAACGTATACAGTGCCATTAAATCCAATCGAGGGAGACGACCATATTTCGTCGGCCGTTTCGTAACTCCATTGGATCCCGTCGGAGAAAACGGCATATAAGGAATGGTCCTGACAGCCCACGTAGAGGACACCTTCGTCCGAGATGGTGGGGCTCGATGAGATGTAATCGGGCAGCGTCTGCGTCCAATTGATACCACCGCTGTTGCGATCAAACTCGTAGATCACCCCGGAGTATGCCGCTAAGTATAGGGAGTTGTCGCGGATCACCGGAGTACCACCTGCGGGGGAATCGATGAAATTCGACCATCGAAGTCCGCCACCGGAGGTGAGAGAATAGACCGTACCGCCGAGAGAGCCGAAGTAGATGTTTCCATCGGCATCTACGGCCGGAACGTTTGTGATGCCTCCGTCTGACTGGAACTGCCATACTTCGGAACCAGACGGATTAACACAGTAGATCTTGCTCTGGTTGTTTCCGAAAACGACATTCCCGTTCGGGAGGACAGCGGCGGCACCCCAGATCTCGCCCAGAGTGTTGAACTCCCAGGCCAGGCGTCGATGTACTTCAATATTGTGAGCGATCTCAGTCAACTGCCCCAGCGTATCCTGAGCCTGGTACTGGACATAGATATTCTTGGGTAGCTCTTCGAGGTCCAGGAATAATGTCTCGTGCGGGACAGAGGCTGCAAAAGGTGGCTGGGTAAATTGCCCAACCAGAAGACCATTTGCTCGGAAGGTCACAGTATCAATCGAGCCAGAGTCGTCGACCTCAGCCTTCATGGTAAGGGGACCATCCTCAAAAAAGACTGTTTCCTCCTCTGTTGGAGAAAAGGAGAAGAATTCCGGTGGAGAATTGTCGAAGATGATCTCCGTCAGATCTTGCGCGGCGGCACCCGTATTGTCGGCTGTATAGGCTGCCACCATATGGGCTCCATCGTTGAACTGGGCGGTATTTATGGCCACAGAATAGGGCGGGATAACGTCGGTTGAAATGGTCAATCCGTCCACTTGGAACTCAACCCCGACAATGACCGCTCCACCCGTAACCGTGGCGGAGACGATGGCAAGACCGGAGAGGACATCGCCACCGGTACTCAGCTGTATGGAGAGATCCGTTGGATTTCCTGGATCCGTGGGAGGAAGCTCTGACGGAGTTCCCGAATCAGAGTCTCCTTGATTATCCGTGCCTGTTCCGTCCTTCGGAATCAGGACACATTCGAAGCTAGCGCGCCCCAGGTTGACACAAGTGTAACCAGGCGGGCATTCCGTGCCCGGCACACTACAATCGGCCGAACCATCTGTTGGGGTGCCATTGTCGGCTTGGATAGGTGGTCCGCCATTCCCATTGCCACCACAGGCACTCAACGACAAAATCAAGATCACAGTAGTGAAAATACGTATTTTCATTCCCAATCCTAAAAAAAAAGCCGGTGTGTTTCTCGCTTACTGAGAAACACACCGGCCATTCTATCGAAGTTCTCGGAAAGTAGCGAATCCTGGAGGATACCGGGATTCACGACCCGAGATTCTGCATTAACGCTCCAGTTTCGCGTGAGGTGCTGTGCGGAGGAATGCATCACCCAGAAGTACTGGGCCTGTGTCCGTGGTCGCGTACGCGGTCACGCCTACGCGGTTGCCTGCGATATGCAGGTCCGCTTCTTCACCTACACAGGGAATCGAGGTGATACCCATGGAGCTGATATGGCGCAGTTCGGATACATCCGAAACACCGTCGCTATTGGTGTCCTGCCAGAGCAGAAGGGAACCAAAGGCGGCATCCGCGTCGGTGATTTCACCGTCCGCGTTCATGTCCAGTTCCGCGAGTTGCGCGAAACCATCCGCATAGCCCTGATTTACGTTACCGAAGAGCTCGCTACCATTGTCGATCATGCCATTACCATCACGGTCATAGGCAAGGAACGCATCGTCAGGATGTACCCAACCAACGGCCTGGAGGCGATTGACACTCCACATATCGAAGTTCGGGCCTTCGAAGATACGGAGAAGCTCGATTCCGTCGTTGTCGAGGTCTACGACAATCGGGTCGGAAACGTTGCAGGGAACAACCTGGAAGACCACTACAGAAGCGAGCGCATGCTCATCTTCCACACCCTGCTCGACGGCTTTTTCGTAGTCGATCTGGGCTTGGCCATACTGGAATGCAGCGGCCTGGGTCGGGGCCTGGTAGTTTTCGCAAAGCGGCTCGGATTCGAGCTTAGCTGCCACAGCCTGAAGGGCATTCTGATACGCGGGGTCCAGCATGGACTGATCCACGTTGCAGACCTGAATCGGCGAACTCATGGTGGGATAATCCGCCACATAGCCATTGTTCAGGAGCCATTCATTGAACTGCTGCGCGAAGAGCTGACGTCCAACGATAGTACCTTTGGACGTGGCACTTTCTTTCACGGTGGGCTCTTTGTAGCAGGTGCCTTTGGCGCGAAGATCAGACCGTACGAGAATACGTTGTTGCTCAAGACCACTGATCGCTCCTTCTTCATACCAGCCACGAGCTTCGTCGATGAGCTCTGCGGGAATGTTGGCGGGGAGTTCATAGGAATCAAGCTTCTGGGTAAGCTCGGAATAGGCCTCAACCTTAGCAAGGTCGACCATATACTCGCAGGTAATCCCGCTCGGCTCGTAGTTGTCACCGTTGTTATAGAATTCTACGAATGGGCAGGTGGAAGGGGCCTCTTCAAGGATGGACCAGTCATTGAGCTCCGATTCAAAATCGTGGAGAACATCCAAGTCTTCGAGGACCAATTCTACTTCTTCGATATAATGCTCTCGCCCGACGTCAAGACCGATAGCAATCGCACCACGAAGATGGGTTACAACCTCAAGTTCCTGCTCACTGAGCTCGTCGAGGGTGACATGTTCCACCGGATCGGGGACCGGGTTTGTAGTGTTGTCATTCGGATCGGGGGTATCGACCGGATTTTGATTCGGATCCGTATTGTTTGGATCCGTGTTGTTGTTTTGTGTCGGATGGGTATTGTTCTGTGTGACATTTGGATTGTCGATTTCAACACCCTGTTCACTGCTTTCACAACCGATGGCGAAGACCAGCAGGAGAGCCAGGCCGGCCACGGTGAGATAGCGTATTAAGCTGTGTTTATTTGATAGCATGGTGAGCCTCCCTATAGATTCACTAATAGCTAGTTATTGGGTACGTTGAGCGAAGTCAGCGGAGCTCTGACTGCCCTGAATACCCGCATAGGAAAGCATCTCGTTCGACTGCGTCGAGCCGAAGATGTGATCCATGATATGTCGAGTTGTATCCGTCATGATACCGAGCTAGTCAGACCGGGGCGAAAATGCCCCAGTAGACCTATATTTCTGCAAGCCACGTGCCGAATGTCAATGCAAATCCTTGAATTCGTACAAAAAATCGCGATTATACCCCCTGTATGGGGTGGGGTAGAAGTGGGGTTTGCCCAGTAAAATGGGGATAAAACGTGTTTTGAACGGAAAAATCTAAAAAAAAATAAAAAAGTGATAAAGAGAAATTTATGCGCAACACCTTAAATTCATGTGATAACTGAGGTTTACACCAGATGGCCAAAATCGGGGTCTGAGCGCCCCGAAAAGGTCTATATTGCCCAGATTAGAGTCGGTATAGACCCTCCGCCGGCATCGCTCAAGATTCCGATTGGTTTGAGTCCTGCGGATTACCAGGCTACACTTCAACCATGGCTGGTCTTCAAATGCTTCGGTACGCGACCTCCTGGGCCTTTCGGTGCTGGAGTCATCCGGTTCATAGTCGATTTATGTTGTGTAGACTATGGCCCGCGATATGCGTCCTGGGGGCGTTGTCGGCGAGCTGCGGCAGCAGTGGAGGGGGCCAGGATAGTGAGATCATCTTCAATACGCCGGAAAAGTGGAACATCGATGCGGGGGGCACAACCGCCTGCATTGGCCCGGATATGTGCCCACCAGAGAAACCACTTTGCAATCTGAATACCAATCAATGTGTGCAGTGCTTCGATGATAATAACTGCTCGACGGGTCTGGTATGTGTACAATCTGTTTGTGCCTGTTTCCCCGGGGGTACGCATTGCCAGGGCTCCCAGGCGTGGGTTTGTAGAGCCGATGGGCGTGGGTTCGACAAGGAAGTCTGTCCGGCCCTGTGCAGCAACGGACAATGTGTCGAATGTTCGGCCGGCCAGTTGGGCTGCAAGGACGGCAATGTCGCGTTATGTGATGCGAATGGGAACCTCGAGCAGATCGTAGATATCTGTGAGAATGGTTGTGTCGCTGGTGTATGTGGCGCTTGTTTCCCGTCGGATGCTCGTTGTATTGAGGACAAAGTAGAGATTTGTGCTGCTGATGGGAGTGGCTATGTCTTTGAACGAGATTGTTCGGACGAACCGGGTGGCAAGGTCTGTGTGCAGGGCCAGTGCCTTGATCCCTGCTCCGGCGATTTAAAGAATTTCAGCAATGTGGGCTGTGAATACTGGGGTGTAGATCTGGACCAGGCCGATGCGGCCAGTCATGGGAGTCCCTTTGCCTTTGTTGTGTCCAATGTCGGTAAGGAACTTCCTGCCCATGTGACTGTACTTCGAGCTGGTGTGCCCATCGATGAAGTCGACATTGGCCCCCAGGAGCTCCATATATTTGAGCTGGCACCCTATAATGTAGATGGTTCCATGCGCGGTATGCGCAGCTACCAGATCACCTCCGATCGCCCCATTATCGCCTACCAGTTCAATCCACTTGAAAATGTATTGGTCTACAGTAACGATGCGTCGTTGCTGCTGCCGTTAAATAGTCTGGGGACGACGTATCGAGTGTTGGGATGGCCAGATCTGGGCTCGTGGCATGGCTATGTGACGATCGTGGCAACTCGCGACAATACGGATATCACCGTTACGGTGACCGCAACGACCCTGGGTGGGCCGGGGGTTCCGGCCATGAACCCGGGAGATGTTTATACAGCTACCCTGCAGGCCTTTGAAGTCTTGAATATTGAAACCAATGGGCGTGGCCAGGACCTGTCTGGGACGACGATTACCGCATCGAAGCGCATTGCCGTCTTTTCGGGGCACGAGGCCTCCTACGTCCCCAAGGAAGCACCCTGCGGCGGTGGGGTCTGTACGTTTACACCGGTTATGGAATGTGAAACGAATCTCGATTGCACCGGCCCATGCTGCGCCGATCATCTGGAAGAGCAGTTGATTCCAGTGAGCGCCTGGGGAAAAA
>Ga0310121_10000318_pt1 | contig 52998 bp, 39 predicted proteins | sample CB27_Tmax_986_MG_FD_203504 | JGI IMG/M metagenome (GOLD analysis project Ga0310121, IMG submission 203504) | Marine microbial communities from Western Arctic Ocean, Canada - CB27_Tmax_986 | ecosystem: Environmental > Aquatic > Marine > Oceanic | place: Canada: Western Arctic Ocean | collected... | reverse complement strand
CGGGGGTCGCCGGCCCCCCCCCCCCCCCCCCGAGCAGCCAAGTCGCGCACCCCGGTTCGTCTTCGAAGTACATCCACCGTGTGATACGCTCACGGTCGTGCGTCGCCAGGTCCGGTGGTCCGGGTCAGGAGCCCGGCCTGCGTTCCCGTTCCTCGCCGAGTTCGCGGACTAACCTGCCCACGGTGATCCGTGATCAGAGAGTGACGCGCTTCCGCACGATGATGTTGCGGGAGACGGTTATGATGTCCTGGTCTTAACTGAACCCGTTCCACACAACCACTTAGGAGGAAACGTTGGCCAGAGCAAGAGGACTAAAAGCGGCGATGACGAAGACCCAGATGCTCTCGGAAATCGCCGAGAGCACCGAGCTGTCCAAGAAGCAGGTCGCCTCGGTTTTCGATGCGCTGGAAAGCGTCATCGAGCGACACGTCAGGAGGGGCTCCGTCGGAAGCTGCACGATTCCCGGCTTGATGAAGGTCAAGACCCTCAAGAAGCCGGCCCAGAAAGCCAAGAAGAACGTCCCCAATCCGTTTCGGCCTGGGGAGCTCATGAATGTGAAGGCCAAGCCCGCCAGCACACGCGTGAAGATTCTTCCCCTCAAGAAAATCAAGGACATGGTCTAGATGGTCTAGGTGGATCGCGACCGATTCAGGATCCAAGGAACCGCGTGATCACCGGCGACAATTGTCACCTGTCGTTCGCCTGCTGCGTCGCCGCCTGACCGACGATCGGCTGTAGCTCGTCCAACGCGACCTGCACGTCGTACGCCTATAAGACGTTCGGGGCAGCCTGACGGTGCCGCGCCGTGTGATGTAATGCGCGATCGCAGACGCCTCGTGACTGCGGTGGCGGCCGGCCTCGCCGCCGTGTTTCTCTGGGTGTTCCTGACGCTGCCTCCGCGTGCCCGTGCGGTCGACCTGACCGACTGGCCGGACGACCAGTCGCCGCCAACGGCGCGGGGGGTCTTTCACGTTCACAGCGACCGTTCCGACGGAAGCGCGTCAGTCGAAGACATCGCCGCCGCGGCGTCCCGCGCCGGCCTGCAATTCGTCATCTTCACCGACCACGGCGACGGCACACGGCCGCCCGATCCACCGGTCTATCGCTTCGGCGTGCTCTGCATTGACGCCGTGGAAGTCAGCACCAGCGGCGGCCACTACATCGCCCTCGGGCTACCGGCATCGCCGTATCCGTTGGCCGGGGCGCCACATGCCGTCGTCGAAGATGTGCAGCGTCTCGGTGGATTCGGCATCGTCGCGCACCCCGGGTCGGCGAAGGTGGATCTAAGCTGGACAGATTTCGGTCTCGCCTACGACGGCATCGAGTGGCTGAACGGGGATAGCCAGTGGCGGGACGAGTCGCGCCGCGCCCTGGGAGCAGCCGCCGTGCGTTATCCGCTCCGGCCATCCGAAGTGCTCGCCTCGCTGCTCGACCGGCCCGGCCCGACCCTAGCGCAGTGGGACGACAGCACACGTCGGCGGCAGGTCGTCGCGCTGGCCGGCGCCGACGCCCATGCCCACCTGGCCACCGGTGTGGGACGGCGGGGGGATGACGCCGGGGTGGTACTCGCCTTCCCCGGCTACGAACGGGTGTTCCGCGTCTTCTCGATCAGCGTCGAGCTCAACCGTGCGCTCGCGGAGGAGGAGACCGCCGCGGCGGATGCCGCGCGGCTGCTGGCCAGCATTCGCGCCGGGCGCGTCTTCACCGCGATCGACATGATCGCGACGCCAGCCCGATTCTCGTTCGAGGGCCGGACCGGCGACCGCCGGTACCCGATGGGAACCCGCGTGGAGACCGACTGGCCCGTCGAGCTCGCCGTGAGGGTCGCGGGACCGCCCGGCACCCGCATCGTGCTGCTAGCGGACGGTGACCCGGTCGAAACGGTCGCAGGCGTTGCGCTCGACTTCAGCGCGACACGGCCGGCGGCCTATCGAGTGGAAGTCTTCGTCCCCGATGCACCGGGAGCCCCGGCGATCCCGTGGATCGTCAGCAACCCAATCTACGTCAGTGGACCGCCGACGGCAGCGCCGGTCCTCGCGCCGCCCGACACTGTCTCAACCCTGCACCTCGACGTCGGGGCGTGGCTACTGGAGCACGACACGCGTAGCACCGCCAGCATCGACACCCTCGTGGACCGCGTCCTGCTCGACTACGAGCTCTCGGGACCGCCGCCGACGGCCGCAGCGATCGTCTACTACCTGCGGGACGCGGACCGTGGCGCACTCGACCGGTTCGCCTTCGACGTCCGGGCCGACCGACCGACCCGCGCCTCCGTGCAGCTCAGAGTAGACGACGGAGCTGGCGAACTGCGATGGCGCCGCTCGTTCTACGCGGATGAGACGACCACAACGGTTGAGATGCGACTCGCGGACCTGCTCCCGATCACCCCCGAAATGCCGGCGCCTGATCTCGCCCGTGCCACCGACCTGCTGATCGTGGTCGACGCGCTCCACACGCCGCTCGGGCTGCCGAGCCACCTCGCCATCATCTCTCCGCGACTCGTGAGCATCCAATGACTCGGGCACACAGGCTGGCGGCCCTCGTCAAAAAAACCCTTCTGCTCCTCACGAGCGTCTCGCTTTGCGTCCTCGCCGTGGAGATCATCTTCCGGACCACGCGACCGCAGCGGGCGTTCCGTGCGGCAACCGAGCTGGAGAACTTCCGACTGAACCGCGGGGATCTCACCCAGTACTTCGAGATTGATCCCAGCTTTGGCTTCCGTCCAATTCTGGGGACCGAACACTATCGTGATGACGGCACACGCGCCAACGCGTATGTGCTCGAGAAGCCGTCGGACAGGACGCGGCTGCTCTTCCTCGGCGACTCGGTTACGGCCCGCGGGCACATCGTCGAGGCAATCCGGGACCTCTACGGCGACGAGCGCTACGAGTACTGGAACGCTGGCGTCGAATCGTTCAATACGGTTCAGGAGGTGAACTACTATCGTCGCTACAATGCGGCCATCGCTCCGGACCACGTCATCCTGGCGTTCCACCTGAACGACTTCGGCACGACGCCGATCGCCTTCATGAACGATGAGGGGAACATCGTCGTCTACGCGCCAAATCGACCGCTCCAGGAAATCAGCCCGTGGTTTTTCCGCCACAGCTACACATATCGGTTCGTCATCGGCCTGATGAGCGAAACCACCACTGACCGGCGTGGCGTGATTGAGGAGGTGCGGGCGAGTCTCATCGATCTCCGGAGAACGCTCGACGAGAACGGAACAAAGCTCACGGTGCTGGTCCTGCCAACGCTGTTGCCGCTCGATGAGTGGTCGGCGGACGACCGGGAGCGACGCGCGATCATTCGCGCGTTCCTTGATGAGCTGGACATTACCTACGTCGACTTGTGGGATCCGCTGAGCGAAGCGCTCGTGGAGGGCGTGGCGGTCATGGAGGATGCGGGAGACGTCTGGCATCCGAGCCCGGATGTCGCCGCGTACTTCGCGCGGCACGTACGCCAGACCGGTGTGCTCGAGCGGGGAAACTAGCCAGGACGCGACACCCGTCACAACCTGGCGAGGGGCCCGGTCACGTCGTAGTGGCCGAGCGCGAGGCCGAGATTGAGAGGAATGGCTAGGGCACGGGCGCGAGGCGCTTGAGTTCCTCGGCCCAGTTCAGGACGATGTTGATTCCTGGTCTCCCGGCTCCGGCGTCCGCTGACGCGCCAGGCGTGAACATAAGAAACTGCTGCCCATCCGGCGAGACGTCGCAGAACCGCGTGCCGTCGAACGAGAAATGATACCGCCAGTCGAACAGCCGCTCCGGCGTCCCCACAATCAGCGACGCCGGGTCACCCTCGTCGATGTCGAGGGCATGCGCATGACCGTTGCGGTTTGAGTAGGGCGTACAGACCGTCGCGCCAGTCGGCTGAAAGCTGCCACGGTCGCCTCACCGCCACCTGCTCAGAATCAGAGCGCGCTCGTTCCGCGTCTGGGATGAGGTGACGTGTACCTGCTGAACGATGATGCACGCCGAGCCATCGAGGGATCGTCGCGCCCTCTCTTTCAGCACCTTGCAGTGCCAGCCGTGAGGAGCACGAGACAGAGGGTCCGCATAGCCCGTGAGACCAGCGGGCCGACGCGCCATTCTCAATGGATACAATAGGGACGAGACTTCCGGTGGGCACTGAGAGAAACGCCGTCCCTCATCACCGCGACAGGACCGTCGTGGTTGTCAGGCTGGCGTAGAGCCGGAAATCCTTCGCTACCCGCCATGGAGTCCAGCGCCCTGATCACCAACGACGCCGCTGTGCTCGGACTCCTCACGGTGACCCTCGGGGCCATCTTCTACACTGCCGAGAGCCCGATACCGGCATTCCGCAGGTTCTACCGGTACGTCCCCGTCATCCTGCTCTGCTACTTCATCCCGTCGCTGTACAACACGTTCGGCATCGTAGACGCGGAGGCGTCCAACCTGTACTTCGTGTCCTCGCGGTACTTACTGCCCGCAACCCTCGCGCTCCTGACGCTCAGCATCGATCTACCGGGCGTCATGCGCCTGGGCCCACAGGCGCTGATCATGTTCGCTACGGGCACCGTAAGCATCGTGCTGGGCGGCCCGCTGGCCCTTCTCGTCTTTTCCTTCGTCAGTCCGGACACAATCGGAGGGGCTGGGCCGGATGCGATCTGGCGAGGATTGACGACCGTCGCGGGCAGCTGGATTGGAGGCGGCGCCAACCAGGCGGCCATGAAGGAAGTCTTCGAAGTTGGCGACGAGGTGTTCTCCGCGATGGTCGCGGTCGACGTGCTGGTCGCGAGCGTCTGGATGGCAGTGCTGCTGTTCATGGCCGTGGAATCGCCACGGATCGACCGGCGCCAGGGGGCCGACACGTCCGCGCTGGACGACCTCAAACGGCGCGCCACGGAGTTCCAGGAACGGCACGCGCGGATCGCCTCGATGCCGGAGCTCATGGCAATTGCTGCCGTGGGCTTTGGCGTGACTGGCGCGTCTCACCTGCTGGCGGATCTGCTGGCGCCGTGGATCGAGCAATCGGCACCCGGGCTTGCTCGCCTGAGTCTGACAAGCCAGTTCTTTTGGCTCGTCGTTATTGCCACCACCGGGGGGCTGCTGCTCTCCTTCACGAAGGTGCGGGAGCTTGAAGGCGCCGGAGCATCGAAGGTAGGGTCGGTCATGTTGTACGTCCTGGTCGCGAGCATCGGCATGGGCATGGACATCGGTGCAGTCGTCGATCGCCCGGGCCTCTTCGCCGTGGGAGCGCTGTGGATGGTGATTCACGCCGGTCTGATGCTAGCGGTCGGGAGGGCCATCAAGGCGCCGATGTTCTATCTCGCCGTGGGCAGCCAGGCCAACGTCGGTGGAGCCGCCTCCGCACCGGTTGTGGCGTCGGCGTTCCATCCGAGCCTCGCGCCGGTCGGCGTGCTGCTGGCCGTACTCGGCTACGCCGTCGGGACCTTCGGTGCGTGGCTGTGCGGTCAGCTCATGCGGATCGCGTCGTCTGGATAGTGCTGTGCTGGCGGTGGAGCCTCTGACCGCGCCGACCGTCTGCAGCTGGATACCAGGATTGCTCGCGGCCGACGGACCGCCACCAGCGTAGGGAAGGAAGCGGGCCTCACGGCTGCTGTAGTGCCACCATTGGGTCGATGCGAACAGCGCGGCGAACCGGGACAAGACTGGTGCTGATCCCGGCGGTCGCCGACACCACACCGGGGACACCGAACGCGATGATATCGAACGTGCTCACACCGTAGAGGATACCGACCATCGAGCGCGCCAGCAGCGCCGCGGCCACGAAGCCAACACCGACGCCGGCGACGATCAGTGCCACGCTGTTGCGCACGATGAAACCGATGGTCTGTCGGGCAGTGGCGTCGAGAATCAGCATGAGCGATGTTCAGCGCAGCACAGCCTCTCTGGCATCGATCAGCTCAGTCTCCGACTGCGGCCCAGCGGCCAACACGCGCCTGAACGCAGCGACGGTCGTGCCGGTATTACGACCCAGAACTTCGTGTAGCTCGAACCACGTGGAATAGTGGCGGGTGTACGTCCGGTCGAACGCCAGCCCGGCGTTGTTCATGGCGGCTGGACAGTTATTGAACGACACGGCCGGCTCGGATGCTCCGCACTCGCTCTCGAGCTCCGCATAGAACGCAGCCTTGCGGTCCAGCGCCTCGTCGAGGGTGAGGGCTCCGGCCGCATGGGCATCGTAGACACCATCCAGTCGTTGGTAATACGTGTTGACGATGCGGGCCTTGATGAGAAATAGCTCAGCCTCGCGATCCAACCGCTGAAAGGTTTCCGACTCCTCGCCATACTTGATCCTGGTGAAGTCGCGCGCGATGAGGAAGCCCGCGAGCGTCGCGGCGGCCTCGGCTATGTCGAACGAGGCTTGTCTCGCCTCTCGCTGGTTATGGAAATCCTCGTGGGCTACCACGACCAGCGCGCGCTCGAGCAGCGCTTCAGCCAGTGCGGGTGACACCGGACTGGACCCGCTTGCGACAGCCTCTATCGGATAGAAGAAAACGTCGTATACGTTCTCGTCCACGGGACAACTCGGGTCATCGGTTTCGATCATCTCCAACGCCTCGTAGGAGGCCGGCAGCTCGACCCGGCCGGTGAAATAACAGCGATAGACAGCGTCCTGGGCATCGGAGAATCGGCGAAAGTTACCCGTCCGCTCGACACCGAGCTCCTGCTGAAACTCCTGTAGCTCAGCGATAATCGCCTGCCGAGGAAACGGCGGAGCCACCGTGGGCGCCGGTCGCTCCACACCGCAGCCCGCGACAGCGGCTACGATCAGCAGCAGGGCGACGGCCGCGGCCTGGGCACTGTTCACGTGATGGACGGAGGGCGATGTTCTCACCGATCGGCATTGGGATCCGCCATCAGTCATCGGGTACATGTCAGCGCCTCCCCTTCGACACATGCCCGCGTCCGCAGCAGACGCTGGTGCTCCGACACTCTCGGAGGATCTCGGCGGTCACAGCCCGACCACAGTGCCATCGACTGGCCGGACATGGCAAGGGAAACGGCAGCGAGCGTAGTTCAGCCAAGTAATCCGGAGGGTCGGGTCGACGCGCTCGTGCCCAACTAAGCGGTGCGCGTTGGCCAAGCAAGCCGGTAAATCGTCGGGTCGAGCAAGCCTAGCCCTGGAGGCACCCTCAGACCTATGCTGCTCAGTTCGACGACCGCCGAGGAGAGATCAGGCGAAACCGAGATCAACGCAGATGAGCATCAAGTTGCTTCTACTACAGACAAGGGTGGCGGACGACCCGATGAGGGATCACGAGCGCGAGTGCTTCGTGCGTGCGACCGGGCGCCCGCGCGAGAACGTCGTGCCGTTCGATCTGTGCGACCGGGCGCCGACAATCAGCGAGACTCGCCGATTCGACGCGCTGACGATCTGGGGAAGTGGCAACTACTACGTCACGCTGGGCAATCTGACCGATTTCACCACGCTCCTCGAGACATTACGCGAGGTGGTGGGCATCGGTCACCCGACGTTCGTGTCCTGCTTCGGCTATCAGCTGCCCGTGCACGCGCTTGGCGGCGAAATCCTCCACGATCCGCCACGCACCGAGGTTGGATCTTACGAGATAGCACTCACCACGGAGGGTCGCGGCGACGAGCTGTTCCCTTTCCTTCCTGATCAATATTGGGCGCAGCCCGGTCACAAGGAGCGTGCATCGCGTTATCCGGACGATATTACGAACTTGGCCAGCGGCGAGCTCAGTCCGTTTTAGGCCCTGCGTATTCCCGGCAAGCCGGTATGAGCTTCGCAGCTTCATCCTGAGCTCGACCGCGAGACAAATCTCGACCGATTCCGCCACTACGAGTCAGCCTACGCGGCATACATCGGGGCACATGAGCGAGCCACGGTGGCGAAGCGTTTCCGCAACAACCCCGAAGCATCGAGTCTTCTGGCGCGATTCCTCGAGCTCGTGTTCATATAGCGCGGACCTGCAACGGGCAGGTAGCTGCCATGTGCTGCGCTCGGCTCACCACGGGCGGCTACGAGCCCCGATGTTCCTCGCGCGGGATGCGGCGCCTGCAGAGCGGGCACGGGCGCTCAGCCCGGTTCCGGCCACCTGGCTATTAGCGAACCCGCGAGGTCATGCCGGACCGGGCGCCGGCGCGGGTACGTTTCTTCGCGCGCCGCAGCCGCGGTGGGCTGTGGAGGGCCACGGCGTTGAGAGCGTGCTCGGTGGCTTGAATAGCCGCGGCGAGCTGATCCGTGTCGACGCCCCGTGTCGTCAACCCCCCTTCCCAGTGAATGGTCGTCTCGACGAGCGCATCGGTCTTGCCACCGGGAGGGATGCGTACTTCGTAGTCGAGCAACTTGGGGACGTGCACGCCGAGCTGAGCCTTGACGCTTTTCAGCGCTTGCATGAACGCGTCGTAGCCGCCGTCTCCGGATGCGGTCGCCTGAAGCGCCTTGCCACGATAGTGCACCAGGATGCTGGCCGATGGTCGGAGCCCACGGTTGCTGACGATCGAGTAGTCCTTGACCTCGAAGACCCGTAGCTCAGGGGTCTGCAGGAGTTCGGAGATCAGAAACGGCAGGTCGGCCGTCGTGATGTGCCGCTTCTGGTCACCGAGCTCGACGATGCGTCGCAGGAGCTGGTCTTTCTGCTCGCTCGTTAGCGAAACATTCAACCGCTGGAGATTGAACTCCAGGCTCGCCCTTCCCATGAGCTTGCCCATCGCGTAGGTGCGTCGAAGCCCGAACCGAGCGGGGCGGAGCTTGCTCTCGTACAGCAGACCCTTCATGTCGCCGTCGGCGTGTATCCCGGCCGCCTGCGTGAACACGTGCTCGCCCATGATCGGCTTGTTGACCGCGATTCGCCGTCCCGAGAAAATCCCGACCAGCTGGCTGACCTCTGCGAGCGCGCGCTCCCTGACGTGCGTGCGTAGCGCGCCGTGGTCACGCAGCGAGACAACGACTTCATCGAGCGGCGTGTTGCCGGCGCGTTCGCCCATGCCGTTGACCGTGACGTGGACGCCCCGGGCGCCGGCGAGCGCCGCCTCGAGCGTGTTGGCCGTCGCCAGGCCGTAGTCGTTGTGACCGTGGTAGTCAAAGTGGCTCTTCGGGAGGTCCGCCGTGACTTGACCAACAGCCGTTCGCACCTGTGACGGACTCAGGATGCCGAGCGTGTCGCACAGCATGATCCGCTTCACCGGGAGCGCCGCGATCGCCCGGATGTGCGCGGTCACGTAGTCTGGTGAGTCGCGTAGGCCACCCGACCAGTCTTCGAGATAGACGTTGAACGTGATGCCGTGCTTCGCGCCGTAGTCGACCGTCCGTCGAATGTCGTCGAGATGCTGCTGCGGCGTACGACGCAGCTGCTCCCGGCAATGCCGGAGCGACCCCTTGGTCAGGAGATTGACGACCCGGACGCCAGCTATCCGGGCCCAGTCGACCGAGGCCTTCGTGTCGACGAACCCGAGCACCTCGATACGATCCGTCAGGCCTTCGGTCTCGGCCCAGGTGATGATCTCGCCGACTGCCACCCGTTCTCCTTCGCTGGCGCGTGCCGAGGCGACCTCGATCCGGTCGACTTGGACGCCCTGCAACAGCCGGCTGGCAATCGTCAGCTTCTCGGCGGGGACCAGCGACACGCCTTCGGCCTGCTCGCCGTCGCGGAGCGTGGTATCGAGGACTTCGATGTCCCGCCCCGGGCGTCGCCGTGTGCGCGTGGGTCGCGTGGCCATGGCTGAGCTCAGCTTCCTTCCCGGCGGTCCGGTGGTTGCCGGCGTCGCCTGAACGGGTCTGGTGATCCCCCCGATTGTCTCCTTGTCTCCGTTCGGCCGGTCCCTGTGCCGGTAGTGAAATCCTCGTGCCGTCGCGGCGCAATCGGCGGACGGCCCTCCGGTTCTTCCGCAAGCCGTCGACCGGGGTATACGGCACGCGGCAGTACGAGAACGGTCGCACGAAAGTCTCGCATCAGCACGCCCTCGCATTGTAATCGTCGGATTGTCGTCAGTCGTCTTAGCATAGCTGGAGAGCGTCCATGAAGTGCAGGCACACACCCCGGCGGAGTCATCGTGGGGCGGTGCCGCACATGGTGGGATGGGCCACCGGAGTTGGCACTGCGGCCGCACAGCCACCGGCGACTGAGGCTGCGCTGGTGTCGGGCACCATCGGCAGTGAAACGTGAGAGGTCGCCGCCCGAACCACCATCACCCCCCTGGGGCCTCGGCACCGCGAGGCCGTGCAGGACCGATGGATCTTTCGGCTTGGCGGCGGCGCCAGCGCGATCTCGTAGCGCTCATCTTGGAACTCGCTATGCGATCCCCGCGCCCAGCACTCCGACATAGACCGCATACAGCGATTGGCTCGCTGTCATGAAGAGCCGATTACGTCTCGTGCCGCCGAAACAGACGTTGGCGCAACGCTCCGGGAGACGGATCGCCCCGATCGTATCGCCATCGGGCGCCACGACGAGTACCCCCTCCCCCGCCCCGGCCCACACGTTCCCGTCGACATCGCATCGGATACCATCTGCGGCCACGGGCGTGTCAGTGCCGGGTGCGCGGAGCTCAGCGAGACGCCGGCCGTTCCGGAGGCTGGTCCCATCGACATCCCAGACCCGGATCTCGCGGCCCGTCCCGGTGTCGGCGACGTAGAGCCGCGTGTAGTCTGGCGAAAAGCAGAGACCGTTGGGACCACCCGGCTCGTCGCTGACGAGCACGACCTGTCTAGTTTGCGGGTCGACCCGGTATACCGCCGGGGGCGTCTCCGAGTCCGCACGGAACCCCTCATAGTCGCCCCGGATCCCATAGGGCGGGTCAGTGAACCAGATGCCGCCGTCCGGGTGCACGACGGCGTCGTTGGGTGAATTCAGCCGCTTGCCATCGAATCGGTCGGCAATAACGGTGACGTCGCCGTTCGGCTCGTAGCGCGCGACCCGTCGCCCACCGTGCTCACAGGAAAGCTGGCGCCCCTCACGATCGAAGGTGTTGCCGTTGCTATGCCCGGACGGATCACGAAACACGGTGACCCGTCCGTCATCCTGAACCCAACGGTGCTGCACATTGTTCGGAATATCGCTCCACACCAGATAACGTCCAACTCCGTTCCAGGCGGGGCCTTCGGCCCACATGGTCCCGACGTGCAGCCGTTTGATCGGGGTGTTGAACAGGATGTAACGCCGAAACCGGGTGTCGAGCGCGATGAGGTCCGGGTCCGGGTAGGCGAGCGGGGTCTCCCCCGACCAGTCACGTGGCTCATACGGTGGAATCCGCGGCGTCTGCTGCCGCGCCCAGACCGGGGCGGTGACGCTCCCCGCGAAGGCTGCGCCCAGAAAGGCGCGGCGCGTCCAGACCGAGGCTCCGTCGGCGTACTGCTGATCCGCCATGACTCTCTGTCTCCTCCCACGCCTCGCAACCGGGTTCACCCGGCCCCACGGCGCAAGTGGAACACCACCTGCTCCGCGCTGTGCGCCACAGTCTACGCAGGCCGCGGGCGTTCCGCGTCTGGGATGAAGTAACCTGCGCCTCCTGAACGAGTACGGGCGTTCCGCGTCGAGGGAGAAAAGCGGGCTACTTCATCAACGTGACAGTGCCCTTCCATAGGCTACGAACGCTTGCAGGAGCCGAGACCGTACATCATGGTGCCGAGGTCGTAGCGTGAACAAGGTAGCTGGCGCCGCCCCGATTCAACCACACGCGGACGTACTCACCACCGAGCAGCTCGTCGACATAGGCCTGATTGCGCGGCACCCAGCTCTTGGCGACCTCCCCGATCTCGGCATCGGGAATAACGGCAGCAAGACCACGACCCGCAACGGAGCCGTCGCCGTCACTGACGAACTCAACCCACCGCGTCGACTCGGGTGTCTCTCCTCCGACTGGCGACACACCACCTGTGGCAAGTCGCAGCGTATAGGCGCCGGCCTCAAGGGGCTCGCCATTGAGATATACCGTCCGAGGGATGTCAATTTCCCCTCTCAGGGCGCGGTTTTCACTCAAATCCTGAAGTTCCTCACGTTCGGTCCGCATCGTCATCAGCGACGTGTTGACACGGTTGGCGGCCTGCAACGCAGACTCGGCCTCTCGATATGCTTCGGGTAGATCATCCCGCCCCAGAGCCTCGTTCGCCACGGCCACCGACGCCTCCACTCCGGCCACGTCGTTCAGAAGCGACGACGCCTCGTCCTCGGGCAGGTCCGCGAGCCCCTGTCGAGCGTCGGTGAGTGCATCTTCCGTGTCGGCCAGCATCTGGGTCACCTGGGTGCGTAGTCGCTGCTTCTCGGCAACGATGGCCCGTTCAACCTCGTCAGCCGCCGTCTCGGCCAGACCGGCCAGCTCGGTCGTGCGCTCGTAGGACCGGGTCAGCGCGAAGCGCTCCGCCTGCGCCGCCACCTCGGCGTCCATCCGTCCGACGGCGGCCTGCGCTTCGCCATACTCACCAGAAGCGTACACCGTCGCCTCGGCCGCAACCGACGCGACCCTCGCCCGAGCCGCCTCGACGATGTCGGTGGGGGGCTGCGCGCAACCAAGTGCCAATGACGTCACCGATACCAGAAGAATCACCGGGAACACATTCCTTCTCATGGCCGACCTCCTCTATCTCTCGGCGCACCCACGGTGGGTCCGCGTCGCTCCACACGAGCGTAGACACTAACGAGGCGACAGACGACACGAGGGGCCCCAGAAGGGACGATTCTCTCTCGCCAGTCGCCCCGACGCCCGAGTCGCCGTATGCGCTCGACGTGCCTGTCGCGTGACCTGATGCACGGATTTCGGTCCGGCCGCACGACGCCGTCAGCTGCAAGCACCTGGTATTGACATGGCCAAGGAGCACCTTGCCGTGCCCACTGAACTCGCAGCCGCAGTTGTCCCTGTGGCAACCGCGATTGGTCTTCACCGCCGGTCCGACCGCGCGGATTCCGACGCCTCAACGAGGTTGACAACTGCGATTTCTGCCTGTCGATTCGGCTCATCCGCTCCAAGCGTTCAACGTCCTCAAGGGCATTGTCAAGGGAGGACCGCTGGCAGTGGAGGCCGATGAACCACCACGCGTCCAGCCAGAAGCTGGCGGCGGTGGCCTAAATACGGTGACAGCCTGTCCAGGAACCGGGTGTACTACAGAGCCCATCGTCAGGAAATAAGTTGCGATTCAGGGGAGTGTGATACTAGCATTCCCAGATCGTCAACTAAGGAGATCTGAAATGACTAATTACCGAGGGTGCACCGGGCACTGCCGGCTGGGGCTCGCGTCGTTGGCGTTCGTCACGCTCGTCGCTTGCGCAGGTACGCAGACGGCTGGTGTTGCGCCAGCCGGTGAAGCAGAGGCGGCCGATACGGGACTCACGAGCGACTTTGCGCAGCGGCCGCTGCCGAATCCAACCTCGGAGGTGATCCTGAACTGGGCTCCGCTCCCCAACGGCCGCATATGGGGATCGACGGCCGGCATCGACATCGGCCCCGATGGCCATGTGTGGGCGTATGACCGCTGCGGCGGCAGTCTGGACGGCGGTTGCGATGCCAACCCGGAGTTCGATCCGATCTTTAAGTTCGACCGCGACACGGGGGAGGTGCTGACGAGCTTCGGCGCCGGACTGTTCGTGACGCCGCACGGCTTCCACGTGGACAGCGACGGTAACGTCTGGGCGACGGACTTCGCTGGAAACGACGCCGGCACCAAGGGGCACCAGGTGATCAAGTTCAGCCCGGAGGGCGAGGTCCTGATGCGACTGGGCGAGGCGGGGGTGGCCGGAAGCGGCCCTGGCCAGTTCAACCAGCCAAACGACGTGATCACCGCCCAGAACGGCGACATCTTCGTCTCGGAAGGACACAGAGGCCAGAGTGCGGATCCGCCTCCCGATGCGAGCGGGCGCATCTCCAAGTTCGACAAAGATGGCAACTTCATCAAGGCATGGGGCGAAATCGGCTTTCGGCCCGGGCAGTTCCGCACGCCGCACGCAATGGAGTTCGACTCGCAGGGCCGCCTGTATGTCGCCGATCGTGGCAACCACCGCATCCAGATCTTCGACCAGGATGGGAACTACATCGACTCCTACCGTCAGTACAGCCGAGTCAGCGGGCTGTTCATCACGGACGACGACATGCTCTATGCGGTCGATTCAGAATCGAACGTGGGCAACCATCCCGGCTGGATGACCGGCGTGCGGGTCGGACCCGCGGCCGAAGACCGGCTGACGGGCTTCGTGCCGCCGCATGCGCACGAAACGCGGGTGCTCCAGGGCGTTGCGGGTGAGGGTGTGGCGGTCGACGCCGACGGCAACGTGTATGTAGCCGAGGGTCCAGGCTCGCGACCGACGGCCGGCAGCGGACTCACGAAGTACGTCGCGGCGGGGAGATAACCCTACAAGAGCCGCCGTCGGGGTCGCTTTCCCCACACGACCAGCCTGCGTGGCATTGTCAAATCGGGGGGGGGTTGTGCCTGCCGAAACCCTTACCCGCTTTGTTATTGCTGGAGTACAATTTTGGACGGCCCAGCGCTGATCACGTACTGGTGTTGCCTTGCGCTGATGGTCGGAGTCCGACACTCGCGAAGCCGATGATCACCGAGAGCGCGTTCATCGCCATTGGCGGCCTGTTGGCCGTGGTGGCGCTTCTCTTTCTGCTGATTACTCGTTTCAACTGGCACGTCTTCATCGCGCTGCTCATCCCGATCGTCCTGTTCGCACTTATCCCCGGCATCGACCGACAGGCGTTCATCGACGCGTTCGAGCAGGGGTTCGGCCGGACCATTCAAGGAATCGCAGTCGTGATCGTCCTCGGCTCGATTCTGGCCGAAGCGCTCAAGCGCACGGGTGGCATCGAGCGGATCACGGTCTCGATGATCCGGTGGGTCGGTCAGTCGCGCATGCCGCTGGCGCTCACGTTAAGCGGCTTCGTGATCGGCCTCGCGATCTTCTCCGATGTCGGCTATCTCATCCTCAACCCACTGGTCCATTCCGCGGCGATCAACAGCGGACTCAATATGAGTGTGATGGCGACCGGGCTCGTAGGCGCGATGCAGCTCACCCACGCCATGGTGCCGCCGACGCCCGGACCACTCGCCGCGGTGGCGCTGGTAGAAGCCGACATCGGCCGCGTGATCGTGTATGGCGGTCTGATCACTCTCATCGCATCGCTGGCGGGGTGGGTCTACGCACGCATTGTCGGTCCACACCTCAACTCGCCGCCGTCCAGCGAATTCGTGGGACAGTCCTTCATCGAGCAAGGACGCGAATCAGAGCTGCCGACAACGTGGCGGGCCTATGCACCGATTCTCATCCCGCTCAGTCTCATCGCCGGACAGAGCCTGACGACGCTCACCCTGCCAGCCGACCATGTCGTCAACATGGCGATGCTGTATCTCGGGTGGCCGGTCGTCGCCCTCAGCATCGGTATTCTCCTCGCCTACCGGAACACGACTGCGGCGCAGGCCACGGAGCGCACGGGGCAGTGGATCGAGGACGCGCTTCGGATGTCGGCAATGATCGTCATGGTGACCGGGCTCGGGGGCGCGCTCAGCCAGATTCTACGCGAGACGCCTGCCGTCGATGCGATCGCCGACGCCGTGGTGTCAACGGGGTTGCCGGCGATCTTCCTGCCGTTCGTCCTCGGGGTGGTCGGCAACATGGTGACGGGCTCCACGACGGTCGGCGTCATCACCGCCGCGTCGGTCGCCGCACCGATGATGGACACGCTGGGGCTGAGTCCCGAGGCGACCATGCTGGCCGGCGCCTCCGGCTCGATGATCATCAAGTACGTCAACTCGAGCTACTTTTGGGTCTGCACGTCGCTGTCGCGCATGCCGCTCAAGTCGGCGCTCATCTCGTATGGTGGAGTCACCTTGGTGAACGGCGTGACCGCGATGGCGGTAGTGTACGTGCTCTGGGCCGCGGGTGTACTCTAGGGCCTCTTCGTCTGTCACCGGTTATCACGGTGCCAACATTAGCAAGGGGCACCGTCGAGTTGACCTGCTGGGCGCCAGTCGACCGGGTGACGGCTGACTGGTATCCAGATCGGCTGGCGCACGTCAACTCCCACCACAACAGCCGCGGGCACGCCCGCACCCCGAGTGAACACCGGCTTAGTCTTCCGACGACTCCGTCCTCCCACCCAGGTCTGCGGGCCGAAAGTCCCAGGCATCGGTGAAGGTGTACGCTCTGATGCATGTTCTCTCGATCTTCCCGCGGACGCCTGACCGATCGGGACCTCGGTCGCTTCCCTGACGACACACTCTTTCATCGCGTCGCGCGGACCACCTGCCACGCCGGATGTTTGCCTCGAAAAGAGCTGTATGAGGCATGGGAGATGGCGCGGCGGGTCCGGCGGCTGTTTCGTGGCGGACGTGTCGTCGACCTGGGTGCCGGACACGGCCTGCTCGCCCAGGTCATGCTGTTGCTTGACGACTCGTCGCCGACAGCGATCGTGGTCGACAAGAGGTTACCGCCCTCGAGCGAAAAACTGCATCGGGCGCTGGTTCAGGCCTGGCCCAGACTGGCCGGGCGCGTTGCCTTTGTCGCCAACGCGTTGGAGGACACCGAGATTCTCCACAGCGACGTCGTCGTCTCGAGCCATGCGTGCGGAGCGCTCACCGATCGGGTGCTTCATCGAGCCGTGGCCGCACAGGCGCGGGTCGCCGTGCTGCCGTGCTGTCATGATCTCGCGTCACATGGAGCGGGCCAACTCTCGGGCTGGGTTGACGCTCCTGTCGCTGTCGACATCGGGCGGGCGATGCGCCTGACGCAGCAGGGCTATCGCATCTGGACGCAGGTGATACCGGCTGACATCACCGCGAAGAACCGCCTATTACTCGGTGCCCCGGCGGCGACACACGACTGGCGGCAGTAGTCGCTCATCGTGCCACTCCGGCCGTCTGCGGCCGGTAAGCCCAGGACGATGCCGGCGTGGGCGGGCACGACGACCCACAGCAACCACGCAACTCATATTCCCTGGCCTGCCGGCACACGTGTCCTCGCGGGCCTTGGTGCTGGCGCCGAAACGGCCCTCGGGCTGCTACGTGGCCTATCAGCCATGCGTTCCTGAACCATCATGCGCGATCAATGTAGGTCGCGGGGACTGGCAGATCGCCGAGCCCTGAACATCAAGGGCGCGGCCTTGGCGATGGACATCACGCCCCGCCGGCTCGTATCGACCCACTGCCAGAGGCTACACGGCTGGTGCACGGAGAATCTGGCGTCAGCGCGCGGCGGCGATCGGACGTTGAGCGGCGGTGAACAGTGCCAGGTCGACGGCGTCACCCATTACCTCGTACCCCGCGTCGTTCGGGTGCAGGTTGTCTCCGGAGTCATACTCGGCGCGGAGCCTGGTCGGCTGGGCCGGGTCGCGCACGACGGCATCGAAATCAATCACCGCGTCGTACGCGCCGCTCGTCCTGATCCACTCGTTCAGCACCCGGCGCTTGGTCTCGCCTTCCGGCGTCCAGTAGTTCGCCCCTTCGAAGGGCGCCAACGTCGCCCCGTAGATCGTCAGCCCGCGCGCGTGGGCGCGCGCGATGAATTGTCGGTGTCCCCCGATGATGTCATCGGCCGTCGGCGAGGGATTCTCGCGGGCAACCCCGATGTCGTTGGTACCGAGCAGAACAATCACATGCGTCACGCCGGTCGCAGCGAGGACGTCGCGATCGAACCGCGCCAGCGCACTGAAGCTGCTGGCGTCGGACAGGATCCGGTTGCCTGAGATGCCAGCGTTGAGCACGCCCATTCGCGCGTTCGCCGCCATCGACCGCTGCGCGACGTGATCCGGCCACCGGTTGTTGGTGTCTGGCGTCGAGCGGCTACCGTCGGTGATCGAGTCGCCGAAGGCGACGAGCACGGCGGTCGGGCCGGGAACGACCACTTCGACACGCGCCAGGAAGAACCATGACCGTATCGTCGTCGCCTCCGGCATAGCCGCAGCCCCGGTGTGGTCCCCGGCCAGCGAGACGTAGCTCGTCTGCAGCGCCCCGGCGTGCGTCGTGAACGGCATCGTCGTCGCCTCGACCGCATCCGGCAGGTAGAGATCGATCGCAAGATCGGACAACGCGGGCATGTCGAGCGCGACGGGATCGCTGAAGGCGACCGCGCCGGCCGGGATCGTCATGCCGGGACGCCCGTTGAAGGTCAGCGAGCGATCCGACCCCGGCTCGATGGCCGCCTCGCTCGCGCGGAGCGCGATGTGCGCAGCGCCCACCGTCAGTGGCGCCGTGCCGAACGCGTTGCTCAATACGACGCGCACCCGCTCGCCGCCGACGCTCACGCGCACGATCTGGCGCAGGGTCTGGTTATGGAAGGCCAGGGGGGCCTGGGCGGCTCCGCCCCGCCCCCGGAGCGCTGGCCCTGGCCGCGGTCGCACCACCGCGGCGGTGGCCCACGTGCCAGCCCAGCGCTCAGTGCCCCCGGCGCGTTGCGCGAGCGGTGCCGGCTGGATGACCAGGAGTAAGACGGCGAGCACGCCACCGACGACTCCCGCGACGAACCTGCCACGCTCCGGCTGCCGTCTAGTCGGTTTCATCGTCTTTCTCCTGTCAGTTGTTGGTCACGTCCCACGCAAACCGATCGACCACTCACCTCCCGCGCGACGGCACCATGCCCACCTTGGGCGGAAGCGTGCGAGGCAGACGCGCCGACGGCGGGCCTCTGCCAGCGTAGCTCCGGTCGACGGGCCCAAGTTGCCAGGATTCGTGATCCGGGGGGAGGTAGGAGGACAGCGGGCAGACGTAGCGTCACGCACCCGGAGCACCGGTACACGGCCAACGACGCGCACCACCACTCGTTAACCGGCGTAACGACCGCGATCGCCCACCGGGCGCCACTCGAACAGGATATCCGATTCAGCCTGCACGGCCGTTCGCGCTACGACCGAACCGGCAGCACTCACCGACCAGGATCGACGGTGTCGACACCGGGTCGCGCTAGTTCATAGGGAGCGCCGGTGCCGGACGACCCCAGGAACAGCTTGGTTCCGTCGGCCAGCGTGATGTCCCGGCCGTTTGCCCGGTTCGTGCCATCCTTCGCCTGATACCCATCGACGAGGACGCCGGTTCCTGGCAAAAGCGAGTCCCGCGTGAAGCCACGCCTGAACAGCACGTTCGGGGTACCGGCCTCAAACGCCCATGCCTCCGTCGTACCGTCGTCCTTGTCCACGTCGAGGTGAATCCAGACATGGGGATTGATCCACTCAACTCGGGTGACGGTGCCGCTGAACTCGACCGGCCTGTCCGCATCGAATTCAGCCGCGAACGCATGATGCGCCACGACTGGCACGGCGGTACCCGCCAGCCACACACAGAGCCCGGCAACTGCGCTCACGCTCCCGATCACTGCTTTCGCTCGCATGGGTTCTCGTCTCCCTCTTCCTGCTTCCTCTCGGGTCGAGTGCTCTTTCGAATCCGGGAGGTTCCTGGACCGGCCCGCGCCAGGGCGACCGAGCCACTCGTTAGCGTCGATACCACTCGTGAAAAGAGTCGCCGGGCGGTACCTTGCGCGTGATTTCCACGATCATGGTCTCGCCTTCCCATCGCCTCACCAGCTGCTCCCGGCGGACGTGCCCGTACATGAACTCCTCGGCGAACTCGATGCAGGGATAGTCCAGCACCGTCGCATTCGGATCCAGGCGGCGATAGAGCGGCATGCCGATCGTCCAGGGGCGGGTGGAGGTCTCCGGATCGGTAATGGTCACTTCGTACCAGATGGCGTCCGGCGACATCGGCGAGAAGCGCTCCGTCACCTGCGCGGCCGCACTGTGGAAGTTTCCAGCCCGGTCGAGCCAGGTCTTGCCGTTGAAGTTATTCACGTCGACGACCAGCGTGTCACCTTCCCACCGTCCGACCGAATGCCCCATGTAGGTATAGTCCGGAGGACCGGTGACGTCGTTCAGGTGGATGACGCGCGCGGCATTCGAAAACCCGAACGTCATGTGGATCTTGTCCGTGCCCTGGACGATCTGGAACGGATAGGGCATGTACATCGCGCGCGGAATGCCCGGCAGGTAACACTTGAGCTCGGGGTCGCGGTCAATCCAGTGCTCGGCGTTCTCCTGTTTAAGGCGGAGCGCATCCGGTGTGTACGGGATCCGACCGTCACCCTGCACGACACCCAACGACCCAGGCACCCCGGCGGCGGCGCCGAGCGCCAACACCGGTGCCGCGGGCACCTTGGCGAACTCGTAGTCGTAAACGCCCTGCTGCATCACCATGCCCGGAAGCGCTTCGTGGGCTTCCAGATCCCAGTGCGCCTCATTGTTGGCCTGCCAGACGCCATTGAAGTTCGGCTGGCCGTCTGGAGTCTGCGCCGGACGCGGCGCCTGATCCTGACCCTGCGCCTGGCCGGCGGTACCGGTCACCGCGACCGAGATGACGGCACCCACGGTGGCGGCGGCCAGTGCCGTGACCATTATTGAGCCTCTGAACCAGTTTCGCATCATTACTCCTCGCTGCCTACTGGCTGTCGTGGGTTGACGGTCGCGTCACTCACTCACTCCTGCAGGCCACCCACGCAGGTGGCGGTGTCCAGGGAGAACGGGTCCGGGCCAGTCCCATCCTTAAATACCTGCTCGTCCACACGCCTACCGATGAGCAACGCCGGCAGACCGTAGTTCCCTTCGTTACACCGCGGCTCGTAGTAGATCCGGTTCTGCGTGTCGCTCTGACGCTTTAACTCCTGCCGGACTGTCCACGGCGCCGTCCACACCGTCGAATCCTCTATCGTCACCTCGTAGGTGAGCGTGTCCTCGTCCACACGCGTATAGCGTTCGACGAGCCGTCGGTTCTCACCCGATTCCCGAAAGGGGAACTTGGGCGAGAAATTCGTGGTCTCGATGACCAGCGTTTCACCCTCCCAGCGACCGCGCGAGTCGCCGTGCCGCAAACGGATCTGACTCGGTGGGTGGTTCCCGCTCAGGTGGACGACACGCTGGTACCCCTGCCCCTGCCCGGTGTCGTAGCCCAGCGCGATGGAGTCCTCGCCCTGCACGATGCGACGAAACCCGTTCAAATCAGGTGTGCGCCCCGACATGCACCGGTCGCCCAAGCTCTGATCCTCAGGGCCGTCGTGACGATTCATGCGGCCCGTGTTGTAGAAGGGCGTGACATCGAATCGTTCCGGCGCCGGTGGCCCGTACTCCCCGCCGGCGCAGCCCCGCTCGGCAGACCGGCAGGTCTCGGTATTGCGCAGGAGCGTGAGGCGCCACTCTCGCTGGGCCTCGACTTTCCGCTGGGCCTCCGGCGTGAGCGCGGGAATGCGCCCGTTCGTTGGATCGACGACGAGCGACGTGCGCGGACCGGCCGGCTTCGCCGATGTGTAGACGGCATTGTACGCCCCGGCGACGTCCCGGCGCCCAATGTCCCCGCGCTCGTTGCGCCCTGGGTTGACCATGCGGGCCGCGTTCCGAGCCGCCCGCTCTTCAGCGGTGGCCAGCTCTCGATCGCCGAATTGAGCCGCCCGTTCGAAGGGCGTGGCATACACATCGAGCCAGATGCCCTCCAGATTCGGGTGCCCCCACGGGGTCGCACCAGGAGCCTGCCCCTTCACCGGCACGGTGGTCAGCTGCAGAAGCACCATGACGGTCGCAATCGCCGTTGCCACCCCGAACGACTCAAGCAGTCGTCGCCTCATCTCCAGACCTCCTGATGCAGCATCCTTACTGCACGGACCGCGGAACAGACCGGCCGCGGCCGCCCCTTACCAGCACCGCTTTCCCCGCCGCAGTACGACCAGAATAACTCGAATACCTGGACTATACGCGGGCAGCCGAGGGCTGTCAAAGGCGCACCGCCTGGACTTAGCGGGACTTAGGGTTAGCCGGCCGCTCGGCCCTCGCTACCACGGCAGCAGCAAGGCCCTCACCCCGCGGACGACGTCAGACTCCCGTCATCCACCGCATCAGATTGAATCCCCTCGACTCGGTTTATCGAGGTCGGAGGCCGTCGGTGGCCCGGCCGCACGTATCCACCCAGCCCTGGCTACAGGCCAGAGCATACAAGGCCGCCGGCGATCGGTCCGTGATCGGCCCCTTGGTCCCCCGCAGGATGATCGGATAGTCCTCCAGCCCGGGTGATGCCGGCTCGAGGGAGCCCAAACCTGAGGTCAGGTTGGCAAGATTCTGGCAGGCGGGCTCGAAACCAAGATCGCAGCCGCGCTCGAGCGCGCCTGCGGCGTCGGCCGGATCGAACCGGCGTCGGTCCTCGCCCGAGTCGGCCAGCGCGACATGAAGAACGCCCGCTTCATTGCAGGCCCACCCCGAACCGCCCCTGCAGAACGTCAAGTGCATGTCCGCAAGATACGGACAGGCATGCGGTCGCCCGTCATCGCAGGCTGCTTGCCAGAACGGCACCCACTGGCCGGGATGACGGTCACCCACGCCCTGGACAGCGCTCAGGACAATGAACACGACCGCCCACAGCGCCATGTAGGCGAGATTGCGACGGTGCGGGACACCGGCGCGGGCGCGCACCCCGGGGTCGAACCCACGAAGCCACCGCGAGTGCGCCAGGCGGTCCAGCAGCTGAATCGAGAGGTTCAGCACGGGCACCTGTAGCAGCTTATCGTAGAAGGGCGGCACGCCGGCACGACCGAGCAGCGCGTAGAGCGCCACGGTGCTCAGACCGTAAAACACGCCGAACATGATGCGTCCCGACTCGGTCCGCGGCGCCGTGGACGGATCCGTGAACAAGAGGTGCATCCCGAGGAACACGGCAATCGGGATGTACGAATCGTAGAAAAAATAGATGCCGGTTGCGGCAAAGTAGAGAAGCCCGAACAGGTAGGTGACCACCACGGCGGACATCGTCATCGACGTGACGCCGAACAGGTACTGCCCGGGCAGCGCGACCAGGAAGAGGACCAGGTACACGTGGGGGGGGTAGAACTGGGCGATCGCGATGTCCTGGCCTAGCGTGAGGTTGCTCGTCCCGGTGAGAATCAGGGCGAGCGAGAAGACTGCTAGCGGAAACGATGACGGATTGAAGATGTGGACACGCCGTCCCCCCTTGTCCCATCGGATCAGCTCCTTGGCCGCGAAGCCCACCGCCACCAGCAGAAACTGCAGGTAGAACCAGTCGTCCTTAAACCAGAGAAACAGGTTGATACTGAAGATGACGGGGACCGGACCGAACCCGAACCGGTAGACGTCCCGCCGTGACCAACAGAGCAGCATGTCGAACGCGTAGGCGAAGACCAGCTGGGCGGCGATCAGAAAGGCCGAATCGTAGACCGGACGCCAGTGCCACCCCCAGTACAGCAGGAAGACGAGCTGCGCGGCTGCCTGCACGAAGTGCTGGCTCCGTAGGACGATCTCCAGTGTCAGGATGCGACCCGTGCGCTGCGCCAGTCCGAACACTACACCGCTCCAGGCGAGCAGCAGGGCGGCGGGGCCGAGAAACGACCCCTGGAACATCGGATTCTGTCGAACAGCGTCAAGGAAACCGAAGGGCACGAGTCCCAGCGCGACGATCGACACCAGGCCACCAGCGCCGATCGGCGAGAGACACCTGACCCGGGCTACGGACGGCACGGACCCGGTCTGGCGCTCGCGTAAGGCTGGCACCCTGTCGGCTCACACCGTCGTTGACGCCATGACGGAAGTAGATCAAATCGAGTAGATCGCGCGCAGGCCGCGTCTCGCGACGAAGACCCGTGACGCCAGTCGTCGCGTCAGTCGAGATCGACGAACATGATGGCGTTCCAGTTGTTCATCGGGATGACAAGCCGGTTCCGCTTCGGATCGTGGACCATCGACGCAGCGCTCGGAATGTCCGAGGCGACGACCTCGGCCGACTGGCACGGACGGATCCTCGACACCGTGCCCTGACGAACGCTGGTGACATGCTTTGTGCCATTGTCGAGAATCGCCAATCCGTCGTTGCCGGAATCGACTGTCTGCTCGGTTCGGATGAGCTCACCGGCTGGCGAAAACGTCAGGACGTCGCCGGACCCGACGGTCACGACGACGATGTTCCCGTCTGGATCGAAGGCGATGCCGTTCGGCCGGTTTACCGTCGGCCCCTGAGCGAATACCGAGGCCTCGCCTTGCGGCGAGATCCGATACACGCGCCAGGTGTCGCTGTTCTGGTCACCGGTCTGGGTGGTGTAGATCGTGCCATCGGCAGCTACCTCGATGTCGTTGAAGCGGCTGGCCTTGTCGACAACCACGTCGCCCTGCGGCTCGCCCGTCACCATGTCGAACCAGCGGACGGTGTTGATGTCGGCCACATACAACCGGCCATTGATAATGTCGCTGCCCAACGGATCGTTGAGCGTCAGGCCGTTTCGGTTGACCCCGATCCACTTCAACGTGTGGACGGTGCCGTCGGGATTGATCAGCGAGATGTAGCCGTTATTGGGAATCACATCCTGGCCGATGCCGGCGTTCACCGCCACATAGGGATCCCGTTCGGCGTCGTAGGCGATACTTTCCGCGAACCGGAACCCGCCATACGTCCGCGCGTTCGGCGTCATGTCGAGCGGCTGGCCGGCGACGAACGGTTGATCGGCCGGATCCTGCTTGGCCTTGGCCGGCGAAAGCCAGCCGCAGGCGGCGATCAGCACGATCACGAGAACAAATCGAGAGATGACGACCTCCCTGGATGACAGATGTTTGATGCGCTCCCCGGTGACAGCCGGCGGCGTGGCACCTATGATATGTCATCCTCAGTAGGCGCCGGGCCGAGTCCGGCTGGGGCCACGAACGCGAGTGATTGGGCGCGACGATTCCGGGAGCGAACACGACGCCATGCCACGACGTTACTGGCTGATGAAATGCGAGCCGGCCGCCTATACGATAGACGACTTGGCCCGCGACGGACGGACGAGCTGGGAGGGAGTGCGAAGCTACCAGGCGCGCAACTTCATGCGCGACGAGATGCGGGTGGAGGACGGCGTCCTCTTCTACGCCTCGAACGCCGCCCCGTCAGGCGTCACCGGCCTCGCGACGATCGCCCGGACCGGCTACCCCGACCACTTCGCCTGGAAGACCGGCCACAAGTATTTCGACGCCCGGAGCACCAGCGCAACGCCGGTCTGGTACATGGTGGATATCGCGTTCGTCGATCGCTTCGTGGACACGGTTCCGCTGGCGACGCTGAAGGCCACCGAGGGCCTCGGCACGATGATGGTGACCCGGAAAGGTAGCCGGCTGTCGGTCCAGCCTGTGACACGGGCGGAATACGACATCGTCGTCAGCCTGGGCCGCCGCTTGGCGCGCACCGACCGCTAGTGACCCGACCGCAGCCCTCGACGCGTGGTGTCCTTCCCCTATGACACGGACCACTAAGCCTGCAGCCGGGACGCAGCCGACGACTTCGCCACCGGCGACACCGCAGCCGACGCGGCACACGACCGTGTCCGGACGCCCCATCAAGGCGGTCTACACCGCCGCCGACCTCGCCGGGGCCACCCCACCCGAGGCGCCGGGACAATTCCCTTACACGCGGGGCATCCATGCGAACGGCTACGCGGGCAAACTCTGGACGATGCGCCAGTTCTCCGGGTTCGGCGCACCCGAGGAGACCAACCGGCGCTATCAGGAGCTGCTGGCCGCCGGCGGCACCGGGCTCAGCGTGGCGTTCGACCTGCCCACCCTAATGGGGCGGGACCCGGACCACCCGCTATCGCTGGGCGAGGTCGGCAAGTGCGGGGTTAGCGTCGCCTCGCTGGCGGACATGGAACGACTTTTTGACGGGATCGGACTCGAGGAGATCACGACCTCGATGACGATCAACTCGCCGGCAGCGATGATCTTCGCCATGTATCTCGTCGTGGCGGAGCGACAGGGCGCGCGGTGGTCCAGGCTCTCTGGTACGATCCAGAACGACATCCTGAAGGAGTACATCGCGCAGAAGGAGTACATCTATCCGCCACGGCCGTCGATGCGTCTGGTCACTGACACGTTCAGCTTCTGTGCCCGTGAAGTGCCGCGGTGGAACACGATCTCGGTCAGCGGCTATCACATCCGGGAAGCCGGGGCCACGGCGCTGCAGGAACTGGCGTTCACGCTGCGTGACGGAATCGAGTACGTGCGATACGGCGTGGACGCGGGTCTGCCGGTCGACAGCTTCGTCCCGCGGATGTCGTTTTTCTTCAATGCACACAGTGACTTTTTCGAGGAGATCGCCAAGTATCGGGCGGCACGCGCGATGTGGGCGACGGTGATGCGCGACCAATTCGGCGCAACCGACGAACGGTCCTGGAAGCTACGCTTTCATTCGCAAACGGCCGGTGTGTCGCTGACGGCGAAACAACCGTACAACAACGTCGTGCGCACCGCGATGCAGGCACTGGCGGGGGTGCTAGGCGGCACCAACTCCTTGCACACCAACTCGCTGGACGAAGCGCTGTCGCTGCCGACGCGCGAGGCCGCCGTGCTCGCGCTCCGCACCCAGCAGGTCATCGCCCATGAGAGCGGCGTCACCGCCGTCGTCGATCCACTCGGCGGCGCGTACTTCGTGGAGCGCCTGACGCGGGACCTGGAGGCCGGCGCCCGCGACTACTTCCAGCGGATCGATGAGCTGGGCGGCATGGTGCCGGCAATCGAACAAGGCTACCCGCAGCGCGAGATTGCCGAGAGCGCGTACCGGTTCCAGCGGGAGGTGGAAGCTGGAGAACGGAACATCGTCGGAGTCAATTGCCTCACGGACGAGACCGACACCGGCGTACGGACCCTCTACATCGACGAGCGCGTGGCCGAGGCGCAGGTCGAGCGGCTCGACACGCTGCGCGCGACCCGAGACGGCGCTGCCGTGGAACGGACCCTGGAGCTGTTAAGGCACGCCGCCGACGGGACCGAGAATCTCATGCCGCCAATACTGGAGGCGGTCCGAGCGTACGCTACAGTCGGCGAGATGTGCGATGCGCTCCGCGATGTGTGGGGCGAGTATGTGGAGTCCGCGTCCGTATGATGCCGCCGCGACAGCCCCGCCTTCGCTCGCTAGCGATGACCACACGACGAGCGTTGGCGGGTCGGCCGGAGCCGTCCGAACGCCATGGCGGACCGGCGCCTGAACGCTGAACGCTGAACCGAGACGATGATGGCCGATCACCTGACGCAGCCGCCACCGTTGAACGAGCTCTCCGAAGACGAACGGCTGCTCCAAGCCAGCGTCCGGGCTTTCGCGCTGTCTGAAATCGCGCCGCACGTCCGTGAGATGGACGAGCAGGCGACCATCCCGCGGCCCCTGATCGACAAACTCTTCGATCTCGGCGTGATGGCGATCGAGATCCCAGAAACGCTCGGCGGCGCCGGCGCGCACTTCTTCCTGTCGATCATCGCCGTCGAGGAACTGTCCCGGGTCGACCCGTCCGTGGCCGTCCTGGTGGACGTGCAGAACACCCTGGTCATCAACGCGCTGATGAAGTGGGGGTCCAGTGATCTCCAGCAGCAGTTCCTCCCGAAACTGGCCAGCCGCACGGTCGGGGCCTACGCGTTGTCGGAGATGGGTGCCGGCAGCGACGCCTTCGCGCTCACGACCCGCGCCGTCGAAGATGGCGACTGCTACGTATTGAGTGGACGTAAGCTCTGGATCACGAACGCCATAGAGGCCGGACTGTTCATCGTGCTGGCAAACGCCAACCCGGAGGCCGGGTATCGAGGCATCACGGCGTTCGTGATCGAGCGCGACCGGCCCGGCTTCCAGGTGGGCAAGAAGGAGGACAAGCTCGGGATCCGCGCCAGCAGCACGTGTGAGCTGCTGCTCGACAACTGCCGCGTCCCGAAGGCCCACGTCCTGGGTGAGCCGGGGAGCGGCTACAAGGTCGCCATCGAAACACTGAACGAGGGGCGGATCGGCATCGGCGCGCAGATGGTCGGGCTAGCGCAGGGCGCCTTGGACCATGCGCTCGCGTATGTGCAGGAGCGCACGCAGTTCGGCAAGACGATTGCGGAGTTCCAGGCCGTGCAGTTCCAGCTGGCCCAGGCGCGGACCGAGCTGGAGATGGCGCGGCTCGGCGTCTACAACGCGGCCCGCCTGCGCGACGCGGGCCGACCCTTCATGACCGAAGCGGCGATGGCCAAGCTGTTCTCGTCCCAGATGGCCGAACGTGCCACGTCGCTAGCGGTGCAGCTATTCGGTGGCGCGGGGTATACCAAGGACTGCCCGGTCGAGAAGCTCTACCGGGACGCGAAGATCGGCCAGATCTACGAAGGCACGTCGAATATTCAGTTACAGACGATCGCGAAGCAGATCCTGCGGCGGACGCCCTAAAACGGCTCTCGGTGTTCGGTGTTCGGCGCCGGATCAGCATCGTAGCGACTTCAGTCCAGCGCCGAGCAGCAGCAACCAGGCCAGCCAGACCCCGAGGACCAGGGCCACAGCCGTCCCACCCCAGAACACGAAGCGGTGTCCACCACACATGCTGTCCTGATGGTAGCGCAGCGCGTAGCCACATGGGGCCGGCCGCTCGGGGGATCGGGGGGCTCACCGTTCCTGCATATACGGATAACGGTAGTCGCGGGCCGGAGTGAATGTTTCCTTGGTCGTGCGGGTACTGACCCAGCGAATCAGGTTCAGGAAGCTGCCCGCCTTGTCGTTGGTGCCAGACGCCCGGGAGCCGCCGAACGGCTGTTGCCCGACGACGGCGCCGGTCGGCTTGTCGTTGATGTAGAAGTTGCCTGCCGCGTGCCGCAACGCGACATGGGCCAGATCGATGGCCCGCCGGTCCCGAGCAAAGATAGACCCCGTCAGCGCATAGGGTGACGTGCCGTCGCACAGCGCGAGCGTCTGCTCGTAATCGCTGTCCTTGTAGACATAGACGGTCAACACAGGTCCGAACAGCTCGGTCTCCATCGTCGTGTAGCGGGGATCGTGCGCCTGAATGATCGTCGGTGCGATAAAGTACCCCGTGCTGTCGTCACAGGCCCCACCGCAGATAACGTCCGCGCCGCTGTCGGCCCGCGCCGCTTCGATACAGCCCGTGAGCTGGTCGAACGAGTTCCGGTCGATCACCGCGCCCATGAAGTTGGTGAAGTCGGCGACATCCCCGTAGGCGATCGCCTCAACCTCGCCGCACAGCCGATCCCGGAGACCACTCCAGACACTCTCGGGGATGTAGGCTCGGCTCGCGGCACTGCACTTCTGCCCCTGGTATTCAAAGGCACCGCGGATGAGGTTGGCCGCCAGCTCGTCCGGGTCGGCCGATGAATGGGCGAACACGAAATTCTTGCCGCCGGTCTCGCCGACGATCCGGGGATAACTCCGATAGCCGGTGATGTTGGTGCCGATGGTACGCCACATCCCCTGGAACACCTCCGTGCTCCCGGTGAAGTGCACCCCGCCGAGGTCTGGGTGCGCCATCGCCGGGTCACCAATGCGGCCGCCGCTGCCAGGCACCAGGTTGATGACGCCGGCCGGTAGCCCGGCCTCCTCGAACAGCCGCATCAGCCAGTAGGCAGCGAAGACGGCGGTGGACGCCGGCTTCCAGACCACCGTGTTCCCCATCAGCGCCGGACTGGTCGGCAGGTTCCCGGCGATCGACGTAAAATTGAACGGCGTGGCCGCGAAGATGAATCCTTCCAGAGCCCGGTACTCGACGTGGTTCCAGATCCCCGGAGCGCTCTGGGGCTGCTGCCCGTAGATCTCCGGCATATACGACGCGTTGAACCGCCAGAAGTCGATCAGCTCGCAAGCAGCGTCGATCTCCGCCTGAAACACCGTCTTGCTCTGGTTCAGCATCGTGGCGGCATTCAGGACTTGACGATACCTGCCGGCCAGCAACTCTGCCGCCTTCAGGAAGATGGCGGCGCGCGACTCCCACGACATGGCGCTCCACTCTGGCCGCGCCGCGGCCGCCGCCGCGATCGCCTGATTCACGGTCTCGGTGTTGCCGCGGTGATAGGTGGCCAGGTGTCGCCGATGGTCGTGCGGCAGAATGCACCTGCCCAGATCGCCGGTCGTCACGTCCCGACCACCGATGATCAACGGGATCTCGACCGGATCGGCGGTGAACGTGTCGAGCTGCGCCTTGAGCGCCGCCTTCTCTGAAGACCCCGGCAGGTAGCTCATCACCGGCTCGTTGCGCGGGGTGGGAACCGTGACACGCGCGTTATGCATCGACAGACTCCTTACAGTTCCTAGACAGCCAATGGACTGACTAAATGATTCATTGTCCCACAAGGAGGTGGACCAGCGACGGCGACCAGCCTCTTCGCTGACGACCGCGGGTGTCGACGAATCGGCAGCTGGCCCTCACCGGCACCGCATCCTTGACCGACCAAAGTGGTCCGATATAGACTTGACACACGAAACTGAGACTCAGTCTCACTTTATTGTCAGCGTGGTGTCCTCCGCCGGCGTACAGGAGCTTCCCCTCGGTGCACCAGGGCCTCCGCACCCTCGACCAGCTGCCGATCGGCGCCAGTGCTGTGGTGCATCACGTCGGCTGCGACCGGTCAATGGCCCGTCGTCTCATGGAAATGGGGCTACTGCCAGGCACCCGGGTCGACACGGTCCGCCGGGCGCCGCTGGGTGACCCGCTGAAGATCCGGCTGCGAGGCTACCTGCTGTCGCTCCGACTCGCCGACGCGTCGCGCATCCAGCTGGCGCCGGATGGCCGCACCGACATCGCGGCGGAGGCCGGCGCAAGCGCCTCCCCCTATCGCTTCGGGGCCCATAAACCGATCGGCGCCACGCGGACCACCCGCGTGGCGCGGGTGCTCGTGGCCGGCAACGCCAACTCGGGCAAGACTACCGTGTTCAACGCGCTGACCGGCGCCCGTGCGCAGGTCGGCAACTATCCCGGTGTGACCGTGACGCGATCGTCGCGACGCATCACGCTCCCCGACGGCGCGCCCGTCGACATCGTCGATCTGCCTGGCACCTACAGCCTGAGCGCTCACTCACCGGACGAGCAGGTCGCGGTCGACGAGGTGATCGGCCGGCACGGCGCGCCGCCGGACGCGGTCATCGTGGTGGTCGACTCCGGCGCGCTCGAGCGAGGACTTTACCTCGTCTTACAGATCGCCGAGACCGGCGTCCCGATCATCATCGCGCTCAATATGATCGACGAAGCGAGCGCCGGCGGTGCCGACTTCAACCCGACGCAATTGGGCATCTGGTTCGGCGCGACGGTGGTGCCGACGGTGGCCTCGAAGGGCGCCGGCCTCGACGAGCTCCGCATGGCGATCGGAGCCACGATCGGCCTGGCGGCACGTGACGACTACGCCTGGACCGGTCTGCCCACGCAGGTCGAACGCGAGGTCGCGACGGTCACGAGTGCGCTGACCGTCGCCGGTTTCGGGACGACCCCGGCGGCACGACGGTCCTGGGCGCTCTGGTCACTGCTGTCGCTCGAGACCGATGACGACGCCGCGACCGGTCTGCCTGCCCCGGTCCGTCAGACGGTGCAAGCGATCCAGCGTGACACGGTCACGGCGCAGCGCAACCTCGACTACGAAATCATCGCCGCGCGGTATCGCTGGGTCGAAACGGTGGTGGCCGATGTCCGTACGGTGTCCGGCGAGGACACTCGCAAGTGGACGAGCCGGATCGACAATATCCTGACCCAGCGCGTGTCCGGGCTGGTCGCGTTCGCGGCGGTGATGGCGGTCCTCTTCGAAGCGCTGTTCACCTGGTCGGAGCCGTTGATCGCCGGGATCGAAACGGTGACCGGGTGGCTCCAGACCGGGGTGACCATTGCGCTACCACCTGGCATCCTGAGCGACCTGATGGTCGACGGCGTCATCGCCGGTGTCGGGAACGTCGTCGTGTTCGTGCCCCAGATCGCCATGCTCTTCTTCTTCATCGCCATGCTCGAAGACGTGGGATATCTCGCTCGGGTCGCCTTCGTCATCGACCGGCTGATGGGACGCGTCGGTCTGCACGGCAAGGCGTTCGTCCCGATGCTGTCTGGGTTCGCGTGCGCTATTCCGGCGATCATGGCGACACGCACGATCGAAAGTCGGCGCGACCGGCTGATCACGATGCTGACGCTCCCGATGGTCTCCTGCAGCGCCAGGTTGCCGGTCTATGCGCTGGTCACGGCGGTGGTCTTCGCGGCCGACGAGCGGGTACTCGGCGTTCTCAGCGTGGGCGCCGTGGTGCTGTTCTCGATGTACGCCCTCTCGGTCGTCACCACGCTCGGCGCCGCCGCGGTGCTGCGGCGCACGGTGCTGCGCGGCCCCAGGCTGCCGCTGCTACTGGAGCTGCCGCCGTACCGGGTGCCGGTCTGGCGGAACGTCGTGCTCGTCACCTGGCGGCGTGTACGGAACTTCCTCGAGGACGCCGGCACGATCATTCTCACCATGACGATCATCCTCTGGGCGCTTCTGTCCTTCCCGCGCAGCGCCGAGATCGACGCGCGGCATGACGAGTCGCGCCGTCAGCTGCTGGCCTCGACCACCGACACCGCGGCTCGGGCTTCCGGGCTCGCCGAGCTGGACGGCCAGCTGGCGGGTGAGCAGCTCCGTTACAGCGCTGGTGGCCGGATGGGCCGGATGATCGAACCGATACTCGAGCCGCTCGGCTTCGACTGGCGGATCGGGGTCGGCATCCTCGGCGCCTTCGCCGCGCGCGAGGTGTTCGTGTCGACCCTGGGCATCGTCTTCGGCATCGAGGAGGCGGACGAGAACAGCGGCAACCTCCGATCCTCGCTGCAGAACGCGCAATGGGACGATGGCACGCCGCTGATGACGCCGCTCAGTGGGATCTCGTTGATGGTCTTCTTCGTGCTGGCGTGTCAGTGCATGAGCACGATCGTGATCGTCCGCAAGGAAGCCGGCGGTTGGGGCTGGCCGCTGTTCATGTTCGGATATATGTCGGTCCTGGCCTACGTCGCGTCGCTGACGGTGTACCAGGCGGGGTCGGCGCTCGGCTGGGGGGTCTCGTGAGCTGGCAGGAACCGATCGTCGCGATCATCGTCGGGTTGGCGGTCGTCTCCCTGTATCGGCATCTGCGTGAACTGGTGGGCAGTGCCGCGCCCGATGCGCAGGCATCGTGTCACGGGTGCGACGATTGCGCCGACGACGACACGGCACCGTCATCGCGGGTGGCGCCGGATCCAGTCCATCCCCAGAGCACACGAATCAACTGACGACCGACGCTGCCGCACGCCCGCGTTTCGCCCAGATCCTCTGCTCCTCGAACAACTTGGCTACGGGCCCTTAGTCCCGGCGCTGGAGCTTGGCAAGCAACCGCAGGATCTCGAGATAGAGCCAGACCAGCGTCACCAGCAACCCGAACGCGCCATACCACTCCATGTATTTCGGCGCGCCGCGCTCGGCACCCTCCTCGATGAAATCGAAGTCGAGCACGAGATTGAGCGCCGCGATCACCACGACGAACAAGCTGAACAGAATGCCGAACGTGCCGCTCGAATGTATCAGCGGCACGCTGATGCCGAAGAAGCCAAGGACGAAGCTCAGCATGTACACGATGCCGATGCCGCCGGTGGCGGCGAACACGCCGAGCTTGAAGTTCTCGGTCGCACGGATGATCCCGCTGCGGTAGGCGAAGAGCAGCGCACCGAGGGTCCCGAATGTGAGGAAGATCGCCTGCGCGACGATGCCCGGATAGGACTGCTCAAATAGATAGGAAATGCCGCCCAGCGCCAGGCCCTCGAGCGCCGCATAGAGCGGTGTCGTGTAGGGTGCCCACGTCCGCTTGAACGCCGTCACGAGCGCCATCACGAACCCACCGATGACGCCGCCGATGACCAGCCCCATCGGCAGCTGGCCGGCGGCTCCGCGTCCCCACACATACAGGGCGGCGACAAACAGGACCACCAGCGACATCGCGGTCTTGTTGACGGTGCCCCCGATGGTCATCGCCTCGTACCCGGCAACCGTCGGCACACGCGCGAACGTGTCGGCTCTGAGCGCCGGGTTTCCGGACCGCAAGGCTATATGGGCGGACATCGCTTTCTCCCTGGTGTCGGTGGTTGGGTCTATTGACTAGACTAACGTGGGGCTACGCTCCACATCCCGGCTCGGTCGCTCGCGGGGGGGGCTCCTCAGTCGGGGCTGCGCCCCGAACCCCGCCCGGGCGCTCCGCGAACCAGAACGCGCGGGGAATTCTCGTGCGAAATTGCATAATGGAGTAACTGTAGCGAACCGCCGTCGGTGCCGAAAACCGTGCGCCCCACGGCCAGACTGGCCATCACGATGAATCCGCTATCCCACCCCGAGCTGACGGTCGCGTTAGCGCTGGCCGCCGGCATCCTAGCGCAGTCGGTCTCGAGGGTGCTGCGGCTGCCGGCACCCTGCTCGGTCCGGAAGGTGCCGGTTGGATCCAGCCGCGCGCCCTGGGAGACGGACTGTTCGGCATCGTCGACTTCGGCGTCGCGATCATCCTGTTCGAGGGCGGGCTCAATCTCGAGTGGTCCCGCCTGAAGCGGCAGGAAGCCGTCATCCTCCGTTTGATTACCTTGGGGGCGCTGGTGACGCTGGCCGGCGCCGCCGCGCTGGCCGTGCTGGCGCTGGAACCTGGCGCTGGAACCTGGCGGTCCAGTTCGGGGCGCTGGTCATCGTGACCGGGCCCACCGTCATCCAGCCGCTGCTGCGGGACCTGCGGCTGCGGCCGCGGCTCAAGACGATCCTCGAGGCCGAGGGCGTCTTGATCGACCCCATCGGCGCGTTGCTTGCCGGGTTCATCCTCCAGGTCGTGATCGTGCCCGGTACGACGACGCTGGCTTCGGAAGCTGCCCATGCCGCCCTCAGTATCGGGTTCGGCATGCTGGCCGGTCTGGCCGCCGGGTTCTTCGTCGCCGGCGCGCTGCGCCCTCGTCTGCTAATCCCACACGGTTTCGGGAACATCTTCACCCTCGCCAGCGTGGTGCTGCTGTTCGAAGCGTGCGACGCGGTGATGGCCCCGAGCGGTCTGGTGGCAGTCACGGTCGCCGGTGTGGTCATGGGTAACCTCGAGACACGCGTCGGGGAAGATTTGCGGGAGTTCAAAGATCAGCTCACCGTGCTGCTCGTCGGCATGCTCTTCATCCTGCTGGCGGCCGACGTCACGCTAGACAACGTCCGGGCGCTCGGACGAGGCGGCTTCGTGGTGGTAGCCGGACTGGTGCTGGTCGTCCGACCGCTGAGCGTCTGGGTCGCAACCCGACGAGTGAAACTGACGACCCGCGAGCGCGTGTTCATCGGGGCGATAGCCCCCCGTGGTATCGTCGCCGCCGCGATCGCGTCGATCACGGCGGCCGCGCTCGAGAGTCAGGGTCTCGAGGGCAGCGCGGCGCTGCAAGCGCTGGTGTTCTCGACGATCGCCGGCACCGTCGTACTATCAGGGGCGCTGGCCTATCCCCTCGCCTGGCTGCTCGATCTCCGGCTGCCGCGGCGTGACCGCGTGGCGATCTTCGGCGCACGCGGGTTGGGACTACCACTGGCCGACGCCCTGCGCGACGGCGGCGTGTCGGTCCTATTCATCACATCGGATCCGAAGCGGTCAGAGGCAGCCGAGCAGGCGGGTCACACCGTGGTGTTCGGCGACCCACTCGACGAACGGACGATGCAGCGCGCGCGGATGGAGCTGGTCGGCACCGTCATCGGCCTCACGTTCAGCGAGCATGCCAACAGCTTGTTCGTACGTGAGGCGAGCGAGGCCTATGGCGTCGCCCGGGGCTATGTGGCAATGGAGTCAGTCGAGGACCAGCCTGCGCTCCGTCTCATCCAGCGGGCCGGGTTGGACGTACTGTTCGATGGCCCCCATGATCCGGCACGCTGGGACGTGCGCTGGCGGCACGGCGACGTGGCCATCGAGCCGTTCGAGTACCGACCCGACGCGGCACCCGGAGCGGGCCCGACCGACACGGGGGAAAGCACCACCACGCCGCGGACGGAGGAAGACGTCTCGGTCATGCTTACGATCCGCCGCGGCCGCCAGCCGGCGCCGTATCACCTGGGTCACGAGCCGCGCTCGGGTGACGACGCCACTGTCGCCATCTATCGGCCCGCCAGGAAGGCGGCAATCGCCGACCTGAGCCAACGAGGCTGGCACCGGCAAACGGGGTAGCCAACGCGGGTCGCGGGGCAAGCTTCCAGCGCGACGCACCGCCGTCAGGCGCCTAGACCGGCCTGCCGCGGCGTGCTTACGCAGGACGGGGGCGCCGATACGTCCGGTTCACCCGCGTCCGTCGTCACTACATGCCAAGCTGGAGCTCGTCGATGTGCACGTTCAGCTGGTGGTTGACGCGCAGCCCGGTGATTCCGTCGGTATCGACGGCGGATCGCGGCTGCGACGACACCTCGGTGCCGTTCACCAGGAAGCGGACCTGATCGCCGCCAACTTCCACCGAGAGCACGTTCGTCGACCGTCCCTGCGCGTCGAGCTGTGTGATCGCCTCGTGCGGGGTCCAGGCAACCACATCGGGCGTCTCGCTGCCCATCCGTTTCTTGATGAGGTATTCACCACTTTCGCGAACCACGAAGTAAGAATACTGCTGGTTGTCGGCCGACAGATTGGAGCCTCCGAAGAAGAGGCCGTACGCATTCGGATGATTCGACTGCTCCGTCTGCGTGAACGACGCGCTGATGGTGTAGTCTCCGCTGTTGGTGTTGCCGCTCCAGAAGATCGCCCCGCCACGACCACCTGTCGTCGCGTGGACTCCATCCCCCATCGGCATGAAGCTGAGCACGGGATATGGGTCGTCTCCCCGATCGAGTCTCAACTCCCAGCCGCCGGCGGTCACGCCGCCAGACTGGGCCTGCAGGACGAAGGGCATCGCTAGCGCCACGATGGCCACCGCCACGAGTAGTTTTCGCATCTTTCCCCCTTGGGTTGGAATAAGGCTGCCCACCGGCCCATGGTTGAACGGCACTTCAACCACGGAAAACCAGCCACCAATCCTACCTCCACAGAGCATCCGAGGTCCAGTCGGTTGGCGGTGGTCCACGCAAGAAGGGTGTAGGCCCCACGGGCGCCTAGGCCAGGTCGGTCAGCGTCGCCGAAACCAGCCGGTAGAACCGGCCGACCGACGCCACGTGCACCCGCTCGTCCGGCGAGTGCGGGCACTCGATCTGCGGGCCGAACGAGATCATGTCGATGCCGGGGATCTTCTTCCCAAGAATCCCGCATTCGAGCCCTGCGTGAATCGCCTTGACCTCCGGATCGGTGCCGATCTCCCGCCGGTGCGCCGCCTTCACGACCTCGAGCAACCTGGACTCAAGATCCGGCTTCCACCCCGGATATGCTACGTCCTCCTCGACCTCCGCGCCGGCGAGTAACCCGACCGCGCGCACCCGCCGGCGCAGCGCCGCGAGTGCGGAGTCGATCGAGGACCGACTGCTCAGACCGACCTGGAGCGACCCGTTGATCCGCTTCACGGTGGCCAGGTTCACGCTGGTCTCGACCAGATCCGGGATGTCGTAGCTCATCGCCTCGACGCCATGCGGCAGAGCACTGACCAGCTGGAGCACCCGCTCGGTCGTGGCCTGGTCCCAGACAACCGCGGGCACGGACGCGTCCTCCACCACCAGCTGCATGCCGGGGTCGGCCGGCCCATACTCGGCGCGGATCGCCGCAACTTCCCGTCCGACGACCGTCAGCAGCGCGGGCCGGCCCGGACCTGCCACGACCACCGTCGCGAACGCCTCGCGCGGGATCGAGTTGTGCGCGCTGCCGCCGTCGAGCCGCGTGAGACGGAACTCACTAACTCCATACGACGCCCAGAGAGCCCGGGCGAGCAACTGCACCGCATTGCCACGCTGTAGATGAATGTCGCACCCCGAGTGTCCGCCCTTGCAACCGGTCAGTGCCATCGACAGCGCGACCCCACCGGCCGGCGCAGGCCCGGTGCCGAGCCCCACAGTGAGCTGCGTGTCACCCCCGCCGGCGCAGCCCACATAGACGATACCGTCCTCTTCCGAGTCCAGGTTGATCAGCCGCCGGCCACGCAGCATGTCGGCAGCAAGCTGCGCCGCGCCGGTCAACCCGGTCTCCTCGTCGATGGTGAACAGCAACTCCAGCGGCCCATGCGCGAAGTCGGTCTCGCCCATCAGGGCCAGCATCATCGCCACGCCGATCCCGTTGTCCGAACCGAGGGTAGTGCCGGTAGCCTTGAGATACTCCCCCTCCATCCGCGGGACGATCGCGTCAGTCGCAAAGTCGAATTCGACGGCGGCGTTCTTCTCCTGCACCATATCAAGATGCGACTGCAGGATGGTGACGGCGGCCACCTCGTGTCCGGCCGTGGCCGGTTTACGAACGACGAGGTTGCCGGCGGCATCGACCTGATGGGCCAGGCCGTGGTTGTCAGCCACCGTCACCACATGGCGACGCATTCGCTCCTCGTCCTTCGAGGCGCGGGAAATCGTGAGAATCGTGTCGAAATGCCGCCAGAGAGCAGCCGGCTCCAGTTCGGTAACGAACGTCATACATCCTCCCGATGACCGTCACGCCCCCGATCGCTGGTCGCGCTATCGGGGCAGCTGTGCCATCAGACCTACACTACATGGCTGCGCGACCAGGTGTCACGCGTGCAACGGTCACCGGGGTCGAAGCGTTCGGCCCCGCCGACCCGCTCCAGGTCCGTCCTCCGGCCACGGTCGGGCCGGCTGACACCGCATGGACGGGCTGGGGTCCTGTCACCGCCGCGACGCCGGGACACCTCGAATGCCGTCTAGGCACTGGGGAAAGCAGTGCAACCGGTTCGCCGCACGAGGTAGAATCGAACCAACGATCGCGCTGCTAACCCGCGAGCATCGGACGCTGGGCGACGCGATCTTGGGATTGGGAGACCCCGACCTGCCGAGACCACTCGGGCACGGTCAGGACACGATCGGGAAGTATCACACTCGGACTGAGAGGTGGACATGCGAGGTGGCCATACGACGTGGCTGACCCTGATTATTCTCACTGCAGCCGCGGCGAGCACCGCGGCACAGGAGGGACCGCTCGACTACCCGCAGTGGCGCGGCGCGAACCGGGACGGAGCGGCGGCGGAGTTCAGCGAGCCGGCCGTCTGGCCGAGCCAACTCACACAGCATTATCGGGTCGAGGTTGGGCTCGGTTACGCCACGCCGATCCTCGTCGGCGACCGGGTCTACACCTTCAGCCGGCAGGATACGGACGAGGTGCTGATGGCGCTCGACGCCGCGAGCGGAGAGGTCATCTGGCGCACCGGCTACACCGCACCCTACACCGACAACCCAGGCACCGGACGCCATGGTCCCGGGCCGAAATCGACACCGCTGTTCCACGACGACAAACTCTACACCCTCGGCATCAGCGGCGTCGTGTCGGCATTCGACGCCGGCACTGGCGCGCTGCTCTGGCAGAAGCCGGCGCCTGCGGTGGAACCGCTGTATGGCACCGCGTTCTCCCCGGTGGCGGACGCTGGACGCGTGATCTTCCACGTGGGTGGGCAGAATGACGGGGCGCTGACCGCCTTTGACGCCAACAGCGGCGACGTCGTCTGGAGCTGGAACGGCGACGGGCCAGCGTACGCCTCGCCGATGGTCGCCACTCTGGACGGTGTGCGACAGATCGTCTCGGTGACCCAGGAGCACGTCGTCGGCGTGGCGGCCGACAACGGCGAGCTGCTCTGGGAACGCCCGTTCGTCTCCCGATCCAACAACAACGCGGTCACCCCGATCCTCGACGGCGATGCCATCATCGTCACCGGTCAGAACCTCGGGGTCACCCGGTTCCGGCCGACACGGCAGAACGGGCAGTGGACGACCGAAACTATCTGGGAATCGAGCGAGGTCTCGATGTTCATGAGCAATCCGGTCCTCGCCGGCGGCACACTGTTCGGCTTGTCGCATCTGAACAGCGGACAGTTCTTCGCGCTCGATGCCGGCGACGGGACGACGCTGTGGCGGACCGAAGGCCGGGAGGCCACGAACTCGGCGATCGTAATGGCAGGCGACCTGCTGTTCCTGTTGAACAACGACGGCGACCTGATCGTGGCGCGCACGAACCAGACCGGTTTTACCCAGGTGACCCGCTACGAAGTGTCGGACAGCGCCACGTGGGCGCAACCGACCATCTCCGGGAACCGCCTGTTCATCAGAGACGAGTCGAACGTCACGCTCTGGACGGTGGACTGAGCGGCCAAGCCGGCGCTGGGCAGCAGTCGCAGGTCGGAATCGGAGCCATGCGGATGCGGGCACGTGAGACCCGTGCTAGCAAAAACTAGCGCATGCCTCGAGATGACCAGGGTGGCAGACACAATCGTCGTGAGGTGATCCAATTACTCGGGGGCGCTGCTAGGCTTGGAGCGGTGGCCGGCGGCGACGCGCGAGGAGCCACCGACCACCCGGGTCGCCACGCTCGCAGGGGTGCCGATCGACGCGATCATCCGCACGATCCTGGCCGACATCACCCCGGCGCAATCGCCGGTGTCACGCTGTTTCATAAGCACCCGTCGATCCGGATGTCGGCAGACCGGCCGACATCGACGAAGATGTGCTGCACACGCTCCAACGCGACAACCCGCTACGGTTCCTCGCGTTCACGGCCAGCGCCTAGCAGGCCTTAGAATGCCGTCAGATCGATCTCGTTCCGGCCCGCCACGACCTCGACCTCCCGTTCACGCCGGTCCGCGCCGTTCATCAGCGTAACCGTGTAAGCGCCCGGGACGACATCCGGCACGGCAAAGGCGCCGTCGCGGTCCGCCAGCACCGCATATGGACTAGAGACAACCAGGATGTCGGCCGCCATCTCCGTGTGGGTATTGCACATCACGTCATACGACCCCGGGTCGTCGAAGGTGAACTCGTAGCTAAATCCGACCATCGTAGCGACGTTGAACAGCGACTCGCCGGCGCTGTCCTTCACGTGCACCGTGTGCAGATCGTCCTCGCTGTTGGTAAACTCGATAGTCTGCCCGCGCCGCACCATGAGAAACGCCGGGTTGAAGGCGCGGCCGTACTGATCCATCACCGGAACCTCGCGCGGCATCGGCACCTCGACCTCCGAGTGCGGGTCCAGCAGCACGATCGACACGATCCCGCCGTTCGCGGGCGGCGCCGCGCCAACGATCTGCGCGAGGCTACCGTCGGCCGGCGCGGATACGGCCGGCGCAGCCAGGAACCCGGACGCGGGCTCAACCGTTTCCGGCGTTCCGCAAGCGGCGCTAACGAGTAACCCGGTGGCAGCAGCCAGCGTCCAGGTCAGGCGGCGCATCCCCAAAGGACGGCACAGACGATCCAGCATCAACGGGACATCGTACCAGAAGTCCGGCCGAACCGGTCCCGGCCGGCGCAACCCCGTGTCGCCGCGACGGGCTCCAAACCGTATAATCAGCGGGTCCCGATCTGAATGGAACACCACGTCTGGGAGCCACGACAATGCCACGAACCGTCTGTGAGCTACGCCGGGTCAGCGCCGCGTCGGTCGCGGCCTTGCTGGTCGCCACGCTGACGACCACCGCCGGTGGGACGCAGCAGCGACCCTCGCTGACCACCGAGGCGGACTTTCTCCGCGCGATGGACGAGCTGTCGAACTGGGGGCGGTGGGGCCCGGACGACGAGCTCGGTGCCGCCAACTTCATCACGCCAGCGGCACGGAAGGCGGCGGCGGCGCTGGTCACTGAGGGGATCAGCCTCTCACTCGCGCACGACGTGATCCAGGCCGAGGCGGTGGACGGCGGCACCTATCTCGACCGCCAGGTGCTCCGAGTCAGCCCGACCGGCGCCGCGGACCGGTATCAGTACACGGGCAGCTACCATGGTGCGATCCACAGCCATCTCGACTCGGTCGGCTGCCACGTCATGTTCGAGGGCATGGGCTACAACGGTGTGCCGATGGAAGCGGTCGAGGCGGCCGGCGGTTGTCCGCAGGGCAGTATCCATGCGCTGCGCGACGGCATCGTCACCCGCGGCGTCCTGTTCGACGCGACGCTGCTGCCCGGTCGGGCGACGCCCGACGGGTGGCTGGAACCGGGCGAAGCGATCACCTGGGCCGACCTCGAGCAACTGGAACAGATCGAGGGCGTGCGGGTGGCGGAGGGCGACGTCATTCTGCTGCACACCGGCCGCTGGAAGCGGCGGGCAACGCTCGGCCCCTGGCCGACGTCGGAAGGGGTCGCCGGATATCAGGCGAACGTCGCCTACTTCCTAAAGGAACGCGGCGTGTCGTTCATCGGACACGACATGTGGAACGACGTCTCGCCGCACGGATTCCCCCAGAGCGTTGGGCTCCCGCTACACCGCCTCGCGCTGGTGGCGCTGGGGGTGTCGATCTTCGACAACCTCGACTTCGGGCGCCTGGCCGAGGAAGCGCGACGACTGAACCGCTACACGTTCCTGTTCACCGCCGCGCCACTCAGGATCGAGCAGGGGATGGGCTCGCCGATCAACCCGATCGCGACATTCTGAGACAGGCCGAAAATAAGGTGGGTTGGCGCCAGAGAGCCCGCCGCCGTGGACTGGGCAACGCATTTTGAAGTGGTCTTAGGGGCTTGGGGTATATTAGGGACTTGGGGTATATAATGAGCTCGCTTCATCAGGGTGGCCGAAGAACGCGCGTGGCGGGCGTCGCGCGCAGCGGCGAGTCCGACGACTCGGCAAGGAGGTACGCTATGGCGTTCTGTAACAACAGGGTAGGTCTACTGGCGGTGGCGGCGACAATCTCGCTGGCCGCGGCGTGCGGCGGCGGCTCGGGCGCAACGGAGACACCGGCCGCGGAGCCGGCAGCCGCGATGGCTGACACCGGCGGTCCGCAGGCCCCGATGTTCGAGGTCGATCCCCTGTGGCCGAAGCCGCTGCCGAACCACTGGTTGCTGGGCTCGACGATCGGCGTTGATGCGGACTCGCTGGACCATATCTGGATCGTGCACCGGCAGACTACCCTCGCCGCGAACGCGATTCCGGTGCTCGGAGACCCACCCTCCACCGAAGAGTGCTGCCTGCCGGCGCCGCCCGTTCTCGAGTTCGACCCCGAGGGCAACCTCGTCGGCAGCTGGGGTGGTCCGGGGGAGGGCTACGACTGGCCCGAGTCGAACCACGGTGTCACCGTGGACCACATGGACAACGTCTGGATCGGCGGGAACGGCGGGGGCGACTCGCACGCGCTCAAGTTCACACGGAACGGCGACTTCCTGCTGCAGGTCGGCGTGGCGTTCCGCGAGGTCGACAGCCTGAGTCTCGACAGCTTCGGCCGCGTCGCTAAAATCGCGTACGACGGCCCTGAGAACGAGATCTATCTCTCTGACGGCTACGGGAACCGGCGTGTGGCGGTGGTCGACGCCGACACCGGCGAGATGAAGCGGTTCTGGGGCGCGTACGGCAACGAGCCGGACGACAGCTACGAACAGCGGCACGTCCCCGGCAGCGCGTCGCCGGAACAGTTCAACAGCCCGGTGCACTGCGCGGAAGTGTCCAACAGCGGGCTCGTCTACGTGTGCGACCGCGCTAACGACCGGATCCAGGTGTTCCAGAAGGACGGCACGTTCGTCGACGAGCTGCTCGTGTCACAGAACACGACCGGGTCCGGCTCGGCGTGGGACATCGCGTTCTCGAGTGACCCAAACCAGACCTACATCTACATGCCGGACGGGATGAACCAGCAGGTGCATATCATTGACCGCGAAAACCTCGAGCATCTGACGAGCTTCGGGGACGGCGGCCGCCAGCCCGGCCAGTTCTACGGGGCGCATAGCATCACGACCGACTCGCAGGGCAATATCTACGTCACCGAGACCTACGAGGGGAAACGGCTGCAAAAGTTCGTCTACACGGGGCTGGGCCCGGTGACGACCATGGACCAGGGAACCCTCTGGCCGCAGTAGGGCGATAGGAACATCGAGAAGGCTGGGAGGAGGGGTGCGACTACCCCTCCTCCTGTGCTGTACGCGGGTCATCTGGGAATCGCTGACGAAACGCCAGGCTAGCCCGCAACGACGGTGCCGTGTCACCCGGTCCACTGGCCGGCGCCAGGAATAGGGCGGCCAGGCGGTGTGCATCGGCATACCGCAGCCCCTCGTCGGGGCCCATCACATACAACGCGGTCGACAGGATGTCGGCCACCAGTGCGTCCGCGTGCCACACCGTGACCGACTCCGGCCGGTGCAGTGGCCGGCCGGTTCGCGGGTCGATGATGTGCGCGACCCTCCCACCACTGACCGCGAAGGGTCGCTCCGAGACGCCGCTCGTCGCGAGCGAGCCGGAGCGCAAGGTGAGGTCGAACACGGGCTCGGCTCGATGTGCCGGGTCGGCGATCGCGACCGGCCAGGCCGCAGCATGCGATGCCCCCGACACGGCGATCTGACCGCCCAGATCGACCATCCAGTCAGCCGTGCCGCTGGGCCTCGCCCCGGCCAGACGGCGCAACGCTTCGCCTTTGCCGAACGCGCCGGCATCAAGCGTCACCGCGACCGCGCGCGTCACGCGACAGGCCGCGTCAAGCTGTGCATGGGCCAGTCCTGACGTGGCCACCGCCGCCGCCAGATCGGCAGTCGAGGGGTGACGCCCACCTGCCCGGAGACCCCACGTCGCGATCAGCGACCCGATAGCCGGATCGAACGCACCTCCGGTGTCCCAATGCCATGCCGTCAACTCGACCCAGAGCGCACAGACCTGCGGCGGCAACTGGAACGCCTTGCCCACGGGCTGGCGGTTGATCGCACTCAGGACGCTGTCGGTCCGCCAGGTGCTGAGCTCCACCTCGGTCCGCTCCAGACTCCGGACCATCCGGTCGAGTTGCCGCAACGCCGCCACGCGATCCGTCGTCTGAACGGCCAGCGTGGCGCGCGTGCCCATCAGGTACACAGTACGTTCGAACGTGTGCCGTGTCGCCGTCACCCTCGCCTCCGGCGCACTCGACGGCGCGAGCAAGAGCAGGCCGAGCGCGACCGTCATCGCAGCTCTCATAGAGGGATCTGGACCGCGCGACGAAACGTGTCGGCGGCAATCGGCGTTACATGGCTCAGTGACCCGCTTCATGCGTCCACGGTCATTCGACCACCGCTCTCGGTGCGTCGCCGTACTCATCCAGTGAGTCTCTCAGCCGCCAGCCGATGACCAGGTGCATCCCATAGCCGGCGAAAAAGAGAAGACTGGTCAACACGTGGGCCCAGACCAGCACCGCCAGCCATGCCGGGTTGGCCGCCACCTGCAGCAGATAGCCGGTCAGGGCCATCGCCGAGAAGCTGACCAGGGACGTCCAGCCGGTGCGACGGTTCCCGACATCCCGGGACAGGAGCTTCCGTAGCGTGTGCGACCGGAATAACATGCCGAAGAACGCGATGAAGACCGGCGCAGCCACGACATGCAGGGAGAGCATCGCGGGTTGCCACGGGTGGTTGATGACGGCGAAGGGGTCGGTAACCCTCATAAGATATTTCATGCAGAAATAGGCCACACCGGTCACCGCCACGACACCGTGCAGTAGATTGAACGCCCACTTCTCCCACCACGTCATCGCGTCACCTGCCTTCCAGCACCTGATCGATAGCCAGAACCCGGCGCACCGCCAGGTTCGTCGCAGTCGCCGTCAGCGTGGCGCCGGCGATCGGACGAATCGCCCGCTGCAGCGCCAGGTCGTCGTCCAGGCGCCGCCGGTCGTATTGCCGCAGCCAGCGCTCGGATGCGAGATAGTCGGGCGGCTCGAGGAACGCCGTCACGTCGACCCGCCTCACGGACCCGTCCGCTGCGAGTGAAATCAGCAGGCTCTCGCGCTTGGTGCGCACGACGTGCGTGTCCACGTAGGCACGGCCTATCACGATGTCACCCAAGATCGCCACGTAGCGGGCCACGAGACTACTCCCGATCTCGACACCGGCGATGGCGGCGGCCGCCGCCATCTGCTGCTCGGTCAGGAAAACCCGCTGGGCCTCGACGACCGCCCCAGGGAACACGGCGGCGAGCGCCTCGGTGCGGGTCACCCGCCCTCCCTGCGCAGCGGCAGCCACACCGGCCGCTACCAGCACCGACCACATCAGTCCAGACCCAACGTGCCGGCCGACCGCCTGTCCGTAGCCGTCTCGTGCTGCGCCGCGACGCCTGACTGCTCCGAAGGCACTAGGAGCCCGTGGTGAAAGGCCCGCTGCATTCTGGCGGCACTGCATCCCGTCTGAACGGCGTTGCTCTTCGGTCACAAATGCCCTAAATTGCTCCCCGTCGCGCCTTGTCAGACCGGCGCATCGCCGGTCTCGGTACGAGGCTGGGTTTCATCACGGACTCTTAGAACGCATAGCCGAGGTTCAGATTGAACTGGTCGACACCGCTGTCGGCGGCGTCGTGCACCCAGGCGTGGTCGACCTTCACAACCACGTTCGGAATCGGCTTCAGCTCGACCCCCAGCGTGATGAAAGTGTTGTCGGTGGCGCGACTCCGCCCGTAGCCGGCCGGCATCCGGTCCTGCGTGTCGACCTGCTCGTAACGAAGGTAGGGGGTCAATGCCACGCCGGCCGTGCCGCCGGCCGACGCCGCCTGCGACAGCACGTTGTAGCCCACCTGCACGTAGCCACCCTGCATCCGCTCCGCGATTCCGTTCGACCCCGTCAGACCCTGCGCCTGATTCAGCTCGGCCGCGGCGGCGATGTGAGCGCGCGCGTAAAGCCCGCGCACGTCGAGCCCACGAATCTGAACCTGGCCATGCAGATCGACGATGGTCGTCCGTACGTCGTGATCGTGCCCGTCGACCACGACGTCACCCTGCCCAGCACCGCCGGTATACAGGCTAGCGCCGACAAACATACCCGGAGTCGGGGTCACGTCCACCCGCCCGGTGAAGGCCATGTTGTTCGCCCTGGCCCGTCCCCCCTTCTGTCGGCCGCCGCGGACGCCGCTCGACGAGAAGCCCCACCCGCTGAACCCGTTGACGAGGTAGGCGCGGAACGCGACCCGGTCGAACGACCCGTAGACCCCGCCGCCGTTCTCGCGCCAGGTCGACGGGATGATCCGCTTCTCGGTGACCGGCCGCTCGGCGCCGAGAAAGGCGGTCGGCTCGTGAAACTCGTTGACCAGCCCCATCGGGATCAGCAGCAGGCCCCCACGCACCCCGAGGTGCGGGTGCGCCTGGAAGTCGACATACGCGAACTCGACAGAGATTTCATCGGTGTGCTCGATCTCAATCTCCGAGTTAAACAGAAACCGATCGTTGAACCGGTAGCCTGCGTACAGGATGGCGCGCAGAAAATCAACCTGCGCGCCCCTGCCGGAGGAGGCGCCCGCCTCGTTCTCCGCTGCGAAACGCTCGTAGAGCATCTCGCCGTAACCGGCGAGCGACACACCCTGCTCGCGGCCATAGGCCGCGGCGGCGGACGGCGCCAGCCCGACCGCCCGCGCCTCATCGGCATCCAGCCTGGCCTCGGGCTCTTCCCCGCTCCTCAGTCGCTCCACCTCCTCGGCTAGCAAATCGAGGCGGCGCTGGAGCTCGGCGATGTCCGGTTGCTGGTCGACCGCTTCTCCCACGACAGACGGCTCCCCGGCGGGCCGATTGGGGGCCTCGATCTCGACCGTACCGGCGAGCGTCCGCGGCGTGACGTCGAGCGGAGCGTCCTGGGCGCCAACCGTGGCGGCGACGCAACACACCAAGACGGTCGAGAGTAACCGGCTCACGCTTGCGTGCGTGATTTGTCCCACTACCCAACCCCCCTGGGAGCCGCCTGTTCGTCGCTCAATCCATAACAATATGAGATTGAGTCTCAATGTCTATTTAATACCGTACATCCGATTACTGTACTCGGTCAATCGGAAAATTCGACAAATGGACTCAGAATGACGCGCACCGCCGTGCGGAACGCGTCCAGTCAGAAGCTAAATGTTCCTTATATTCTGGGGTTTGAACAGACCGACGATCGTCTCGAGTGCGACGCGGGCGTTATCGTGTAGTGCGGACGCGCCCACCCCGGATGCACCCGCGGATGCCTCCCGGGGCCGCTTACACGTCCCTTCTAGGGCGCTGGTTGGCGGAGAGCACGCGTTTGCGCAAGCGGATGCTGCCTGGAGTGACTTCGACCAGCTCATCGTCATTGATGAACTCGATCGATTGCTCGAGGTTCAGCAACCGCGGCGGGACCAGCCGTAACGCCTCGTCAGCGGTGGAGGCGCGCATATTGGTGAGCTTCTTCTCCTTGGTCACGTTAACGTCCATGTCGGCTGGACGGGCGTTTTCACCGATGATCATCCCCGCGTAGACCGGCGTACCGGCGTCGATGAAGATCTCGCCGCGCTCCTGCAGGTTGTAGATGGCGAAGGCGGTCGCCTGCCCGGCTCGGTCCGCCACCAGCACACCGGTCTGCCGTCCGGCGATCGGTCCGTGCCAAGGCTCCCACCCGGCGAACAGATGGTTCATGATGCCGGTGCCACGAGTGTCGGTGAGAAACTGCGACCGGAACCCGATGAGCCCGCGCGTCGGAATCCTGAATTCGAGCCGGACGCGGCCGCTGCCGTGATTGACCATCTTGGTCATGGTCGCTCGCCGGATGCCGAGCTTGGCGATGACCACGCCCTGGTAATCCTCGGCCACGTCGATAACCAGCTCCTCGATCGGCTCCTCCTGGCGGCCACCGATCTGCCGGGTGATGATCTCCGGCCGGGACACCTGCAACTCGTAGCTCTCCCGCCGCATCATCTCCACCAGGATAGACAGCTGCAGCTCGCCGCGGCCGACGACCTGCATCTGCTCCGGCGAATCGGTATCCTCGACCCTGATCGACACGTTCCCGATCAGCTCCCGTGCGAGCCGATCTCTAAGGTTGCGTGACGTGACGTATTGCCCCTCGCGGCCGGCCATCGGCGAGGTGTTCACGCCGAAGATCATCGAGACCGTCGGCTCGTCCACACGCAGCGGCGGGATCGGCCATGGGGAATCAGGGTCGGTGATGGTCTCACCGATGGTCACCTCACCGATACCGGTCAGACAGATGATGTCGCCGGCGGCCGCCTCCTCCACCTCCACCCGATGTAATCCGTCGAACAGATACAGCTTCGTGACGCGAGTAAGCTCGACCAGGCCAGCCAGTTTCGCCACCGCTATCTGCTGGCCAACCGCCACCCGGCCGTTCACGATCCGGCCGATCGCGATCCGCCCCAGATATTCGCTCGAATCGAGGTTGGCTACCAGGATCTGCAGAGTACCGTCGGGGTCGCCGCTCGGCGGCGGGATCTGGTCGATGATCGCGTCGAGCAGCGGTCGCAGCGTGTCGCCCGCCTCGGCGGAGTCCAGACTGGCGGTGCCAATCTTCGCGTTGGTGTAGAGCACCGGTAAGTCGATCTGCTCCTCGCTCGCGTCGAGATCAATAAACAGATCGTAGATCTCGTCGAGCACTTCTGCCGGACGGGCATCCGACCGGTCGATCTTGTTGATGACAACGATCGCGGGCAGCCCTCGCTCGAGCGCCTTGCGCAGCACGAATCGCGTCTGCGGCAGCGGTCCCTCAGAGGCGTCGACCAGCAGCAGCACACCGTCGACCATCGTCAGAGTGCGCTCGACTTCGCCGCCGAAATCAGCGTGCCCCGGAGTGTCGACGATATTGATGATTAGGTCACGATACCGGATGGCCGTGTTCTTGGCCATGATCGTAATGCCACGCTCGCGCTCGAGGTCGATGTTGTCGAGGGCTCGCTCCGCGACACGCTCGTTCGCACGGAACACGCCACTCTGATGCAGAATGGCATCGACCAGCGTGGTCTTGCCGTGGTCCACGTGGGCGATGATCGCGACGTTGCGCCGGAGGGGATTCGCGACGCCGTTGGCAGTGGGCACCGTCATCGGACACTGGATCCGGTGGAAGACATCATCGTCCCATTAGTAGCACACAACCACGCCTGGCGGCCTCAGCCAGCGCTAGCATGAGGCCATCTGTCGAACCCGGCGCGGCTGGAAAGGCAATGCCACGCGACGCGGTGTCCCGCGTCAGGCGTGTACGAGTCACGCTCGACGGTGTAACGACCAGACGGCTAAATGTGACTGGAGGCACAACGAAGGCGGGTACAAAAGCAAGCGCCGGGGCCTGGAGCACTTTGCTCCCAACCCCGACGCCAGCCGTCTTACTGCGAGGCCTTTTACGAGGCCCTTACCACTTGAGCTGCGCCGCGACCCGGAACAACCGCCCCTGGGCGACCTGGGTTGGTGTGCCGAGCTTCGAACCGTAGGATGTGTTTTCGTTCAGCACCGCGGAGGTGTTGAGCGAGTTGAACATGGTGAAGTCCGTGTGCACCTGCAGCCCGCCGAACGTGAACACCCGCTTAACGCCCATGTCAAGCTGGGTGTACCGGTCATCGTACTTGGTCCCCGGCTTCGCCAGGTTAACCCTTACCGACGTGGTCCGCTGACCGCCCGGGAACATACTCCTCGGCACCGACCAGCGCGTCAGGAGCTGCTCGCCCGGCCAACTGATCAGCGACATATTCACTGACAGGCCAAGCGGAATCGGGTAGAAGCCGGCCAGTTTGTACTCGGTCAGGTACGGGACGCTTCCCAGCGACGGCTGGTCACAATAGCGGAAATTGTTCGGGTTGTCCGTGTCGCACGAGTTGAAGAGCGTTCTCTCCGTCGTCGTGCCCCCGAAGAACGTGCCGCCGCCCGGGATCCGGGCATTGAAGCTCACCTCGAACCCCTGGTACACCTGTGAGTTGGTATCCGAGTTGAAATCTCGGATGACGCTCAGCCCACGATGGCTGAGGTTGAGGTTGTAGACATCAATCGGCGTCCCGTCGTCCGGATGCGGAGCCTGGAACAGCGTGTAGTCCGTCGTTTCGAGAAGCGTGTTTTCGGTACCCCAGAGCTCCTTATAAACCCGACGATACCAGGCGGTCGTTAGAGAGATGCCCGGTAGCACCTCGTGCTGCACGCTCGCGCTCCACTCCCAGTTGTTCTCGCGCTGGAAGTTCGGATCCAACTCTCGGGCTCCACGCTGCCCGAAGCTGAGATCGTTGCTCGGCCCGATTTCGCTGTTCTGGGCGATATCGTCGCCGTCGGTCGCTAAGCCGAGCCCAGAGAGGGTATCCGTGCCAGGAATCAGGTCAGCGTCGAACCAGGTCCGCCTATCCGAATCGCTGAACACCGGACTGTAGCGGAGCGCGATTTCGTCGATGATTGGGCGCACATACTTGTTCACGCTGAACTTGACCGCAGTCCGCGCATCGCCGAACACGTCGTACACCATGCTGAACCGCGGTGAAATATCCCACCAAGGCGGGGGGATGGGTTCGGTCGCCGGCGCAATCCGTGCCGGCAGGAAACGCCCGGCATGCATGAATGTCTCGGCGAGCGATGCACTGAGATATTCCGCCCGTATGCCCGGGCTGATCGTCAACCGGTCGATCGTCCAGCTATCCTGCAGATAGATACCCAGGTCGGCATTAAGGTCGACCACTGCGTTCCGAGGTGTGTTGTACACCTGCGCCTCATCCGGCACACCAAGGCGATACCGCTGCATCAACTCGGCCTGATACGTCCGGCTGTTGCCGTCCGGGCCGAAGAACCACTGTAAGCCGCCCTTGAGGTTGTGCGCCCCGGTGACGTAGGAGAGTGACGACGAGACCAAGAACCGCTCCTCGGTCGATTGGCTACGGCCATACGAACCCCAGTACCGGTCGTTGATTTCGTCGTACCGCCGTGCATTCGCATACCACTCGGGTGTGTCGCGTGGCTTGTCGACGCCGGGCTGGCTGTGGGACACTCGATTCTCGAGCACGCCCGAATAGCCTATCTCCAGTAGAAGCCGGCTGCTCAGTGTCGTCGTCAGCTTGGCGGTGCTGGTGTAGTACACGTGCGTCCGCCATGGACGATAACTGGCCGCCGTGGCCGGATCGTCATTCGCACTCGGTGAGTGGTACTTATTCTTAAATGCCCGGTCAAAGTACACCGAGAACTTGCTGCTGGGCACCACCTGATACGTCAACCGCGCCGACGCGCTCTTAATGAACTGGTCCCCGATCGCCGGGTCGCCGCTGGTGGGGAGCTCCCAGGTAGCTTTCACCCCAGCCGGCATGTAGAAAGTGTTCCCGACGATCTCGTCCAGCTTGACCTGCCGCGCCGCGATGTAGAACCACAATTTGTTCTGGATGATCGGCCCGCCCTGCGAAACTGCCAAATCCGAAATGTGGGCGATCGAATCGGTCGAATTATAGCCGCGGCCCTTTAGTTCCGCGGTCAGGTTGTCTGACTGCCAACTCGAAGGGCTGGTGCTGATGTACGACGACCCGGAGAACGTGTTCCCGCCCTCCTGGGCGATCATGTTCATCCGGACCCCGCCCTTCGCTGACTCGGCCGAGATTGCGCTCGTCGTGTAGGCGATCTCCTGGATCATCGCCTCATTGTAGTAACCCTGGATGCCGTTGTCGTCCTGCGCATCGATGCTCAGGCCGTCGACATTGATGCTCGCGTCGCGATCGTCGGCACCGTGCACATACATCCGCGAATTTTCGGTCGCGCGCGTCCCACCCATGTCCGGGCGGTTCAGCCGGACGCCGACGATGATCGCGCCCATGCCCTGGCCGGTCCGTGAAGTCGGAATCGAGTCGAGCACCTCCCGGTTGAGCGTCTGCCGCCGCGCGGCCGACTGCACGTCGACCACCGGGGACTCGCCGCTGACCGTTACGCTCTCTTCAAGCGCCCCGACCGACAGCTGTGCGTTCACCGTCGCGGTGAAGTCCGCCGCCAGGTCCAGCCCCTCGTTCACGACCGTGCCGAAGCCTGGCAGCGAGAAGGTAATGGTGTAGATACCTGGCCGTAGGTCGATGACGTTAAAGCGGCCTTGGCCGCCCGTCACCGCGGTCCGAACGCCGCCAATCAACGCCGGGCTCGCAATTTCGACTGTCACGCCCGGCAGCACGCCGCCCGTGTTGTCGGTCACCGCCCCCGTGATCCCTGTTTGTGCCGACGCCAGCGCCGGCAGCAGCGCCACCGCACAGACGGTGACAAGCAGTACCCTGCACGCCTTGTTGCTGATCACATTTCCTCCTTCGACTGGTTACCAGATCGCCGTTTCAAGATGGCCATTAGTTGAATACCAAGCAAACGATAGACTCGTTAACAACTCGCATAGCTTAATCAGGACTTTACATATGCAAAATATTTGCCAGAACCAAGCAAGCTTAATAATTTACCGTTATTTCCTCATTTAGCCCAAAACTGATTAGTAAATAGTCAATAACTAGCTTTGTATGTAGCATATGCACAGCTTTTGTTTATGGACATATTTGACTGTCTCGTTGATTAATTGCCTCTCGGCGTGAATAGGTCCTTCCTCGCACG